>Ga0181588_10001446_pt1 | contig 21095 bp, 21 predicted proteins | sample 071ome_26_FD_148607 | JGI IMG/M metagenome (GOLD analysis project Ga0181588, IMG submission 148607) | Coastal salt marsh microbial communities from the Groves Creek Marsh, Skidaway Island, Georgia - 071409BT metaG (spades assembly) | ecosystem: Environmental > Aquatic > Marine > Intertidal zone...
CCGGGGTCCAGTCAGAGCGCGATAGCGCGACATGAACTGGCGGGGCTCAAGCAGGCGGCGCGATGGACCCCGGATCAGGTCCGGGGTGACATGGGAGAAGGCGGGGTGGGCGGAGGCCAACTGGCGCAAGATGCCCGGGTGGTTCTGATTTCCGGACCCGGGCATGGCGCATTTTTATGGGATGCCGACGGTCGCCCTACGCCAGGTCGAAGCCGTGGCTCTTGAGGAACGCGCGGAACTCCGCCCGTTCGGGCACGCCGAGCTGGCGCGAGATGTGCTCCGACCAGCGGTATTTTTCGGCGATGCCGTAGAAATCCTGCTTCGACTGTTTGTCGTCGGGGATGGGGAAGGCGCTATGGCGGGTTTCGTCGTATTGCGAGATGTCGGCTTCGAGGTTCGAATCGTCGTAGCGTTCGCGGTGCACCACGGCGGATTGCGGCAGGCGCTGGTTGACGTAGCCGGTGGCCGACGGCCAGCCGAACATCACCCCGGCGATGGGGTAGACCCCGTCGGGCAGCTCCAGCACCTCGGCCACCTGGTACATGAAATCGCGCAGCGACGAGAGCGGCGCGGTGCCGAGCCCGGCGCCTTCTGCCGCGGCGACGAAGAAGCCGAGCGCCAGCGCCGCATCGATGGTGGCGTTGGCGAACGTGTCCATATTGTTGTTGGCGTGCGCCTTGCCGGCGAAGCCGGTGACGCGCTGGCCCCGGCGCATGTCGGCGCAGAATACCAGCAGGCCGGGCACGTCCCTGAGAATCTTGGTGCGCGGCACGAAGGGCGCGAGCTTTTCCCGCGTTTCTTTTTCCTGCACCACGACGATGGAATATTGCTGCAGGTTCGACTTGGTCGGCGCCGACTGGGCGCAGGCCAGCAGCACGTCGAGCAGGCCGGGATCGACCGGCCTGTCTTCATACAGCCGGATCGAGCGGCGCGACAACAGCGCGGCAACGACGCCTTCCGCTTCCGTATCGTCGCCGACGCCGATATCCCTGCCGTAGCGCGCGCTGACCAGTTCCCGTGTGGTTGCCATCTTTCTTCTCCGCATTTCGTTGTCGGCGCGGAGTTTAAAGCAGTTTTCCGAACGCGCCAGCGCGGGACCTTTGCGCGCATCCCCTTCGCGGCTACTCTCGCAAGTGACGAAATATCGCTCCGGCCCTCTCCCCCTCCCGGCCACCCACAGGATACTCGAGATGGGTGGCCGGGAGGGGGAGAGGGCCGGTACAGCCAACCTGACAAAGTCATATGAAAATAGGCACCTTTTTCCCCCAGCTCGAATTCGGCACCGACCCCGGTCTGATCCGCGAATTCGGTACGATGACCGAGGAGCTCGGCTACGATTTCCTCGAGGCGATGGAGCATATCGTCGGGGTCAGCCGGGCGACGCGGCCCGGGTTCAGCGGCCCCTACGATCACACCTGCGAGTTCCATGAGCCGTTCGTGCTGCTGTCCTATATCGCCGCGGTGACGCAAAGGATCGAGCTCGCCACCGCGATCCTGGTGCTGCCGCAACGCCAGACTGCGCTGGTCGCCAAGCAGACGGCGGAGCTCGACGTGCTGTCGGGCGGGCGCGTGCGGCTCGGCGTCGGGATCGGCTGGAACCGCTGGGAGTTCGAAGCGCTGGGCGCCGATTTCCGCACCCGCGGCAGGCGGATCGAGGAGCAGATCGCATTATTGCGCGCGCTGTGGGCCGACCCGCTGGTCGATTTCGAAGGCGAGTGGGAAAGCGTGCGCGCCGCCGGGATCAACCCGCTGCCGGTGCAGAAGCATATTCCGATCTGGTTCGGCGGCATGGCCGATCCGGTGCTGCGGCGCATCGGCAGGATGGGGGACGGCTGGTTTCCGAAATTCCCGTCGCTCGACCCGCTGCTGCTGACCAAGGGGCTGGATCGCCGGCACGACGACCCGAAGATGCTGATCGAGAAGATGCGGTCCTACGCGCGCGAGGCCGGTCGCGATCCCGATGCGATCGGGATCGAAGGGCGGCTCAACGTTTCCGGCCGCACGCCGGACGAATGGCGCGCCGAATACGAAGGCTGGCGCGACGTGGGCGCGACCCATCTCAACGTCTTCACCATCATGGGCGGGCTCGAGACGCCGCGGGACCATCTCGACATCATCCGGCGGGTGCGGGAAGAGCTTCCGGAGGCATTCGCATGACGCTGCGCCCCGAACAGCGCCTCGGCGCGGTGTTTCCCCAGACCGAACTCGGCGCCGATCCGGTCGTGCTACGCGATTACGCGCAGGCGGCGGAGGCGCTGGGCTACACCCATATCGCGCCGTTCGATCACGTGCTGGGCGGCGATCCTGCGGTGCATACCGATTTCCGGATGCTCTACACGTTCGAGGAAATGTTTCACGAGCCGTTCTGCCTGTTCGGCTATCTGGCCGCCTGTACCACGACGCTGGAATTCGCCACCGGGATCATGATCCTGCCGCAGCGCGACACGTATCTGACGGCCAAGCAGGCGGCGCAGGTCGACGTGCTGTCGAACGGGCGCATGCGGCTTGGCGTGGCGGTCGGCTGGAACCCGGTCGAGTATGAAGGGCTCGGGCGCGACTGGAAAACGCGCGGCCGTATGATCGAGGAACAGATCGTCCTCATGCGCCGTCTGTGGACCGAGGAGCTGGTCGATTTCACCGGCGAGTTCCACGAGATTCACGATGCCGGCATCAACCCCCTGCCGGTGCAGAGACCGATCCCGGTCTGGCTCGGCGGCATGGCGGAACCGGTCATCAAACGCGTCGGCGCGCTCGCCGATGGCTGGTTCCCGCGCTTCCCCTCGCTCAACCAGCGCGGCCATGCCGAGGTGATGCCGAGGCGCTACGACGAGCCGAAGGAAATCGTCGCCCGGATGCACGGCTACGCCCGCGAGGCCGGGCGCGATCCGTCCGATATCGCCATCGAGGGCCGCGTGTTCGTTCCCAACCGCACGCCGGAGAAGTGGAAAGCGGAATGGGACGCCTGGAAATCCATCGGCGCGACCCATATGCAGGTCTATTGCAGCGAGGAAGGTCTCGACGCGGACGGGCATATCGCCGCGCTGAGAGATTTTGCGGAGGAAGCGGGGGGCTGGTGAAGGCGGCTCCAAAGCCGGAAAAACAATCCGTCATCACCGGGCTTGTCCCGGAGATCTCCTGCCAAAGGGGACTCCTCTGGCTCAAGATGCCCGGGACGAAGCCCGGGCATGACGAGCATTAATTGCCAAACTTGACCCGCCGGCTTCTCGGGTCTTTGATAAACAAAATTCCCGCAATCCCGCCCGTCAATTCCGGAGGAGAACCGCCATGGCCACGCAGACACAGAGCCTGTCCGAGCGCGCCGATGCGCTCGAAGAAAAACAGATGAAGGAGCTGGCCGACAAGATCATCTCCAAGTCTCTGCTCTACCACCTCGCCGATGGCGAGCGCTCGATCGGCCGCGGGTTTGCGGTGGGGAGCGGCAAGACCCTGCTGATGGGCGAGGACCCGCGCCTGCCGGAAATGCCGGATGCGCCGACCTTGCAGGATTTCTTCAATCTGCGTTTTTCGACCAACCAGCAACATGTGCTGCAGAGCGCCAACCTGGCGCAGAAGAACGGGCTGCCGGAGAAGATGGTTCTGGCCTGCCTGCTGCACGATATCGCGGTGTGCGGTTTCATCCGCGCCGATCACGGCTACTGGGGCGCCCAGCTGATCGAGCCCTATGTCGACGAGGAAGTCTCCTGGGCGGTGCGCGCGCATCAGTGTCTGCGCTTCTATCCCGACGAGGAGGTCGGCTACGAATATCCCGAGAATTACGTCCGCATGTTCGGCGAAGACTATGAACCGGCGCCTTATATTCAGGCGGCGTATGAAGAAGCGCGGAATCACAAATGGTACATGTCGGCGCGGCAGATCTGCCTCAACGACCTTTATTCGTTCGACGCCGAAACCACCATCGAGCTGGAGCAGTTCGACGATATTATCGGCCGCCATTTTAAGGTGCCGAAGGAAGGTCTCGGCAACGACAACTCGCCGTCGGCCCATATGTGGCGGACGCTTCGCCGGCCCTGCAACGCGCTGTAGGATCGGATCAGCCGGTTTAATGTCGTCATCGCCGGGCTCGTCCCGGCGATCTTTTTCCGGGGTAACTCGTCGGCGGGAGATGCCCGGGACTGCGCCCGGGCATGACGAGGCGGGTTTAGGAATAGTGGGAGGCTGCCAATGACCCAGAACTCTTTAGACGACCATCTCCGCTTCGGCGTGTTTCTCGCGCCGTTTCATGCGCTGAACGAAAACCCCACCCTGATGTTCGAGCGAGACATGCAGCTCGCGATCCTGCTCGACCGGCTGGGCTATGACGAGCTGTGGGTCGGCGAGCATCATTCCGGAGGGTTCGAGACCATCGCGGCGCCGGAAATATTTATCGCCGCCGCTTCGATGGCGACAAAGAACATTCGCCTTGGCACGGGCGTTCGCTCGTTGCCCTATACGCACCCGTTCATGGTGGCGGATGCGATGGTGCAGCTCGATCACATGACGCGCGGGCGGACGATGTTCGGTGTCGGGCCGGGCGCGCTGCCGTCGGATGCATCGATGATGGGGATCGATGCGCGCGAATCGCGCCGCATGATGGAGGAGGCGCTCGACGCCATCGTGCCGCTGCTGGAAGGCGAAACGGTCAGCATGAAAACCGACTGGTTCACCCTGGACCGGGCGCGGCTGCAGCACGCCTCCTATACGAAGCCGCGCATGGAAATGGCGGTGACCGCCGTGCGCTCGCCAGCCGGCGCGCTGATCGCCGGGCGTCTCGGTATGGGCATATTATCGCTGGGCGGGCATTCGGATGCGGCGCTCGAAGCCTACGCAAAAAACTGGTCGATCTGCGAGGAAACGGCCGCCGCGCACGGGCGGACGGCCGATCGCCGCAAGTTCCGTATCGCCGTCCAGATGCATATTGCCGAGACTTCTGAACAGGCCCGGGAAGATATCGCGTTCGGGGTCGAGAAATGGGGCGCCTATGCGCGTGACGTTCTGCCGCGCGGGCCGATCCCCAAGGATGTCACCGATGTCGGCGATTTCGTCACCTCGACCGGTCGCGCCCTCGTGGGCACGCCCGACGATGCAATTCGCGATATCGCGCGCATGCAGGAAGGGTCCGGCGGGTTCGGCGTTGTGATGTTCATGGCGCATGACTGGGCCGACTGGGCCGCGACGCAGCGCTCGTACGAGCTGTTCGCGCGCTATGTCATGCCGCATTTTCAGGGCCAGCTTGCACCGCGTCAGGACAGCTATGACCGCGCCGCCGCCAACCAGCCGGAATTTCAGGCTGCCGCGGCCGACGGCGTCACCCGGGCAATCGAGGAATACGAAAAGAGCGCGCCCGGCGGCAAGAAGTACTGATTCAATTCCGCGTCAGGGCGTGTGTTTCGCTAGGAAGCCCGTTACCCGCGCGAGCTGTTCCTCGATGTGATCCGGGCCTTTCCAGTCCTTCAGAAATTCGGCGTTCGGCAGCAGGTCCGCAACCTCCTGTCCGATGACAGCCGGGTGTGAAATGTCGTTGCCGGGCAGCACGATGGCCGGAATCCGGCATGACGAGACGCAGTCCCGGCTGACGCCGAACACGAAATCGCCGTCCCACAGGTTCCTGCCGAAGCTTTCCACCGCATCCGCGTCGAGATCGTCGCGCGCCGCCATCAGCTCTTCGACCCAGCCCGCAAAATGCTCCGGGAAGTTGGTCGGGCGTTCGGGGTTCAGACCGATCGGGTTCTGCAGCACCATCGCGGTCACGCGGTCGGGCGCGCGCTCTGCCATCTTGAGACAGTAGGTGGAGCCGATACAGCCGCCGAGTACGTGGAAACGATCGATCCCGAGATGATCCATCAGCGAAAGCTGGTCGTCGGCCAGGGTATCCCAGCCGTGGTCGGCCTCGATCGCGCCGACGGAACTGCCCGCGTTGCGCTGGTCCATCGTGACGACCCGGTAATTTTCCGACAGAACCGTCGGCCAGTCGTTCCACGATTTCGGCGGCTGGCCGGGCGCGGCCGCCCATTGCGCCGCCGCCGACCGCATGCCGCCCGGCGCGAACAGCAGGATCGCATGGCCTGTTCCCGATACCGGGCCGCGCTCGTCGTAATGAATCTCGGCATCCGGTCGTTTCAGGATGGGCATGTCAGCTTCTCTTCTCAGCGCCCACGCGTTCCATCAGGGCTTCCAGCGCCTCGTAGGGCTGCGCGCCGACGATGCCGAAGCCGCCCGCGGCGAAAGTCGGTACCCCGGTGACGCCGTACTGGCGCGACTTGTTCCAGTCCTCGTCGACGGCATCGCTGAACGTGCGCTCGGTCAGAACCTTGCGGGCTTCGGCGCCATCAAGCCCCGCGGATTCGGCAAGTTCCACCAGCACATCGATATCGCCGACATTGCGGGAGTCGACGAAATAGGCGCGGTAGATCGCATCGTGCAGCGCTTCGCCGCCTTCCTGCGTGTCGGCCCACTTGCCGAGCTCCTGGGCGAGCCGGCTGTTATAGGTGTGGGTGCGCTTGCCGTAGGGCAGGCCTTCCTCATCCATCCGGTTCTTCATCTGCTGGTACATCTGGTCGGGGTCGACGCCGCGCCCGGCATAGAGCTCGGCCATCGCCTTGCCGTCCTGCGGCGTTTCCGGATGGAGAGGAAAATGCACCATGACCGCGTCGATGTTGTATTCCCGTTTGAGCTTTTCAATACGCACGGTACTGAGATAGCACCACGGTCAGACGTAGTCGGTGAAGATCTCGAACTTGATCGGATCGCCCATCGGAGAGCTCCTTTCGGTTGCGTTGGTCAAGTCGCTTCGGTGCATCCTAGCGGGATGTCGGTTCAAACAAAAACCCCCGCGGGTTCCCGCGGGGGTTTCCGTTGACCTGCCGGTCGATGTAAGGCGTACGCCTTACATCATGCCGCCCATGTCGGGCATCGCCGGCATGGCAGGCTTGTCTTCCGGCGCATCGGCGACCATGGCCTCGGTGGTGATCAGCAGGGCCGCCACGGAAGAGGCGTCCTGCAGCGCAGTGCGAACCACCTTGGTCGGGTCGATGATGCCGGCCGTCACCAGGTCGCGATACTGGCCGCTCTGTGCGTCGAAGCCCCAGCTGGCGTTGGTCTGCTCCAGCAGCTTGCCGACGACCACCGAGCCGGACTCACCTGCGTTTTCGGCAATCTGCCAGGCCGGCGACTGAATGGCGCGGCGCACGATGTCGACGCCGACGCGCTGGTCGTCATTGGCGGGCTTGACCTTGGCGAGCGCCTTGGTCGCATAAAGCAGCGCCGTGCCGCCACCGGGGACGATGCCCTCTTCGACGGCCGCCCGGGTTGCGTTGAGGGCATCCTCGACTCGGTCCTTGCGCTCCTTCACCTCGACCTCGGTAGCGCCGCCGACGCGGATCACCGCGATGCCGCCGGCCAGTTTAGCGAGGCGCTCCTGCAGCTTCTCGCGGTCGTAGTCCGAGGTGGTTTCCTCGATCTGCGCCCGGATCTGGTTGCAGCGGCCATTGATGTCGGCCTTCTTGCCGGCGCCTTCGACGATGGTGGTGTCTTCCTTCTTGAGGACCACCTTCTTGGCGCGGCCCAGCATGTCCAGCGTGACGCCGTCGAGCTTGATGCCCAGGTCTTCCGAGATCACCTGGCCGTTGGTCAGGATCGCGATGTCTTCGAGCATCGCCTTGCGGCGATCGCCGAAGCCCGGCGCCTTGACCGCCGCGACCTTGAGGCCGCCGCGCAGCTTGTTGACCACGAGGGTAGCCAACGCTTCGCCTTCCACATCCTCGGCGATGATTACGAGCGGCCGACCCGACTGCACGACCTTTTCCAGCAGGGGCAGCATGTCATGCAGGTTCGACAGCTTCTTCTCGTGGATCAGGATATAGGGATCGTCGAGAACCGCCTGAAGCTTTTCGGTGTCGGTCACGAAGTAGGGCGAGAGATAGCCGCGGTCGAACTGCATGCCTTCGACGACGTCAAGCTCGGTGGCGAGGCTCTTGGCCTCCTCGACCGTGATCACGCCCTCATTGCCGACCTTGTCCATCGCCTGGGCCAGCATCGAGCCGATTTCGGTGTCACCGTTCGCGGAAATCGTGCCGACCTGCGAGATTTCCTCGTTCGACTTGACCTTCTTGGAGCGGGCCTGAAGATCGGCGACGACCGCTTCGACGGCGAGGTCGATGCCACGCTTGAGGTCCATCGGGTTCATGCCGGCGGCAACCGCCTTGCAGCCCTCGCGGACGATCGACTGGGCCAGAACGGTGGCCGTCGTCGTGCCGTCGCCGGCCTCGTCATTGGTCTTCGAGGCGACGCTGCGCACCATCTGGGCGCCCATGTTCTCGAACTTGTCGGCAAGCTCGATCTCCTTGGCGACCGTGACGCCGTCCTTGGTGATGCGGGGCGCGCCGAACGCCTTGTCGAGAACGACGTTGCGGCCCTTCGGGCCGAGCGTCACTTTTACCGCGTCAGCCAGAACGTCGACGCCCTTGAGCATCCTGTTTCGGGCCGAGCTGCTGAATTTCACTTCCTTGGCGGACATTTCAGAATTCTCCTTTCAAGCGGCCATCCCGCCCGTGTCCCGGGGCGTGGATGCCGGGATGTTGAACGATGTTCCCCTTTGGGATCAGGCGGCCTTCTTCGTGGCGCCGGTTTTCCGGCCCTCGACGACGCCCATGATGTCGGACTCCTTCATGATCAGCAGCTCTTCGCCGTCGATCTTCACTTCGGTGCCTGACCATTTTCCAAATAGGACCCGGTCGCCTTCCTTGACGTCCAGCGCGACATACTTTCCGTTGTCGTCGCGGGCGCCCGGGCCGACGGCAACGATTTCGCCTTCGCTCGGTTTTTCCTTGGCGGTATCCGGAATGATGATGCCGCCGGCGCTGCGTTCTTCTTCTTTGACGCGGCGAACCACGACGCGATCGTGCAGGGGTTTGAATTTCATAGGTTTCCTCTCCTTCGACTAGACAAGGATTGCGTAGGCAATTGGGTTTTCAGGTGGCTGACTGGCACTCTCTTATGCTGAGTGCCAGTCTCCGGACGCGTACTTAGTCGTTTGCAAACGCGATTCAAGAGGAAAAATCCGATTTGTTAACAGTTTAACGACTTTTTTGCTAAGGCATTGTTTTTTATATTTTATTTATCCTTCCCTGTTGCGATTCCCGGCTGGAATGATCCAGAATTTCCGTATCCGATCTGCTTTTGGGAAGCAAAGGAGAAATCATGGAGAGAACACGCCGCCGTTTCCGCCGCGACAGCAGGGCGCTTGAGTTACAGCTGAAAGGCTATCGCCTGTCGACTGCCGAGATTATCTACCGCATGCCGGACCACCCGGAGCTTCTGCAGAGTTTCATCTGGCAGCTTTACGACATTGCGCCGGATTTCCCCGAACTGCACAAATTCCTGGATTTCTGGCAGGAAAATCTCGACGGTCCGCTGCATTCGGTGCGCGTGATGTCGAGAGAAATCATCGGTGCGGGTCGCTATCGCAACGTCGAGCACAGCTTCGCGCTGCACTAGATTTAACGGCGATCTTCAGGCCGCCACACCAACCCTTGAGAAGCGCCGGTTGGTTTAATCCAGCCCCGCTTCTTTCTGGGCTGCGTCGAGAATGTCCTGCGGCGTCTCGGTGACGATCTCGGCATAGATGGGCACGAACGGGCCGCTATCGACCAGCTTCACGAACTCGGGCGCCATCTCGATCATCTGGACGCGGATTTCCCTGTGAATGTCGATGTCCCGCCATTCGCCGATCAGGTAGAAATGGTCTTCGTCCTCGGTGTCGCGGCACAACACGCCGTCTTTCACCTGCGCCGGCGATTTATGCATCGGGTTCTCGTCCGAATAGTCGAACTCGTTGAACAGACGGATGAACTCTTCGCCGGATCCCGGCTTCACGCGGAAATCGTATACGTGAAAGAAATGGCCTTTTTTCGCCAGCGGTTCCAGCGCCATGATCTTCTCCTTTTTTCTGTTTGAGACACGCTAGCGCTCTCGCCGATTTCCCGCAATCGGTCTAGGCTTTGCCAAACCGGTTTCAGGGAGCAGGGCATGATCGTCGATATCTTCACCCATATATTTCCGACCGCGGCTTACGAGAAGATGGTCGCGATGTCGCCGGACCTCGGCAATATCGGCAAACGGCTGACAAACGTCACGTTTCTGCACGATCTTGAGGGCAGGTTTCGCGAGATGGATTCATACGGTGATTACCGCCAGATCATCTCGCTGCCGAATCCGCCGCTCGAAGACGTGACCACGCCGGAACAGGGGACGGAGCTGTCCCGCGTCGCCAACGATGCGATGGCGGAGATGGTGGCGAAGCATCCCGATCGCTTTCCCGCCTTTGTCGCCTGCGTCGCCATGCACGACATGGACAATGCGCTGAAGGAAGTCGACCGGGTGATCAACGATCTCGGCGCACGGGGCGTTCAGGTGTTTTCCAATGTCGGCGGCCGGCCGCTCGACGATCCGCAATACGATCCGCTGTTCCGGAAGATGTGGGAATACGGGTTGCCGCTCTGGCTGCATCCGGCGCGAACTTCCGCGCAAACCGATTACGCCTCTGAGCAGATCTCCCGTTTCGAACTCTGGACCATCATGGGCTGGCCTCATGCAACCTCGGTCGCGATGGTGCGGCTCGTCGTTACCGGCCTGTTCGACCGATATCCCGGGATCAAGATTATTTGCCACCATCTGGGCGGAAATATCCCTTTTCACGAAGGCCGGGTGGAGAACGCCTTTGCCGTGATGGGACGGCGTACGGTCGACGAGGACTATGTCGGGATGAAGAACAGGCTGATCCGTCCGGCGATCGATTATTTCCGCATGTTTTACGGCGACATGGCGATGCATGGCGCGGTTGCGCCGCTGCGCTGCGGGCTCGAATTCTATACGCCCAACAACGTGGTGTTTGCCTCCGATGCGCCTTTCGCCAATATCAACAAGTGTATCCAGGCGGTCGAACGGCTGGAACTCGACGCCGAAACGAAGAAAAAGGTCTATAATGGCAATGCCGGCAGGCTAATGAAGATGTCATTTGAATAGAGACCAATGGACGGATCGAACGATTTCCGCTGGCCCGAGGACGGGCTGACCCGCATCCCGGACTGGATTTATACGTCCGAAGAAATTTTCGCGCGCGAACGCGACCGGATCTTTCTCGGCCCGACCTGGAACTTCATCGCGCTCGAAGCGGAAATTCCCGAACCGGGCGATTTCAAACGGTCCTATGTCGGCGATGTGCCTGTCATCGTGACGCGCGACAAAGATGGCACGATCCACGCGTTCGAGAATCGCTGCGCCCATCGCGGGCTGGAATTCTGCCGGGCGTTGCGGGGCAACGCCTCGGAATTCATCTGCCCCTATCACCAGTGGATGTACGGGCTCGACGGCAGGCTGATGGCGGTTCCGTTCCGCCGCGGCGACCGCGGCAAGGGCGGCATGCCGGCGGATTTCGACATGAGTGACCATGGCCCCCGGCGTCTCAACATCGCGACGCGGCACGGGGTGGTGTTCGCCAGCTTCTCGGATGCGGTGGAACCGCTCGAAGACTATCTCGGTCCGGAAACCCTTGAGCATTTCGACGTGGTGTTCGCGAACCGGAAGCTCAAGGTGCTGGGCTTCTACCGGAACCGTCTCAACGGCAACTGGAAGCTCTATCACGAGAACCTCAAGGACCCGTATCACGCGACGCTGCTGCACGTGTATCTGGCGACCTTCCGGCTAATGGTCGCAGGCCAGAAATCGGCCATGTTCGTCGATGCGTCGGGCCGTCACGCCACAGCGGCATCGGCGAAGGACGACAGCGCTGAAATCGGTGAAGACACCGCGGCCGAGATGAAAAACGCCTTTCGCGACGACATGGCCCTGGAGGATGCCGAGTTCATCCGGTTCGTGCCTGAATTCGACAGCCCGTGGACCGTTACCATGCAGACCATCTGGCCGAACCTGATCGTCCAGCGCGAGCTCAATACGCTCGGCATCCGCCATATCGTGCCGCGCGGCCCGCACGCGCTCGACATGTACTGGACCATGTTCGGCTATGAGGACGATGACGCGGACATGACGCGGCACCGGCTGAAACAGGGCAATCTGATGGGGCCGTCGGGCTATCTCGGTGTGGACGATAATGAAGCGATCCGCTTCGTGCAGGACGGGCTGCGCCGTTCGGTGTCGGATGAAGGCATCGTGATGCTTGATCCGGAAAACGAGGGCGGCACCGATACGCTGATTTCGGAAGCCTCGATCCGTGCGCTGTACCGCCATTATCGCGAGGTGATGGGACTGTGAGTACCAACCTGTCGTCGGCCGAAGCGCGCGACCTGCGTTTCGAGATCGAGGAATTCAATGCCGAATACGCTCGGGCGCTCGATGCGCTTGAGGTGGAGCGCTGGCCCGATTTCTTTACCGAGGACGGGTTCTACCGCGTGACCGCGCGGGAGAATGCGGATGCCGGCATGCCGGTCGGGCTCGTCTGGTGCGAGGGACGCGCCATGCTGCGCGACCGGGCGGCGGCGATCCGCAAGACCATGGTGTATGCACCGCGCTGGATGAGGCACATGATTTCCAACGTTCGGGTAAACGGAATCGATGCCGATGGCGCGATCGAGGCGGAGGCGAGCTACCTGATCCTCGAGACGCTGATGGAGGACGAAACCCGCATCTTCCAGGCCGGACAGTACCGCGACCTGTTCGTGCGGACGGGTGAGGGGCTGAAGCTGAGATCGCGCGACTGCATCTACGATTCGCACCTGATCCCGAACGATATGGTGTATCCGGCGTAATTGCTCACGTCATTGCCGGGCTTGTCCCGGCAATCTTTTGCCGTTTGTGCTTCGTCGGTCCGAGATGCCTGGAACAAGTCCGGGCATGACGCGTGATATTGAGGGGTATACCTCTACCCCAGGTAGCTCGCGATCATGTGGGCGTAGACCTTCGCGGCGTCCGCGGTGCGCTCGACCGAGGCGCAGTCCTGGTCGGTGTGCATGTAGCGGTCCTCGCCCGCGCCGTAATTGCAGCACGGGATGCCGACATGGTTGACGTAGCCCTGATCGAAGGCGGTTGTGGTGTAGAAGGTTTCCGGCGCTGACCCCAGCATTGCCTCGGCGGAAGCGAAGACCTGTTTCACGATTGGCGAGTCGAGATCGACCAGCGACGGATACATGAAAGGACCCTCGGTCATCTCGACCTGCCAGGGAATACCACTCGCCGGGTCTTCCATCCCGTCGACCTGCATCACGATGTCGCGAATATCGTTCCATTTTTCGTGCGGGTCGTCGCCCGGCAGCAGGCGACGATCCAGCGTGATCTCGCATTCGCCCTGGATCGTGTGGGTCGAGTCCGGAAAGCTCCTGATGTGGTTGATGGCGAAAGTCGGTTTCCCAAGCGCCGGATGGTCGCCTTCCAGCTTCAGCTGGTCTTCCAGCCGCCGGATAATCTCCAGCGCGCCGGTGATGGCGTTGCAGGCTTTGCCGGGCGCGCTTGAATGTCCGGGCTGGCCGTGGACCTTAACGAAGGTGTCGATCCGGCCGCGATTGCCCAGCGTCAGCTTCAGGCTGGTGCCGCCGAGGAGCGCCATGTCGGCCCGCACGCCTTCGCCTTCGATCACGCTTGTGATGGCATCGTGCCGCCCGGTTTCTCCGGAAACGCAGCACAGGAAGACGAGCTTTCCGTTTACCGGAATACCGGATGCGATAATGGCCTCGAAGGCGCATAGCATGGCGGCAAGATTGGCTTTCTGCTCGCTGGCGCCCTTGCCGAGCACGACCTCGCCGGGCAGATCCAGCGTCGCGCCGTCGATGACGTCGCCGTCATAGGCGTTCTTCATCGTCGCCTGAGGCTGGTTCATGACGTTGCCGATGAACATCAGCGATTTTCCGGTCGAATCCTCGCCATATTCGGCGATCAGATTGTGCATGCCGTCATAGCGGATATTGGATATCCCGGCCTCGCGCAGCCGGGGCTCGACGGCGTTCCGGATGAACTCGGCGAGCAGCGGCTCGGCTTCGAACCGGTCGGTTTGCGGGCTTGGAACCTTCACCAGCTCGATCAGCAGCTCCCTGGCGCGGCCCACATCGATCGCTGACTCCAGAATCGAACGAACTTCTTCCACCATGATGATTCTCCTGCTCTTCCTGAACCCTGGGTCTGTAATCGGAACCGCTGGTTTACCAAGGTTTAACCCGACAAACGCAGAATGCCGACAATTTTCCTGATGCGCGAATCCTTCGCGCCCGGATGGATGGATTGGGACTGTCTCTGTCGAAATCTCCCGAAGCCGATGGTGTGGCCAGTGGTGTGTCTTTTCGCGACCTGTTGCGCGCATGGTGGCATGGTTACGAGCTGGCGCAGCCGGATATCGCCGATCTGCCGTTCGATGACGCTCCTGTGCGGACCGACGCCGGTAAACCCGACGGTCATGAGGTGTCGCCCGTTTTAGAAGGGCCGGCCGGACAGGACGAAATTGTCTGGGCGCGGGATCGGATCGACCTCGCCGAAAAAGTGTGGGGCGACGGGTTCGTATTGCCCGGCGGCGAGAGCCATGTACACGACCTGACTGCGTCGAGCCGGATCAACGCGGCGGATACCCTGTTGCAGGTCGGTGTCGGCATGGGCGGCGATGCCGCCGCCATCATCGGAAAATTCGGCAATTACGTTACAGCTTATGAATCCGACGACAACCTTGCCGAGGAAGCGATCAAGTTCGCCGAGGCGCATGGCTGCGGCGACAAGCTCAAGATCGACGTCTGTCCTGTCGACCAGATTGATCCGAAGCAGGGGTATTTTCGCGCCGCCTACATGAGAGAGGCAATGTCTGCGGTCGAGACAAGGGACGATGTCCTTAAGAGTGTCTGCGAGTCGCTGAAATCGGGCGAGTCCCATTTTATTCTCACCGATCTCTTCCACGACGATCCGTCGGCATCTGCGGAAACGAAGGCCTGGGCTGACGGAGAACGCACTATGGTTCTTCCCTGGAATATCAGCAGCGCCCGGTCCACGCTTGAATCGCTCGGCGTAGCGCTGCGGATCGTGGAGGACGCGAGCGACGACTATTGCGCGATGGTGACAACGGCCTGGGGGAAGTTTCTGTCCCAGTTCGGCCAGCAGAAAACCTCGCCTGAATTCGGCGCGGTCGTTGCGGACGAAGCCGCCTACTGGAATCGGCGGGTCGCCGCGATACAGTCGGGCGGGCTGCGCTACTACAAGATCATGGGCACGAAATATTCCTGACCGGAACTGTCGTACGCATGCGTTGACAAGCGGCGACGCCCCCCCTATTGTCCGCCCTTCTTGAAATTTGAGCACGAAGAAGGCCCACGATGAAGATCGTTAACTCGTTGAAGACCCTCAAGAAACGGGACAAGAACTGCCGCATCGTCCGGCGGAAGGGCCGAGTGTTTGTCATCAACAAGCGGAACCCGCGCTTCAAGGTGCGCCAGGGCTAGACACCTCTTTGTCCGTGTCGTTTCGAACCGCGCCGTCTGGCGCGGTTTTTCGTTTTGGGGCAGACCTCTGTCGATTCCTCTGACGGGTGTCTATTCTCGCCCGGGTGTTGCTATTCTGTAGAGACGCAAACCCGATAGCGACCCGAAAGCGCCCGCCATGCAGATGCCCGAACCGGACAGTGCTGTGATTGCGCGTCGCGGCGACATTGTCGCCGCGCTGAGACGGATCGTGCCGGGCGAGGGCGTGATCGCGGAGGAGACCGCGCTGCGCGCCTATGAATGCGATGGGCTGACTGCCTATCGCCAGCTGCCGCTGATCGTTGTGCTGCCTGAAACGGTCGACCAGGTCGCCCGCGTTCTCCGCTATTGCCGGGAACACGGCGTCAAAATTGTGCCGCGCGGCGCCGGTACGTCGTTGTCGGGCGGCGCCCTGCCGCTGGCCGACGGAATCACGCTCGGGCTCGGCAAGTTCAACCGGATCCTCGAGATCGACTATCCCAACCGCTGTGTGGTGGCGCAGCCGGGCGTGACCAATCTCGCGTTGACCCAGGCGGTGGAAGCCGACGGATTCTATTATGCGCCTGACCCGTCCAGCCAGATCGCCTGTACCATCGGCGGCAACGTGGCGGAGAACTCGGGCGGGGTGCATTGCCTCAAATACGGGCTGACGACCAATAACTTGCTCGGGCTTGAACTGGTGACAATGGAGGGCGAGATCATCCGCCTCGGGGGAAACCATCTCGATTCCGGCGGTTACGATCTGATGGGGGTTGTGACAGGGTCCGAGGGGCTGCTTGGCGTCATCACCGAGGTTACCGTGCGAATCCTGACGAAACCGCCATCGCTGCGTGCGCTGCTTGTCGGGTTCGGTTCCAGCGAGGAGGCCGGCGCGTGCGTGTCGGCCATTATCGCCGCCGGCATCGTGCCTGGCGGGATGGAGATGATGGACCGCGCCGCCATTCACGCCGTCGAGGATTTCGTCCACGCGGGCTATCCGCTCGATGTCGAAGCGCTCCTGATCGTCGAGCTCGACGGGCCGGAAGCGGAGGTCGATCATCTGGTCGATCGCGTCCGGGATATCGCTTCGGAAAATGGCGCCGTATCGGTGCGCGCCAGCGAGAGCGAGGAGCAGCGGCTGCTGTTCTGGGCAGGGCGCAAGGCGGCCTTTCCCGCCGTTGGTCGTATTTCGCCCGACTATTACTGCATGGACGGCACCATCCCGCGCCATCGGCTGCCCGACATTTTGTCGCGGATTTCGGAGGCGTCGCAGCGCTACGGGCTGGGTGTCGCCAATGTATTTCATGCCGGTGACGGCAATCTGCACCCGCTGATCCTGTATGATGCCAACCGGCCCGGCGAACTGGAAAAGGCAGAAGAGTTCGGCGCTGAAATCCTCACCCTGTGCGTCGAGATGGGCGGCGTGCTGACCGGAGAGCACGGCGTCGGCGTCGAGAAGCGCGACCTGATGGGAACCATGTTCAGCGAGATCGACCTGAAACAGCAGCAGCGCCTGAAATGCGCATTCGATCCTGCGCTGCTGCTCAATCCCGGCAAGGTTTTCCCGACCCTGCATCGCTGCGCCGAGCTCGGCCGCGTGCATATCCATGGCGGGGAGACGCGCTTCCCCGACCTGCCTCGGTTCTGAGACCGACATGGCCGATACGATCCAGCCAGCAGACGAAAAGGGCGTGCAGGACGCGGTCGCCGCCGCGCTTTCTGACGCAATGCCGCTCGAAATCGTCGGCGGCGGCACAAAGAGAACGCTTGGCCATCCCGTATCGGCATCCGGCATATTGTCGCTCTCCGCGCTGAGCGGGATCGTTTCCTACGAGCCCGAAGAACTCGTCATCACCGTAAGACCCGGCACAACGCTGGAAGAGGTCGAGGCGGCGCTGGCCGACAGAAACCAGTGCTTCGCTTTCGAGCCGCCGGACTGGCGCGGATTGCTGGGAAGCGACGGGCGACAGACGGTTGGGGGCGTTGTTGCGACCAACCAGTCGGGACCCCGGCGTTTGCGCGCCGGAGCAGCGCGCGATCATGTTCTCGGCGCGCGCATCGTAACCGGGCGGGCGGAGACCGTGAAGATCGGCGGAAAGGTGGTCAAGAATGTCACCGGCTACGATCTATGCAAGCTGATCGCGGGGTCGTACGGCACGCTCGCCGTCATGACCGAAATCACCCTGAAGACCCTGCCTGCCGGGGAGAAAACGCGCACCGTTCTGCTGTTCGGGCAGGATCATGCCGCGGCGCAGGCGGCCATGACCGAAGCGCTGCATAGTCCGAACGATATCTCGGCGGCAGCGTATGTGCCGGAAGCCATCGCGGGACGATCGGGCGTCGGTTACGTCGCGAATTCGAACGCTGCCGTGACCGCGGTTCGCGTCGAAGGCCCCGAACCATCCGTCGCTGCACGCTGCGCTGCGTTGCGCGACCTGCTGGGCAGGCATGGGGATGTCGAGGAACTTCATTTTCACAACTCGCGAAAATTCTGGGCGGAGGCCGGCGACGTCTCCGCGTTTGCGGATGGTAGCGACCCGGTCTGGCGTCTTTCCATACCGCCTGCCTCGGCGCCCGGAACGGTCGCCCGCATCGCCGCTGATATCGATTGCGATTTCTTCGCCGACTGGGGCGGCGGCCTGGTCTGGCTGAAGCCGAGAGGCGCCGCTGAAGACGCAGGAGCTTCGACCGTCCGCAACGCCATTGCCGACACGGGCGGCCACGCCACCCTGATCCGCGCGTCGGAGGAGCTGCGCCGCCAGGTCCCTGTTTTCCAGCCGCAACCGGCGGCGCTTGGCGCACTCTCCGCCCGCATCAGGGACGGGTACGATCCGGCGCATATTCTCAATCCGGGCCGCATGTCGCTGCAGACGACCCTGCAGACGACGCTGCCAACGACGGTGCGAACGGGCGAGGGGGGCTGACGTTGCAGACGCGCTTTTCCCCCGAACAGCTCGCCGATCCCGACATTGCGGAAGCCAATGATATTCTCCGCGCCTGTGTTCATTGCGGGTTCTGCACGGCGACCTGCCCGACCTATTTATTGACAGGCGACGAGCTCGACAGTCCGCGCGGACGGATCTACCAGATCAAGGACATGCTGGAGGCCGACCGGCCGCCCAGCGCGTCGGAAGTCACCCATATCGACCGCTGCCTGTCCTGCCTGTCCTGCATGACGACCTGCCCGTCCGGCGTCCATTACATGCATCTGGTCGATCACGCGCGCACCCATATCGAGCGGCGCTGGGTCCGGCCGCTGCGCGACCGGTTCCTGCGATCGATGCTAGGGCGCGTTCTTCCCGGCCCACGGCTTGCCGATCGTATCCTGGGCCTGGCGCGGTTGGGCGCGCCTCTGGTGCGTGTAATGCCGGGACCGGTCAGACGAATGATCGCGCTGGCGGCCGACTGCCGGACCGGAGCGGACATTCTGTCGCCTGGCGTCTATCCCGCGGAGGGCGAACGGCGCTACCGGGTCGCCCTGATGACGGGCTGCATCCAGCAGGCGATCGATGCGAACATCAACGCCGCCTCTGTCCGGCTCCTGCGGCGGCACGGCTGCGAGGTTCATGTGGCCGCGGGTGCGGGATGCTGCGGGTCGGTCAACCATCATCTGGGGCAAGAACGGGCTGCCCGCAGCCTGGCGGAAGCGAATATACGGGCCTGGACCTCTATCCCCGACGGTATCGACGCGGTGGTCGTAAATGCGTCCGGCTGCGGGACCGTGGTCAAGGATTACGGGTATATGTTCCGAAACGACCCGGCGCTGGCGGATACGGCGCGGTCGGTCTCGGACAGGACGCGCGATATCTGCGAATTTCTGGACGAGACAGGGCTGACTGAGGCCACCGGCGACGCGACGGCCCGGGTCGCCTACCAGTCTGCCTGCTCCATGCAGCATGGCCAGAAACTCACGCGTCAGCCCGTCGATCTGCTGCGCAGGGCCGGGTTCGAAGTCGTCGAGCCGCGCGATGCGCATCTTTGCTGCGGTTCGGCGGGTACCTATAATATCCGTCAGGGAGAAATGGCCGACAGGTTGCGTGCGCAGAAGCTCGCCGCACTGAAGGCGCTGGCGCCAGACTATGTGGCGAGCGGCAATATAGGTTGCATGGTCCAGCTTCGGTCAGGTCTGGAGGCTCCCGTTCTGCATACCGTGGAGTTGCTGGACTGGGCGACGGGTGGGCCGAAGCCCGATGCCGTTGAACCGGAGGGTAAACGGACATGAAGAATTTCATGGCCTGGATGGCGACGGCGGCGACGCTGAATTTCGCTGCGCCCGTGGTAGCCGGGCAGAACGATCCGCGGCTCAACGATCTGTTTGCGGCGCTCAAGGCTGCCGCCAGTGAAAAGGAGGCCGCGCCGATCGAAGCGCGAATCTGGGCGATCTGGACGGAGTCCGGCATCGAGGATATCGACCGGCTCATGGCGCTTGGCATCGCTGCAATGGGAATCCGCGATTTTCGCACTGCCGAGTCGGTTTTCACCGCCATCGTCCGACAGGCGCCCGATTTCGCCGAGGGCTGGAACAAGCGGGCGACGCTCTACTACATGATGGGCAAGATGGAGAAATCCGTGGCCGATGTCGACAGGGTGCTGTCGCTGGAGCCGCGCCATTTCGGTGCGCTCTCAGGGCTGGGGCTGATCCGGCTGGCGGAGGAAAACGAGAGGGAAGCGCTGAAAGCGTTCGAGCGCGGGCTCGCCATTCATCCCAACATGGCGGGCGCGACGACCTATATCCGCAAGCTGAAGCTCAAGCTGCTGGGGCGCGGGATCTGACGTTCAGGCCGCCATGCGTCGCCGGCGGGCGACGCCCATGACGACGAGCCCTGACAGGACGATCAGGATCCCATTCGGCTCCGCAATTCCGACGACGACATCGGCCTGGGTGACCTGCAGGAACAGCGACGTGCCGCCGAGGCTGTTGGCGCCGAAGAACTGCACGAAATCCAGCCCGACCAGGTTTACGGTCAGATTGTCGAAGAACCCGTTGGTGAACGCGCCGGTATCCAGCTGGATGACCTCGAAGGTCTGGCCGATTGTAAGGGTCGAGGCAAAGCCGGCGTCGGCGATGACATCGATATCGCCGGACAGGTCCGCGTCGCCGTTGAGGATGGTCAGCAGATCGTGGCTGACGCCGGCGACCGCGCCGAACAGTTCGAACTCGAAGGATGCGGTAGCGGACTGAACGTAATCGCCGTCGGTCAGCGTCAGGTGCCCCGGCGAATTGCCGACCGCCATGGTACCGCCGATATTGTTGAAGGCGTGCACACCCGCGCCGTTAAAATCGACCGTGCCGCTGCCGCCGAATCGCCCGCCCTGAAGCTCAACCGTGCTGTTGAATCCGGCGGTCGTCATGATGCCGTTCACGGTCGTCTGGCCGCCTGTCTGGACGTAATTGCCCGAAATGATATCGGCCCGGCTTCCCGACTGGATATCGACCAGCCCGCCCGCCTGTGTGAACTGGTCGCTGGCGCCGTTGATATCGAGCCCGGCGGCGCCGGAGGCGCGCAGCGTTCCCTGGTTGATAAAGCCGGGCGTGCCGCCGTCGATGACGATCTCGTTGGTTGCGCCTGTGGCATCGATGGTGCCGGTGTTGATCATGCCGCCTGAATTCTGAAGCAGGCTCCCGGTGCCTCGAATGGTCTGGTTTGCGCTGATGGTCAGAACGCTTGTCAGCGCGCC
>Ga0181588_10001450_pt1 | contig 21054 bp, 10 predicted proteins | sample 071ome_26_FD_148607 | JGI IMG/M metagenome (GOLD analysis project Ga0181588, IMG submission 148607) | Coastal salt marsh microbial communities from the Groves Creek Marsh, Skidaway Island, Georgia - 071409BT metaG (spades assembly) | ecosystem: Environmental > Aquatic > Marine > Intertidal zone...
TGTGTGAAAAGAGACTCTTTTCAACTCTCATATAGCGTTATGTAATACCACAGTACGACAGCGTGTATCAGACACATTAATTAGGGTCTAGACATAAGACAACACCCGCGTGTGAACTGAACCGCCGTTTTTTTCTTAATCGTTCATTCACTGTATGTGTATACAGTATGGTACGAGTATAAACGAACGTTCCCCTTGTTCATCGAACGCGGACGGTACGGTACGCGCGCGCGATCGGACGCGACGGACGGACGGCGACACACGCCGACGCGCGAACACGCGCGGGTTGGAACCGACAGAATTTAGCGTTTCGTTGCATCGTTTCATCGCGACCGCGGGAAGACGGAAGACGCGCGCGTTCGACGGTCGAGGGAGGGATCATCATGACGGAGCCGACGCCTCGGGAAACGGTTAAAGTGCTCGTGCGCGTGCGCCCGCCGAACGCGCGCGAGATCGATTCCGGCTACGCCAAGGCTGTGCACGCCCACGGCGGGGACGACGCGACGACGCTGTCGATCGCGAGACCGGCGAACGCGTCCGGGAAAGGGCCGCTGAGCTTCGCGTACGATCACGTGTGCGATGAGACGTCGACGCAGAGGGAGATTTTCGACCTGGTGGGCGCGAGCGTGGTGGACGGCGTCGTGGACGGGTATCACGGGTGCATCCTGGCGTACGGACAGACGGGGGCGGGGAAGACGTACTCGATGCAAGGGATGACCGGGGACGGGGATGACGACGCGGTGGGGTCGTTCGGGGATAGGGGTGACGATGATGACGTGGTGATGATGGACGAAGACGCGAAGGACGCTGCGAGCGGCGATTTGGACGGCGCGCACGCCGGGTTGATTCCGCGCGTGTTGAAACGGTTGTTTAAACGCGTCGATGACGAGCGCGCGGCGGCGGCTCAGGCTGGGGGTGACGCCGTGTTTGAGGTGAAGTGTTCGTATTTGGAGATTTATAACGAAACGTTGCGGGATTTGTTGATGAGCGGCGAGTACGACGGGCCGGCGCCGAATATTCGCGAGGATGGGAAGCGCGGAACGTTTGTGGAAAATCTTTTGGAAGAGCGCGTCGTCGGTGCGGAGCAGACGTACGAGGCGTTTTTACGAGGCGCGGCGAATCGTCGGGTCGGACAGACGAACATGAATGCCGATTCGTCGCGTTCGCACAGCGTGTTTACCATTTCGGTGACGAGCACGAGTAAGGCTGACGCGTCGGCGACGACGACGAAGAAGAGCGCGCTGTTACACCTCGTCGATCTCGCCGGGAGCGAGCGACAGAAGAGCACCGACGCCGCGGGCGAGCGTTTGAAAGAGGCGAGCGCGATCAACAAGTCGCTCTCCGCGTTGGGGAACGTCATCAAGGCTTTGGTTGATCTCGCCGACGGCAAGGAGCGTCACGTGCCGTATCGCGATTCCAAGCTGACGTTTTTGCTCAAGGATGCCCTCGGAGGACGCTCGAGGTGTACGCTCCTCGCCTGCGTTTCGCCGGCGCACGTCAACTTGGAAGAAACCATGTCGACGCTCAAGTTTGCCCAGCGCGCCAAGCTCGTCAAGGTGCGCGCGGTGGCGAACGAGGAAGCCGTCGGGTCCTCGGAGGAGCTCATCGCCGAAGTCGGTCGCTTGCGCGCGCTCCTCGCCGAAGGCGGCGGCAACGTCGGTGGCGGTAACTTTACCGGCGATGCCTCGGCAAAGATTGCTGAACTCGAGGACATGATGGCCAAGGCGAATCGCGCCGCGGCGGCGGCGGCAAAAGATGGCGAAGAGGAACTCGAAAAGCTCAAAGCCAAGCTCGAAAACGCCAAGGATTTGTGCGCGTGTCTGGATAAGAATTTACAGTCGGCCAAAATGGTGATTCGATTGCGCGACGAAGCGCTGAAGAAGAAGCTTCTCTCGCCCGAGAGCGTAAACGCGGAGATTGAAGAGCTGAAGAAACAGGTGGAACATCCGCCCGAGGTGGTGCGCGTGCGCATCGAACTCGCGGCGTTGCAAGAGCGAGCGGAGCGATTGCAAGCGGAGAATGAGCGTTCGGCGAATCGAGGGCGATTGGCGACGGCGGAAAACGAGCTCAAGGACCTTCGAAAACTCATCGTCGCCGAGGGTGAGCTCGCGGCAAAGGCGCTGGATGAAAAAGCGTTGGCGATGCGCGAAAAGGAGGAAACTGATTGTCGCAACAAGACGCTCGAGGAGAGCATTCAAGCCGCTGAGAGACGCGCGACGGAGTGCCAGGAAATCGCCGAGAGCGCTCGAGCGGCGCAACTCGCGGCTGAGGTGCTCGAAAACGAGCACAAGATGGCCAGGGAATCCGCCGAGGCGGACAGAGCGCGCATCGAGGCGACTTTCCAGGAGAACAAGGAGGTGATGGAGGAGATGTTCTCCAAGCTCGAGTCCTTGATGGCGTACAAGGCGGCGGCGGAGAAGGAAAAGGCTGCGCTCGAGGCGCGAGTGGAAGAGGCGGCAGCCAAGGCGGCTGGCGCCAACTCGTCCTTTGAAGAGACGGTCGCCGCGCTGGAAAGCACTCGCGAAGAGCTGTCCAAGGCCAAGGGTGAAATTCAAGCTGCGCTCGAGGCTCAAAAAGAAGAGCTCGAACGCTCCGCGGCGGCGTCTCGCGCGGAATTTGAAGCCGAACTCGAAGCCCGATCGCGCGCGCACGAGTCTGCGATCTCCGAGGTCAACATGAGACACGAGGCTGAGATGGATCGATTACGACGCGAACACGCAGACGCGGTGGCTGAGGCGAAGAGTGAGGGCGCCGGGAGCGCGGAAGCGATGCGCGCCGAGCACGCCGCCGAGATGGAGGCGCAAGCCAAACGTCTCGAGGAAGCGTTCGTCGAGCGAACGTCGGAGCTCGAGGCATCGCACGCTCGAACCTTGGACGCGTTGCGCGCCGAAAATGAAGTCGCCATTCAAAAGATGCGCGAAGAGCACGAGGCGAACAAGTCGGAACTCGTCGCTGTCCACGACTCAAAGATGTCCGCGCAGTCTCGCGCATTTGCAGAGCAAATTGAAAAGATCAATGCGGCGCAAGCCGAGGCAATCGCCGCGCTCGAGCACAAGCACGCAGAGGAAATTTCCGACGTCAACGCAAAGCTCAACGCTGCGCTGGAACAAGGGGCATCGTCCGAATCGTCAGAGGAGGCGCACAACGCCGAGCTCGTGGCGCTCAATGAGGAACACACAAAGGCGCTTGGCGAGCTCGAGAGCGAATACAAGGCTCAAATTGCCGATTTGGAGAAGGAGCTCGCCGCGAAAGACGAAGCGAACGCCAAGGCGCAAGACGCTCTGCGCGAAGAGTTGGTCTCCGAACACGCCACCGCCTTGGAGGAACAAAAGGGTTTGCTCAGCACGGCGTTTGCCGCCGACATTAGAAATGCCGAAAAGAAGCTCGCGGCAGCCAAGGAGGAAATCTCAAGAGCTAAATCTGCGGCTGCCGCCGAGTTCTCGGCAGCGAGCAACGCGCAGACGCAGATTCGCCAGTTACAAGAGCTCGTTGAAGCGAAAGATGACGAAATCCGATCTCTTGAGCGACGAGTTTTGTCTTCTTCTCAGGGCGACGACGCCGGCGCGTTGAGCGACGCGCAATCCAGAGCGGACGCGCGTTTGGACGCAGCCAAGGCTGCGCGAAAGCGCGCCGAAGAGCGAGCGCATGACATGGAGAACAAAATGTCCGATCTCACACGTGAAGTCGAGGAGGCGAAGAGCGCGGCGGCGGCTTCCAAGTCAAAGGCTTCCGCCGCTCGATCGAGAATAGACTCGCTCGAAATGGCGTTGCACGCCGCCAAGGTGGAAATCGCGCATCTTAAGGGTGTCGAACCGCCGGCGAGCGTCGCTAAGACCCCATCTCGAACGCCATCACGAACGCCCGCAATCAAGCGCCCGCTCGCCGGCCGCACGCCAGGCCGAACACCGGCAACTATGGGCACGGCGAGACGCATTTTGAGCGACGTCAACGCCGAAGCGCCGCCCGCGAGTCCGTCCCAACACAGGCCTGTGAAGCACATGCGATTCGACGATAGCCCAGGCGTCGCAGCAAAGAAACCGACGGAGTCGACGACGTCGAGACCTGAACTTCAAGGCGTCCGACGCGGAACTGGTCGATTGCTCGCCAAGCCCGCGATGCGAGTGCAAGCGGATAAGCCGCCCGCCGCCGAACAATAATTTTTTTACATACACCCACGCCACACGATGACAATCAATTATACAACAACAAATCTACAACAACTACGCACGCTACACGCTATTCACGAGACTTCCCATCCTCCGCGATCGACTTTATAAACGCCTCCGCGCGCGCCTCGGCGCCTCCCAACGACTCGGCCAACGCCCTCTCCGCCTCAAACGCGTCCCGCATCCTCCGCTCCGAAACTTCCCCCAACCGATCCGTGATATCCTTCGCCGTCTTCTCCGCCTCCTCCACCGCCGACGCGTTCCTCTCCGCCTCCCCGGCGCCGAATTTCGCCAGCTCCCGCAGCGCAGCCTCAACCTCTGCGTTGCGTTTCGACACCCCGGCGAGTTCTGCGTTCGTTCGTTCGAGCGACGCCCGTTCGGCGCGGATCCGTTCGAGCGCGCGCGTTTGCGCCCTGTACGCCTGGATGAAATTGACCAAGCGTTTAAACATCGGTTCGGGCGCTCCGTCGTCGCGCGCGGCGGTGTGGCGGCGCGTCGTCGGGCGCCGGTTGAGATCGAATTTTTAATTTTTTTTGAAATTTCAAAAACAGTTGACGCATCGCGTCGCGTCACATCAAGACGCGCGCGCGAATCGATATCCGAGCGAATCAATCAATCAATCAATGGACGGCATGAACGGCGAACACGCGACGACGGAGCAACCGAAGGAGACGGAGCAAACGACGACGACGCCGACGATGACGACGCTTGGGAAACGCGAACGTAAAAAGGTTGAAGTGTACACCGCACCGGTTGAAGAAAAGAAAAAGACGGCCGTCGTCAAGCGCGGACGAGGGGTGAAACTGTCAGAGATCCCGAACGTGGCGTTTAAACTGTCAAAGATTTCGCGCAAGGATGACATTTTGAAGTTTGTGTATCGGTTGCTGTACAAGGGCGTGCCGAAGCAGGCGAGCGTCAAGGCGGAGATCGGCGAGTTTAGCGGATGGGTGTTCGAGACGGATGCGGAGCGCGAAGTGAAAATGGACCTTTTGAACCGGGCGTTTAAGGATACTTTACACGACATTCTGGATTTGTTTGAGCTCCCGCGGGGATCTGGACCGGATGGGAAGAAGGAGGCGCAAGTGGCGCGTCTCGCGGCGTTTTTGGACGCACCCAAGGCGAGCGGGAAAAAATCGCTCGCGGAAGCGGAAGCGAAGAAAAAGGCGGCGAGAGATCGCAAGAGAGAGCGTAACGCTAAAGCTGCGGCTAAAAAGGCGAAGACGACGGCGACCAAGGCAGCTGGATCGGCGAAACAGGAAGCATTGATCAAGAAGCTCAAGGCGGAGAACGCTGCGCTTCGAGCCAAGCTCGCCAAGCTCACCGGTAAGGAGGAGCCCGCGGCGGAAGAGGAAGACGAAGAAGAGGAAGAGGAAGAAGAGGAGGAAGAGGAGGAAGAGGAGGAGGAATCCGAGGGTGATGAAGAATCCGAGGAGGAAGATGACGACAGCGACGAGGAATTCACCGACAAGCCAGCCAAGAAGCCAAAATCGACGCCGGCTGCCAAGCCGAAGCCGGTACCGACGCCCGCGAAGGAAGCTGCGCCGTCCCCGAAGCCCGCTCCCGTCCCGTCCCCGGCTCCGGCCGCTCCGGTCGAGGCGCCCAAGCCAGTCGAGACAGCCGCTCCGGCCGCTCCGGTCGCTCCGGCTCCGGCTGTCGCAGCTCCGTCTGGCCACGACCTCAAGACTGCCGTGCAAGCCATGCTCAAGGACGCCAACATGGAAGAGGTTTCCATGAAGAGCGTCCGTCAAGCGCTCGAGACAAAGTTCGGACAATCCTTGTCAGATAGAAAGGGCGAGATCAAGGAGTACGTGAACGCCTTCCTCGAACAATAGACGCGTTGCCATGTCAAAAATCCGAATACCAACAGTTATTTTCCTATCTACAAGAATGTTGTCGCTAAAATCTATTGCTGCCTTGATTGTCGCGTCAGCGAATCTCAAACTTTTCCACGTCCGCAACCACTTGGCTCAAATGTCTAACTAGGTTGGAGTGCGTCGAAGTCTCGCATCGTTCGCGGCAAATCTTCACCCATGGTTCACGTAATTCTCGTTGCGCCTCAAAAATCTCCTTCAGGACATCCAAACGCCCGAGGAGAGTGGCGCACAATAACGTCCAGTCCGTGCACTCGGCGTGACGCGCCGCATCCATCAAATGCGTCAGGTGAGCGGTGTCTCCACGTTCGTCGAAATCCACCGATCCGGCGTTGATCAGGTGACTCTCTCTTTTGATTTCTCTATCAAACGCGTTGCCGTCAAGCACATGCTTGGCGCCCTGTTCGAGCGCTTTAGCAAAATCTGAAATGTACGCGCTTCCTTCTCTATCGCTCTCGTGCGTCAAGTATCCGACGCCATCAAAGGATGTAATGGCTATGAATGCGCCCATGGCGACGAGCTCTTTGCCATCCGCCAACTCGTCCAAATGCGTCTTCAAAATCAACTGTTCGGGCTCGTCCAGCACGAGCTCCTCGTCGCCACGTTCACCCAACGCGAGCACGCTGTTCGGGGGTGGCACAACCACTTGAAGCGCGCGCTTTAGAAGGCCCGGTTTGCGTTTTCCGAGAGGCGTCTCGGAGATGGGTTTTAAGAGAAACTTGATGAGATCCTCGACCAGGTTGTAATCGCGCGCTTGCAACGCCTTTTGCATAATTTGCACCGCCACCTCTTTACCCACGGCTTCGTCCTCGAGCTTATCGACAACCAGAATGTAACACGCGGCGATGCGTAACCGGTTATGCTTAAGCGCTCTCAGGCTGAGTTCGCTCGCGGTTCCCGCGTACTTGAAGAGCGATTTCCACTGCGAGCTGTCTGTCTTGCGAGCGACACTGACGACGACGTCTAGAAAATTTGGTAACTTCGAAAGCAACTCGATGGAATTCTTGAGCATTTCTTGCGAATGCGCATCCGCGCTCGACGACTCCAACGCGGTGAAGAGCAACCACTCCAACGCGTGCGTAAAGTGCGGTGTTTGAACGCGTGCGACGCGAGCGTACGCCAACGCTGCGTCGGCTCGGCCCGCGCTCAAAAGCTTCCGCAGCGTGTACGGAACGACACTGTGCATCTTTGGCGCGATGGAAAAAAATGGCGCTTCACCAGACTCTGAAAACGAAAGCTTTTGCGCGACGCCGACGATGCGGTTCAACCTTGAACTCACCGCCACTGGGTAGAGCTCTCGGTCGAATTCGAGCTCGGGGTGTTTATCCGCGCCGTCAATCGTGAGACTCGACGCGCCGTCGCGTAATATCGATCGAGTGTCGGCTTCGGGAACGTGCATGACGCGCATACCCTCTGAACCGTACGCGAACACACGTCCCTGGTGATTGACCGACGACGACGACGACGACAACGCGGTATCATCTTCAGAATCGCCGAATGAAACCCAAAATTCTGATACGCCTCGCATCGCGACGACGTGTTCAAACTCGCGAGATAGATCGACGATCAAAACGTCGCCCCGCGCCGTGAGGACGACGCACTCTCGAACCTCTGACGCGTCCTCTTCAATCACATATCCGTGTGGGCACAACAGACTCACACCAACGATTTCATCATCACCGTCGAGATTGACCGTCGTCTTGCGTCGTTGACCGTTCGACTCTCGCACCGGGGATACCGCGAGCGTTCCGTCGGCTTCAATCACAGAGGTGAAGAGGGCGATTTCGCCATTGGCAAAGGCGACGACGAGATGCGCGCCGAGCGAGCGAGCGCACACTGGTTCGGCCGATAGAGGGTACCACCCGAGGTGTTGAAACCGTTCGGATGCGAAAAGATGCATCCCGTACGATGTTTTTGACCCACTGGTAAACATTCGCGTCTTACTGGATGAGGCGCACGCGGCGAGAATCGGCGGCGCAGCCGCCGGCGAACCTCTCGGTCGCAACCAAGCAAAGTCGATGGTTTCCATTGCGTTTTCATCCGATTCGTTCTGCATCATCAACCACCGCTCGGATAACGCGTCGTACATCAAGCACCCTCGAGTGCCAGCGACGGCTACCACTTCGCCGCTCGGGCTCGCGCTCGCGATGCGAAGCGGCCATCGCATCGAGAGATACTCGCGAGGACAGACGACTTGACGCAGACGCATTTTACTCGACGCGGAAGCCGCCGCAAGGAGGAATATCCTATCGGCACCGAGCAAGACGCACGATTCATTTTCAAGCGCATCGTGCGCATGTGTCGCTTCGCAGTGCGCGCGACCGGTGTTGCGCACGAGGGAGTATTCCAACAATCGAGCGCCAGCGGATGTGCGCGTCGGGACGTGGAGCGAGTACCCGCCGCATCCCCACGCGGGAGCGCCGAGACACGCGCCAATCATCGGTGTGGTGTTCGTCGAGTCAGATGGCGAGATGGACGATTTATCCATCGTCGTAGTGTTCATCGCCACACCGTCAAAAACGCTCTCTATCTGCGTCGTCGAATCGCCGCCAAATCCGTGATGCAGCGAACACATCGTCAAACATCCCGAATCGCTCCAAACGCTCAATCCTTGACGACGGTACCCCACCGCGAGGGCGCGTCCGTCGTGCGACCACGACGCGTACGTCGCCGCACCGGTATCTCTCGCGTTCACGCCCCAGGGTTTCAAGCTGAAAACAATCTTCGGCTCGCCAACTGTCGACGTAGTCGCGTCTTCGTACACTCGAACGTCGCCTTCGGCGTCACCCAACGCCAACGCGCGCGTCCCGCGATGAAACGCCGCACACATCGCCGGCGTCGGCGTCGCCTCGAACCAATTCGTCGTCAGAACGTTTCCTCTCCAATCAATCGTCGCCGCACACGTCGAACCGCTTTCGAACCGCACGACGAGCGTCTCAGTATCCGCGCACCAATCCACACTCGCCGCGCCTCCGTCGTTCCATTCGCTTCGTCCCAACCCCACGCTTCGCCCTTCCACCCCACGAGACCACGTGAGAAAGATCACCCGTCCACGATCCGTCCCCACAACGATTTCGTCTTCGTCCGACGCGCAACACGTCGCGCGTTCTCCATCATCCAAACGTATAACTCGCTCGAGCTCGCACTCGCCTCTTCGCGTCTCCTCGCCCCTTCGCGTCGCTCTCGCCGAAGACACAAACACCTCCCCGTCCACGCTCACCGTCGCGAACGCCGCTGTGACTTCAATCTCTTCCTCCCGAACCCCTCCGTTCGACGTCGTCGTCCCATCCCCACTATTTTTCCTTCTTCGCCTTCGTTCGTCCGTTTCCGTCTTCGCCGACGACTCGCGCCACGTTGCGTCCACCGCCTCCTCCCCTAGATCCGTTTCCACCCGCCCCAGCGTCGCCCCGCACGCGCCGGCGTCGCGAAACTCCACGACGCGTCCGCGAACCCACGCGATGATGCGCGCTTCGCGGTGCGTCAACGCGACGTCGGCAGTCTGCCGTTGAGTAATCCGGTTTAAGTCAGCGTCGTCATCTTGTCCCTCGCGCGTCGTCATTCCGAGCGATGCGTCCGCGCGATCGGCGTCGGACGACGCGCCCGGATCCATCGCACCGCACGGCGCGCTCGCGAGCGCGCGCGAGACGCGGGGCCAGGCGTGGGCGACGTACATCGCGTCGCGGTGTGACGAACGAACCTTCCTGCCCGCGCATGGACGCAGCTTATCTCGTATTCTGTATACATTTCATGGTATCAGATCCAAAACATATGTGTAAATCTAAAACGCCAATCATGGTATCATATAGTTGTAGAACTTCTACAATACGTAATAGTCGGACATGTGGAAAAACACCGGCGGCGCGTGCGAAAACGCCCCTGACGTCACGTCTTCACGCGCGCTCCGCGCGTCGATTCGCGACGGACGCGAACGAGCGAGACGAGCGGGATCGACGGACGTTTAGAACGCCGCGGGTCGGGACGCGCGCGCGCCCAAAGGCGGGGAGTCGAGAAGGACGCGTCGGGCGGGCGCCGAATCGGATCGGGCGATAAGATTGGATCGCATCCCTCCAACCATCCATTGACCGATCACGGTTCGTTTGACGACGCGTGATGGAGACGACGATGGGTCTTCGGTGTGCGGTGATACCGTCGTCGCCCTCGTCGACGTCGTCGAACGCGCGGGTGCGAAGGACGACGGTGCGCGGAGGCGCGGGACGAAGAGGCGGGCCGACTCGACTGGCGGGCGGGTTTGGAAACGCGACTCGGACGCGAGACCCGAACGCGAGGCGCGACGACGTCGTCGTCGCTCGGGCGGTGACGCCGTCTTCGATCGACGAGGACGCGACGACGGGATCTGAAGCCGGTGGGAGGACGCGCTCGGGTGAGGGCGCGGGGACGAAGAGCGGAACGCCGAGGGCGCCCGGGGAACGCCGGCGTTCAGCAAAGAAGAGCGCCGCGGGGCTGGGATCCGTCGTCGACGAGGCGATGCTGGTTGATTTCGCGGTGATTGGAAGCGGGATCGCCGGGTTGTCATACGCTTTGGATGCGGCGGAGCTCGGGGAGGTGGCGGTGATTACGAAGGCGCGCGCGTTTGAGACGGCGACGGCGTATGCGCAAGGCGGCATCAGCGCCGTGGTGGATAAATTGGATTCGGTGGATGAACACGTGCGGGATACCATCGTTGCCGGTGGGTTTTTGTGCGATGAAAACGCCGTTCGGGTCATGGTTGAAGATTCCAAGGCTGCGGTTGAGACGCTCATCGAGCGTGGGACGAAATTTACCACGCGCTCAGAGGATGGGTCGCTGCACTTGGCGAGAGAAGGCGGCCACAGCAGACATCGTATCGTGCACGCGGACGACATGACTGGGAAAGAGATTGAGCGCGCGTTGCTCGAGGCGGCCAAGGCGCACCCGAGAATCACGTTTTACGAGTACCACTTTGCGATCGAGTTACTCAAGACAAAGGACCAAGGGCGATGCGCCGGCGCGCTCGTTGTGGACGAATCTCGGGGCAAGACAAAGGCTTTCATCGCGTCCTCCACCGTGCTCGCGTGCGGCGGGGCGGGGCACTTGTTCCCGAGTACGACGAATCCAACGGTGAGCACGGGCGACGGCATCGCCATGGCGACGCGCGCGGGAGCTTCGGTGGCCAACATGGAGTTCATGCAGTTTCACCCGACGGCGCTGTACACGGGCGAGGGCGGCGCAAAGAAAATGTCCCCACGGGAAAATGCGTTTTTGATCACTGAAGCCGTGCGTGGACACGGTGGTCGATTGTTCAACGCGCAGGGTGAACGATTCATGTCTCGTTACGACGCGCGCGAGGAGCTCGCGCCTCGCGACGTCGTCGCCAGGAGCATTGATAGCGAGATGAAGCGCACCAAGTCGCCGTGTGTGTTTTTGGATATCACCCACGTCGGTGCGGATGAGATTCGCAAAAACTTCCCGGGCGTTGCGACTGAGCTCGACAAGCGCGGTTTAGACATCACCAAGGAGCGCATTCCGGTTGTTCCAGCGGCGCATTACATGTGCGGCGGCGTCTCCACGAATGAAAACGGAGAAACTTCTCTCCGAGGTTTATTTGCGTGCGGTGAGGTGGCATACACCGGTGTCCACGGCGCGAACCGGCTGGCAAGTAACTCGCTGTTAGAAGGTGTCGTCTTTGCGCGGCGCGCGGTCGCGTCCGTGCAGGCGGAGCTCGACGCGTTGCGCGCCGAGCTGCCCGCGGACGACGAGCACCAAAGCTTGAGGAGTTGGATCAAGGATAACTGCAACGCGCTGACTTCTGGACGCATCGCGAAAAACTTTACCAGCGAGGAAGACTGGGAACGCGACGTTCGTGAAGAAATCCAGCGCACGATGTGGAACGCGGCTGGCATCGTTCGAAGCACGGCTGAAATGGAAGCCGCCTTGGTCAGATTGGCGGAGCTCGCTCTCGCATGCGAGGAACGCGCGCGAAACAACGTCGCAGGGTGCACGCTGCGCACGGCGGAAATTAACAACTTGCTCGTCGTCGGTCAACTCATGCTGAGATGCGCTTTAATGCGTAAGGAGTCTCGAGGATTACATTACACGCTCGATTTTCCCGAGCCCGTGGACGCGGAGAAGAAGCCCTCCCTCTTAGCTGACGGTGACTTGCAGTCCCCGATCGCCCGAAGGCCGATGACATCCGCTCCGCGGTAATTAGTTATATCGTTATGTAAATTATGAACAGTACACTGTATCACCGAATGATGTGTTCGTAGGAATGTGGTTGTGAAAATCACCGCGCTGCGTAGAATGTGAGACCGCGATGCGTAAATGTACACTACATATGCGAAGAACGTGTCGCTTGTTATTGTTTCAGGGGAAAACTCTCACAGACGAGCGTCTGGGAAGCCACGCTGGGCTTGTTTGACCCCGAGATCAGCCATGACCTCTTCCGAACCGCCGAGGATGGCGGAAAATTTGGCGGCTCGGTTGAACGATTCGACCACTCGTCCCATACCCGTGCGAGTGATGCCGCGTCCTCCAAAGATTTGTGCGCTCTCGTCGGCGAAAAAGTTGGCGACGCGGGTGCATAAAAACTTGAGCAAAGCGATCGGGCCCGCGAGTCTGACCGCCTGTTCGGCGTGGCTCAGGATGCCCATCTGGTAGGTGATGGCTTCGGTCCAGCACTCGACGGCTTCGAGCTGAGACGTCATTCTGGCAAGCTTGTTGCGAATCACCGGTTGTTCTATCAATCTCTTACCGAACGTCTTGCGCTGCTGCGCGAACATGTAGCACTCCTTGAGTACGTTTCGCATCGCGCCGTTCGTTCCCGCGACAATCATCCATCTTTCGTGGTTAAAGTTGTGCATGATGAGTTTGAAGCCATCGCCCTCCTTGCCGAGCAAGTTTTCGACAGGCACCTTGACGTTTTCAAAGATGATGTACGACGTTCCCGCCGCCGGGCTGTAAGCCGTCTTGATTGGATTGGTCTCCACGCCTTCACTTCTCTCGATGAGCAACAATGACAACGCCTGGAAGCCCTTACCACCGGTTCGAACTGCCGTGGTGAAGTAGTCGCAAAACGTTCCGTTCGTGATCCACTTTTTGACGCCGTTGACAATGTAAAACTTACCATCCGGCGTTTTCGTCGCCGTACACTGCACCGCCGCGACGTCGCTCCCAGCGAACGGATCACTAATGGCGAGACAAATTCTTTTCTTCCCCATGATGCACTCTCTACCCACTTTTGCTCTCACCTCTGGACGCGCGAACATCAGCACCGGCGGCACGCCAATTACGAAACCCGCGCCGATACCGTCGCAATATCCCGGCACGCCCAACCTTCCGAGCTCCTCGTGCGCGATCATCTCGTGAAAAGTATCAAACTTTTCCGGCGTCAACCCACCGGGAAGCTGCATTCCGCAATTTTTCACGCAATCCGCCATCCAAGGTCCCGGTTGCAGTCGCGTCGCAAACATCCCCGCGGCGCCCAGCTTTTCAAACAACTCCTTCGACGGCGGCTTTCCCGCAATGTCGTTCTGCACCATATCCGGTCGAACGTGTTCATCGTAAAACGCCCGAACCGCCTTGCGAAACGCCACGTGCGACTCGTCGTAATACGGACTCGGCGCCCCCTGAAACGCAGCATTCTCCCCGTACGGCACCGCCGAGAGCGCACCGGGCGCCGAATCCTCCCTCGGTTTCGCCCCCGCCAAGCTCCCGATTCTGTACTTGCCCGCCGTTTTTTGCAAAACCTCGCTTCGGTGCAACGAATAAAAAGCCTCCGTCGCGTCCTGCCCGGCGCCGGCGATGATGAACGACGCCCCGCCGGGATGGAACGCCGCGAATTTAGTCAAGTCGTACACGCCGTCATCGATTACCATCCAGCAATCGTTCGCCGATGCGTGCTTTCGCACTTCATCCATCGTGTACGTCGGCAGCGCGCTCATCGTGGAATTTTTCTCCTTTCGGTTCCGCCGCTGTTCGTCTCTGCGTCGCGTCGCGTCGACGCGCACTGGCGCCGATCGAAGCTCGACCGTTACGCGTCCGAGGGCGCCGCCAACCTGTTGGGTGTGGTGATGATACATAACGGTAGTACTGCCACTGTTTACGCATACAGTCCTCGTCAGCATTCAAACAAAATCCATAATTGTTTCTACACGCGATGCGTGCAGGGCTTCGTCTTCGCGAACGCGCCGTCACTGCGCGCCTCAGAGCCCGGGGGTATCGACGCCGGAGCCCGTTCGGGACGCGGCTAAAGTTTCTTCGCGCGCAGACTTCGCGGGTGGGAAGCCACCCGGGGGCGACGACGACGAAACGGACGCGGTTTTGGATTGCTTGACTGACTCGATTAATCTTAATCAGAGATTATGATGGCTTTGCGCGTTCGACCCCAACGCGCGCCGTGCGCACCGACGACGCACCTACGCGGTGCGAAACGCGTTGGGACGCGTCGGCCGATACCGTCGCGGAACGCGATGGGGACGGATCGCGAGACGGAGCTGGCGACGTGGAGCGAGGAGGCGCTCGAGGCGGTGGATGTGCCGCGCGACTTGTGCCAGATTCGAGCGTACGTGCGCTGGGAGGAAGCGGGGAAACCCGAGGATACGACGACGGAGTGGCAGGAGGAAGAGTTTAGACTGGCGACGTTGGATTTGAAGCGTGAGGTGGCGAACGGGACGACGCTGAATGAGATTCGAAGGCGTTACGGGCAAGCTCCGGTGGAGGGAGACGACGAACCGCGAGCGTTAAAGTTTCAGGAGACGAAAGAGGAGAAACGAGGCGGTGAGAAGGCGTCGACGAGCGCGTCGAACGGAGCGACTTCGGAGCGTGTTGAAACGCGCGCGTCAGACGTGGTTGTTTCTCCTCCGAAGCCTGTCATCGAGGTGGTTGAGAAGGCGACTGCGCCGCCGCCGGCGACGACTCGACGCGGACGCGATTTGAAAACGCTCCTTCCTCGCGGCTTATCGACGGGCGGTATCGCGTCCACCGAAGCCAAGGCACGCGAACCCACGACACTCGAACGCTGGCGCGACGTGGAAGGCGCTGAGGAAGGTCGTGTGCTCATCAGCGATACCTTGTACCCGGTGGCGGACGGACAACTCTTGGTGCAAGTCTTTGAGTGCTCTCGGCAAGACGAAGAGGCGATGAGCGGTCCGAGACGCAAAGTCACGTCGAGACAAGTCGTCATGACCACTGATGCCCTCGAACCGCTCGTGTGTCACTGGGGCGTGGCCAAGGAAGAACCGGGTGAGTGGGTGCTCGCGCCCAAGACGGTTCGACCCGTCGGCACCGAGGCGGTTTCGCACATGAGCTGCGAGACGTCCATGGACACCTTTACGGGATGCTTCCCCACCGAGCGCGTCTCTTCGTCCTCATCCATGGACGACGCCGACATGTTTGATGAGTGCGCGTTGATGCAACGACTCGTCTTTGAGCTCCCGGGCGAAGGCGCCGATGAACTCATGGGTTTGCAATTTGTCTTTCGTAACGCCGACGGAAATCAGTGGTACAAGGATACGTCCAACGGAAACGCAAACTATCGCGCGTCGTGCATTCGCGTCGCTCAGGGCGAGCAAACGGCGGATGAACTCGTCGAAATCATCACTCGCGCCGAGGCTGGGGATTCGTGGTGGTCCCTCATGCACCGTTTCAACCTCGCGCGTTCGCTTTTAGAAAAGTATTGCGTCGGCGGCGAATCGAGCGCCAAGGCGGTCGAAGCGGCGGCGAAGATTTTCGTCTGGCTCAGGTACAGCTCGATTCGTCAGTTGACCTGGCAGCGCAACTACAACGTCAAACCGAGAGAACTATCCAGCGCGCAGTCTCGTTTGACGCAGATGATTTCTGATATTTACGTCTCTCACCCGCACTTGAGAGACATGACTCGGTTAATGTTGAGCACCGTCGGTAAAGGCGGCGAGGGTGGCCAAGGACAACAGATTCGGGACGAAATCTTAAACATCATGCACCGCAATAACATCAAGGAAGTAAAGGGGATTTGGATGGAGGAATGGCATCAAAAGTTGCACAATAACACGACGCCGGACGACATTATCATCTGCCAAGCCTATCTCAACTTTCTTCGAGCAGAGGGCGACATCGGCGCGTACTGGCGAACGCTTGAGGATGGTGGTGTGACGAAGGAACGTCTCGAGTCGTTCGAGAGGCCCGTGCGCAGCGAACCCATCTGGCGCCCGGGTATCAAGGATAATTTGATCAAGGATTTCGAAAATTATCTCAAGATTTTAAAGTCGGTACATAGCGGCGCGGATTTGTCTGAAAGTTTCCGAGCGTGCGAACGCGGATTATCCGCCGAAACCAAGTCGGCGATTGAATTCGTCGCGCAGCAGCAATCGAGCGGAAACGTCTTCGACGTCGTCGACGCCTGTCTCGAGGCGAGGCATGGATTACGTGACGCGGGCTTAGCTGATCCCAAGGATGCGCAGTGGTGTCGGGACTTGCTGTACCTCGATCTCTCCGTCGCCGAAGTGAGCAATCGCGCCATTCAGCGTGGATCGGAAGCTGTGACAGACACGGAGGGATTACTCAAACTCACCGATATGGTGCTGGAAGATCTCTGCCTATCGCTTCCGTCTACAAATGACGATCTTTTATATAGTCTCATGAATCTCCGTCGCGTTCGCGACGCGCAGCGAGGTGGCGACGCGTCTTGGGCACTTCGAGCCAAGGCGACGGTGGATCGCATTCGGCTCGCTGTCACCGAGCACGCGACGGATATCACCAACAGCATGCAGCCAGCGGCGACGACGATTGGCAAGCGGTGCAAGTGTGATTCGTGGACGGTTGATTTATTCTCCGAAGAAGTCATCAGAGGCGGTCCGGCATTCGCTCTCTCTCTGATGCTGACGAGACTGGATCCGTATCTGCGCCGTGAGGCAAAGATGGGCGACTGGCAAATCATTTCGCCGGCTGATTGCGCGGGTCAGGTGTTACACGTGAAAACGCTCACCGAGGTTATGAATGACACCTTTAAGGTTCCTACTGTGCTTATCTGCGACCACGTGGGTGGCGACGAGGAGATTCCTTCGGGAGCTGTCGCCGTGCTCACTGGATCATCTGTCGACGTGCTCTCGCACAGCGCGGTGCGAGCTCGAAACGGCGGCGTGCTTTTCGCCACGTGCTACGAGCTCACCATCTTGGATAAGTTTAAGGGGATGAATTCAAAGTCGGTCGCGCTGTCGCTCACCCCGGAAGAGAGCGTCGAAGTCAAGGAGGTTGATTTCGCATCCTTGTCCACGAAGGGCGACGCGAGCGCCAAGGAGGACATGAACGGTCATGTGAAGATTGATGCGATCGATTTCGCGGGCGAGTACGCCATCGGCATGGATGCGTTCACCGCCAATCTTGTCGGTGCCAAGGCAAGGAATACTAAGATTCTCCGAGACTCGTTGGTAAACGGGGGAATTCCGGATTGGATTCAGCTTCCGCGTTCAATCGCGATTCCGTTTGGAACTTTTGAGCACGTCCTCGCGGCGCCTGAAAACGCAAAGGCATCCGCGAACATGGACAAGCTTTTGGCGACCATTGACGACTCGAGCGGTGAATCGCTCAGTCTTTCGTTGCGTCAGTGTCGCGCGTGCGCGCGCTCCGTCGTCCCGCCCGCCGGCATGCTGCAAAAGCTCGCCGACGTCATGCGGGACGGCGGTTTGACGCCGCCGAGTGACGACGACGGTTGGGACCTCGCCTGGAAGGCGCTCTGCGACGTGTGGGCCTCGAAGTGGAACGAGCGAGCGTACGTGAGCATGCGCAATAGAGGTCTCGACCACAAAAACCTGCGCATGTCCGTGCTCGTCCAACCAGTCGTCAACGCCGATCACGCCTTTGTGATTCACACGGTGAATCCGAGCACCAACGACCAAGCCGAACTCTACGCCGAGCTCGTGCAAGGCTTGGGAGAAACCTTGGTCGGCAACTACCCCGGTCGCGCTCTCAGCTTCTCTGTCGTCAAAAACACCGACGGATCCGTCTCAGCCCCGACGGTTAACGGCTACCCGTCGAAGAACACTGTCCTTCGCGTGCCGTGCGAGACGCTCATCTTTCGCTCGGATTCCAACGGCGAAGATTTAGAAGGTTACGCCGGCGCCGGACTCTACGAATCCGTCCCCATGCACGCCCCGGTAAGTCACCACGCCGACTACGCCTCTGATCCCGTCATCTGGGACCGCGACGCGCAGACATCCGTCCTCGACGCCGTCGCTCGCGCAGGCGTCGCCATCGAACGCGCCCTCGGCGCCCCGCAAGACGTCGAGGGCGTCGTTCGCGACGGCCAAATCCACGTCGTCCAAACCCGTCCGCAAGTCTGAACGGGCATTGGCGGCGTGGGGACGGGCGCGAGCGAACGATGAATCCATAGATATCGCGCGCGCGCTCGGTTGCACGAGTGAAACAGTGAACGCGCGAGCGAGTTGTAAAGCACAAGCGAGAGCAAAGGCGAGATCTTTTCACTACTATACTAAATACCCATACACAACGAGAAACAAAAGCACCAAACACCAATGCACTTTTTCCACGCAAATTTTTTACCATCGACCGTGCGCTGAAACTTCCATATTAGACGCGAAACAAACATGTCTGCAAATATTTTCACACGAACAGTCGAAAGTTTTGGAGTTCGGACAGGTGGTTGTTACAATCATCATCGGCGGATTGCGCGTCGATTGCGACGCGTTCGGCGGTCGCGAGTGCGCGTCGCGCGCGCGCGCGTCGAACGAACGGACGGACGGACGGACGAACGAGACGCCATGCGAGGGCCCGATCACACGCTCCGAGCGGCGGACGGTGACCTCGGGCCGATGGGTTTCGACCCCGAGGACCTCTCGGACGCGTCCACGTGGAAACAGGTTGGCGACGGGAGTTTCGGAAAGGTGTACGCGGCGGAATTGCTGGGCGAACCGGTCGCGGTGAAAGTCACGGCGAACGCGCGACCGGACCGAGTCGCGGGGTTAAAACGAGACTTGTGGTATCTGAATGCGTTCGCGCATCCGAACGTGACGCGGGTGTACGGAGCGTTCATCGAGAATGGTGACTGTCACATGGTCATGGAGTTTGTCCCGCACTCGTTGCGAAGCAAGAGGGTGGTGAACGAAGTGAACCGAGTCAAGGTCTTGGCGGACGTCGCGAGGGCGTTGACGAGGATACACGCGTGTGGACACGTGCATCGGGACGTCAAGGCGAGGAATGTGCTGATTTCGGAGGATTATGGGACAGCCAAGCTGACGGATTTCGGATTGGCGCGCGCGTTGCCGGGCGCCATCGGGACGAGCGGACGAGAGGAGGTGAATCCGAGATTGACGCCGAAGATTGGACCGCCTAAATATCGAGCGCCCGAGGTGGAGAATGGGACGGTGTACGACACGAGCTCGGACATTTTCGGGTACGGGGTGATGTGTTTTCAACTCGTGGAGCAACTGCGTAGAAAGACGAGAAAGTCCAACGCGTCTGAAGTGGAATTTATTCGCGAGCTCGGTCGCTTAGCGACCGAAGTAAACCCGAGTAAACGCCCGACGGCGAGACAGTGTTTAGTGATGTGTATGAGTTGGCTCAAGGGTGGGGACGATATCATCACTCCAAACGTTTATCCCGGTCGCAACACGGTGAGACAAAAGTACTGGGTCGCCGCGCCCATGGACGGCGGCACGTGGAAGCAGCAGCAAGAACCGTCAAAGTCTCCGAGCGATAGCGATAGCGGGGACGACGAACCACTGAGCCCACGGTCGATTTCAGACGCACGAGCGATGGCGACGAATGGTGACGTTCCGTCCATTGAAGCTCAACGCGGAAGGAAGAGAGACGAGATGGATGGGAGCGACACGCCGGTGAGCGCGCCTCCGATGAACTCTGCCAAGCGAGTCAACTCCACCTCGACGGATTTGCACGTCCGCGGAGAGCTCGACGACATGCGGATCACCGCCGCCAACCATATCAAACAAGCGACGCAACTTTAAAGTGCCGACGTCACTCCAACTTATGACCGATTCGCGAATGATAACGGTCGATATCACTGATATCACTCGGTAGCCTTACAAAACGAGGCTACGTTTTTTTGTTTGTACCGCCACATTTTAGATGTACTATTTCAACCACGCCAGGCAGAGCATCCCTCCAAAACCAGTGTAATAACCAAAAACAGAATAGGAGAGGGATCAAACGAGAACGCTCGGCGACAAACGCAAAGACGAGAGCAAACAAAACTACACACGATTGTTACAAGTTTAAACCGACCAGTATCCCGCCTACGCGACGCCCAGTCGTTTATAAAACGCCGAGGAAATCTCACGCGTCGCCCAATACCTTTCGCCGCATCTCTCTCACGCGTTCTTGAAGCTCGGAAACCTCTCTATGCACCGCCTCCAACGAAGCCGGGGACCCGACCTCGCGCGCCGACGCCGCCGCGGTTGGCTTCTCCGTCGCCGCAGCGTCATCGTGCCCGTGCTCATCCCCGTGCGAGTGGTACTTGTGATGATGATACGTCTCCAAACCGAACGCCAAGACGAACACACCAACCTAAAACGCACACACAATCAATCAAAATCAAACGCGCGTCAGTCAAAACCCAGCAAAATCGATCACTCACTCATTCATTCATTCTCACGACCGCGCGCGCACGAAATCGCACACGCACCATGAAATGTTTCAACGGCGCAAACTTGCCCGGAACGATGTATCTCGCGCGGTACGAATCCATCTTTTACCGACTCTCTCTCGCGACGCGCGGTGCGGTGTGCCGCGAACGAGTCAGCGTCTAAACGGCTTCCGTTTTTGAACCTTTGACAGAGATACACTTCATACCTTTCGTGCTGACTCAAATATACCATAAATGTCCGAATTACGATAAACTCGGGTACCCGGTCCGTTTATGAAAAGTTTGAAAAGTAACGACCCGCCGCCGGGTGCGCACGATGGACGACGACGACGCCCGACGACGACGACGACGACGGCACACCGACGCGGTCGACGACGACGCGGTCGGACGCAGAGCAAACGCGCTCGTTGTCGTCTTTATCGCTCCCGCGTTTCTCGATCGATCG
>Ga0181588_10001452_pt1 | contig 21044 bp, 18 predicted proteins | sample 071ome_26_FD_148607 | JGI IMG/M metagenome (GOLD analysis project Ga0181588, IMG submission 148607) | Coastal salt marsh microbial communities from the Groves Creek Marsh, Skidaway Island, Georgia - 071409BT metaG (spades assembly) | ecosystem: Environmental > Aquatic > Marine > Intertidal zone...
TCAGCGCACATAACGGATTCGACGAGGGCAACGGTTTCATACTGTTCTGGGGAGACGTTGAAATAACGGAAGCCGGAGACACCATCCGCGCTGAACGGGTCCGGTATCAACGGGAAGACCGTATCGGCGAGGCACGTGGTGCCGTCCGCCTGACCGATGGCCAGGTTGTCCTCGAGGCGCCTTTTGCCCGCTACTTCTCCCGGGAAGAAGTCACAATCTTCGAGGAGGGAGTTACCTACCGGGACAGCACCTCGGTCCTTACAGCGCGGTGGGCGCGGTACGCGTCTGCCGAAAACCGCGCTGAATTTGCACGGGAGGTCACCCTGACGCAGAGCGACCTGACACTTTTCGCCGACTCCATCCTGCATGCCAGGGAGACGGAGGAAAGTCGGGCATGGGGGCGTATTGCTGCCGATCATCTGAATGAGTCCGACTCCGTGCGCACCTTGATGCTTGCGGATTCCCTCTATCGCAACGCGTCGAGGGACTCTATCCGGGTGGCGGGCAACGCACGACTTCTCCGTCTCGATCCGGCAGGGCCGGATACGCTGGTCCTGCGCGCGACCTTCGTCGACCTGCCCCAACCGGGAATGCTCAGAGCCCGGGACTCCGTGGTCGTAGCGGCAGCAGCCTACGCCTTTCGGGCGGATTCCCTGGACAGCGAGCAAACGGAGGCGGGAGACACGAGGAGTCGATTATCCGGGAGTCCTTCCACCTGGGTACAGGATACGCAGGTCGTTGCCCAGCGCATGACCATGATGGATGGCAGTCCGGCAGACACCCTGCGGGCTGCGGGTGAGGTATTCGTGGCTACCCCTGACACGCTCTCGGGTCGCATCAACCAACTGAGTGGCCAGGCCCTGCTGGCCATCATGGAATCGGATTCCTTGCGTTCCCTCGACATCCGAGAGCAAGCTCGTGCCATCCTTTTCATGGAGTCCGAAGAAGAGGGTGCAACCGTCGGTTTCAGCGGTTCCGGTGACGGCCTCAGATTCCACTTCCGTGGAGGGGAGCTGGATAACGTCACCTTCTATACCGGAGTGGAAGGGACCTATTATGCCGAGGACATGCTCGATCAGCTCTCCAACCTGCGGGGATTTATCTTCTCTCCCGACAACAAGCCTGACCGCCATCGTTTGACGGAAGACTTCTGGAAGACATGGTCAGACAGAACGGAGGGCGGAGAGTCCACGGCCTCCGACCCATGCCATCAGGAGTGTTGATGTGTCGAATCGATCCAATCAGGACGTCCATGCACACTGATCACGAGACGGAGCAGATGCGCGCTGAGGACCAGGAAGCGGTGCTCACCCTTCGTGCGCAGGGATTGGTCAAGCGTTATCGTAATCGCCGGGTTGTCACCGATGTGGCCTTGAGCGTCAGACAAGGTGAGATTGTCGGACTGCTGGGTCCGAACGGTGCCGGCAAGACGACGACCTTCTACATGATCGTCGGAATGATACGGCCTGACGGCGGCCGGGTACTGCTTGGAAGCCAGGATATCACCACGATGCCCATGTATCGACGTGCCCGGCACGGCATAGGATATCTGGCCCAGGAAGCATCGGTTTTTTCCCACCTGAGTGTGGAAGACAATCTGCACGCTGTTCTGGAGTATCAGGATCTGAGTCGCGAGAAGCGACGGGATCGGGTTGAGGAGCTGATTGCCGAGTTCAGGCTTGGTACCGTTCGTCAGTCGAAGGGCTATACGCTATCCGGGGGCGAGCGTCGCCGTACGGAGATTGCACGGGCGCTGGCCACGAAACCGCGTTTCCTGTTGCTTGACGAGCCGTTTGCCGGCGTCGATCCCATTGCCGTCGAGGACATACAGGCCATTGTGGCCGGACTGAAGCAGCGCGGAATCGGGGTGCTCATTACCGACCACAATGTCCATGAGACCCTGGCCATCACAGACAGGGCCTACCTGCTCTATGAGGGGAGTATCCTGAAGCAGGGTACAGCCGAAGCACTGGCCTCCGACCCGGAGGTCCGTCGTCGCTATCTTGGAGAGAAGTTCAGACTGGAGCGCTATGGCTGAGGAACAGCGCAGGGCAGAACCAGTCTGACAGGTCACGCTACCCGCACGCGGGTTTACATCACCTGCTGTCCGATGGCCCAGAGGCTTTCGGGTGGCTCGTTCCAGGCAAAACGCACTCCCATGCAGGGCAATATCTACGACGAATTCGAGTGGCGAGGGCTGCTCTACGACGCAACTCCAGACCTGAAGGACCTCCTGGCAACGGAGCGCGTGACGGCCTACATCGGATTTGATCCCACCGCGGCCAGCCTCCACGTCGGTTCGCTCCTGCCCATCATGGGACTGGCACGCATGCAGCGTTTCGGACACACCCCGATCGCCCTGGTCGGTGGCGGAACCGGACTGATTGGCGACCCCAGTGGCAAGACGGCAGAACGCCAGCTTCTGACCAAGGAAAAGGTGGCCGAGAACATTGAAGGTATACGGGCGCAGCTTTCCCACTTCCTGGACTTTGAGCGCGCGGGCAATCCGGCCCGCATCGAAAACAACCACGACTGGTTGGGCTCGCTGCAGCTCATCGACTTCTTGCGGGATACTGGTAAGCACTTCACGGTCAACTACATGCTGTCCAAGGAGTCGGTAAAGCGCCGCATCGAGTCAGAAGATGGTATCTCCTACACGGAGTTCACGTACATGATGCTGCAGGCCTATGATTTCCTGGAGCTCAATCGCAGAGCCGATTGCGTGTTGCAGATGGGAGGATCCGATCAGTGGGGCAACATCCTGGCCGGAACGGACCTGATCCGCCGGGTCAATGGAAAGCGGGCACACGGATTGGTCTTCCCCCTGGTCACGAATGCCTCCGGTACCAAGTTCGGCAAGACGGAAGCGGGCAACGTATGGCTGGATCCGGAGCTGACATCGCCTTACAAATTCTATCAGTTCTGGCTCAACACGGACGACCGTGACGTGGTGCATTATCTGAAGTCGTTCACCTGGCTGGATCGGGCAGCTATCGAAGGGCTTGAACAATCGGTGGCCGACAATCCCGGGGCTCGTGAGGCGCAGCGCACATTGGCACGCGAGGTAACGACGATGCTGCACGGTCAGAGTGAGCTCGACAAGGCCGAGCAGGCCGCCAAGGTCCTGTTCGGGGGAGCGCTCGACAATCTCAGTGTCAAGGATCTGGCAGATATTTTCGAAGACGTCCCCTCTACGATCATTCCCCGTGGCGACCTCTCAGGGGAAGGGCTGGGTGTGCTCGAGCTGTGTACCCGCACGGGTATTACGGCGTCGAATGGAGAGGCGCGGCGCCTCATCCGCCAGGGTGGTCTCTTCGTGAACAACGACCGCTACTCGGATGAATCAGGTCGCATTACGACTGAAATGGGCATCGAGGGCGAACTGCTGGTGCTGCGCAAAGGCAAGAAATCCTATCACCTCGTACAGATTGGTCAGGACTGATGGTTGTTGTCATGGATATCGGGGCCGGCGAAGCCCAAATCGAAGCGGTCATCGCCACGCTCAATGATCACGGATTCGATGTACACCGCTCGAGCGGAAGTCAGCGCACGGTGCTCGGTGCGGTGGGTGTAAAAAGGGACTTTGACAAGCGCCATATTGAACTCCTTGACGGCGTGTACACAGTTCATCGGGTGTCCGAGCCGTACAAATTTGCCGCCCGCTCCTGGAAGGAGGAGCCTACGCGCGCCGTCGTCAAGGATGTGATCATTGGTGGGGAGGAGGTCATTGTCATGGCTGGTCCCTGTTCGGTAGAGTCCGAGCAACAGATCCACGCATCGGCCCGGGCAGTGGCAGCAGCGGGCGCACGAATCCTGCGAGGTGGTGCGTTCAAGCCGCGCTCGTCTCCGTACTCCTTCCAGGGTCTGGGCGAGGAGGGGCTTGTGATGATGCGCGAAGCCGCCGACGCCCACGGTCTGGCCGTGGTCACGGAACTGATGGATCCGGCGCATGCAGACCTGATGGCGCGGCATACCGACATGGTGCAGATCGGCGCACGCAACATGCAGAATTTCCCGCTCCTGCGGGTAGCCGGGCAGCTCGGCCTGCCGGTGCTCCTCAAGCGCGGTATGTCCGCGAGCATAGAGGAGTGGCTCATGAGTGCCGAGTACATTCTGGCAGAGAACAACCCGAATGTGGTTCTCTGCGAGCGGGGCATCCGCACATTCGAGACCATGACCCGCAACACGCTGGACTTGTCGGCCGTGCCCGTGGTCAAGGCGCGCAGTCACCTGCCGGTCATTGTGGACCCCAGTCATGGCATCGGCATCCGCAACAAGGTGCTTCCCATGGCCCGCGCCGGCGTGGCCGCCGGCGCGGACGGCCTCATGATCGAAGTGCATCCGGATCCGGACGTGGCTTTGTCCGACGGTCCCCAGTCGCTCCATTTTCCTCAGTTCGACGAGCTCATGAGGCAGGTTCGTTTGATTGCCGAGGCCATCGGGCGTAGCGTGGCCTGAGGCCCATTTCGTGCCCGGATTCCGCATGAAGCGGATACTGCAATGATCGATGGTCGTGACTACGTGTCGCTCCCATTACCGGACTGTGAAGAAAAGCGCTCCCGCACAGAAATATGCTGGGGGGAAGTATGAGGTGCCGGGTGGGGCGAGTATACTTTCGTCAGCCATCAGCAGTGAGAACGCCCATGTGTGGTATTGTCGGTTATATCGGAGATCGAGAGGCTCAGGACATTCTGGTCAAAGGTCTTTCGAGGCTTGAATACCGTGGATATGACTCTGCGGGTATTGCTATCGTGAATGGTCATCTGGGGGTCCGGAAGAAGGAGGGTAAAATTGCTCGTTTGTCCGAAGACCTCCGGGGTAACGGGTTGTCCGGGAAACTGGGAATCGGCCACACACGATGGGCAACCCATGGTCCACCAAACGACCTAAACGCCCATCCCCACGTGAGTACGGATGGCTCGTTTGCGCTCGTCCACAACGGCATCATCGAGAATTACACGTCCTTGCGTGACATGTTGTCCGAGAGAGGCTACCGGTTCGTCTCCCAGACAGATACCGAGGTGCTGGTTCGGCTCATCGAAGATGTTGTGGCCCAGACCGGACTGACCCTCGGCAAGGCGGTTCGTCAGGCACTGAGCCAGGTAAAGGGTACCTATGGTATTGCACTGGTGAGTACTGAGGACCCCGACATGTTGATTGCTGCTCGCAAGGGTAGCCCGCTCATTCTTGGTGTGGGAGAGAACGAGTATTTCCTCGGTTCGGATGCCGCACCCATCGTTGAATACACCCGCAAGGTGGTGTACCTGAACGATGGCGAGTTGGTTATCGTCCGTCGTAGAGGCTTCAAGGTCTTTTCCGTCGATGACGTGAAGCTCAAGAAAACCATTCACGAGCTGGAGTGGGATCTGGAGCAGATAGAGAAAGGCGGCTATGAGCATTTCATGCTCAAGGAGATCATGGAGCAGCCCAGTGCCCTGGAAGACGCCATGCGTGGCCGCCTGTATACTGAAGAGCCCTTCGTGCAGCTCGGTGGGCTTCTGGACTCTCTGGATCAGCTGCGCTCGGCCGATCGTATCATACTGTGTGCCTGCGGAACGTCATGGCATGCAGCCCTGGTTGGAGAATACCTGGTCGAAGCATGGGCGCGCATACCTGTCGAGGTCGAGTATGCCTCTGAATTCCGGTATCGCAACCCCATTCTTCGACAGGGTGATGCGGTGCTTGTCGTGTCCCAAAGCGGAGAAACCGCCGATACGCTGGCGGCCGTGCGGGAGGCGCAGCGTCAAGGCATCCCCGTTTATGGTATTTGCAACACGGTGGGTTCGACCATCGCGCGGGAGACCGAAGCCGGCGTATACCTGCATGCTGGCCCTGAAATCGGTGTCGCATCCACGAAAGCCTTCACGGCGCAGGTCACCATCCTTGCCCAACTTGCGCTGGCACTGGCAAAGGACAGATCCCTCGAGCCAACCGAGCTCAGCAGGATCGTCGCCGAGCTGAAGGCCATACCGTCACGCATCACTGAGGTGTTGGAAACGGCGGACGCCGTCGAGCAGATTGCCAAAACCTTTCGCTACGCCTCCAACTTCCTGTATCTGGGCCGGGGTGTCAATTTTCCGGTAGCCCTCGAGGGGGCGTTGAAGCTCAAGGAGATATCCTACATCCACGCCGAGGGGTATCCTGCTGCTGAAATGAAACACGGTCCCATTGCGTTGATTGACCGGTTCATGCCCGTCGTCTTCATTGCCATGAAGGACAGCACCTACGAAAAGGTCGTGTCCAACATCGAAGAGGTCGTGGCGCGCGATGGGGTCGTTATCGTCGTGACGGACGCCGAGGAAGGGGAACTGGATCATCTGTGCGAGCACGTCATCCGCATCCCGAAGACCCATGAGATGCTGTCGCCGTTGCTGACAGTGGTCCCTTTGCAGTTGCTCTCCTATCACATAGCCGTGCTTCGGGGATGCGACGTGGATCAGCCCCGCAACCTGGCCAAGAGCGTCACCGTCGAGTAACGTGTAACCCACAGGCATTAAAAAAGCGCGCCCACCAGTCGGTGGGCGCGCTTTTTCATAGCAAAACGGTGTGTTTTCGAACGGTTGCGCCAGGGGTGCTGAGCGTGTCAGTGGATGTTCATACCGGCCGCTCGCTGTCCAAAGACAGCAATCGGTTTTTGCGCAGCATCCTGTGCGGGGGTCAGATCGAAGGCGGCAAAGGTGGCGTCGCTGATGCGATAGTCCCGCGTCGTATCGAATACCAGATACGTTTCCCGGTTGTTGATCCACCAAGCCACTTCCCGATGCCGGTTGGCTTCCTGCAACGCCATGGCTAGCACCTGCTCATCGTTCATGCCCACGCTTCTGAAGTTTTCCACATCGATTGGTTTCGGCCGGGTGGCCAAATCGTCAATGACATAGAAGACTGTGAAGCACATGAGGATCCAAAGGACAATTCCCCGGACGGACCGGTTGTCGGTTACCTGATGATAGGGAGAAGCGAACATGAGCGGGTGACGTGCACTGCTTGGTGTAAAATTATGTCGTTGGTCAAGGGAGTCACGTGCACATTGCGTGCCAATCGTCCGGACCCCCTCAGGAAAGCAAAAACCAGCTGATTGGCGCTAGACACAGCGGTGCGGGTGTTTCGATAGCAAACCACTCCGTCCCCGCTGCGGAACGTTGGAAGGCGTCAAGGACCAGCATTACGTGCCATCACGACCACGAACCATTGCCCCAGGGTGGCGTACATCCCCCGCCTTTTTAAATGCATCCCCACTCTCCACCGAGTCCAGGTCAACAGGCTCCATTCCCGCCCCATGATCAACCCAGACATCCTCAACGGCATCAAGGAACGGTTTGCCGACATCACCCGGGAAATGTCGGATCCGGAGGTGGCTACCGACCCCCGGAAGATGGCCGCCTTGGGACGTGAGCACACCACACTCAAGGAAGTCGTGCATCACATCGATGTCTATGTCGGACAGCGAAATGAGATTGGGGACCTCAAAGAGATGCTGCGAACGGAGACCGATGCGGACCTGAAGGAGATGGCAGCGTTGGAGCTCGAGACTCTCCAGACGTCACTTCCTGCCCTTGAGGAAGAGCTGCGTCTCATGTTGATTCCGAAAAACCCGGAGGATACCAAAGATGCCATCATTGAAATCCGAGCGGGCACTGGAGGTGATGAGGCGGCACTCTTCGCCGGCGATCTGTTCAGGCTCTATTCCCGTGTGGCCGAGAAAAAGGGGTGGAAGGTGGACCTGATGGAGAGTTCCCTCGGTACTCAGGGGGGCTTCAAGGAAATCATCTTCGGGATCAGCGGCCCGGATGCTTTCGGTACGATGAAATACGAGAGTGGCGTGCACCGTGTGCAGCGCGTCCCTGCCACCGAATCGTCAGGTCGGATACACACCTCGGCAGCCACCGTGGCAGTGCTTCCCGAAGCAGAAGAAGTGGATGTCGATATCCATCCGAATGATCTGAAAATCGATGTCTACCGCTCCAGTGGACCGGGTGGGCAGAGTGTGAACACAACCGACTCAGCGGTTCGTATCACCCACATCCCGACGGGAACGGTCGTAACCTGTCAAGACGAGAAGAGTCAACACAAGAACAAGGACAAGGCCCTTCGTGTCCTTCGTTCCCGTCTTTACGAGGCGAAGTTGGCTGAAATCGAGTCGGAACGAAGCGAAGCACGAAGATCCCAGGTGTCGACCGGGGATCGAAGCGCCAAGATCCGCACCTACAACTGGCCACAGGGACGGGTGACGGATCATCGACTTGAGGGAGATGAAAAGAATCATGCCCTCGAGAAGGTCATGAATGGCGAACTCGACGATATCCTCAAGGCACTGCGTACGGCGGAGAACGCCGATCGTCTGGCGGCCATGAACAGCGATTGATGTGGTCTGAGAGGTGGTGCTGAGCTGTTGAGATTCGGCGAATTGACCCTCTGGGGGTGACACTGGCATCAGGACGCCGTATGTTGCGGTTCTGTACAATCCCTGCTCCTGAGAAAAGCGCACATGGCGACTGGACTTCGGGGCATAGCCCATCATCATCCAAAGGGATACATGGCTACAAACAAGAACACGTACGAGTTAACGTACATTGTCAATTCGGTTATTTCGGACGAGCAGGTAAAGGACATGGTGTCCCGTATTACTGCTTATGTGACGGAAAACGGGGGCGACATCATCGAAGTGGACGAGTGGGGCGCACGCCGCCTGGCTTTCCCGATCCAGAAAAAGCGCAACGGTTACTACGTGAACATGTACTTCACGGCACCGGGCGACATGATTCCCCGTCTGGAGCGGACGCTTGAGATCGATGACAACATCCTCCGCTATCTCACGCTTCGTATGGATCCCAAAATGGTCCGCCACTACGAAGCCACGAAAACCAAGCGCGCCGCGGAAGCTGAGGCAACCGAGGCCGAAACCGAAGAGGCATAAGCACCATGTCGAACACACCTTCTTTCGTCGAGCCTGACTACGTCGACTACAAAGACACGGAAACGCTGAAGCGATTTCTCAACGAACAGGGGAAAATCCTGCCCCGGCGCATTACGAACGTATCGGCCAAGTTCCAGCGCCAGCTTACGCGTGCGGTCAAGCGTGCCCGTCATTTGGCACTCATCCCGTTCGTAGCCGACTCGCTCAAGTAATCTTCAGCAGGACGGAGCTCCGTCACAGCCCGACAGAATCATGAAAGTACTTCTTCTCGAAGAAATGGAGAACCTGGGAGAGGCTGGCGATATCGTGGACGTCAAGGACGGTTACGGTCGCAACTTCCTCATCCCTCGCGGTATGGCCAAGATGGCCACCAGCGGCGTGGTCAAAGCATGGCAGGAAGAACGCCGACAGGCATCACGCAAATTGTCGAAAGCCAAGGAAGATGCCGAAGCGCTGGCCAAGGAAATGGCCGGTGTCGAAGTCGTTGTTTTCGCCAAGGTTGGCGAAGAGAATCGGATTTTCGGTTCCGTAACGCCGGTTCATGTGGCAGAAGGCCTGGCCAAACACGGTATCGAAGCAGATCGCCGCAAGATCACGGTAAACGACGACATCAAGCACACAGGTGTTTACACCGCTTCGGTGAAAATCCATCCCGAGGTAGTCGCCGAGGTCAAGGTTCGTGTAGAACCGGAGCCAGCTGCTGCCTGATCGACCATCACGGTCGGCAACATTGGGTACAGGGTATCCGTTGGCTCAGACCGACGGATACCCTGTTTCGTTTCGGGCAATGCCACTAGGTCGGATCCCGTGTACCAGCCTACTCCCAGCGTCGAGTTCCCCAGCAAAGCGATACCAAACATGTCGTATCAACGCGTTCCATCCCGGATCTGTGCTCTCTTGCTCATCGTGCTGGGCATGGTCCTTATCCCATCGGTAGCCGCTGGGCAGTTCGGTCCTCAATTCGAGGGTCCGGAGGCATACGTGTCCTGGTCCGTCCGACCCATACCGTCTGGTATCGGTGTGCGGGATACGTCGGTGGTCAAACTCACGGCCACCATCGCTGACGACTGGAAGATGTATGCGCTCGATGCCTCACTTCCGGCCATGGGCGATGTCCTTGCGCGCCCCAATGGGGTCACCGTATCTGTTGGAGATACCCTCGCAGGACTCACCTGGCTTGGACAGGTGGGGCAGTCGGCGCCCTCGGCTGGATATGACGACATCTTCGAGATGGACCTGAAGTGGTTTTACGGCGAGGCTTCCTTCTACACGGCTCTCGCATCGAGCGATTCGTCTGCAGGAACGCTCGAAATTCCGCTCACGGTACGCTACCAGATCTGTAATGACGAACTGGGGGTCTGCCTTCGACCTGAGACGACCGTTTTGACCACAGCACTGTCAGTAGACCCGTCCTGTATTGACTGCTCGGCCAGCCAGCAGGAGATTGCGTTGGCGCAGCAGGCTGTAGTCGAACAGGGAGCGGCGGAAGCTTCCAGCGCAGGGCTGTTGCCTTTTCTGCTCTTGGCCATTGGCGCCGGGTTGGCCTCCTTGTTGACGCCTTGCGTCTTCCCCATGATTCCGCTCACGGTCTCCTATTTCACCAAGTACGGTACAACCCGGAAAGAGGCCCTCCGATTGGCATTGCTCTACGGATCGGCCATCGTGATCACGTTTACGGGCATCGGTATCGTAATGGCCCTTCTGGTTGGCTCGGCAGGGGCTTTGGTCATTGCATCAAACCCGTGGGTCAATGCATTCATCGCTTTCGTGCTGGTGGGTTTTGCGTTCTCCCTGCTCGGTTTTTACGAGATCCGCCTGCCCTCCTCGCTTCTTACCTGGGTCAACGTCCGGGGTGGTGAAGGCAAGGGGTGGACCGGTGTCCTGTTCATGGGGCTGACACTGACGTTGGTCTCTTTCTCGTGTACTGCTCCTTTCGTCGGTGGGTTGCTGGCGGCAGCGTCAACAGGAACCTGGGCGTATCCCCTCTTTGGTATGGTCGCTTACAGTGTGACCTTTGCCCTGCCATTCGTACTGCTGGCCCTCTTTCCACGCTCTTTGGATCTCCTTCCCAAGTCGGGCTCCTGGATGAATACGCTGAAGGTGGTCCTTGGCTTTGTGGAGTTGGCGGCAGCCGTAAAGTTCTTTTCGAACGCCGACCTCGTATGGGGGTTGGGAGTGCTCCCGCGTACGCTGGGTATCATCTTGGTTCTGATACCATCCCTTTTCATTGGCCTGTATCTGATGGGATGGCTGCGTGTAGGCCACGGCTCCCTTGGACGCCCCGGCTGGTTTCGAGGAGCGCTGGCTGTGCTGTTTTTCCTCTTCGCTGTGCGGATGATGCCGGGCCTTGCCGGTAAGCCGTTGGGTTTCCTGGACGCGTACCTGCCTCCGCATCAAGAGGTGGACCGGCAGTTGCTGGCGCTCTTCGGTATCGAGCGGGCCGAGGCTGATCTGGAAGAAGGGTGGGTCGTGGATGATATCGAGGGAGCCTTCGCCATGGCTGTCGACCAGGATCTTCCGGTACTCATCGATTTTTCCGGGTGGACCTGCACCAACTGTCGTGATATGGAGGCCAATGTCTTTCCGAAACCCGAGGTGCGCAGCCAGCTGGACAGCGCGTTTGTGCCACTCCGACTCTACACGGATGATCTCGATAAGGGTGATGCCTTTCACGCTTTCCAGATGGCACTGACGGGCACACCTGCCCTACCGACCTACGCGATTGTGGATGCGGCCGACAGCACGGTCATTGCTCAGCAAAGCGCCATGATGAGTACGCGGGACTTCGCTGCGTTTCTCGAAACTGGGGCGGATGCCTATCGGATTGAACGCTGAGAGCTTGGGCAGAACCGCTCAGCTGTGCTCTTTTTCGATGGGTAAGAGCACGACGGGCTGTTTGGCTTCCCGGGCAACGGTGTTCGTTACGGATCCGAGAAGCATGCGCTCTATGGCTGAGTGATGCCGCTTGGCCATGACGATCATTTCCATACCCATTTGGGTGGCATCATCAAGAATGATGCGTGCGGGATCGCCCTCGTGCAAGGCCGGTCGGAACGGCACATCGAATCGCTCCTTGAGGAAGGCATCGAAGTCGTGTTGCTCTGCCTCAACGATGGCCTCTTCTACGGTCGGATCGTACAGGACATAGGCCGTGTCTCCGAATCCACTCAGGGGATCGACGCCCAAGGGAGTCGTAGGCGTCGGCATGTGTACATGCAGTACGTACAACTCGGCATCGAGACGCTGGACAAGCTGCTGAACCTGGTCTGTAATGGCCTTCGGTTCAGTCAGGTCGGTGGCGAACATCACTTTCATGGCAGGCTCCGTTTGTTTCTGCGACATGTGAGCAGCAATCAGGAAGGCAAGTCCCGAAGCGGCAAATGACCTGATGGGGCATACCAAGGCTATTGGATGCCGGACCCAGTCACAATAGTGGATTCCCTTATCAGCGTGTAGTCGACCCGGTTCGGTCCACCCTGCAGGGTGCCTACCGAGCGAGCGGATCACTCCCCAGTACATTGAAGAGAATTCAAACGGGGAATACAGTACCGGACGAATCCGTGCCCGGCCTCTTACGTTCCATCTCCCTGCTGATAGCGGTCATTTTGTAACGATGTTGGTGATATACACGTGTTCTACGATACGCCCCTTACGCTCTTTCTGCTGTTGATCACCGTTCTGGTCAGTGGGTACACCCTGTATCAGGACCCGTCCCTGATGTCAAGGCTCTCCTTCAAACCACGTGACATCCTCGATGAGGGCCAGTGGTACCGGATGATTACAGGAGGATTTGTTCATGGAAGCCTGGGCCACTTGGCCTTCAACATGCTCACCCTCTTCTTCTTCGGGCCGGTACTCGAAGCGCGGCTGGGATCGCTTGTCTTTCTCCTCGTCTATTTCGGCTCGGAACTGTCGGCGCATGCCTTGACGCTGAAGCTTCACCGGCATACACCCGGATACGCCGCTGTGGGTGCCTCTGGTGCGATTGCCGGGCTCGTGTTTTCGTTTTGTCTCTTTCGCCCCTTCGAAAACATCTATCTGTTTTTCGCCATCGGTATTCCTGCCTGGCTCTTTGCCGTGGGGTTCGTCCTCTTTTCGACCATGGCCATGCGAAACCGTCCATCGGGGGCGATGGGGGGTATTGCACACGAGGCTCATCTTGGAGGTGCCTTGGGCGGCCTGCTGCTGACCATTCTGCTGAAGCCCGAAGCGCTCAGCATCTTTCTTGGGCAGGTGGGCTTCTGAGGTATGAGCCGTTATTGCATGGGTCATGTCCGGTGCAAGACAGGCGATATGACCCATATACTTGAGTTCTTAGGTCTCTGGTTTGTACAAGAACCGTTATTGCTTGCAGATCCGCGGGATTCTACCCTATCTTCTTATCACTCATGCCGCCTGGGATTGCGTCCCCCGTGGGGACACTCAGTCGCGTAGTGACTATGGGCACCAAAAAGCTCGGTTCGAAAGGGCCGGGCTTTTTGCGCATTGGATGGATTTCCCGGGTTGTGCACATCGGTGAATTAGGTATGTGAATTTCTTGTGGAAGAAAGAAGGGGTCCCTTCGTTGACACCGTTGTGCGTCTGTCCTACCATATTGCCAGTGCCTGACGGCACCGTTCCTTGACGCGACTGAGTCTCTAGGCTGCATGAGGCAGGCCAAGCCACCTGAAAAGGTGGTTTAGCAGGGCCCCTGCAATGGAAAGCGCCCAAGGTTTCGAGCAAACCAACGGCAGCGACCATAGCAGTGTCAACGACCAGGAAGGAGGAAGCACAGGACGAGGGTAAAACCTCAGTCCACGCGCAGAAACCGACCGTACGGTGGAAGACAGCCTGTCCGGTGAAGCGTGGTTTCGACCGCTGCAGCATCTGGCAGGAGGAGCCGGAAGCCAGACCGAGCTGTCAGTACGTCCCGGCGTACGTGCCAGGTCGCTTCCGGATACCCGCGGTGGCAAACGCACAACCGGCTTCGGCTGGGAAGGCGTTGTCCCGAACCCTCGGCGTCGAGCCGTGGGGGGTAGTAAAGCAACACTACGATGAACCTTGGCGCTTCTCAGGAAGCAAAAAGGAGAAATGGCGTTGCCCGCTTTCAGCGCGAACCGGACCGCAAGGTTCGGGAATGCAAAGCGGACACCCTGCGTGGCATGTGTCTTTGCCGTGTGCCCATACGACAAAGACCGTAGAGCGGATCGCTTGCGACCCACTGTACGTTCCGCTGCTCCGTAAAAGGGGAGCGGATACCTTGGAGACTTGAACCTCCCGCTACTGGTGCGGAGGAAACGCTTCGGCGCAGATCCCACATCAGGGGAGGTTCTCGTGTCGGGAGCAGAAAGAAAGCTGTCCTCAGGGGCGGCTTTTTTTTTGCCCTGTTGCGAAGTAGTCACTCAGGAATGCCGCGGGCTGGGCCCGTTCAATCCGAATCCGTCAAGAACCTTCCCGAACAAGGGCGGTCAACTGATCCCAGGCGGAAAATGACACGACATCGGGATGATCGAAGGGGTCGCCCGCGTACCAAGCCACCTGCCAGCCTGCACCCAGACTGCCGTGCACATCCGAGGTCAGCGAGTCGCCGACGTAGAGGATATCTTCAGGCCGTGTTTCAGCACGTGCAGCAGCTTCGGAAAACAGGCGAGGATCCGGCTTCAGCACGCCCACCTCCTCACTGATGACAATGGTGGCAGAAAGATCTGAAAGCATGGAAAACTGTCTCAGTTTCGCCTGCTGAACCTCCACGAATCCGTTGGTCAGAATACCAACGGGTACATGATCGGCAATGGCCTGAAACGCTTCCATGGCCCCCATCACAGGCCTCCAGAAGGTCGCATAGGTCTGAAGATACCGGTGGGCCAACTGCTCGTCGGTGTCCGTGGGCAAGGTAAGACGCTCGAGCAACTGCGAAAAACGACCCACCTTGGCTTGATGCTTGGTGTAGGCGCCACTCGCATACCGCTGCCAGACGACTGGATTGATAACACGGTAAGCGGCGAGAACGGTGTCAAAGGTGTGGGTTCCAAATGGTCGATCCTCTGCTGCGTGCAGCGCTTGCAAGGCAGCATGTTCGGCGTAGGAGTGATCCAGGAGTGTGTCGTCCAGGTCGAAATAAACGAAGCGGACAGGGCGGGTAAGCTTCATACAATCGATGCTTCGAACATGGCATATTCCTTGTCCCGGATTCCACCCAGCGACTCCAGGGAATTTTTCAACACCTGGTTGTTGTCCAATACCCAACTCATTTCTGCCGCCATGTAGCCCATGCCAATCCCGTTGATCACGACCTCATTGACCAGCATCGTGTCGATGGCGCGGCCCTGGAAAGCCTTCCGGACACCCATGAGCGGCATGCGTGTTTCGCGGATGACACCGCTTGATGCAAGCAGGATCAGTTTGAGCAGGCCGGTGGGAAAAAGCCTACCACCTGCAATGGTCTTGAAGGCATAGTTCAGATCGGGCAGCAGAACGGCAAAGCCAATGGCTTCGCCATCTTTTTCAGCAAAGACAACAAGCCGCTCGTCAATGATCTGCTTCATTTCCGATGCCAATTGCTTGAACTCGGCCTCGGTCATGGGCACATGACCCCAGTTCTCAGACCAGGCATCGTTGTAGATGTCCATGATCAGACGTGCTTCCTCATCAAAACGGGACCGGTCCAACGTCCGTATTGAAATATCCGGATAGCGCCGTCTGAGCAGTGCTGTGCCACGCTCCAACTTGGGCCGATTGATGGTTTTGGCATGCACGTAGTAGGCCCACATGGTCATGGCCCGCTCAAATCCGTACCTGAGGAGAAAGCCCTCGTACCAGGGATGGTTGTAGGGCATCAGAAGGGCAGGCTGACGATCAAATCCGTCCACGAGCAACCCGGCCACATCATTCATGGAAGGGTTGGTGGGTCCGCGCATGGCCGCGATGCCTTTCCCACGCAGCCAACCCGCTGCGGCATCAAGCAAGGAGTGTGCAACGCCGTAGTCGTCAATGACATCGAAGAACCCGAAGAAGCCGGTCGCGTCGTTGTACTTTTCAAGATGCATGCCATTGGTAATGGCGGCAATCCGGCCTACAATCGTTCCATCTGAGTCGTAGGCAAGGAAGAGTCCCATGTCTCCATGGTCGAAAAACGCATTCTTCCGTGGATTCAAGAGCTTCGAAACATCCATCCTGAGCGGTGGCACCCATACATCACATTCCCGATACAGATCATAGGGGAACTGGATGAATGCCTTACGGCCCTTGCGCGAGGTCACGGGCTCGATCCGAAAAGGCTGATAAGGGGTGTCAGGTAGGCTCACACCGGTATCCCGTAGTTCAGTTGGCCGGCCGGAGAAAGCAGTCCACTGGCCGGCGGGCGAGCGGTGAATCCTGCGTTACGCCGCTGTTCCATTAGGTGTGATGATCCCGTGCTTCCGTCCGACGCGCTGGAACGCCTCCAGGATGAAATCAAGGTCATCATTGGTATGCGTTGCCATGTAGGAGGTACGCAGCAGGGATTGACCCTGAGGGACTGCAGGGGGGATGACCGCGTTGACAAAAACGCCTTCATCCAGCAGGTCATGCCACATTTCCAGGCATGTACGCATGGTTGTTGCTACAACCGGTATGATGGGAGCCTGGCTCTTGAGGACATCGAACCCGAGGGCCTTGAAGCCATCGCGCATGTAGTCCGAGATTTCCCACAATCGATCCAGGCGCTCAGGCTCATCAATCAGGATTTCGAGGCATTTGAGGACCGTAGCAATGGCGGAGGGCGGCATGGAAGCGCTGAAAATGTGCGCCGATGCCGTGTGCCGGATGTACTCGATGACCTTCCTGTCACCAACGACAAATCCACCAAGTGAGGCGAAGCTCTTCGAGAAGGTCCCCGTGGTCAGGTGCACGCTGTCGCTCAAGCCAAAGTGGGCCGCACTGCCGCGCCCGCCAGGTCCGATGACGCCGACGGCGTGGGCATCGTCCAACATGAGAGCTGCACCAAATTCTTCGGCCAACGCCACCAACTCGGGTACCTTGGCAATGGCTCCACTCATGGAGAACACGCCGTCTGTCACGATGAACTTGCCGGCCTCGGGATGCTCGACCGTTGCCTTCTCAAGCAGTCGCCTGAGGTGCGTCATGTCATCATGTTTGAACCGTACGGTTTCCGCCATGGAGACCTTCGTCCCGGCCACAATGCAGGCATGGTTGTCTTTGTCGGAGAAAATGATGTCTCCTTTACGCGCCAGGGATTCGATGACGCCCTGGTTGGTCATGTATCCCGTGGAAAAAAGGACACATGCCTCGGCACCCATGAACGCTGCCAACCGCTCTTCGAGCTGTATGTGCAGATCCAGGGTGCCGTTCAGAAAACGGGATCCAGTACAGCCCGAGCCGTACTGCTCAATGGCTTCTTCGGCGGCTTTTTTGACACGCGGGTCGGACAGGAGCCCCAGATAATTGTTGGAGCCTGCCATGATGATCTCGCGCCCCTGCATGATGGCCCGTGTCCCATCATTTTTTTCGATGGGTCGAAAGTAGGGGTACAAATCCGCTTCCTTGACCCGGGCAAAGAGTCCTTCTTCGGCGAAGAACTGGTCGCATTTGTCAAAAAGAGCTGGTTGTACGGGTGCGACTGGCGCAGTGGCGGAGACAGTCGGCTTGGTGTACCTGTCAGACATAATGCGAAAACCCGATTTCAAAGCATCGGCTTGGGCGTCGATGGGCATGGTGACCAAAGCGTATGGTTGTGGTTGGTCGAGAGCCGCTTGGCGTTACAGATGCTGTGATCAGCGGCACCTGAAACAGAGACTCCGGAGCCCGGACGATCAAAACGCCTGCAAATACACATGCCCCAAACAGGTTCCGGCGGTTTGCCGTAGGGCAAAACCGCCTTACTCGGACGCGCCGAGTCGGAATCGAGCTGAGAGGCGGATACCGCCCGCTGCGGGAGACGCCCTCACGCTGAGGTCCTCTCCCACGTCAAAGTCGAGTAAGTGCGCACTTACAAAAGCGTCCAGCATGGCCAGACCATACACTAAGCCGACCCCAACCAGGGAAAGGTCACGCGATCGTCTGAAAATATTTCGCTGGCTGCTCAGCGGACGGGAGGAAACGGTCCCGAATTGGGCCGCTATCCTATCATAGGAGGCCTTGAAATAAGCCTTTGGATTACTCTCGGCACTGCCCGAGTCCACCAGTTCTTGCCATGCCTTGTACTGGAATGCCTGCCGGTAGAGGATGTATTCATCATGACTGGCAACGGCTTGGTAGGTAAGAAATCCCAAGGCACCATAGACGAAGGGCAGTTTGACGTACTGCTTGTTGTAGATCTGCCCCCATCCGGGCACCGCAGCACTGCGCCACAGCGCTCCCTTAGGCGTTTTGGGTGGGGTGCGAAGAACAACTGCACTGTCAGGCAAAACGGTCTGGGCGCGCGCGGGAGCCACGCTGGTGACTGCGAGCAAAAAGGCTATCAGGAGACCGGTGGCCATCCCTGATCTGATCCCGGGAGCGGAGCGCATCACGCTCAACGCTCGAGGAATTCGAGAATGCGCTCGAGGTCCTCGTTGGAATAGTAGGCTACCTCGATACGTCCCCCTTTGTTGTCTGCAGCGGGTTTGATCTGCACCTTGGTTCCCAGCGCTCGGCGAATCCGGTCGGCGATAGCACCCATTTCGGCCGATACAGCACGCTCGGCTCGCTCTTTTGACGGGGACGCCGTCCTTGAATCCGGTTTCTGCAGTTGACGGACTTTCTTCTCGACGTCGCGCACGGAAAGGCCCAGCGCCACAATTTCCTCCATGAGTGAACGCTGCAGCAGCTCATCCTCCAAAGGAAGCAGGGCCCGGGCATGTCCCGGGGACAGGGTGCCGTCGCGCAGACCTGCCAGCAGCGATGGCGGCAGATTGAGCAGGCGCAAGGCATTGGTTATGGTGGAACGGCTCTTTCCCACCTTGGTGGCTACCTGTTCCTGGGTCAGGGAGCACTCCTCCATCAAGCGCCGGTAGCCCATGGCCTCTTCCACCGCATTGAGCTGCTCACGCTGGATGTTTTCGACAATGGCCATCTCCAGCATGGCCTCGGTATCGGCTTCACGAACGAAAGCCGGGATGGTGCTCAGGCCTGCCGCTTTCGAGGCCTTGAGGCGCCGTTCCCCGGAGATGAGTTCATACCGGTCCGCTCCGATCTTGCGGACGGTTATGGGCTGGATGATGCCCAGTTGGCGAATGGACTGGGAGAGCTCCTCAAGGGCTGCCTCGTCGAACTCGGAACGGGGCTGGTACGGGTTGGGGGATACCGCGCCGATCGTGATTTCGGAGATGGTACCAGCCGAGCGGATACGCTCGTCGAAGTTGTAGAGCTTCGTATGCTCGATACCCGATGGCTTGGGGCGATTTTCTTCCGAATCCGGAAGCAGCGCACCCAGACCGCGTCCCAGGGCTGACTTCTGCTTGCTCATTCGTGTCCCTCTTGCTCCCCGGAGGCAGCGGTTTCTTCTTCGGTGGCTTCAAAAACGTGGCGGTTGGCACGCAGGATTTCCCGGGCCAGGCCGATGTAATTCCGGGACCCCGTACTGGCCGCATCGTACAGGAGTACTGGCCGGCCGAAACTGGGAGCCTCTGACAGTCGGACGTTCCGTTGAACGATGGTGTTGAAGACTTTCTCCCCGAAATACCTTCTGACTTCGCCGGCCACCTGATTGGCAAGCCGCAACCGGGTGTCGAACATGGTCAGGACGACACCCTCTATCTCAAGTGCCGGATTCAGATGTTGACGTACCAGTTTGATGGTGTTCAGCAGCTGCCCGAGGCCTTCGAGAGCGAAATATTCGGCCTGTACCGGAATGATGACGGAGTTGGAGGCAGTCAGGGCGTTCAGCGTCAACAGGCCCAGAGAGGGTGGACAGTCGATGATGATGAAATCATAGTCATCCTGGATGGGTGCCAGTGCGCGGGAGAGCATCCGTTCACGATCCGGTACCTCAACCATCTCGATCTCCGCCCCTACCAGATTGATATGGCTGGGAATCAAGGACAGGAAGGGCGAATCCGTTTCAACGGTTGCCTCCTTGGCCGTCATGGAACCAATCAGGATTTCGTAGGACGATCCGCTGACGCCGCGCGGATCGATACCAACACCCGAGGTGCCGTTGGCTTGTGGATCAAAATCAACGAGCAGGGTAGGGTGCTCCATGGCCGCGAGCGATGCAGCCAGGTTGACCGCGGTGGTCGTTTTTCCAACGCCCCCTTTTTGATTCGCCACTGCGATGATTTTTCCCATGTCGGCTACGTACCGTCCGTGTTAGCTGTCAGTCCCACAATGAATCTATGAAGTCCAGTCTCGGGCTTCCACCGGAGCGTTCTCAGGAGATGGTCGAGTTATCCACGAAATGTCCGCGAGAAGCCCGGTGGCTGTCCCATTCCACCTGCACGGCGTGGGATCGAATCCAGTGCCCGGGTGTACCTGATGCATGGCTCGTCGTATTGTCATCGCCCCCGAACAGTTTCCCGTCCAGGACCCGGATGGGCTGGATTTCCGCAGCGAGCTCAACGAGCGGCAATACGAGGCGGCCACCTGGGGAGCGGGCGCGGTCCTGGTCGTTGCCGGCGCCGGGACGGGCAAGACCCGGACCCTCGTGCATCGGGTGGCGTGGCTGGTAGGACAGGGAGCACCGCCGGAACAGATCGTGCTCTTGACCTTCACCCGCCGGGCCGCGCAGCAGATGCTGACGCGGGCCGCCAGCCTGCTCGACGGTCGGTGCTCCCGCGTGCGCGGCGGCACGTTCCACGCCTTCTGCCTGACCATCCTCAAGCAGTACGCGCCGAAGCTGGGATACCGGGACGGGTTCACGGTTCTCGATGCGCAGGATGCAGCCGACGTCATCGACCTGCTGCGCGGCCCCATTGCTGCCGGGTTCAAGGACAAGCGGTTCCCCAAGAAGCGCACTATCGCCTCCGTGTTTTCCTCGGTCCACAATACGGGACGCTCCATCGATGCGGTACTCGAGTCCTCGTATCCGCATTTCCTGGAGTTCTCGGGCGCCCTGGATGCCCTCTTCGAGCAGTACACCCAGTACAAGAAGGAGCAGGGGCTGATGGACTACGACGACCTGCTCATCCTGACGCTGAAGCTCTTCCAGCAGGACGCGGCCTTGCTCAGGGAGGTG
>Ga0181588_10001457_pt1 | contig 21012 bp, 14 predicted proteins | sample 071ome_26_FD_148607 | JGI IMG/M metagenome (GOLD analysis project Ga0181588, IMG submission 148607) | Coastal salt marsh microbial communities from the Groves Creek Marsh, Skidaway Island, Georgia - 071409BT metaG (spades assembly) | ecosystem: Environmental > Aquatic > Marine > Intertidal zone...
CACCGGACGTGTTTTCCTCGCCGACATGTATTTTGCCGTGGAGAAAAGTGCCCGCTGTTAAGACAACGGTATGGGCAGAGAAAGTGATTCCGGTCCGGGTTTTCACACCACTGGCCCGGTCTCCGGTAATCACAATGTCCTCGACGGCGTCTTGAAATATCTGTGCGCCGGAAGCCGTCTCTAGCATCGAACGGATAGCAGTGCGATAAAGCACTCTGTCGGCTTGTACGCGAGTCGCTCTGACCGCAGGCCCTTTCCGGCTATTCAAGGTCCGGAACTGTATGCCCGCGATATCCGTTGCCCGGGCCATCACACCGCCCAGCGCATCCACTTCTCTTACCAAGTGGCTTTTACCGATTCCGCCGATTGCCGGGTTACAGGACATTTGACCCAGCGCATCAATGGCGTGAGTGATCAGCAGCGTGCGAGCGCCGGCTCGCGCAGCAGCAAGCGTTGCCTCGGTGCCGGCATGGCCGCCACCCACAACGATCACGTCGAAACTGTCGGGATGCCTCATTTCAGTGCCGTGGGAAAAGAGAAAAAGGCCGCAGAGTATAAACGCCGGCGCAACTCCGATGAACCCAAGAATGCTGGATTACTTCAGTATTACTAAACTTAATATTTATTGTTTATGAAGAGTATTTAAATACTGTTGTTATTAAGGGTTCGCTTGTGGTGGAAAAGTGGCCTTTAAATAATAAAATCATGCGCTTACGCCACCTCAATACTCTGTAAATCTCGCGGAATCGATCTGTTTAGACTGGTTAAACAATGTGGACAGCTCTCGCAGGTGAGTGTTCTGATTTTGCTCGGAGATTTTATCCCCAAGCTTGATGATGAGTTGTAAACGGCCTTGTGCAGTGCGTAGCTGCAGTCTGCATAAGTGTTCGATATACCGTATATAAGTTGTGAATACCGCTGAAAAGTTGGAGGAGTGCCTTATTTCGGCGCAACTCAGAGCAGCTATTAGCGCTTGTGAAGGCCTTGCACGAATAGCAGTGTCAGGTTATTTACCAATGCAAAAGGACGAGAAAATTTCACCCAGCAAATCATCGGCACTGAACGTCCCGGTGATCGAGCCCAATACTTCATGCACTTTGCGCAGGTCTTCTGCCAATAACTCGCCCGCGCCAGATAATCCAAAACGGGTTGAAGCTTCCAAAAGTAACGAGTGAGCTCGGTTGAGGGCGTCGATATGTCGCTCCCTGGCACTAAATGGCGTCGATGGCGAGCCACCAGCGAACCCCAAGTCAGCCAAAATGCTTGATATCAACTGCGTGAATCCAGCGCCGCTGATGGCAGAGACCGCGAGGGTGCTAGGTTGCTCCGACACCTTCCCCGCAGGTCGCCCAGACAGATCGATCTTGTTGAGTGCTCTTAAAACAGGAATGCCGCTTGGCGTAGTAGCGGGGACATACGAGTCGGCGGCGTCATCGACAATCTCAATGATTAAGTCAGCTGATTCCATCTCGGCATAAGCCCTATTCACGCCCTCCTGTTCTATCGCGTCCTCGGCGTCACGTAGCCCTGCCGTATCAGCTAGCTCTATTGCCACACCGTCCAGATCAATCTGTTGTCGTATTACGTCTCTCGTTGTTCCGGGGACGTCAGTGACGATCGCGACGGCAGCTTTCGACAGGCAGTTCATGACACTGCTCTTTCCAGCATTGGGTTGACCGGTCAGAACGACTTTCGCCCCGCGACACATAAGCGCTCCCTGTCGGGCATTGGAAATGAGGTCGGTCAGGCTCTGATCGCAGCGCGATAGCGCCTCAGTGATATGGCCATCACTCAGAAAGTCGACCTCCTCTTCCGGAAAATCGATAGCGGCTTCTACAAAAACGCGCAGGTTGATAAGCTCCGCTGCAATTGCCTGCACAGCCGACGAAAACTCGCCCCTGAGAGAGGCTGCAGCTTGTCTTGCAGCCTGTTGTGTGGGTGCGTCGATCAGGTCAGCCAAGCCTTCAGCCTGAGTCAGGTCCAGCTTGTCATTCAGAAACGCTCGCTCCGAAAACTCTCCTGGCCGCGCCAGCCGAGCTCCGCGGTCGAGACAGGCTCTCAGCAACAGCTCAGTGATCACAACACCGCCATGGCCGTGTAATTCCGCAACGTCTTCCCCTGTAAACGAGGCGGGCCCCTTGAACAGCAGTACAAGCCCCTGATCAATAGGCTCTCCGGTCGCACTCAAAAAATTGCACAATACGGGCGTCTTGGGTTGGAGTTGCCTGGCCGTCATCGCCTCGGCAATAGTCCAGGCTCTGGGTCCTGAGACGCGCACTACACTGATCCCCCCTCTTCCGGTGGGTGTGGCAATGGCGGCAATCGTGTCTTGGTCCAACGCAGCGCTGGCTTCGGGCATCGGCTCCTTCGTCGCCATCAGGCTAGATAGCGCCGCTCTCAATCTTGCGATTGATGATGTATTGCTGAGCCATCGATAAAAGGTTGTTTGCCAACCAGTAGAGCACGAGACCAGCCGGAAACCACAGGAAGAAGAAAGTGAAGACGATAGGCATCCATTGCATGACTTTTGCCTGCATGGGATCTGGTGGTGGTGGGTTCAGTTTTTGCATGTAATACATGCTGGCGCCCATCAGGATGGGCAGCACAAAATAAGGGTCCATCACCGAAAGGTCGTCTATCCACAGCGCAAAGGGAGCCTGTCTGAGTTCCACGGATTCCATCAACACCCAATACAGGGCGATGAACACGGGCATTTGCACGAGGATAGGGAGGCACCCTCCCAATGGATTGATTTGTTCCTTTTTATACAGCTCCATCATCGCTTGTGACTGTTTTGCTTTGTCGTTGGCGTATTCTTCGCGGATGGCCAGAATTCGCGGCTGTACTTTCCTCATTCGGGCCATTGATTTGTAGCCCGCAGCTGATAGCTGAAAAAAAGCCAGCTTGACGATGAACGTAAGCATGATGATCGCCACACCCCAATTCGTGACCATTGACTGGATGAAGGTCAGCAACCAGAACAGGGGCTGAGCAATCCACCAAAGCCATCCATAGTCGACTACGAGATCGAGGTGGGGCGCCAAACTTGATAACACGCCTTGGTTTTTGGGCCCTACGTAGAGTTGATTGCTGACGCTTATGCGTTCATCGGCGGCCAGCGATAGAGCGGGACCGGTGTAACCGATAATGTTAAATCCATTGCCGGTATGCCGTGTGCGGTACCGGTATGTTCCAGCCGGATCCGGCACCCATGCACTGACAAAGTAATGCTGGAGCATGGCCACCCATCCGCCTTCTAGGTCAGCTTTGAAGGGGGCATCCGCCATCTCTTCAAAGTCGAATTTTTCGAAGCGCTGATCGGGGTGGGTCAGCGCAGACCCCAAAAAGGGTCGCATGCCCATGCCGGAGTCACTCGCGGTGGGTGCTGGAGAGCCATCTCTCTTGAGTTGTGCAAAAGGAGTGACCAATACCTCTGTGGTGGAGATATTGTGTATTTCGTGGCGTACTGCAATCGTGTGGCTACCGGGTTCAAAAGAGAAGATTTTGCTAACCGCTGTGGGGCCGTTGCCGGCGTACCGCAGTGATATCTCCAGCGGCTCGCCACTGGTGCTTTGATAGTGGCTCTTTTCAGAAACGTAGACCGCCCTCTCCGTGCGGTCGATACCGTCGCGACCCACTAACCCGGATTGCGCAATATAAGTGCGATTGCCGTTCCGCTCTAACAAGACGAACGGGTCAGAGGGGTTCCCCAGGGTTTTCGGGTAGTCCTTCAGTGCGGCGCCAACGACATCCCCGCCGATCAAGTCGATCATGACCAGCAACACATCCGTCTCGACCCGGACAACAGACCCTTCACTTGTGGTCGGCGTGCTGAGATCTGGGTCTGCCAGAGCGGGTGCAATGTCCTCCGTAGTGGGCAGGTCCGCAGGTGCGGTCTGCGTGACCGGTGCCGCGGAGTCGTTATCGAGAAATCGCTCTACATCAGGTACGGAGGTTTCCACCATCGCAACAGGCTCCGGTGGTTTTTGTAGTTCACTGCTAAAGCGAGTCCACTCACCCAGAAGCATGAGGCCCAGCAGGATGCTGGCTGCGATCAAGGCATATCTAGGGATGTCCATGGTTAGGGCCTCTGTCAGATTGTGGATGCGCTCTGTGTTGCGGCACAGGATCGTGGCCACCCTCGCACCAGGGGTGACAGCGTGAAAGCCTTCGGACCGTCAGCCAACAGCCCGCTAGGGTACCGTGGGTCTTCAGGGCGTCAATGCCATATTGCGAACAAGTAGGAGAAAAGCGACAGGCTCTGCCGAGCCAGGGGCTGAGCGTGAGTTGATAGCCCCGAATGCCCAAAGCCAAAAAGGCGGCGATTTTCTGGTCGACGTAGCGAAAGAGCTTCATGTTTGGGTTGACCGATCATTGGCTTTTTTCCAAAGCTTTTTCAGGTCGGTGCTGATTTCTTGATTGGTCATTTGATCGGCGTGTACTCGCGCGAGGACAACCATGTCCAACGTCAGATTAAGCGGTGAGCATCTGAACTGTTCCCGGACGAGGCGCTTTAATCGGTTGCGCCGGTTGGCTAAACGAATGTGCTTTTTAGCGACGATGATGCCCACTCTCGAACACTCATGATGAGAATGAACGGCCAACAGCAAAAACGCGGCACTGCTTACGCGAATAGCGGGAGCATCAAAAACTTTTGCGTATTGTTCTGGCTCGGAGAGCCTCGCGTTTCTAGGAAAACCCGGCATGGGCCACAGAGCACAGACCCCGCCTCACAGTGTTAGGCAGATAGACGGCTGCGCCCGCGAGCTCTGCGTCGCGACAACACCTTGCGGCCGTTCTTTGTCGCCATGCGAGCCCTAAATCCATGAGTGCGCTTACGCTTTAATACGCTGGGCTGGAATGTACGCTTCATGGCATCAACCTTTTTGCATCTGTGTTAGCGATAATCATGTTCGGTGCGTCGCAATCAGGCACACGCCTCGAGGGGCGCGGATTGTAGGGTAAGGCGGGGCACTTCGCAATAGTGTGCGTATTAGTGCGAAACGCTCCCCCCTGATGCAAGCACTTTTTATTATGCACCGAGCCAAATGCGCGGTCCTGTTTATTAGCGGCGATACGCTTACCGTACAGGGTGCTTTATGAAGAGCCTTTAGGGATTAGTAAACACTCACAAACATTGCGAGCTCGAAGTGTGCCTGCGGAGCTAGAGGGGCGCCGACCACAGGTTTGGCATGGGTTACTAACAGCTTATACACAGCCGCAGAAACAAAACAGTTGCAAAAGAAAAAGGGTTGGTGTAGAACGCGCCGAAACTCTAACCCATTGATATAAATATACAAAAACGTGTTGATAAAACGGACTGGGTGTGGATAACTATGCCTGCCACACCGGTGTGCAACCCATAACAACAACAGCGATTTGAAGCGATAACTTCTCTGCCGACCGGCAATAGGTTTTCTGTTCGCAAGCTGTCCAGCAATATATGGAGACAAAAAGTTGGCCGCTCCACAGCCTTTGACCGACCCCTGGCAACACTGTTTGAGCAGGTTGGGGGGCGATATCCCTCAACAGCAATTCAACACATGGATTAGGCCGCTTGAAGCCCAGTGGCAGGATTCAGGATTACTATTGGCTGCGCCCAATCGCTTTATCCGCGATTTTGTCAGTGATAAATATGCGTCTCAAATCACGGCCTACTTGCTCGAGATTGTCTCACCGCCAGCTGCGAATGTGTCAGTGACGGTTGCAGGGCAGTCAGCGCCCTCGGCATTTCCGCCAACGGTTCGCGCGGTGGAACAGGCTACTCAGGCGCCAGAACCGCGCACGATAAACACGGTGACGAGCACGCCCCGCCAAGCCGCTCCGGCGCTGGTGGGTTCTTCGAGCCTTGTCGAGGGATATACCTTCGACCGATTCGTGGAGGGCAAAAGCAACCAGCTAGCCCTCGCTGCAGCGCAACAAGTAGCAGAACATCCGGGGCACTCGTATAACCCCCTGTTCCTTTACGGCGGCGTGGGCCTTGGAAAAACGCACCTGATGCACGCTGTGGGCAACGCGATGCGGCGGCAAAACCCGGAGTCAAAAATCGTGTATTTGCATTCAGAGCGCTTCGTCGCCGATATGGTGAAAGCGCTTCAATTAAATGCAATCAATGATTTCAAGCGGTTTTATCGTTCGGTTGACGCGCTACTGATCGACGATATCCAGTTTTTTGCCAATAAGGATCGGTCCCAAGAGGAGTTTTTTCACACGTTTAATGCGCTGCTCGAGGGTGGCCAGCAAATGATCCTCACGTGTGATCGGTACCCAAAGGAGATCGATGGTGTGGAGGAGCGCCTGAAGTCGCGCTTCGGGTGGGGTTTGACGGTTGCGGTTGAGCCCCCCGATCTTGAAACGCGCGTAGCGATTTTGATGAAGAAAGCGGAGCAGAGCCACATTGATCTGGCTCCAGAGGCGGCTTTTTTTATCGCGCAGCGCATACGCTCCAATGTTCGCGAGCTTGAGGGCGCACTCAAGCGGGTGATCGCCAGCGCCAACTTTACGGGCCGGCCGTTTGATATTGATTTGATAAAAGATAGCTTGAAAGACTTATTGGCTTTGCAGGACAAGCAGGTCTCTCTCGAAAATATCAAGCGCAAGGTGGCGGAGTATTACAAAATTAAGGTGGCTGACATGATGTCCAAGCGGCGGAACAGAAGCGTCGCGAGGCCGCGTCAGGTTGCGATGGCATTGGCGAAGGAACTGACACAGCACAGCCTTCCAGAGATCGGCGATGCCTTTGGTGGCAGAGACCACACGACAGTTTTACATGCGTGTCGTAAAATAAAGGAGTTGCGAGACCACAGCCCGGACATCAGTGAGGACTATCAAAACTTGCTACGGACTTTGACCGGCTGACGCCGCGACAGAGCGCTTAACCCATAAACCCTATTGATCTTGCCTGAGCAGATAAACATGAAATTTTCGATAGCCCGCGACACCCTTATCAAGCCATTGAACCTGGTAGCCGGGGTTGTTGAAAGGCGGCAGACGCTGCCAATCCTCTCCAACGTATTGCTGGTGTTGGAAGGTACGTCACTTTCTCTCACTGGTACGGATTTAGAGGTGGAGCTGGTGGGTCGTCTTGACTTGGAGGCGCCCGGTGTCGATGGAGAGGTGACCGTCCCGGCACGCAAATTGGTTGATATTTGTAAATCGCTGCCAGAAGGTTCCAATATAGAATTTTCTGTCGATAGCGGCAAGGCGACCGTCAAGGCAGGCCGCAGCCGCTTTACCCTCTCTACCCTACCCGCGGCGGACTTCCCTTCGGTTGAGGCAAGTGCTGGAGATATTTCGCTCTCTCTGGAGCAATCCTTGGTTAAGCAGCTGATTGATGGCACCGCCTTTGCGATGGCGCAACAAGATGTACGCTATTACCTGAATGGCCTGTACTTGGAGGTGCTGGGGGGTCGGTTGCGCGTTGTGGCGACTGATGGGCATCGTCTGGCGTTGGCGACTGCGCCTGGAAAGGTCGATGCGCCTGACGCGGGGGTGATTATTCCGCGAAAGGGCGTGCTGGAGCTGTCCCGCTTACTGGAGGGAGATACGCCCGTGGAGCTGGCTATTGGTAGCAACCACATTAGAGCCGCGAACCAGCAATTTACCTTCACTTCGAAGCTAGTTGATGGCAAGTTCCCCGATTATGAGCGCGTAATCCCGAAAAATCCCGACAAGGCTGTTGTCGGCGATCGTGGCGATCTGAAGCAGGCTTTTACGCGAACCGCGATTCTTTCCAACGAAAAATATCGCGGTATTCGCCTGAGGCTCTCTGATAATAGTCTTGAGATCACCGCGAACAACCCTGAGCAAGAGCAGGCTGAGGAAAGTGTAGCCGTGGATTATGCGGGCCCGGAACTGGAAATCGGGTTTAATGTGAGTTATCTGCTGGACGTGCTATCGGTGCTGAGCAACAGCAGCGTTCGCTTATCGCTGTCCGATGAAGCGAGTTCGGCTTTGTTGGAGCAGTCAGAGCCCCCTGCCGGTGGCGAGCCCGAACGACTGTATGTCGTGATGCCCATGCGGCTGTAATCCCTTGCACTGCTATTAATGCTCGAGCATATCAAGATCGAGTGTGTGCGAAACCTGGCCTCTGCCGAACTGGGCCTTGCTGAAGGCGCTACCGTTTTATTTGGGGCGAATGGTTCTGGCAAAACGAGCCTCTTGGAAGCCATTCATTTACTAGGTGTCGGTAGGTCCTTCCGAACGCACCAGTCCAAACCAGTCATCCAGCATGACGCTGAATGGTGTCGGGTCGTGGGGCGGGTGCGTAATCGGGGGCGTACTTTTACTATGGGCATTGAAAAGCATCGGAGCGGCGAGGTGAAGGCTCGGGTAGCAGGCGAGGCGGTGCCCTCGCTCTCAGAGTTGGCTCAACAGCTCCCGCTGGTGGTGCTCGACACAGCAGGCCTGGGGCTTGTCACAGGTCCGCCCGAGGGCCGAAGGCGCCTGCTGGACGGCACATTGTTCCACGTGGAACAAGGGTTTTTGCCTTTGTGGCGGCGCTACGCGCAGGCGGTCAGGCAACGAAACAGCGGCCTTCGCCGTGGTATAATGAGCAGCGATGCTGCGTGGCGAGAAGAGCTTGCCGTTACCGGGGAGCAACTGACTGCTGCCAGGGTGGCTGTCGCCGACAGGTATGCCGAATTGCTGTCGAAATTGGCGCAAGCGTTGTCGCCCGATATAGCGGAGGTTCAGCTCGTTTTTCGGCCGGGATGGGATCGGCGGGAAACATTACGGAACACGCTGGAAAAGATTGCGCAGAGTGACGCGGCGCAGGGCTTTACGCAGGTAGGGCCGCATAGAGCGGATATCCGCCTGATGGTTGGTGGGATGCCGGTGGGTGAGGTGCTGTCTCGCGGTCAGATGAAGCTCCTGTTGGTGGCGCTTAAGCTGGCCCAGGGGCAAATGATTGAGGAGTCAGGCCCTATGGGCCCGCTTTATTTGGTGGATGATTTACCCGCCGAGCTAGATCAAGCCCATTGTGCCAGCGTTTGCGCTCAGTTGGGGACTGCCAGGCAGGTAGTGCTGACGGCTGTGGACCGCAGATCTCTTGAGGCGGCCTGGCCTGACGGTGACCTAAAGATGTTCCACGTGGAACAAGGAGGTTTGTCCCTGGCCGCGTAGGGCTTCGCATGTCTGGCCGCTTGCAGGAGTCCGTCAGCCAATGGCACAGAGAAGATACACCGCGGGTCTGCGGAGAAAAGCCCAGCCGCGCAACAAACAGTGGATACAAGGAAAAGCAAACTAGATGGCTGCCGACGACAATAACGACCCGGTTCAAAGGGATTACGATTCTTCCAGCATTACGGTGCTGAAAGGCCTTGATGCTGTGCGAAAGCGCCCAGGGATGTACATCGGCGATACCGACGACGGCACCGGGCTGCATCATATGGTGTTCGAGTTGGTCGATAATAGTATTGACGAGGCCTTGGCCGGCCACTGCAGTCAAATCGACATCGTCATTCACCCCGATGAATCTGTGACAGTTTCTGACAATGGGCGAGGGATTCCTACTGAACAGCATGAGGAGGGGGTTTCCGCGGCCGAGGTCATCATGACGGTGCTACACGCGGGGGGAAAATTCGACGACAACACCTATAAGGTATCGGGCGGCCTGCATGGAGTCGGCGTTTCCGTGGTAAACGCCCTCTCATCGGACCTGCAGCTCACTATCCGTCGCAAAGGACAGCTGTTTGAGCAAAGCTACGCACATGGTGTGCCACTGGCGCCGTTGGCCGTTGTAGGGGAAACGACCGACACGGGAACTTCTGTGAGATTCACTCCTTCCCCCGAAACGTTCAGCAACATCAAGTTTCACTTCGACGTGTTGGGCAAGCGCCTGCGCGAACTGGCCTTTCTGAACAGCGGTGTCAGAATTCTGCTCAAGGATGAACGCAGTGGAGAGGAAGAGCTCTTCGTCTACGAGGGGGGGCTGCGCGCCTTTGTCGAGTTTCTTAACCAAAGCAAAACGCCAATTGCGAAAGTCTTCCATTTTCGGGCTGAGGCTGAGGCGGATGAGGGTGTGGAGGTTGAGGTGGCCTTGCAATGGAACGACGGGTTTCAGGAGGGGCTGTATTGCTACACCAACAATATCCCCCAGAGAGATGGCGGCACCCATCTGGCCGGCTTTAGGGCTTCGCTCACTCGATGTTTAAATAATTATATTGAAAAAGAAGGGGTTGCGAAGAAAGCCAAGGTATCTACTACGGGGGACGACGCGCGAGAGGGTTTGACTGCAATCGTATCAGTCAAGGTTCCAGATCCTAAATTCTCCTCTCAGACCAAGGACAAGCTTGTCTCGAGCGAGGTGAAAGGCGCTGTGGAGCAGGCGATGAATCAGTATTTCAGCGATTTCTTGCTGGAAAACCCCAACGACGCGAAATTAGTGGTTGGCAAGATGATTGACGCCGCCCGTGCCAGAGAGGCCGCGCGCAAAGCCCGCGATATGACTCGCCGCAAGGGTGCGCTGGATATTGCGGGGCTGCCCGGCAAGCTGGCTGATTGCCAGCAACGAGATCCCGCGCTGAGTGAATTGTATTTGGTCGAGGGGGATTCTGCTGGTGGCTCGGCGAAGCAAGGTCGAGACCGTCGGTTTCAGGCCATCCTCCCGTTGAAGGGCAAAATTCTCAATGTCGAAAAGGCACGATTCGACAAAATGTTGGGCTCTGCAGAAGTCGGCACCTTGGTCACCGCCTTGGGATGTGGCATCGGCAAGGATGAATTTGACCCAGACAAGTTGCGATACCACAGCATCATTATCATGACTGATGCCGACGTTGATGGCTCTCATATCCGCACGCTGTTGCTGACCTTCTTCTTCAGGCAGATGCCGGAGCTGATCGAACGCGGCCACGTGTTTATCGCGCAGCCGCCGCTATACAAATTGGCTCGAGGTAAGCAAAGCCGATATCTCAAGGATGAGGCAGCCTTGGCTGAATATTTGACTCAGTCGGCACTGGAAGACGCCGCCCTCTTTTCGAATCCCGAGGCGCCACCCTTGACTGGGCTTGCATTGTCTAACCTCGTTTCAGCTTATCAACGCGTCGCGTCTGATATTGATCGCCTGGCTCGGGTGTACCCCCGCGATGTGTTGTGGCAAGTACTCAATGTAGCTGCGCTGGGTGTGGATCAACTGGCCGATGAGGCTCGCGTGTCAGCGTTTGCCACAGAAATGAGTGAGTGCTTACTATCAATAAAAGACAAGTCTGTCCAGTTCGAAGTGATGGTAAGACAGGATCCGGAGCGTGGTTATTTTTATCCGGTGGTGCGCCGAACCGCGCACAGTGTGGCAACCGATACCGCATTGGGGCGAGGCTTTTTTGGCTCGCCGGAGTACGCGTCATTGCGGGCGCTGGGTGATCAGCTTGACGGATTGATCGAGCACGACGGGTTTTTCCAGCGCGGCGAGAAGCGGTTCGAGACGCAGGACTTTGCCTCCGGTTTAGATTGGCTGCTGGCGGAGGCGCGAAAAGGCTGCTCCATCCAGCGGTACAAGGGCTTGGGCGAGATGAATCCTGAGCAGCTATGGGAGACCACGATGGATCCCGAGGCCCGGCGCATGCTTCAGGTAACGATTGAGGATGCGTTTCTTGCGGACCAAATGTTCTCAACGCTGATGGGTGACGACGTGGAGCCGCGGCGGGAATTTATAGAGCAGAATGCTCTGGCCGTAGCAAATCTGGATATTTAGGCGCGCTCACCGTTTATTCCTCCGAGGCTGATGCCTCATCGGGGGCCTGCTCGGTTAGCTGGGGCAGATCGATATTGGGGTCGATGGCCGTGAGTCCTTTCGGGAACGTTTTGTTTGCGCGCTGGGACACGGTTTGGAACCGTGCCACTTTTCCGACCAGGCCCTGCTTACCCTGTACGGCTTTGACCGTCTCGTTATATTTGTTGGCGGTTGTCGATATAGAAGCCCCCAATGCATAGAGTCGCTCTCCCAAAAGACACACGGTGTTATAAATATCTCCCGCTTTTTCACTGATTTCCTGTGCCTCTCGGTTGCTGTGTTCGATCATCCACAGGTTGGCAACGGTTCGCAGGATCGGCATCAGCGTAGTGTGCGACACCAATACCACGTTTTTCTGGTAACCATGATTAAAAAGCTCGCGCTGGCTGCGCATGACCTCAATATATGCAGGTTCCACAGGCATGAACATGAGGACAAAGTCCGGGCTCTCTAGCCCCGGCAAATTGGCATAGTCCTTTGCAGATAGCGCATCGATGTGCTGCCTGACCGCCTTGCCGTGAGCCTCAAGGGCCGCGACGCGCTCTTCCTCCGACTCTGCGGTGACGGCGCGCTCGTAGTCCACCAGCGACACCTTGCTGTCAATCACCAGATTTTTGCCCTCGGGCAGTCGAATCACAAAATCGGGAAGAAACCGTTCTCCCTGTTGGTCTTTCATCGCGACTTGTGCGTCATAGTGTTCACCGCGCCGCAATCCCGCTAATTCGAGGGTTTTTTCTAGCTGCGCTTCACCCCAGTTGCCAACCAGCTTTTTATCTCCCTTCAGCGCACGCGTCAGATTTTGTGCTTCTCCAGACATCGACACGCCCACTGATTCAAGGCTTTTTATTTGCTCTGCCAGGGAGGCACTGTTGCGCACCATATCGGAGTGCACTTGATTGACGCGGTTCTGGAATTGATCAATTTTTTCCGCCAGAGGCTTCAACAAGCTGTCGAGACTCTTCTGATTCGTGGTTTCCAGCGACTTGCCCGTTGCCGAAAGCAGTTTCTGGCCAATGACCTCTATTTCCGCTTTCAGCGCGGCACGGGAGTCTTCAATCCACTTCACCTGATTTTGGTGACTTGATTCTCGCTCATCGAGGATTGCCGTTTTGCCGGCGAGTAACGACTTGGTTTCAAGAAGCTGTTCACGAAGTTGCGCCACCTCTGCCTCGAGGGCTGAGGCGCGCTCGTGAGCCAGATCACGGGCAGTGCGCTGTTCAATGAGCGCGTCCTGCACGTCGCTCAGTGCGCGCCGTTTGCGATTTAATGTAAACAGGCTGAACGTCAAGCAGCCTGCGCTGGCGACTGTCAGGCCAATCCAGAGTAGGGCGGCCTCGCTCACTCGGCTCCCGGGGACAACAGCGCCATATCGGCTAACTGTATGAACAGCCTGCGCAACGAACCGAGTAAGCAAAGCCGATTCAGCCTGATGGCGTCGTCGTCTACGTTGACCATTACAGACTCAAAAAAGCGATCTACGGGTTGTCTGAGGCTCGCCAAGTGACCCAATGCGGATTGATAATCTCTGGCCTGCAACAGCGGCGCCAGTGCCGTTTCCGCGGATAAAACGCAATCAAAAAGTGCGCTCTCGGCATCTTCGGTAAACAGATTCGGGTCAGGTGCCGCGTGCGCGTCACGTTCTGCCTTGGCGAGAATATTCGCTACTCGTTTGTTCGCCGCGGCGAGGTGGCTTGCCGTTTCTGTCTCGGAAAAAGCTGCGACTGCCTGAATTCTCAGATCGATATCGTACAAGTCGCTACTTTGTGCCGCCAACACTGCGCGGACTACATCAACGGAAATGGATTGGTCTGCGTACCAGCTGTCCAGGCGCTCAAAAATATAGTTCAGCACATCGTCTACAGTGGTCGGTGACAGGTTCGCGCCGTGTAGCGAATAACTGTATTGGAGAATATCCCGTAACGGAATGGGTTTACCCAGCGCGACCAGCATACGAATGACGGCCAGAGAGGCGCGACGCAAAGCGAAAGGGTCTTTGGAGCCCGTTGGGGGCTCGCCAATTCCAAAGATTCCGGTAAGGGTGTCGATTCGGTCCGCTATGGCGACAGCGGTCGCCTCCTCGGTACTGGGAAGGTGGTCTCCCGCGTAACGAGGGCAATAATGCTCGAGAATCGCCACGGCAACCGCCTCAGGCTCCCCGTCATGGCGGGCATAGTCTGCACCTGCGATGCCTTGAAGCTCTGGAAATTCCAGCACCATTTCAGACACCAGATCACATTTCGCCAAACTTGCGGCGCGGCTTGCGGTCTGTGAATCTGCCCCGATGGTGCTCGCCAGTTCCTCTGCAAGCGCGGTAATGCGCGACGTCTTGTCTAGCAAGCTCCCTAAATGGTGTTGAAAGACAACGCCCGCGAGCCGGTCTGTTCTTGAGGCCAATGACGTGGTTTTGTCGTTGGCAAAGAAAAACGCGGCGTCAGCAAGCCGAGGCCGAATCACGCGCTCGTTGCCAGCAATCACGCTTGCTGGATTACTGCTGTTGATATTGGAAACGGTGATAAATGAAGGGAGTAAGGCGCCGGTCTTGGCATCATTGATATGAAAATATTTTTGGTGTGTTTTCATCGCCGATATCAGCGCTTCTGCAGGCACCTCTAAAAAAGCGGGATCAAAGCTACCCCTCAACGCCACGGGCCACTCCACCAACCCGGTGACTTCGTCGAGCAGCTCTTCAGACAGCGCGACAACTTCGTCGGGTTGCGCCAGCGCGGCGACCTTTTCGGCCACTAGTTGCCTTCGCTCCGATACATCCACCACAACCTTTGCGTCACGCATCACTGCCTGATAGGTCGTCGGGCACCTCAAAGCAATCGCTGCGTTGTGATGAAAGCGATGTCCCCGGGTATCCCGTCCAGCTTCTAGGCCAAACAGCTCGAGAGGTAGGACCTCTTCTCCAAATAGCAGCACTAGCCACTGTACCGGGCGCAGAAACTCGTCGCGGTTGCGGCCCCAGCGCATACGCTTTGAAACAGGGATGGAGCCCACTGCGTCGGCAACGATAGTTGGAATGACGTCGCATGCTTTGGCGCCAATTTGCGCAACATGCGCTGATATCCGCTCGACGCCCTGTTCTTCTCGAACGACCAGTGCATCGACCTCAATACCCTGTTTGCGGGCGAAACCTTCTGCCGCTTTCGTCCAGACACCTTGCGCGTCTTTCGCGGCGCTGAGCGGCGGGCCAATGACGTCGCGGCTCTCATCAGGCGCTTGCGTGGCGACATCCTTCACCCATATGGCCAGACGTCTAGGGGTGGAAAATGCGACCGCCTCGGTAAACGAGAGGCGCTGTTCGTTGAGGCCGCTTACGATCTTCGAGCGCAGCGCCTCAGACATCCCGGCAATTTCGCCCGCGGGCAGCTCTTCGGTTCCGAGCTCAAAAAACAGATGCTGAGTCATCACGCCGAGTGCTCTTCAGGTTGCGCTAACTGAGCCAAGGCCGCTGCCGCCAGATCCGGGTCAGCCATTGGGAAGCCGCATGCTGCTCGCGCCGCCACATAGGCCTGAGCCGCTGCGCGGGCCAACGTCCGCACCCTGAGAATGTATCGCTGACGCTCTGTTACGCCAATCGCATGGCGAGCATCCAAAAGGTTAAACGTGTGCGAGGCTTTCATAACGTATTCGTAGGCGGGAAGCGGCAATTGTTTGTCTGCCAGTCGCCTGGCTTCTTGCTCGTAAAATTCGAATTGCGCAAACAAATTGGTTACGTCGGCTTCCTGAAAATTAAAAGCGGACATCTCCACCTCGTTCTGGTGATAGACGTCTCCATAGGTGATTTTTCCCGATGGTGATTCTGCCCAAACGAGGTCATACACGGACTCCACATTTTGGAGGTACATGGCGATTCGCTCGAGTCCGTAGGTCAGCTCCCCTGTGACGGGGTGGCATTCCAGCCCACCGGCTTGTTGAAAGTATGTGAACTGGCTGACTTCCATACCATTGAGCCATACTTCCCAGCCCAAGCCCCAAGCACCCAGAGTGGGCGACTCCCAGTTATCTTCAACAAACCGAATGTCGTGTTCTAGCGGATCTACTCCCAGCGCATACAGGCTACCCAGGTACAGCTCCTGAAAGTCCGGTGGAGACGGCTTCATGACCACTTGGAACTGATAGTAATGCTGCAGACGATTGGGGTTTTCGCCATATCGGCCGTCGGCTGGGCGTCGGCTGGGCTGCACATAAGCGGCACTCCAGTTTTCCGGTCCGAGTGCGCGCAGAAAAGTCGCCGGGTGAAAAGTGCCTGCTCCGACTTCCATATCCAGAGGCTGCAACACCGCACAACCATGCCCTGCCCAGTAGTCCTGCAGCCGCAGGATAACGTCTTGAAATGTCGCGGGAGCCAAGGAAAACGCCTAAAAACTGATACGAGGGGTTAGTATAACTGTCATGTCAGCACCATAATCAATTTTCCCACCCACTTCTGCGCGATTAATGACATCTATGTCCGTCTCAACCAAACCCGTCTGGCTGGAATGGATCGTTATTTCACTCATCCATATGATGATGGCGATCACCCGTCGTTTACCGCTCAGCGCAGCGCGCGCGCTTGGCCGCGCGGTGGGCACGCTGCTCTATCATTTCAACTCCCGGATGCGCAGGGTGGCAATCCGTAACCTGGAGCTTGCCTATCCTGATTGGTCAGTGACCCACAGGCGGCAGGTTGCGCAACAAAGCGTGCAGTCGACTGCAGAGCTCACGGCGGAAATGGGGCATTTGTGGTTGCGACCTTGGCAGGTGACGGCATCGATGTTGGAAGTAGACGGCGCTGAATCGGTGTTGCAACCGCTAGAGGCGGGGCAGGGAGTCATTGTGCTAGGCCCCCATCTTGGCAATTGGGAGTTGTTGGGTATGCACTTGGCAACCCTAGGTGAGCTGGTGGCCCTCTATGAGCCACTTCCGCTTAAAAAGCTTGACGACCTCGTTCATCGAGGCCGGCAGCGTACGGGCGGCAAGTTGGTTCCCACAACACCTCGCGGGCTGGCTGAGTTGATCCGTTCTGTGCGCAGTGGCGGCATCACGGGGGTGTTGCCTGATCAGGTGCCTCGAGATACGAACGCTGGCATGAATGTGCCGTTTTTTGGGGTGGACTGCTTCACCGCCACCCTCGCGCTTAACTTAATCAGGCGCTCGGGTGCCGCAGCAGTGATGGGAACGGTACTGCGCACGCACAACGGGTTTCGCGCCGTTTACCGGCCTGCAGAATCTGGTGTTTACAGTGACGATGACCGGGATGCTTTGACCGCGATCAATTTCGGCGTTGAAAAGCTGATAGCCGGCAACGAGTGCCAGTACCAATGGCAGTACAAAAGGTTTCGCTGTCGACCGGCCGGAGAAATCGACCACTATAATTGGCAGTCGTCTCCGTTGTTGGAAGAGAAGACATAGCAAGGTGAGGCAAGTCTCCGGCAAGGTCATTTCGGGTTTAATCGGGTTCCTGGCATTTGGACCGGTGGGGTTGTTATTTGGTCTGGTACTAGGCCACGCTTTTGACACGGGGTTGTGGCGAGCCCTTCAGCTGTCTGGCCCGGATGCGGTGCATCTGATGCGAGCGCAATTTTTCGAAACCACGTTTTCGCTGCTGGGCTTTATCGCCAAGTCTGATGGTCGGGTTTCCGAAGCAGAGATTGCACAAACAGAGGCGCTGTTTGCCCAGCTCAGGCTCAATACCGAGCAGCGGCGAACCGCAATCAGGCATTTCAAGGATGGTGCGGCACCGAATTTTGACCCGGCAGCCACAATTACCCGTTTCAGGGAATGTCTTGGTCCGCGCCGCCAGGCGCAGCACACACTGATCGTTTTTCTGGTTGGCATCGCTTTGGCGGACGGGTCTCTCGCCGCTACCGAGCGGGCGGCGCTCAATCAGGTTGCCGGTCTATTGTCCATGCCTCGAGGTGAGCTCGATCAGCTGATATCGATGCTCAACGCTCAGGCGCAATTTCAGCAGCGCGCATATCAGCAACGTGGTAGCCGCCATCATGGTAACGCAGACGGACCTTCAGAACTCGACACAGCCTACGCCGCGCTGGGCCTTACGCCTTCTGCGTCAGCTAGTGAGGTAAAACGGCGTTATCGGAAATTGATGAGCGAAAATCACCCCGACAAATTGATTGCCGAGGGCGTGCCTGATGAGTTGCTGAAAGTCGCGACCGCGCGCGCTCAGGAAATTTCTGCGGCCTACGAGGTGATCCAGCGGTCACGCGGCACCAAGTAGCGGGTCACCGTACTGCTCAATGTCGCCAGAAAGCGGGAGTAAATAGAACCAGCATGGTGAATACCTCCAGCCGACCCATCAACATTGAAAGGCACAGGATGGCCTTGCCCGCCTCACTGACAGAAGCGTAATTGCTGGCCACCTCGCCCAGACCCGGGCCCAAATTATTCAGCGTAGCGGCCACGGCGGAAAAAGAAGACGTGAAATCGAGGCCCGTTGCGAGTAATGCCAACCAGATGGCGACAAAGCAGAACATATACACGGCGAAGAAGCTCCACACCGCACTGATGATCTCGGTTTGAACACGTCGCGAGTCGATTTTGAGCGGGATCACGGCATTGGGATGCAGCAGCTGCTTTAGCTCTCGCATGCCCTGTCGAAAGATCAACAGAATTCGCATTGCCTTCATGCCACCTCCCGTGGAACCCACGCAGCCGCCCATGAAGCTCAGTAGTAATAACAATACGGGCAAGAACAGTGGCCACGTAGAGAAATCCTGCGTGGTAAAGCCCGTTGTGGTGGCAATGGAGACAGTTTGGAATAACCCGTGCACAAGGCTGTCCTGCATATCCAAGGTTTCTGTGCTGAGCAACAGAACACAGACCACACAGGTCGCCAGGATTAATACGGTGAGGAAGAAAGCCGTTTCGGAATCGTGGCCGTAGACCCGCACATCCCGTCGCTGAAGGGCGACAAAGTGGAGGCCGAAATTGACCGCCGAGGCAATCATGAAGAGGGAGCTGACGATCAGAACGCTGTTTTGCTGGTAGTAGCCCAAGCTGGCATCGTGTGTTGAGAATCCGCCGATTGCCACGGTGGAGAAGGCGTGACAGATCGCATCAAACAACGTCATACCTGCAGCGAGATAGCAAGCGGTGCACGCCATCGTCAGCAGCAGGTATATACCGAACAGTGCCTTGGCAGTGCTTGTGATTCTGGGTGTCAGCTTTCGCTCTTTTGAGGGGCCCGCGCTCTCGGCCCGATATAACTGCATGCCGCCGATGCCCAGCATGGGAAGAATGGCGACCGCCAGAACAATAATACCGATACCTCCCAGCCACTGAAGTAGCTGGCGATAGAGCAAAAGCGAATGCGGCAAGCCATCGAGCCCGGTGATCACGGTTGCGCCCGTGGTGGTGAGTCCTGAAATTGATTCGAATATGGCGGCTGCAGGGGACAGTCCTAATTCTGGCGAGAGCCAAAGAGGGATGGCCCCGAATAACCCCAGTACTAACCAAAATAACGCGGTTACCAGAAAGCCATCTCGGATATTCAGATCGCGGCGCAACGTGCTGGTTGGCAACCACAGCACTACACCGCAAGCCAAGGTGGCGCCAAAGCCAATGGAAAAGGCAGATTGCGCGCCGTCGTTGGCAAAAAGTGAGAGAGCGAGAGGGGGCAGCATCGCGCTGCTGAACAGGATCAGCAGCACGCCGATAATCTTGGTCGCCATCGCGAACTGCATCAGATGAAGCCGAAGCCGACAGCGAATAGTTTTTCGACAGCGGATATCTGCGATCGGTCAGTGAGGAAAAGAATCACGTGGTCATCTTCCTCCACTACGACATGATCGTGGGCGATCAGCACCTCGTCTTTCCTCAGGATGGCACCTACGGTCACGCTGGAGGGGAGTTTGAGTTCATCCAGTCGGCGACCCACCACTTTGGACGAGCGCGCATCTCCGTGAGCAGTGAGCTCAATCGCTTCTGCGGCCCCTCGGCGGAGGGAGTGCACGGACCCGATATCGCCCTTTCTGACATGAGACAGCAGGCTGCTAATCGTGATTTGCTGGGGTGATATCGCAATGTCGATTTCATCGCCGATAAGGTCCTCATAGGCGGCGTTGGTGATCAAGGTGATCACCTTTTTGGCACCGAGGCGCTTCGCCAGCAAAGACATCATGATGTTGGATTCATCGTTATCCGTCAGCGCACAAAAGACATCCGTGTTTTCGATATTCTCCTGCTGCAAGAGCAAGGGTTCGTTGCCACTGCCATTTAAAACGATGCTGTTTTCCAATATGTCAGACAAGGTTCGGCAGCGATCATAAGAGCGCTCGATTACCTTCACCTGATAGTTTTTTTCAAGACGCCCCGCCAAGTTGGCGCCAATATTGCCGCCACCTGCAATCATGATTCGGTGATACGGCTTATCGACTTTTCTGAGTTCGGCAGTGACTTGGCGGATGTGCTCGCGAGCGGCAATAAAAAATACTTCATCATTGGGTTCAACGATCGTAGATCCTTGAGGAATAATGGGGTCTCCGCCACGCCTGAAAATGGCCGCCACGCGAGTGTCCACGTTGGGCATGTGTTCACGGATTTCCTGCAGTTCGCGCCCAACAATAGGCCCACCCTCCACGGCTTTTACCGCAACCAGTCGGATTCGTCCTTCCGCAAAATCCAAAACCTGAAGGGAACCTGGGTTGGCGATTAACTGTTCGATATTCCGCGTAACAAGCTGTTCGGGACCGATAATCACATCGACAGGAATAGCGCCGGATTCAAACAGGCCGGCTTGCTCCGAGAGGTAGTCAGCAGAGCGCACACGGCTGATTTTGGTGGGCGTTTTAAACAGCGTAAAGGCCACCGAGCAGGCGAGCATATTGATCTCGTCACTATCAGTGACGGCGATCAGCATGTCGGCGTCCTCGGCCCCGGCGTTCATGAGGGTGGAAGGGTGTGCACCATGACCCAGTACGGTGCGCAGATCGAGTCGTTCCTGCAGGCGCTTTAATGTGGCGGCATGCTCGTCAATGACAGTGATGTCGTTCTTTTCGTCGGCGAGATGCTCAGCGAGGGTGGCGCCTACCTGGCCCGCTCCGAGAATGATAATTTTCACTGGTCTGCGGATCCTCCGATCGATCGGAGCACACCTTAAACCAAGTCAAAGCTGACATGCCATGTGGATTAGTCACGTTGTTCGCCGCAATTTTTGGCAGGTATTTACGCGTTTGCAATCACGTTTTTAAAAGCAGCGAAAAATACAATCCGTCACCGCCATCGATGCGGGGGATCGTCTGCCAGCCGAACTCGGTACGCATCCCATCGTCCAGATCGAG
>Ga0181588_10001458_pt1 | contig 21011 bp, 13 predicted proteins | sample 071ome_26_FD_148607 | JGI IMG/M metagenome (GOLD analysis project Ga0181588, IMG submission 148607) | Coastal salt marsh microbial communities from the Groves Creek Marsh, Skidaway Island, Georgia - 071409BT metaG (spades assembly) | ecosystem: Environmental > Aquatic > Marine > Intertidal zone...
GTCTGTTGTATGTACAAACAGTTACTTTTACGCACCCCGAAAAAAGCCCCGTCGCATCGCGGCAGAGACCCGTTCGCTCGCGCGCCCGTGCCTCACTCGACGTCGCGCGTTTTGGCACATCCAACCATCTGTGCGAACGGACGACGACGGACGAGTTATAAACGAACGCGCGGACGTCACATCGCACCATGTCCGCGGCGGTCGTCGAGTCCGCGCGCGAAGGACCGCGCCCGAGCGCGCCGTCGCGCGCCGCGGCGTTGCTCTCCCTCCTGGATGAACCGAGAGCAGAGCTTCGAGCGCACGCGCTGAGCGCGCTGAGTGCGATCGTCGACGTCGAATGGAGCGCCGTGGCGTCGAGCGTGGCGACGATCGAGGCGTTGTATGAAGACGAAGAGTTCGGGGCGCGATTGGATGCGGCGATGTTGGCGAGCAAGGTGCGTACACGGGGCGCGAGGCGACGGTCAAAGCGTCGTTCGACGGTTTCGGTGGTTTGGGGGATCTGGTTGGATGGATTACGATTTCTACGACGAGACTCGTCGAACGCGACGAACGAAATCGGGTTTGTCGGCGGCGGCGACGAAAACGAAACAGGAGATGAAACGGTGACTGACTGTGCGTGTTCTTTTGTTTATTTACCGCGACGCGGCGTAGGTTTTTTACCACCTGGGAGAGCTCGATGACGCGCTTCACTACGCGTTGTGCGCTGGAGATCTCTTCGACGTCAACGATGGGAGCGATTTCACGCAGACGTTGATCGCGAAATCGATCGATCTGTATGTGGAACAGAGACAGGCTTTGGACATGGCGACGGCGCTCGGTCCGGTGGAAAAAGATGGCGTCGATCAAAAGTTGGTGGACATCGTCGAGCGCATGTTTGAGTGGTGCCTCGGCGAGGGTCAATACTTTCAAGCCATCGGCATCGCGCTGGAAAGCAAAAGATTGGACAAACTCGAGGAGGCGATCAACAGAAGCTCATCCGTTGCGGAGTGCTTGTCGTATTCGATGAAGGTGTGCTCGAGTTTGGTTTCGGTGCGGGAGTTTAGACAGCACGTGTTGCGTCTGTTGGCAAAGATGTACTCTTCTTTGAGCGAGCCCAACTTTCTGAACATGTGCCAGTGCCTCTTCTTGCTCGAAGATGCCGAAGGAATCGCGAGTGAACTGTGTAAACTCATCGAACATGACGATGAGGAAAAGCAGTTGCTCGCCTTCCAGATTGCGTTCACATTGTTTGAGAACGACGTGCAACCCTTTTTGAACAAGGTGCACAACATAATCGCCGAGAAGCACAATGTCGCTAGCGTATCTGAAACGAAAGCCGAGGCGACGACGGCTGTAGAGAAATTACTTAGTATTTTGAGTGGTGAGCTTCCGTTTGCGCTCTACCTAGAGTTCTTGTACTCCCACAACCATGCCGACTTGCTCTTGCTCAAGCAAGTCAAGACGGCGGTGGAGACGCGCAACTCGGTATGTCACTCAGCGACAGTGTTGACGAACGCTTTGATGCATGCTGGAACAACGTGTGATCAGTTTTTGAGAGAGAATTTAGATTGGTTGAGTAGAGCGACAAACTGGGCGAGATTTAGCGCCACGGCGGGCGTTGGTGTGATTCATCGCGGAAGAACGAAAGACTCGCGTCAGTTGCTGTCGCAGCTTCTTCCCGCGCCAAGCCCGTATACGCTCGGCGGAGCTTTGTACGCTATGGGTCTCATTCACACCGGACAGCCAGGCGATGCGTTGCCTTTCCTTCTCGAACGAGCGAGAGGAAACAACAACGAGGTGATTCAACACGGTGCGTGCCTCGGTTTGGGCCTCGCTGCAGTTGGTACAAGCAACGCGCAGGTTGACGGAGAGCTGTTTCGCATCTTGCGCACCGATAGCGCGGTGGCTGGCGAGGCTGCTGGTATCGGTTTAGGTCTCTTACACGCCGGCACGTGCACGTCAAGAGCAAAGGAAATTCATCAGTACTGCGGCAAGACGAGTCACGGCAAGATTGTCCGAGGATGCTCCCTCGGTATGGCTCTCACCCTGTACGGCCGCGAGGAGGGTGGCGATGACTTGATTCAAGCCATGATTCACGACGGCGACAAGATTATGAGATACGGAGGCTGCCTCGCCATCGCTTCCGCGTACGCGGGTACGGGCAATAACAACGCACTCCGCAAGCTGTTGCACATGGCTGTCTCTGACGTTTCGGACGACGTTCGTAGATCCGCCGTCATGTCTCTCGGTTTCGTGCTGTGCTCCACCCCGGAGCAGTGTCCGCGCGTCGTCGCCTTGTTAGCTGAATCTTACAACCCGCACGTCCGTTACGGAGCCGCCATGGCTGTTGGCATCGCCTGCGCGGGCACCGGACTCGCCGATGCCATCGCACTCCTCGAACCGATGCTGAACGATCAAGTAGACTTTGTTCAGCAAGGCGCGCTCATCGGCATGGCTATGGTGTGCATTCAGCAGAACGAGAAGCAACTCGCTCCCTTCCGCAAAAAGGTGATGGGTTACATCCAAGAGACGCACGAAACGACGATGTGCAAGATGGGTGCCATCATGGCTCAAGGTATTCTCGACGCCGGTGGTCGCAACGTCACCATTGGCTTGCGCTCGAGATCTGGTCGCCCGAGGATGACCTCAGTGCTCGGCATGCTCGTCTTTACGCAGTACTGGTACTGGTACCCGCTCTCGTACTTCCTTTCCCTCGTCTTCATCCCGACAGCCTTCATTGCCGTCGATAAGACGCTCTCCATGCCACACTGCTCCGTCACGTCTCACTGCAAGCCATCCGTGTTCGCGTACGCGACGCCGGTGACGGAGGATGACAAGAAGAGCGACAGCAAGGTGGTCAAGGCGGTGCTCAGTACCACGGCCAAGGCCAAGGCAGCCAAGGCCAAGGCAGAGAAGGCCAAGGCGGAGGCGCAGGGCGCGCAAGAGATGGACGTCGACACCAAGAATGGAGAAGCGAAAGCGGACAAGATGGACGTCGAAACCACCGCCGTCAAGGAGGAGGACGAAGACGCAACCGCGGAGGACGAAAACGCCGCCGTCAAGGAAGAAACCAAGCCCGAACCAACGTCCGAAGAGCTCACGAACCCGAGCCGCGTGACGCTCGCGCAGGAAAAGCTCGTTCGTTTCGATCCTACCAGCCGTTTCCTTCCAATCGCCGTTCCTACCGGTTCAAGCAAGTTTCCCGCCCGAGGTTTGATTGTCCTACGCGACGCGGCTCCGGATGAAGAAACCGTCTACGTCGAGCCCAAGTTTAAACCAGCCGCCCCACCGGCGGCTCCCGACGCCGCCGACGGCGACGAACCCGCGCCCCCGGAGGATTTCGAGTTCGATCCCGCCGATGAAGACAGAGGATTTTGAAACAATCGTGTAAAAGCCAAAACCATTATTCGTCACTTTCATCAAAAGCTTCCAAACGCGCACCGCAACCAAAATTCAACGACTTTACTTTTGGTTCGACTCCACGTGGTAAAGAGAGACTGACTGTCGGCAGTCGTCGACGCGTTCGAACCCGGTCGAGGATTGAGCAGAGGGCGAGTGAAAGGTTTCGCGATCGTCGTCGCGCCGTCGTCGTCGTCGCGCGAACGAACGAACGGACGAGAGGAAGCACAGGATAGATTTGTTTAAGATTTTGAGCTAGTAGTGAGTGTCATGTTACCGACGACGACGACGACACCGACGACGACGGGAGGCGCGGACGGCGCGCAAACGTCCACGGCACGTAATTACGCCGAGAGATACAAGATGTACGTGTCCGCGGCGCAGAGATCGGCGGCGACGGGACATTATTTTCGAAGAGCGTTTCGCTGGAGACAGATGGACTTGGAGTACTCTCTCTGGCAAGCGGCGTCGATGTGCGTCAATCCGAAGGCGGTGTATCGACACACGACGTACAGGAAGCAGACGAAGAATCAGTGGGCGCGAGATGACCCGACGTTTGTGGTGATGTCGTGCGTGGCGGTGGCGGTGGCGGCGATGGGGTACTGCGCGTTGTACGAAACGGGAGGGGCGTCACGAGCGGCGCGAGTCGTGGTTCGGTGCGTCTTGGGAGATTACTTAGGATTAGGGTGTGGGATCGCCACGGTTTCGTGGTATTTAGCGAATGCGTACCTGCGGTCGAGACAGCTCGGAGGACATTCGCACGCGGTGGAGCAAAAAGTGGAATGGTTGTACGCGTTTGACGTGCACTGCAACGCCTTTGTGCCGACTTACGTCGTCTTATACCTCCTTCAGCTTGTCCTCAGCCCTCTGCTTTCCCAGAGCGGCTATCTCGCCAGTGTCTTCTCTTGCGCTCTCTACGCAATCGCTCTCGGGTACCACAACTACTGCGTCTTTGTCGGGTACAACGCCTTGCCGTTTTTGGAGAGTACGGAATTTTTCCTCTACCCCGCCGCAGCTTGCGCCATCGCCGCCCCCATCGCCGTGTTATTCGCCTTCAACCCGACTCGATTCGTTCTCTGGGTTTATTTCGGCGATCGCGCCATCGGTGGTTGACCCCAAGCCGACTAACGGACGGATGGATTGTAATACAAACAAACGCGCGATGAGCACACACAGCTCCCAGTAGATGCATCTAACTGTTTGCCCATGTAGTCACGTTTTCTCGCGCCAAAACGAATGCGAAAGATGTTCAAATCTAGATTGGATTCGTCACACCGCTGCGCCTCGTTCGGTCGGCATGCCACCGAAACGCCCGTCGACGACGCCAGGTAAACCCAAGGCGAAACGCGCGTCCGGGAAGAGAAAGACTCCGGGAGATAAGGCGGCGAACGGTGCGGGCAAAAGGGGCGCGAATGAGATTTCGAAAGCTCCTCCCGCAGTGGACCCGAGCGTGGTCGCGCCGGCGCTGTTACACCTCGCCGAAGCGAGAGAAAACGCCGGGGACCCTCTGGGGGCGATCAAGTCGTTGGAAACTTTGATTGAAAACAGCAAGACGCGGGCCAAGTGTCTCCCGGCGACGGAGGCGAGGGCGAGGATCAAGTGCGCGAGTCTGTTGCTCAAGTGGACAGATAACGCGCACCGGGCAAAGGCGCACTTGGAGGCGGCGCAGGTGTTGTTGAAGCCGTTGAAACGATGCGATGAGTTGCGAGTGCAAGGATTGAGTCTATTGGGTAGGACGTACAAGATGATGGGACCGGAGTATCGGAGACAGCGGTTTAATGCGACGCAGAGAGGGTTGACGACGTCCATCGGCATGCGAGAACGGAGTCCAGAGGACGCGACGTGGACGATGTGGACGTTTCATTATTACTTGGAACACGCCGATGCGTGCGCGGGTGAAGAGGATTGGAGTGGGTGTGAGAATTATTTGAACGCTGGGCTCAAAGTGGTGCGTTCGATTCACGCAACCAAGGGATCTAAGATGGAAGTTTTGTTTGCCGTTGCGCAGTTGCAGCGCGCATTGATGCAGAGAGCGAGCGGGAGCGGCGAGGCTCGCGTGTTGGAGGCTGCCAAAACTGCAGACGAGGCGATGAGTAAGATGTTAGAAGAAAATGACCCACCAGAGGAGACGGCGCGCGTGCGATTCCACTTTGCAGTGATGCGTACCATGGCAAAGCTCATGGAGGGCGACACGCTCGCCGCGAGAAACGATCCAGCCAAGCTCAACATTCTCATGACAGAGGTGAAACAGGCAAGCGCACCGCCGTACAGTTGGCTTCCAGACCGAGCTGCTTTTGCTCTAGCCAAGTTCCTCATCGCTGAGGTCAACAGACCGATGGGAAAGCTACAAGAGGCGATGAAGGAACTGGCTGAAGTGAAGGACATGGTGGACGCCGAGCTTCACATCCTCGGCGTCTTGCCGCAAGGCGGGGACCCACCGGTGACCAAGGTTGAGGACGAAGAGAACGCCGAGATCAATCAGCGATTGTGGGTGACGTGCGAGGACGAGTTGCAGTACCGCGTGGCACAAGACGCTCGACCATACCTGTTCATTCGTGCCCTCTGTCTCGAGTCCATTGTAGCCACCACTCTGACGATGTGCAAGTACGACGTCGCGCTCGACGTCTGCATGCAGCTCAAGGAAATGGTGGACACGTACCCGCAAGCGATGAGTGTTATCGCGTCTCACGCCGATATGGTGGCTGGTCACGTCTTTTACGCCCTCGAAAAGTACGACGAGGCGAGCACTCGCTTTGCCCGCGCCGCTTCCAAAGCGAGCACCCCGGGGTGGAGAGACATTGGCACCTTGTGCTCTGCGCTCGCAGTTCTCGCCAGTGATCCCGAAGACGGCGCTAGCCGCGCGTTAGATTTAGCCAAACCCATCGTTCGCAATCACGAGACCGCTCTCAAGAGCAAGGATCCGAACGTTGCCGTTCCGAGAGTGCTCAACCAAACGTTGGCACTCTTCACCTCTGGTTTCGCCATGTTGGAACAAGGACGCCAAGACGAGGCGAAGAATCTTCTCGCCCGCGCGCTCAAAAAGGAGCACGCCCACGGCGGCAACAACCAACTCATCGCTTCTTGTCTCTGCATCATCTCTGGCTTTGAGGGCACTCCACCGCAAGAAGCCATCAACATGGCTGAGTCGGCGTTTACGCTCTCCAAGGATCAAGAAGACTTGCCCGTCATGGTTTCCTCTCTGGTTGAGATCAACAAGGTTCGAAGCGCCCTCGGCACGTTTGATCCCAAGGAGAGCGAACAATACGTCAAGTACGAAGAGAGAAAACGTAATCAATACGCCGATTACGTCGCGAAAATCAAAGAGGACGTCGTGTGCGCGGACCGCTTGGAACAACTCACCGTCGAGTGCGATTAGGAGGAGAACGAGGAACGAGGCAAAGACGACGATACCCATGAAACGAAACATTCATTTTCTAGAAAGCCGACGCACCCAAAACAACAATTGTCATCCAAACATTACCATGATTATAGCCTACACGTTTTTCACACTCTAAGCATCTCTAACTATTTGCGTTTACATCCTACATTGCTCGCTTCCTCGCTCGCTACTAAAACTCACAGGTACACCCGAAGACACTGCTTCTTTGTCGTCCTCTTTCTACACGTCGGACACGTTCCGTTGTGTTTGATTGCTGCCGCTATACACCTCGCGCAAAACACGTGTCCGCACCTCGTCGACGTCGGGTTCACGTACGCCTCGAGACACACCGCGCACCTCCCTAGATTACGACCACCACCACCACCACCACCGGTCGCGTTCCCATCTCCTACTTTCCCTTTCCCAGCGGTCGCGTTGCCACCCTCAACAACTTCCACACCGCCGACTTTTTGTTTTCGCTGGAACACGCCCTCTCGCAGCGCCCGCTCGCGTCGCTCGCCTCGCGCGCTCAACGCCCGCCGCGCGCGTTTGGGGCTCTTCTCCCCCGTGAAAACGACGTCCACCGGAGCCGAAACCGGAACCGTCGGTCTCTCGACCACGCACACGTCGTCACCGTCGCCGTCGTTTCCTCTCCCTCGCCCTCGCCGTCGTTCTGCGTTCCCGGCACTCACCGCGCCAACGTCCAGTCCTCCTTCTCTTCGCACCCCTCCCGCGTCTTCGCCGCGCGCGATCCCGCTCCGTCGTCGTCGTCCTCCTCCTCCGGTCGTTTCAGGCGACGGCGACGTGAGATCAACCACCGCGGACGCCGCCGCCGACGCGCGCATGGCGGAACCGATCCGAGAGTCGGCCGTCCGTCGGCAAACGAACGAACGAGCGATTTGACGACGGACGCGCCCCGTACTCCGTCGCCGTCGCCGTTCCGAGCGGCCGAAGGTTTTCAACCGCTTTGAAACATGGGCTTATTTTTTGCTTGAATGCGTAAACACCACCGTCGTCATCAGGAGGCCCCGAGTTTGAAATCCCGGTCAACCTCCCGTGTGTCACGCGCGGGTCAAAAATCGTGCGATTTTCAACCGCTTTGAAACATCGGCTTATTTTTTGCTTGAACACGCGAGTTTAAACCCGAAGAAGGGTTCGGGCTCGACCGCGCCGGTGCTTGCCGCAGTGGTGGACGCGCGCGCGCCCGTCGTGCGTCGCGATGCAGACGCCCCGAGCGATGCCGCGCGCGTCGACGAATCCCGTCGGCGCGCGTGGGATGCGCGCGACGAACATCCGTCGGCGGCGCGCCCCGTCCTCTGTGTCGTTCGTGCGACGCGTCGTCGTCGTCTCGCGCCCGTCGTCGCTCGCGACGAAGAAGAAGAGGCGACTCGGTGCACCGACCCGCGGGCTGTTTGAAGTGTTCCCGTCTGGCGCGCCCGACGGCGCGGGTTTGGACCCGTCGGAGTGGACGCTGTTTGCGTCCGCGGCGGTGGAGACGCTGAAAGACGTCGGGGCGTTCGCGGCGTCCGTCGTGGGCGGGACGGCGGCGGTGGAGGCGCAGAGGGAGAACAGACTGCGGGCGGAGGAGCAGACGAGACGCGAGTTTGGCTTCGTGGACGTCGTGACGGGGGACGGCGGGGACGAGGACGGCGTCGGGGGTGGGAAAGACGGCGGTGGGGGAGGATCTCGAGGGTGGGGGGACGAACCCGCGGGGTCGAGCGGGGATGGCGGCGACGACGACGGCGGATGGATGTGGGTTCGCGGAGGGTCCAACGGGTTCAAGTGGTTGGGGCTGTTTCTCGTCTGCGCGTGGTGGTGTTACTTCATCACGAATGATCCGTACATGGGGACGCTGTGGTTGGCGTGCGCCCTCGCGTGTGGATGGGGGGTGTTTCTCGTCGCCGGCGTGGTGTTTGCGGTAGGTTTCGTGGCGAATTTCATGTTGCAGCAGTACCTCGCGAATACGCTCGAGACGGATATGGAGGGCGGCAACGGTTCGGGCATCATCGACAAGATGTTGGTGAACCAACAGGAGGCGCAGATGATTAAGAGCGGACGATACGCCAAGTTGATTCCAGAGATTATCGATGAGGGTGAAAATAGAAACCCACACCTCAATCCGAGGCTTCCCGTCGACGTAGACGTCGTCGGCACGGATACCCAAATCGCACAAATCAAATTGAAACCGGGAGAAGAGGTGGCGGCGAGCCCAGGGGCGATGTGTTACATGAGCTCCAACGTCATGTCTCTCACCTCTCTCGGCGCCGGAGGCTTGCGCGGGGCCATCATGCGAGCTCTCGCCGGGGAGCCGTTTTTCATCAACACGTTTAGAAACTTAGGAATATCCGACGGTTACATCGCAGTCGGTGGTTTAGAAGCTGGCGATAAGATTGCCGTGGTCGAGCTCAAGGATGACACCAAGCACGACATTCTTTGTGCTCGTGATTCGTACATGTGCTCCAAGGGTAACATTCGCATCACCGCCGCGGCGGCGCTTCGCACTTCAGAGAATGACTTCAAGTCGTTTAGCGACATGCTCAAGTACAGAATCGGTTTCGCCGCTCGTTTGGTCTTGTCCAAGGGGAACAGCATTTTCAACGGTGAATGGCTCATTGGCCACGGAACCGTGTGCATTACCGGCAAGGGTACCGTCGTTCGACGCACTTTGAAGGCGCACGAAGAGATGGTTGTCGACGCTCGCGCCGTCATGGCCCTCGAACGCTCTGTCGGATACGATCTCGAAATCCAAAGCTCACCCCTCGCCGCCATCTTCGGTGGCGCCGGTCTCTTCTTTGTCCGACTTCACGGTCCGGGCACTTTCTGGCTTCAATCGCTTCCTGCTCAAAAGCAGCTAGATTCCGGCATGAGACTCGGGGGTAGAAAACTCAAGGTGAAGACGCAATAAATGAATAGCTCAAGTCGACGTCTCTTTGAAATGAATTGAAGTCGTAAAATTACACAATTATCACGCGGCCCGAATCGACGAGAAGACGACGACAAATACGAACGCAAACGCAAACGCTACTCAATCTTCCCTGTCTCAGCACCCGGCTATTTCTTCTTCTTCTTTTTCTTCTCCTTGGCGCTGCTCGTCTTTGGCGTTCCCGCCGCCGCGCCTCTGTCATCCTCCTCGCACACGATGAACCCATCCGCGACGTCCCCGTCCTCGTCCACTTTTTCCATTTGCTCCACCCACGACAATCCTTGCACTCCCCCGAAGGCGAGTCCGCTCAGATCGCTCACCGCGCTCTCCACCACGGGCGGGTTCCTCGCTCTCGCCCGTCCTCGTCTTCGTCCGCTCGAGTTGAATCCAGAACCGGAATCCGAACGACCCTCAAAGTCGTCGCCGTCGCCGTCGTCGTCGCCGAGAACGACGCGCTTGAGGCTTCGGGACATTTTCCGAATGAAATTCATCGTCCGTCGGTGACGCGAGAGAACCGCGCCGCGCTCTGAGGACGGGACGGGATCGTGAATCAAACAACTGGTCAACTTTTGTTGTTACAACCGAAAGGAAGCGTGGGAGACTATCACATCAGACTAAACGAGCGGAGTGGATTCATCTTTTTCACCGCACGAATTCACCTCGCGCTTCTTGGCCGAACGACGCTTCAAGAGAGCGAAGAGAGTGACGATGAAAGTTAACAATATGCCGCATCCGACAACTCGAGCGACGCGGTCGCCGTCGACGGATACGACGCCCGAAGCGCTCTGGAGAGAGAATCTGGCGTTGGCGTTGGCGTTGGCAGCATGTGGGCAGTGATGGGCGAGTTCGCTCGGAACGTTGCTGAAGTTGGCGCTCGTAAAGTCCCCGACGAGGTAGGAGTCGACGTAGCGATCCTTGAAACATCCCAGAAAGTGACAGACGCTCGCGCCGCGACTCGTCGCCTCCGCTTTTGATGCGCAAGGACTTCCGATGTGGCACGCGTTGTGCTCGCGAAGATTGGTCGCGTAATTTGGCATGACGTATCGGATGAACGCCCCTTGCTCATACTTGGCCCCGCTGTACGCGCACGTCCCGTTGCGATTTTCGTCGTCGCACGTCCAACCCGTTTTGTCCGTCGGGTCCATTCGCCAGTTCGATCTCGGGTACAATTTAGCCCACTCCTCGATGATTTCTCGCCCTTTGGGGGAATTATTCACCCCCCAAATCCCGGCGTTAAAGTGTGCGTGCAACTCCAGCTCTGGACACGTCACCGCGGAATGCGCGGCGTAAAAAAATTCCTCGCCGTCGAAGAGCTCGTCCGCCACAGCCGACACGCTCACCCGCGTCGCGCCGTCGCACCTTTGGCTCCCATCATCATCGACGCTCTCGCACACGCTCCGCCCGAGATGCAACGCCGCGTCCGAATCCAACCAAATCACTCGATCGCACGACCCAGAGCGGAGAAGATCCCGAACGAGAAACACTTTCGCCCAATACGGCGAAGCCGATACCGACGGGCGCTCCAACCGGTACGAACACGACGGCGCGTCGTTCTCGCACGTCGCTCGATTGTGCGCCATCAACCGTCCTTCCACCGCGTCGAACCCCGGTTGACCGATTCGTGTATCCGATTGCGTCACGCACGTCGTCCTCGTCGTCGTCGACGACGTCCCGAACGTCGTTGCCGTCTCGTCCCTGTCAACAGCATCGACTCTGCGTCCACGAAGCTGCATCGCGTGCGCGCGCGTCGAACGCCCTTCTCGTCACGCGTCGTCGTCGTCGTCGCGATATCGAAGGCAATGGATCCAACCCTCGTGTTTCACTCAAACCCGAGTCGTCTTCGCTCGTCCGTCCGTCGATCGGCCCCGTTCTGTCGACAGCGAGAGAACGCACAGTTTTCGTGTTGGCAACGCGGCGTGTTGCGAATCGAATCGATCGGTATTTTCATCGATCAATCTTGAAGACCGCATCGATGATTTCCCAGTTTCAAAACATTTTTAAACCTGAAGCCTTGGTTGAACCTATACACACAATCGATCGATGGAAAACAAGGTTCATCAGAGACTAGTCCATGGGTGAAATCACCGATCGAGGGTTGCGCGAAACTGGAATGAAATATTGTAACGTTCACTCGAGGTTCTCGCGCGCGGATTCCTCGGCCGACGACAGAAAGAAGCATCGCCGAGGACGATGACGGCGCTGAAACGCGCGCAGAGATGCGCGACGGTGGCGTTCAGGTGCGTCGACGCGAACGCGGGGGACGACGGGGGCGAGAAACGGAGTGACGGGAGGGTCGAAACGCGCGTGAGATCTCTGGGAAATGACTCATTCGATTCGTTTCAACCGGAACGGATGGATGGACGGATGGCGACGCGGTGTGATGCGGTGGACGTGTTGACTGACGCGACGGATGATTTTGTTTTGTTTCGCGATTTGATAGCCCGGATGCGCCGTTCATCGCGACGGGGACGATGGCAGGTGCGATCGATTTGTCGTTTAGCACGACGGCGTGTTTGGAAATCTTTTCTACGGATTTTACGTCGGACGAGTTGGAGATGCCAACGGTTGGAAAAGCAGTCCCGGCGACGGAACGGTTCCATAGATTGGTGTGGGGGACGGCTGGGAGCGCGGACTCGGAGGAGATGCGGCTCGGGGTGATTGCAGGTGGGTTGGTGGACGGTACAGTGAACGTGTACAATCCAGCCAAGATCGTGGACGGGGCGCCGAGCGGGGCAATCATCACCAAGCTGGCCAAGCATCAGGGGGCGGTCAGGGGTTTGGACTTCAACTCGTTCTCCCCGAATTTGCTCGCGAGCGGTGCGGAGGATGGAGAGCTGTGCATTTGGGATTTAGCCAACCCGACGAAACCATCGTTGTATCCGGCGCTCAAGTCAAACGCCGGCGGACCAACGGCAGGTGAGGTGTCCTACTTGGCTTGGAACCACAAGGTGCAGCACATTTTAGCCTCTTCTTCATTGAACGGTTCTACGGTGGTTTGGGATTTGAAGCGCCAGCGACCGGTGATTTCTTTCACCGATCCAAACTCGCGACGCCGTTGTTCCGCGCTCCAATGGAACCCAGAAGTTGCAACTCAGCTCATCGTGGCGAGCGATGACGATCGTTCCTGCTCCCTTCAGGTGTGGGATCTTCGTAATTCCATCTCTCCCGCGCGTGAGTTTGTCGCTCACTCCAAGGGTGTCTTAGCCATGGCGTGGAACTTGCAAGACCCGTCCTTGCTCCTCACATGCGGCAAGGACAACCGCACATTGTGCTGGGACACCGAGGCTGGCGAAGTCATCTCCGAGCTTCCGGCGAGCGCGAACTGGAATTTTGACGTTCAGTGGAGCAAGACGGCGCCGGGTATCTTGTCCACATCGTCCTTTGACGGTAAGGTGACGTTACACAACTTGCAGCAAGCAGGTGCCACTACGCAAGGAGGCGCATCTGCCCACGGAGTCAATTCGGATTTTTCGGGACTTTCTCACCAGGAAACTAGCGGTCCGAAGGTTCCTATGAAACGCGCTCCCAAGTGGATGAAGCGTCCTTGCGGTGCGACGTTTGGATTCGGTGGTAAGCTCGTCGCCCACGGCGCAACTTTGAAGGGTGCCCACGCGTCGCCAGGTGGCGTTTCAATCATTTCCGTCAAGAGCGAGAGCAAGGAGGGCGTGGTTGTTAAGGAAGATAGTTCAGAATTTGAAAACGCTGTCAAGAGTGGTGACTCCCATGAGTTGATTAACTTCTGCAACGTCAAAAAGGCGCACGCTTCGGAGGAAGATAGGGAGGCATGGACGTTTATGAGCATTTTGTTTGCGGATGATGCTCGACGCGAAATGTTGAGACACCTAGAATTCGGTGACGCCTTGGAAGCGCGCGAGAAGTCTCTCGCGGCTCTAAGCTTGAAGAGTGATCGAAGCGGTGAGGATTTGCACGACACCGCCAGCAGTGTTCCAACTTCTCCAGAGCTGCCGCCTGTCGAGGATAACGACGCATTCTTTGACAACTTGGGCAACGAGCCCGTCCAAAAGGCTCCGTCTCCCAAGCCCTCACCGAAGAAGATCCCGCCGCCAAAGAAAGTCCCGGCGCCAAATGCTCCGGCTCCAACTGCCGCGGATTTCGAGATTCAACGCGCGTTGATTGTCGGAGATTACAAGGCGGCGGTGGCGGCGTGCGAGAAGGCTGAGCGATACGCCGACGCCCTCATCCTCGCCGCTGCAGGTGGCCCAGAATTGTGGGCCGAAACTCAAGCGGCGCACATCGCACGAGTTCCGAGACCGTATATGCAAGTTGCTGCTGCGGTAGTGGGTAAGAACTTGACGAACCTCGTCAAGGCGCGCCCAGTCTCCGCGTGGAAGGAAACGTTGGCGTTGCTCTGCACGTACGCTCCGGGAGAGGAATGGGGTCCGCTCGCCGAAGTTCTCGCTGAGAGCTTAGCGAACAGCGGCGATCACAAGGCTGCGATGTTGTGTTACATCTGCGCCGGCAACGTTGACGCTGCCATCAAGTACTGGTTGGCTTTGTTGCCTTCGAGAAACTTTTCTCCAAAGGATTTGTACTCCGTCGTTGAAAAGGCGGTGATGATGACGAGAGCCGCCGGTCAATCCGAATCGACCCAAGGTTTCACCTCGCTAATCACCAACTACGCCGAGATGTTGTCGTCGCAGGGTGAGCTCGAAAGCGCCCTCGATTACTTAGGCATGGTTCCCGGTACCCCGGGAGAGGAGGTGAACGTGTTGCGCAATAGAATTATTCGAAGCGGAATTTCGACAAAAGCTACGACGAGCGCTCCGACGCCGTCTCCAGTCCGAGCTCCGGCTCCGACGACGCCTGCGTACGGTTCTTCGTCTCCGTATCAATCCGCTTCGCCGCAGCAGCAGACTCAAGCGTCGTCGTACGGAGCGTACTCGGCACCACCGCCGCCACAATCGGCTCCAGTGCCGCAACGTCCGCCACAGCAGACGCCGATGATTCCTTCGGCGTATGCGCCGCATACTGACACGCACTCGGCGTACGGAGCGTCATCCTCCGCGCCTGCGTACGGAGGCATGCCGTCAGCGTACGGTGTGGCGCCGACCCCGGCTCCCGCGCCGGTACCGCAGCAACCCAAGGCGCCGCCGGGTCCTCCCCCGAGGCAAACGCCGTACGACAGCGCGCCGGTGGAGAGCGCATACTCAAACCAAGGCGCTTACGGCGCTGTCCCCGCGCAACCGAGCCAGACGGCGGTTCCCCCGTCCATGACGGCTGCGTATAACGTCGCCGCGCAGGTTGCTGCGGGTAACATGGGAGCTCCGCCGCCGACGCAGCCTGCATACGGAGCGTCGGCGTCTGCCATGGCGCCGCCGCCGACGCAAATGGCTCCGGTGATGCCCGCCATGATGGTGCCGTCTCCCATGCAAATGCAACCAGGCGCGGCACCGGGAATCCAGACGAGCCAACCGCAACAGCGAGCTCCGCCCCCGCCGCCGGCGAGCGTGGTCCCGACGGCGTCGTTTGACCCGACGCCGACGGCACCTCCTCCATCCATTCCAAAGCAGCCGGTGGCGCAACCGGCGTACGCAGCCGCACCACCCGCTAGCCAATCGGCGTACGCCGCCGTGCCTCCGCCAGGGACGCAATCCGCATACGGTGCCCCGCCGCCGGCTTCGGCTGGTCCGCCACCGCCGATGCAGGCTCAGCCAATGCAGCCGCAAGCGCAACAGCAAGCGCAGCAACAGCAAGCACCGCCGCCGCCGCCCGCCGCACCGGTTAAGCCTCAACCTCCCGCCAATTGCTCCATGGAGACCGTGGACACGTCAAAGGTCTCTCCGGATTGCGCCAGGATCGTCCATTCCCTCCGAGCGCTCTACGACGCTTGCGTCGCCGCCGCCGCGTCTCAACCCGCCAAGCGCAAAGAAATGGAGGACAGCTCCAAGCGTCTGGGCGTCCTCCTGTGGAAGCTCGCCAACGGCGACGTCTCTCCTTCCGTCATCGCCAAGCTCGAAACTCTTGCCCAGGCTCTCGATGTCGCCGACTTTGCTGCCGCACAGAGCGCGCAAATGGCGCTCACGACGGCGGATTGGGACGAGTGCAGCGGTTGGCTCAACGCGTGCAAGCGTCTCACGAAATTCCGAGCGACTCTGCCGTGACCCACGACATTGTAAAACGAATACACCCACTAAACATGGCGTTAGTGCCATTCATCACCCGTTCCCGCGCGAGACGAATTTCGTGCGTTCTCAGCGCGTGTCCCGCGCTTCCGCGAACAAAAGCGTCCACGGTAAATTTCAATACCCTCTTCCTCTGGAGAAGATCTCAAAATCGACCAAACGCTCCAGTTCCCGACGCGACGCGCTCGAACCCGTGGACGAAACCATGCCGCCGGCGGACGAAGACGTGGACGAAGAAGCGCTCCTTTACGGTGATGTCGGTGCGTGTGACGGAACGCGAACGAACGAACGACCGAACGAACGCGAATGAATCGAGTGCGAATCAATGGGAACGAGTGACTGACGATTACGAGCGCAGACGACGACGTTCCCGCGACGAAACCCGTCGCGACGACGACGACGCGAACGGTGACGCGACCGACGGTGAACGTCGCTACGGCTCCACCGCGCTCGGCATCTCCGGCGACGACGACGACGGCGGGTGAGGACCCCAGCGACGGGAGACCGACGGCGGTGTACGTGGCTTCGTTGACGTGGTGGACCACAGACGCGGAGTTGGAAACCATCCTGAGCGAGTTTGGACGGGTGAAATCCCTGACTTTTTTCGCGGATAAAGCGACGGGGAAGAGTAAAGGGTGTTGTGCGGTGGAATTCGCGACGGCGGACGCGGCGATGGGGTGTAAAGAGAAGCTTCACGGGAGGACGATTAACGGCAAGGCGTGCGTCGTGACGTACGCGGAAATCCCGAAACAACAAGCCGCCGCCGTCGTCACGAACCCGAACGCGCCGTTACCCCCGCCTCCGGACACGGCGTGGAAGGGACCGATTCCTCCGGATAAGCCCGGGTACGGGGGTGTGCCGTTCCCGCCGGGACATCCGCATTATCAACAGCAACAAGTGCGAATGATGCAACAAATGTCGAGACAAATGGGCGGTCGCGGATCCCCGAGCGGTGGTCCGCCGCCCCCGCCGGCTCCGCCCCCAGGTCTCGCCCCGGGTGCGAAACGCGCGAGGAACGATTAAACGACGACGAACGAAAAACAAGGAGAGAGCGAGAGTGGCGAGTAGAAACAGTGTAATAGAGATTTGACTTTGAAGAACTTAAGCTCTGACGAGCGCGTTCGATCCACTCGAATCCTTCACACCTCGACGCGTATCGCATCCACACCCATCGGATCGATCGCACCGAATCGTCTTCCGTCTCTGTCGTTTCCTTCGGCATCGTCATGCCCACCGATGACGCCACCGACCCGTCGTCGCGAAGACGCACAGAGGAAAGCACCGATGCGGGTGCGAACGACGGCGGTGGTACTGGACTCGTTGGATTCGCCGCGAGTTCCACCGTTGAGCGCGTCGACGCGGCGTTTAAAGCCTCCACGGTGGGTCTGATGACGAGAGAAGATTTCGTGCGTCGTCAAGAGGAGATCGAGGACGGGTTGGCGCGGGAAAAGGCGGAGAAGGAGGAGAGAGAACGAAAGGCTTTGGAGGACAAGGAGAAGCGGCGCAAACGTAAACGCGCGGCCAAGGCGTCGCACAAGTTGTCTTTCGATGACGACGAGGCGGAGGAGGGAGGCGACGGAGAAGAAAATGATGATAGAAATATAAAATCATCCACGAAGAGCGGGTTCGGGCTAGGTAAAGACCCGACGGTGGACACCGGGTTTCTACCGGATAAAGCGAGAGAAGAAGCGGAACTCGCCGAGCGGGCGCAAATCGAAGCCGAGTACCTCGAGCGTTCACGAAAAGAAAAGTCTGACCCTCTCGTCGTGACGTATTCGTTTTACGACGGCGGTCGTCGAGCCGGTGGAAAGATTTCTCTCGTCAAAGGCGACACCGTGGAGACGTTTCTGAGCAAGTGCCGAACGGAACTCCTCGCCGAGGGCGGAACGGTCAACAGAGACCTGCGTCACTGCGACGTCCCCGGCATGATGTACATCAAAGAGGATCTCATTCTCCCTCACGACATTACGTTTTACGATCTCATAGCCTCCAAGGCGCGCGGGAAATCCGGTCCTTTGTTTCGATTCGACGTCAAGGACGACGTCAGGCTCGCCGGCGACGCCCGCGTCGAGCGCGAGGACTCCCATCCGGGCAAGGTGATCCTTCGTTCGTGGTACGATAAAAACAGAGCCATGTTCCCGGCCAATCGTTGGGAACCGTACGTTCCGGGTCGAAACTACGCCGAGGACGGGTACAGGATCAAGTAGTCCTCTCCAGTCCAACCCAGTTCCTCCCACTCGGATCGCGGTCGGTTTGATGCCCGCGTTCGCTCTCGAGTACGGCGCGTATCTTTCAGTTACTACTATTAGGAATAAATACTAGCTTTATACATAAATGTAAATCATACTGTATAAATAATTGATAGATGCAAGATGTAGTCTTGAAGACTTGAAGGATTTCTGTTGGACTTTCACTAGACGGCCTTTCCTGGTGTTCAGTATTGAATAGGATGAGTTTTTTGAGTCATGACCGCTCGAATTGGTGTGGAAGACGAACCGACCAAATTCTGCTCTCGTTGTTTCTACCGAAGGACGATCACGCTCGGGGTGGCGACGCCAGTCGTCGTCGCCGCCGCCGTCGCCGCCGTCGTCGTCCCTGGCGCCATCATCGTCGTCGGGGCTTGGACGTAAATGACGCGCGGAGCGCCCGCGGCGCCGAGCGTGAAGGGCGCGGTGGCGCGCTCGCGGTGAACGCGACGCGCGTACGAAATCCCCGAGTAGAGGAGAATGCCGAAAAAGAGGCACCCGCCGCCAGCGGTGAGAACGCCCCACACGATTTTCGCGCGCTCTTCAGACTTTTTTGAAGCTTCGCGCTCGATGAGTTCGGAAGCCGACGTGCCGGTTTGTTCGAGCTCTTCGTACGCGTTGGGTGAAGACGAAGTGTCGGTGATAGGACTCGTCGAAGAGACTGGCGGCGGCGGGCTCGGTGGCGGCGGTGGGCTCGGTGGACTCGGCGGCGGGCTCGGTGGCGGTGGACTTGGCGGCAGTGGGCTCGGTGGCGGTGGACTTGGCGGCGGTGGGCTCGGTGGCGGTGGGCTCGGTGGCGGCGGTGGGCTAGGTGGTGGCGGTGGGCTAGGAATGAGCGACCATGCAGAAGGTGGACCGTCGTAGCTCGAGCCGCTCGATCGCCTATACTTTGCAAGCCATGCGGTGGCAAGATAAAACATGCGATACATGTCCGTCGCTGCACTCGTGTCCCACGCAGAGATATCCTGGTTGAACGAAGAGGCACTTGCAAACATGTATCGCATGTCCGTCACTGCACTCGTGTCCCACGCAGAGATATCCTGGTTGAACGAAGAGGCTCTATAAAACATGTATCGCATGCTCATCACTGCACTCGTGTCCCACGCAGAGATATCCTGGTTGAACGAAGAGGCTCTATAAAACATTTGTCCCATGTCCGTCACTGCACTCGTGTCCCACGCAGAGATATCCTGGTTGAACGAAGAGGCAATATTAAACATTGATTGCATGTCCGTCACTGCACTCGTGTCCCACGCAGAGATATCCTGGTTGAACGAAGAGGCAGTATAAAACATGTTTCGCATGTTCGTCACTGCACTCGTGTCCCACGCAGAGATATTCTGGTTGAACGAAGAGGCTCTACTAAACATTGATCCCATGTTCGTCACTGCACTCGTGTCCCACGCAGAGATATCCTGGTTGAACGAAAAGGCTGTATAAAACATGTATCCCATGTCCGTCACTTGGCTGACGTCCCATGACCCGATTGAATCGTCTCCGCCTTGCTTGCAGTCGACGGACGAATCAGCGCAGTCGCACGAGCCCGCTGGGTCGACCACCAGGCAGTTACCAACCGCGCTTTGCAAACACACGCCGTCAGCGGGAAACTGCAACGGAGGCAGCCGAAGGCGCCGGCTGTCGCCGATTTTAACGAATCCAAGGTTAGTACCCATCTCATTAGGGGCATCACCTCTGTTATCTGTGTCCCCGAGTCCCAGCTGCCCGTTTTGGTTGCTCCCCCAACACTTCAGCTTGTCCCCGGGAACCAAGCGCGCGCACGCATGCCAACCACCGTTACTGCCGTAAACATCTTTTACGCTGTAACCGTCTCCAAAGGAGATTGGAAGCAAATTGTCACCCATGTTCCCGGCACTCCTTCCGCGATCACCTGTGTCCTCGGTGCCGAGTTGGCCGTGATACGCTTGGCCCCAGCACTTGACGCTTCGATCATCCAGAATGGCGCACATTGAAGCGCGCAAGGCCACGAGTTTCATTGCCGTGCGACCAGTTCCGAGGTTGACGGTTGTAGGACTGGATATTTCGGAGTCGGACGTCCCCGACCCGCACTGTCCGCTGCTGTTGTCTCCCCAGCACTTCGTGGAACCGTCGGACACGATGACGCACACGTTGTTGGCCCCGAGCACGAGTTGCGTCACAGATCCCCCGACGTTGACGAACAACGGTGTGCTCGAGCTCGAGCTGGTAGTCGAACCGCCGAGTTGTGACCGTTCGTTGGTTCCCCAACAGTAAACCTGGCCAGTCAAAGTTAGAGCGCACGTGTAATCTTCGCCGGCGTAGACAGAGTCAATGCCGAGCCCGGAACCGACATCTACCGTCTCAGTCGGCGGCGCCCACTTGTTGGTACTTGTACCGTCGCCGAGCTGATATTTGTCATTCTTACCCCAGCACGACACCGTCGCATCTTCAAACAGTGCGCAGGTGTGCCAGTGCCCGGGTGCGATGTTCTTCACCGTTCGACCACTGCCAAAGTCGACCACGCCACCGTCGGATACGCTCGTCCCCTGACCGAGCTTTCCGTACCTGCTGTCACCCCAGCTTTTCGTCGTTCCGTCGTCTAGGGTGACCCAGATAGTATGTCGCCCGCCATAAATCCGCTTCGCGCGTCGATCGCTTCCCAGATTCACCGCCGGTATATCGTCGTCCGTATTCCCGTAGTGACCGCCCGCGATCGTTTCCGCGACATATCTACCCCAGCACTTCAATGACTCGTCATCCAGAATGACGCACGTGTGGTGATCTCCCAACAAAACGGTCGGGTCGGCACCGATGTGCACGTCGTCCGGGTCGTAGTCGCAGGCCTGAACTTCCGCGGCGGACAAGGCGACCGCGGCGACCGCCGAAAGGATAAACCGCGATAACGATCGATCGCGAGCGACCCCACCTCCCCGTCTTCGAATTCGAACTCGAATTCCCTCGCTTTC
>Ga0181588_10001467_pt1 | contig 20968 bp, 17 predicted proteins | sample 071ome_26_FD_148607 | JGI IMG/M metagenome (GOLD analysis project Ga0181588, IMG submission 148607) | Coastal salt marsh microbial communities from the Groves Creek Marsh, Skidaway Island, Georgia - 071409BT metaG (spades assembly) | ecosystem: Environmental > Aquatic > Marine > Intertidal zone...
TTTTCATGGCTGCCGGTCGTCGGTCTCATTCCCGAGATGCGGTCTTTTGTCATCGTGGTGCTGGGGGGTCTAGGATCATTGCCGGGCGCGTTTGTGGGCGGCACACTCGTGGGACTGGTGGAAGCCGCCGGGACGGGCTGTGTGCCCAATCCCCAAAAGGCGTCGAGCTATATCCCAGCCTACGGGATGATCATTTTGACCATCATGCTGCTGCTGCGGCCCATGGGGCTGTTCGGCCGTAAGTTTGCGAGCGGGGCGCACGGCAAGTTTTGAAAAGACAAAACGTTCCTCAGTTGCTCGGCGCCCTTATTGTGGTGTTCTTTGTCGCGTTCCCGTTTGTGTACTCCGGCGGCAACTACGACTACATCATGCACATCTGCATCATCGGCTTTTTCTACGCCATTCTGGCGTCCAGCTGGTCAATGCTTGCAGGTTATGCGGGCCAGTTCTCATTTGGACATATGGCCTTTATGGGGTTAGGTGCCTACACCACAGCGCTTTTGTGCCATTATTTTTTCCTCTCTCCGGAACCAACCGGTATCTGTACCGAGTTTGCAATCGGGGGCCACTACCTGATCGTTAAGAATCCCATCGGGGTGACCTCGACTACCTTGACCCAGGACTGTCTCGCGCAGGCCATGGACAAATGGAACGGCACAGTTGAAGTGACGCCAATGCCGGTGTGGCTCGGCATTATTTTGGGCACCGTGGTGGGGGGTATTTTTGGCCTTTTGATCGGGCTGTTGGTGCTGCGTCTGCGGGCTGCGTATCTTGCGCTTTTTACCCTGGGTTTTTCGGAGATCCTCCGTGCCACCATCAGCGCTGAGATTCAGATCACCCGCGGTCAGGCCGGTCTCGAGTTGCCGAGCCTCTTTGAAAACGGCATCACCATTGCCGGACACTTCTTCAGCAAGACGGACAAGATTCCCCCGTATTTTGTAATGCTCTTTTTGTTACTGGGCTGTCTTGCCGTGCTTTACTGGCTTTCGCAGTCCCGCTTTGGGCTTTTTGTCCGTGCCCTGCGCGAAGACCAGGACGCAGCGGCGGCACTGGGCGTCAATACCACGCGGTACAAGGTACTCGTATTTGTTGTGACCTCGTCCATGGCGGCGCTGGCCGGTACCGTCTATGCGCACTACGTCACGATCATCACTCCTAATAACCTGATGATTCTGCAGATGAGCCTGGTCGTAGCGATGGCGGTGATTGCAGGTGTGGAAAGTTTTATCGCAGCGGCGATAGGCGCCATCCTGATCGAGTTCATTCTGGAAATGCTTCGTACAAGTTTCTCGATTGGTGGTGTGACGGTTGATATGACTCTCTGGCGGCTGGTGTTCTTTGGTGTGGTGTTGATGCTGACACTGCGGTTTGCCAGAAACGGGCTGCTGGTTCCGATAATCGACTTTTTTACCCGTGGCCATGTGGCAGCGGAGACCGTGGCGCGGCGCTCTGATGAGACCGCAAAAACCCAAAACCGGGAGACGCAGTCATGATTGAGCTCAGTGTCTCCCGACTCAACAAGCGCTTTGGTGGCAACCATGTCCTGAAGGATGTCTCGTTTGATATCAGCGGCGCAGAGATGGTGGGGCTGATTGGGCCAAATGGGGCCGGCAAGACAACTCTGACCAATGTACTGGATGGCGCAGTGAAGCCAAACAGCGGTACGGTCTATCTCAACGGCACCCGCATCGATCAGTTGCCTTCGTTTGAAGTAGCCAAGGCCGGACTCGGCCGGACTTTTCAGGTGACCCGCTCTTTTCGGCGCATGACTGTGCTGGAAAATCTTTATGTGCCCGCGATGGCGCAGGGGCGCAGTCACAAGAGTGCAGAAGTACAAGAAGAAGCGCTTGAGGTACTGGATTTTCTGACCATGGCACACCTGCGCAATGAGTACGCCCGGGCGCTCTCCGGCGGCCAGCAAAAACTTCTCGAACTGGGCCGGTTGCTGATGCTGGATCCGGACGTAATCATTCTGGACGAGCCGTTTGCCGGCGTACACCCGAAACTGATGGAAGTGATTTACGAATACATCCGTCGGGTCAATGAACGCGGCAAGGCCATGATTATCATCAGTCACCAGATGGATTCGATCTTTGCCCTGTGCAAGAGACTGCTGGTTCTGAACTACGGCGACCTGATCGCTGACGATACGCCCGAGAAGGTCAAGAATGATCCTGTTGTGATCGAGGCTTATCTCGGCACGACTGAAGACCGCTCTGGGACAGGACAGCATGATGACGAGACGAGGTCTACCGATGGCTGAAAACGACGACGATATCGTCCTCGAGTTGCGTGACCTGTACGTGGGTTACTACAAGGATCTCAATATCCTGCAGGCCCTCAATATCAAGGCGCGCAAAAACCAGATCACAGCGATTCTGGGTGCCAATGGAGTGGGCAAGTCCACGGCGCTTAAGGCGGTGTTCGGCTTCTTGCGCCCCAACGAGGGTCAGGTGTTGCTGGAGGGCGAGGACATCATTGATGTGCCTACCCATCATCGCATCCTGAAGGGCCTTGCCTATATCCCTCAGCAGCCGGGGATCTTCAAGGATATGTCCGTCGAGGAGAATCTCGAGCTCGGCGGCTGGACCTTCAAACGCGACAAAAAACAGATTGTTGAGAAAATCGAAGCAAACTACGAGAGATTTCCTGTCCTGAAGGAAAAGCGCAAGCAGATCACAGGAGAACTTTCGGGCGGCCAGCAGCGCATGGTGGAGATCAGCCGCACGCTCATGGCAGAGCCCCGCATGCTTTTGGTGGACGAACCTACTGCCGGTCTTTCAAAAATGCTCTCGGAGGAGGTTTACGAGATGCTGACGATGCTGACCGAACAGGAAGGGCTGACCATTTTGCTGGTGGATCAGGAAATCCGCCACGCCCTGCATATCTCTGACTATGTTTACGTCCTGGAGCTTGGTCGTAACAAGTTCGAAGGCCCCGCCTCGGATTTTGACGATCTGGAAAAAGCCTTCTGGGTGGCCTGATCAGGGCAGGTTCTCCGCCGAGATTGTTCTGAGGGAGATCTTGGCCGGGCAGGATCGTAGCGATGCAAAAACCGGACCTCCTGAGACTGCTGGGCTGCCAGGTCGCAATACCGAATGTCGTCTGCGCCGGTGATCGCGATCGGCATGTTGCCTCGGTTTGTGAACGCATAGCCAATCATCTTGCCGAGAGCGGGCCAGTCGATCTGATTGTCCTGCCGGAGCTTTGTACGATGACGTATTCGCGCGAAGCCTTTGAACTGCTGGATGATCTTGCCGAGCCGCTGGACGGGCCTTCGGTGACGCGTTTCGCTGAACTCGCAAGAGCCGTCAACGCGATGGTGGTGTTCGGCATGGCGCGCCGTACAGATACCGGGTTCAGGATCAGTCAGGTGATGTTGAGCGAGACGGGCAAAGTCGTCGCCTGTTATGACAAGATGCATCTTTGTCAGTACGGGGCCTCCTGCGAGAAGGAGTTCTTTGAGCGTGGAGAAAAGATGGCGGTCGTTGACCTCAAAGGCTGGAAGATTGCTCCCTTGATCTGCTACGACATTCGCATCCCCGAAATGACCCGGGCGTTGGTGCTGGAGCACCATGCAGATTTGCTGCTGCATTGCGGGGCCTATTTCAGAGATGAGTCGTTCGCTACCTGGCATAGCTTTGTCACGACGCGGGCAATGGAAAATCAGGCCTACCTTCTCAGTCTTAACCGGTCAGGAAGCGACTATGGCGATTCATTGTTCTGTTCTCCATGGATGGATGAAAATCATCCCGCCGTTGCGTTTGCAGAACATGCCGAGCAGTTCCGTGTTTTCGAGCTGGATCCAGATCTGCCGGGCGAGACGCGTTCCATGTACACTTTCCTCAAGGATCGTCACCCAAAGTACTCACTTTGACTCTTGTGAGCGGGCTGCTTTTTGCATGAACGGGCTGTAGGGTTCCCCCGTCGAAAACTGGGAAGTTAATGGATAACGCACATCTTAAAAAGACCTGGGAAAAAGGCATTAGGGCGCTTGAGCAGCGGGATTTTGCCCGCGCCATCGCGAGCCTGAAAAAGGTGGAAAAAGCAGCACCTCAGGATCCGGATGTCCATTTCGCTATGGCGGATGCGTTCCTGGGCCAGGGGAAAGCGGACCAGGCAATCCGGCAGTGCCGACAGGGCGTTGACGCAGCGCCGAACGCCATTGCGGGATGGATTCGATTGGGCAGGCTGTTCCTCATGACCGGAAAAGGTGAGCAGGCGCTCAAGGCATTTGGCCAGGCGGAGACTGTCAGTCCGGATCATCCACATGTGGCCGCAGGAATCGCCGAGTCCAAAGCCATGTTGGGTGATCTGGAAGGCGCAGAAGCGGCGTTTTCCCAAGCGCTTTCTCTCGCGCCGGGAGAGCCTGATCTGATCATATCGCTGGCGAGGGTGCAGGATGCAAGAGGACAGACCCAGGCTGCTGAACAAACTCTCCGCGAGGCCTGTGCAGCCCATCCGGGCGTTATCCCCTTATGGCAGTCACTTGGGAGGGCGCTGAGGGCGTGGGACCGCATTGAGGAGGCGAGCGATGCCTGCAGCGAAGCGCACGAGCATCATCCCAATTCGGTCGAGATCAAGATCCAGCGCGCCCAACTGGCCTACGAGCTGCGCGATCTTGAAACCGCACAAAATCTCTATAGCGAGCTCGCTAAGGAATTTCCGAATGATCTGGATATTCAGAATGATCTTGCACAGGTGTTCGCGTCTTTAGGCCAAGAGGCCAAAGCGCAAGAGCTTCTGAAGAATTTGACCGAGCGTGAACCGCTTTTTGGCCAACCCTGGCTCAATGTGGCACGAGCCAAGCGTTATGAGGATGCCCAGGATGCGGAGATTCAGAAGATGCGCGCCGTCCTAAAGCGCAAACAGCTCCAACCCTCCCAGGCGGCTTATCTGCATTTTGCGCTTGGCAAGGCGCTTGATGACTGTCGGACGTATGACGACGCCTTTGCGCACTACCAGAAAGCCAATGCGATATGCCGAGACCAGCTTGCCTTTGATTCAAAGGCACTCGAAACGCATGTAGATCGAATCATCGACGCTTTCACGCCGGAAGTGATGAGCAATCTCAAAGAGCGCGGCAGTCTGTCCACCACGCCGTTGATGATCGTCGGGATGCCACGCTCAGGCACGACGCTTCTTGAGCAGGTGCTGTGCGCACACCCTGATGTAGAGACAGCGGGGGAGCTTCGCACCCTTGCTCAGTCGGCCCGGCGACTGACCGAGGCCGGTGAAAAACCCTGGCCTGAATGTATTGCCAAGATCGCTCCTGATCTTCTTGATGACGAGGTACAAGCCTACCTTGATGCGCTCACCGCAAGGACCGGTCCGGCACAAAAAGTCATCGACAAGATGCCCCAGAATTTTATGCACCTCGGGCTTGCGGCCTTGCTGTTTCCCAAAGCGATCTTTGTGCATTGCGTAAGGGATCCTCTGGACACCTGTCTATCAAACTTTTTTCAGGTCTTTCCTGCGGGAATCGACTTTGCCTATGATCTGGCCGATCTTGGTCACTACTTCAGAAGCTATCAACGTCTCATGGCCCATTGGCAGGCACTTCTTGGTGCGCAGCTTGTCACGGTGTCGTACGAGGAGCTTGTGAGCGAGCCGGAAAAAGTCTTAAGGCCGTTGCTGGAAGCCCTCGGCCTGAACTGGAACGATGCGTGCCTTTCTCATCAGGAAACCGTTGGCAGAGTAGACACCTTAAGTCTCTACCAGGTGCGCAACCCTCTTAATACGGGCTCTACTGAGCGGTGGAGAAATTACGAGCAACATCTTGGGCCGCTTCGTGCAGCCCTTGCGGGAGAATAGGCAGGGCTAGCGAGCGCTTATTGATAATGGCCCGATCCTGCGAGCCAAATAAAAAGGGCGCCTTTCGGCGCCCTTTTTACACCAGACCAAAGGTCCAGTTAAACAACGGATCTTAGAAATCCATACGCAGCATGCCAATACCTTTGGTATCGGTGCCGTCGTTCAGGATTTCGATGATGGCTTTGGCGCCGCCACCGAGACCAATGGCATAGTTGCCCCAGATCTGACCATCAGCATAGGAGTCAGAATCTTCGTAAGCAACGGTGATACCGGCCAGTTTGGCGTTGATGCCATAGCCGCTACCCACGTTGTTGACGTCGGTGAAACCACCGGAAAGGCCAACACCTGCGAGGTTGATAGCACCTGCGATACCGGTGAAATCATTTTCGCCGTTATCCTGATAGGCTGCGCCCAGGGACAGGCCACCGATAGCCATCAAACCACCGACAGTGAAACGATCAAGATCGTCGCCGTCAGGATTCATCTGCAGGTCGCCAGACAGGGACACACCGCCAAGCTGCGTTGAAAGATAGACAGACTCTTTCATACGATACTGGCCGCCGCCGTTACCCCAGTAACCCACGCCGCCGTAACGGTTTGAAGGATCGATGAAGGTACCGACTGTGTTGAACAGGGTGCTCCACTGGGAACCCATGCTGAGTTGACCCCAGTCGCCTTTGATGCCGACGTAGGACAAACGCTGGGTGTTACCGGTGACGATGGAACCCTGGGCAGAGTTCACACGGAACTCATAGTTCATGAACGCGCTCTGGCCATTACCGAGATCGGAACTGGCTTTGAAGCGAAGGCGTGAGAAGTTGTCAGCAACGACCCACTCGGAACCGGTATACTCAACGCCGGTACGAATGGAGCCTGACACCGCAACGTCTGCGATCGCGACGGGCGTAGCTAACGCACCGGCGACTGCTGCTGCAATCAGTTTCTTTTGCATTGTTGGATTTCTCCTGATTAGGTTTATGTGTTGCTCTTGTACAAAAGCCTCTAAATTGTCTCCAAAAAGTCTTATTTAAACAACCAAAAATGCATTTTATTGGGATCTATGTTGGTAAAAAGAGACATATCACGGTGAAAAAGCCACAGATACGGCCATATATCGAGAAAAGACGCTGAACTTCAGGCTCGCTTCAGCCGTTTTGGGCTTTAGTTAAGTCGCGTGAAAACCGGCCTTTGCTGTTTCAAGGGTCGGAGGCGGCGAGGCCCGGATTGCTAGGGAGCGAGGGATTCATCACCCGTTTAGGGGCCTGAATCGGACCAGAGGTCTGTAGTTGTGGCCCCTCAGGCGAGATCAAAAGTGCGACCGGTCTTGAGTCGAACCGATTGATCTTTTGCGTTGTGCCGACAATTCTCCAATTTTTGCAAACCCTTAGGCCCCGCGGCCGCCTCTGGTAGAATTTGCCGGGTTATCGAGGGCACCCGGTTTAGCGACTCGGCAGGCCTTCTGTGTAATCTCTGACGAAAGTAAGCCCGTTCTGTGAAAAACCACAAAGTCCCGACTATTCGCCCCAAAACGATTGCGAGAGCCCTTGCGCTGACTCTGCTGGCCGGATTGTTTGTAGGCTGCAGTTCCATTACCAACCTCAACCGGACGGCCGATTCCGAGGTTGAAGGGCAGGGCGTGGAGAACGATCCGAATACACTCGCTACCGATGATTCACCTTATGCCCGCTCGCCACGGCGCCAGATTGGTTACGGTTTCAGCATCGATATTTTTGGTGGGGACAAGGATAAAAAAGGCGGCGATGATCCGTCTCAACTGGCGATTGATGATCCTGAATACGCGGAGTACCTTGAGTGGAAGCGCTGGCAGGAATTCAAGGCTTACCAGGAGTGGAAAGCGCAACAGGCGAAAGCAGAAACCGCGTCCTGACCTTCTCCTGACCCTTTGATGTAGCCCCCGCTGCCAAGAACGCCGGCTTGCAGGATCAGTCTTCTTCTTTCGCTTTTATGCCAGCTTCCAACAGCCTCAGCACCTGATCTCCAAGTTCTGTCTGCTGGTTGTTTGCATCAAGCACATTGACGTGGGTTTGCGAACCGGCGGGCGTCAATACCACAAAAATGTCCTCAGCCGGAGCGCTGACATCGTCTTTCCAGAAGGCGAGCGCCTGAAACCACGACTTGTCCGCGATTTTGCTGGGGTCGTCATAGCGCACGACAAAACGCAATTGGGCCCGGTCCCGCTGTTCAATTGAAAAGCCCATATCCTGAAGCTCGAGATCAAGGCGATTCCAGGCGGCGCCGGCCGGGCTGGAGAGCAACAGGGTCAGGTACCCGCTTGAGGTCTCCTCAAGCGTAACCGGCGATTCTGCCGCCGGTGCACTAGCGACCGGGGCATCACTGGCAAAGGTCAGCAATTGAATGCCGATCAATTCGGCGAACGAATTGGCAAGCTCGGTATTGACGCTTTGCGCAGCTTCATCACGGATGGAAACTGCCGGTCCGTTGCGGGTGAGTTCCAGACTGACAAGGTAGATGATGGGGTCACTCAGCCACGGGATCCAGTCGGTCCAGGCGCCTGATTCCTCGGGCGCTTCAGTACCGTAGTGGACACGGAAGATGCCTTCATCCTGACGCCGGGCCAGCACATGAACCCCCATATTGGCGAGCGCGGTGTCGAGTCGCTCCCAGCAATTCTCAAGGGTGTCGTCAATCAGCACGATCATCTGGCCTTCGCGGGTGGTCAGCGTCAGCACGCCTTTTTCCTTCAGCGATTGTCCAATCGCCTCATCCCGCGCCTGGCGAAATGCCGCAAGGCTGAGATCCAGATCAGCAGAGTGTCTGTCTCGCCACTTCAGAAAATCCTGAAAGTCAGCCATTTTCTGAAACTCCTGAAACTGGCTGTATTGATCCAGCTCGGCCTGTGTGGCGTTACGCGCGGCAGCTGAGAACTGTTCTGTATTCGTGTTCTCTTTGGGTGCGGTGAGATCAGGAGGGATTTCCAGTTGGGTCGTTCGATCCCAGTCGGGCACAACGGGTTCAATTTCATCGGTGGAACTGCAGCCATGCAGCACGACAAGCGCACCAATGGCAAAAAGAGATAAGGCCTGACGACGAAAACGCATAATAAGAAGTTGAACCGGATTCCTGTGGGCGCCCTGATGTCAGGGCGTCTTTACAGGCCTGATTATAATGGGATTGTTCCACTGAAGGCGCTTGAGTGTCAGGCAAAAAGCCATTTGAAAAAGAGCATGTCTAATGTTGCTGGATTACTGCTTGCCGGAGGCCAGGCCCGTCGGATGGGAGGCGCAGACAAGGGGTTGCTGACGCTCGGCGGTCGGCCGCTCGCCGCCTGGGGTTTGACCCGACTTCAGAATCAGGTCGGTGAGGTCCTGATCAGCGCCAACCGAAATCACGCCGACTATGAAAAGCTGGGTGTTAGGGTCATCAGAGACAGCGTCAGCGGTTATGCGGGGCCGCTGGCGGGCCTTTTTGCAGGATTGCAGGAAGCATCGAGTGATTGGCTTTTGAGCGCACCCTGTGACTCTCCTTTAGTTGCAAACGACTATGCCGAAAGGATGCAGAAAGCGGCGAATTCAGGCCAATCGGATGTCGTCGTGGCGCATGACGGGAAGCGGCTGCAGCCCGTCTTTTTGCTGGTGAGTCGTCGACTGCAGCAGGGTCTTGGTGATTTTTTGGCGAAAGGAGGGCGAAAGATTGACCTCTGGCTTGAGGAGGTCTCGCACCAGAGAGTGGATTTTTCCGATCACCCGGATATGTTTCTCAACGTGAATACGCCCGAAGAACTAGAGGAGATGGAAGAGCGTGTCATGGGTGACAGCCGATAACGGCAAAACGCGATTTTGCGGTCTTCGGGTCATTAGGGTTAAATTGGCCTCTGCGCCCAACACTGGCCTCTCACGCCCATGAATATCATTACCGATGCCGAGCAACTTCGAAAGATTGCGTTGTTTGCGCAGTTGGATGCCGGCAGACTCAAGCGGCTGGCGTTTGCGAGTGAGGAGTCAAGCTTCGATGACGGTGACATTATCTTTACTATCCACTCTGGCTCGGACAGCGTTTACGTGATCATGTCCGGTGAGGTGGGCATTTTTATCAACGAGGATGCAAGCGGGGATCCCGTGGCGGTGCTGTCGACGAGTGATGTCGTGGGTGAAATGGGTGTGATTGCCAATCAGCCCCGCTCGGCGACGTTGCGGGCCCAGGGAGAGGTACGCTGCCTGCGTATTCTTGCGGATGACTTCATGGATCTGATGCGTGACAACCCGGAGGTTTCTTTGAGCGTGCTTCGTCAGATAGTCGATCGGCTGACCCGCACTACCCAGGCGCTTGAAGCGCTCAAGCGCGAGCAGGCCGGCGCCCTTTCGCCGCAGGCTTCCTGAAAAACGTGAATCAAGACAGATTTGATGCGCTTTGGCGCCGCGCCGGCGGAGGCAGTGAGGCCAGTCGGGTGTTCGAGGCACTGGAGGGGCATTACGGCGACGCTTCTCGTCACTACCATGATTGCGGGCATGTTGCGGTTTGTCTTGCCGCTTACGATGATGCGATCGATACCCTGGGAACTGATGACGGTGTTGAGATGACGCTTTGGTTTCATGATGTCATCTTCACTCCTGGAGCGCGGGATAACGAAGCCCGCAGCGCCGAGTGGTTCGCGACCCAGGCATCCGGGTTTCTCCCCGAGGCCTTTATCTCGGAAACCTGCGATTTGATACAGGCCACCGACCATCGCGCATCGCCGGAGGCGCGAAGGGCCCAGTTTGCCGTGGACGTGGATCTTTGGGGGCTGTCGCAACCGTGGGACGATTTTCTTTCTGACACGCATGATCTTCGACGCGAATCCGTCCATGCAAGCGACGAAGCCTTTGCCCGTGGCCAGGGCGGATTCCTGCGGGTACTCGCCGAACGCCCGAAGATTTATTCGACGCCGTATTTCCAGGCGCGCTGCGAAGACCGGGCGCGCCAGAATATCGAGCGCCTGTTGGCGATCTTTGAGTCCGGCGTAGACTGGACCGAGTCTTAGCCCGGGGTTTCAGCCCGCGCTGTTGCATCAGGAGTCATAAATTCACCGTGTTTGAGAAATTGCTTATCGCCAATCGGGGTGAGATCGCCTGCCGTGTCATTCGGTCTGCCAGGCGCATGGGCATCCAGACGGTTGCCGTGTTTTCCGATGCAGATCGTGATGCCCCGCATGTCCAGATGGCGGATGAGGCGGTGCATATCGGCGCATCACCGTCCGCAGAAAGCTATCTTCTCGTCGATCGAGTCATTGAGGCGTGCCGGTCAACGGGCGCTGAGGCGGTTCATCCCGGGTACGGATTTCTTTCGGAGAAGTCTGCACTGGTCCTGGGTCTTGAGGAAGCCGGCGTCGCTTTTGTTGGCCCCCCGGCAAAGGCGATTGAGGTCATGGGCGACAAGATCGCCTCCAAAGCGCTTGCTGAGAGTGCAGGGGTGCCCACCATTCCCGGCTTCAATGAAGTGCTGGTTGACGCGCAGGATGCGGTGAGCCGTGCCGGACAGATCGGATATCCGGTGATGCTGAAGGCAAGCGCCGGCGGCGGCGGCAAGGGTATGCGGGTTGCCTGGAATGACGATGAGTGCCGCGAGGGTTTTGAGCGGGCCTCAAGCGAAGCGCGCTCAAGTTTTTCCGACGATCGCGTGTTTATCGAGAAATTTGTGAGCCAGCCTCGGCATATCGAGATTCAGGTGCTGGCAGATCATCATGGCAACGCCATCCACCTTAACGAGCGCGAGTGCTCAATCCAGCGTCGCCACCAGAAGGTGGTTGAGGAAGCGCCTTCGGCGTTTGTGGATGAGGCTTTGCGGGCCGAGATGGGTGCTCAGGCGCTGGCACTGGCGCGGGCAGTGGGCTACACCTCGGCAGGCACCGTCGAGTTCATTGTGGATGCAGAGCGCAAATTTTATTTTCTGGAGATGAATACCCGGCTTCAGGTAGAGCATCCGGTCACGGAACTCATTACCGGTGTTGACCTGGTGGAGTGGATGCTGAGGATTGCTGCGGGAGAGGAGTTGACGCTGAACCAGCAGGATGTCGGCATTCGTGGTTGGGCGCTGGAGTCGCGGGTGTACGCAGAAGATCCCTACCGGGGATTTCTGCCGTCCTCCGGACGCGTGCAGCGCTTTCGCCCGCCTGATGATGCAAAAGGCGTGCGGGTCGATACCGGCATCTGCGAAGGCGGAGAAGTCAGTCTGCATTACGATCCGATGATTGCCAAACTGGTGACCCATGGATCAGATCGGGAGCAGGCGGCACAGACGATGCTGCGGGCTCTGGATCGTTTTGAGATCAGGGGAATCCAGAGCAATATTCCCTTTCTGGCGGCTTTGGTACAGCACCCGAGGTTTCTGGCGGGGGAAACCACTACCAGCTTTATTGAAGAGGAGTTTCCGGAAGGGTTTTCTGGCAATGCCCTGTCTCAGGACATTATCCGTCGTATCGTGGCTCTCGTCGCGGTAGTGCACGAGCATTGGCACTTGCGCGAAGATGCCCACGCAGTCATACCGCAGACCCAGTCGGCAGACCGAGTCGTCCAGATTGATGAAGATCAGTATGCCGTTTCCGTTGTAACGGATCAGGACGCTTGGCAGGCAACCGTGGAAGGGGAAACGGTGTCTATCGAGTTTTCGCATAGCCCTTTCGATTCGGTCGTCGATTTCTATGCGGACGGGAATGAGGTCACCGCGCAGTTGCGTCGGACCGGTGCCCGTTATGAAGTCTTCCATAGCGGCGCCAGTGTGGATGCGCTGGTGCTCGAGCCGTACAGTGCCGCCCTGTATCACCTGATGCCAAGGAAAGTGGCGCCGGACCTTTCGCATTTGACACTATCGCCGATGCCGGGGCTTCTGGTTTCGGTCGCTGTCACGGAGGGCGCTGAGGTCAAAGCGGGCGATGAACTTGCGGTCATCGAAGCGATGAAGATGGAGAACGTGATTCGGGCGGAGCGTGACGGAACCGTGCTTTGCGTCCATGCCGAGCCCGGAGAAGCGCTTGAGGTGGATCAGCAGATCGTCGAGTTTGTGCGGGAGTCATCTGCGTGAACACTGCAGCCTCGCTGGCGGACGCCATTGGGAGGCATGATCGGCGGGCACTGGCACAGGCGATCACCCTCGTCGAATCAGGCCTCAAGGAGCACCAGTCACAGGCCAGGGAGTTGCTTGCCGCACTGCCTGCTCCCGCTCAGCCGGCGCTTCGAATCGGCATTACGGGGCCGCCCGGAGCGGGAAAATCAACTTTCATTGAAACCCTGGGCGGACACCTGATCGACCGCGGCCACTCGGTTGCGGTGCTGACAGTGGATCCGAGTTCGGTGGTCAGTGGGGGATCAATACTGGGTGACAAGACCCGGATGCCGACATTGTCGGCCAACGAAAAGGCCTTTGTCCGGCCGTCACCGTCATCCGGCACCGAAGGAGGCGTCGGGCGCTTTACCCGGGAGGCGATTGCGGTTTGTGAAGCGGCCGGATTCGACCGCGTTATTGTGGAGACCGTCGGGGTGGGTCAATCCGAACTTCGGGCAGCATCCATGACCGATGTTTTTGTCCTGCTGCTGGTACCCGGCTCGGGAGATGAACTTCAGGGAATAAAGCGGGGCGTGATGGAGTTGGCCGACCTTATCCTGGTCAATAAGGCTGATGGGCAGCTCGCGCAGACAGCAAATCGTACGGTTTCAGAATACGCGGCGGCGACCGGATTTCTGCAGGCCCGCACCGCCGATTGGAAAGTCCCGGTCCTTGCGATGTCCGCGCTGAACGATATCGGCGTTGTGGATGTCTTGGAGCAGATGGAGAAGTTTTTTGTTCACGTCACCAAATCTGAACTGCTGTCGTCACGCAGGGAGAGTCAGGCGAGTGAAGCCCTGATGCAGGCGCTTCATGAGGGGCTGCTGGACCGGTTTTTAAGGAGTGAAAAAAACGCCGATGAGGTCGAACGCGTCCGTCGAGAGGTCGCCATGGGGCGGCTGACGCCCGGTCTTGCTGCCCGCGCGCTTATCGACCAATTTACGTAAACCCGCCAAACAAGAAACACTCGATGATTGGAAAACTCAACCATGTTGCCATTGTGGTGCCTGATCTTCAGGCCGCCGCAGCGCTGTACCGGGATACGCTGGGGGCGACGGTGTCTGAGCCCGAACCTCTTGAGGCCCATGGCGTCACCACTGTCTTTGTCGATCTCGACAATACACGTATCGAATTGCTGCATCCACTGGGCAAAGACTCGCCGATTGGGCGATTTCTGGAGCGTCATCCCGATGGCGGTATGCACCACGTCTGCTATGAGGTGGACGATATTCTGGATGCCCGTGATCAGTTAAAAGCGCGCGGCGCGCGGGTGCTGGGAGATGGAGAGCCGCGTATCGGCGCACACGGCAAGCCTGTGCTGTTTCTGCATCCCAAGGATTTTTGCGGCACGCTGGTTGAGCTTGAGCAGGTCTGAGTGCCGTTACCTGCTCCGCTGATGAGCAACAGCGCAGGTCAAGCCAGTGCAGAGGTAGGCGTCTATTACCCCAGGTGGGTTGAGATGCTTATCTGCAAGCTCTGGTTTCGCCCGAGAATGCCGGTGGGGAAAGCGCGGCGACTGGGCTTGATCGAACGGCTGATGGGTCGGCGTCGCATTCGGGTGCTCACGCGGCCGGGATTTCTGTTTGCCTGCGATCAGACCGACTGGCTTCAGCGCAATCTGCTGTGCAACCGGATTCACGAAGAGGAAGTCACAGACCGGTTGGCCACGGCATTCAGAAGTGACGATATCTTTTTTGATGTTGGCGCGAACGCGGGTTATTTCAGCTGTCTGGCACTTCACGCGGGGGTTGCCGGTGTGACTGCGTTTGAGCCTGACCCTGACACCTGCGCCGTGATGGATGGCCAGCGTCAGCTGAACGGCTGGGCGGAAACCGCGCTCAGTATCGTGCCGTTGGGGCTGTCGGATGAGAACGGGCGCCAGCAGTTAATTCGGGGCAGCGACTCGGGCGAGAGTGGTTTTGGGGATTGGCCTCACCGCCAACCGGTCGGACGAATTGAGGTCGAGGTGATCACACTGGACGAGTATTGCCGCCAGGCCGGCCGGTACCCCACCGTCATGAAGATCGATGTTGAGGGCTGGGAGTATCCCGTGTTCCGGGGAGCGGCGGCCGTCCTGCAAAACCCCGCCTTGCGTCTGATTGTGTTTGAGGCCCTGTGTGATGCCAAAGGGGTGATCACCGACTCAAGACTGCCGGCATTGCTGGAAGGCGCGGGATTCCGGGTGGTCCATTTGCCGCGTCCCTCTGGAAACATCAAGCCGACCGAGAATTATGTGGCCCTTCGCGGTATGGACTAGACCGCAAGGGTGTCGGCGAATTCCCGGAAGGCCTGGATGAATCTTTGCGGTGCTTGGGCGTGAAGCCAATGCCCAGCGCCTTCGATAGCCGCCAGCCTGGCTTTGGGAAAGTGCTTAAGAATGGCGGGCGTGGTCTTTGGCGAGACGTACTCAGACTGGGTGCCGTAGATAAAAAGGCTTGGGATGTCGCACGGCGCAGCTGCGACGTCAAAGCCGGTGAGCGCTCCCATCTGCCGATGAATCACCTCAAGGTTGATGCGCCAGCGCAGGCCGTCCGAAGTGCTCCTTAAGTTCTGCAGCAGAAACTGGCGGAGGGCTTTTTCCGGGATCGCTTTCTCAAGTTGCATCTCGGCCTCGCGCCGGTTTCGGATCGCGGCAAGATCAAGGCTTTTCATTGCCTCGACCAGTGGCTCGTGAGTGTGGGGATACGCCGTCGGCGCGATATCAACAACCACAAGAGAGCCCAGCAGAATCTGATGCTTCAGTGCCAGTGTCATTGCGACTTTGCCGCCCATGCTGTGCCCAATCAGGATCGGAGACTCGGGCACCTCGGCGCAGAGAAAATCCGCCAGCAGTGCGGCCTGAGCCGGATAGGACATGTCGTCGGTCCAGGGCGACTCGCCATGATTGGGTAAATCGACGCAGAAGATCTGCCGTTGATCAGAAAGCCCCTCGGCAATGCGCCGCCAGTTTGTGGCCGAGCCGAACAGGCCGTGCAGGATAACCACCGGGGGTCCGGATCCGGTCACGGAGAAAGAAAGCGCAGACGACACGAAAATTGTTTACAGGCGTCAGTTTTTGCGCGGCAGGTACAGGTCTGTAATCGTGCCCTCAAAGGCTTCTGCTGCCAGAGCAACCGTCTCTGAGAGAGTGGGGTGGGGGTGCACGGTGAGGCCGATATCCTGAGCAACGCAGTTCATTTCGATGGCCAGCCCGACCTCCGCGATAAGATCTCCAGCGTTCGGGCCAACAATACCTGCCCCAATGATCTGTTGTGTGGCGGGATCAAACAGCAGTTTGGTAAATCCTTCGCTGCGGGCAAGCGCCAGAGCGCGGCCACTGGCAGCCCAGGGAAAGACGCCTTTGTCATAGTCAATCCCCTTCGCTGTGGCCTCGGTTTCGGTGAGACCCACCCAGGCAACCTCCGGATCCGTGTACGCCACCGACGGGATAACCCTGGCCTCGAAGCCGCTCTTAAGGCCGGCAGCGACTTCGGCAGCAACCTTACCCTCGTGAGTGGCTTTGTGCGCCAGCATCGGCTGTCCCACGATGTCGCCGATCGCAAAGATATGCTCCTGGTTGGTTCGTTGCTGTTTATCGACCGAGATAAAGCCTTTGTCATCGACCGGCACACCCGCCGCCTCGGCAGCAATGTGATGACCGTTGGGAGAGCGGCCGACCGCGACCAGGACCGCATCGTATGCCGCGCTGTCCGGTGCCTTGTCGCCCTCAAATTTGACCGTGAGTTCGCGCGTATCTGCCTCCACAGCGCAGACCCGGGAATTGAGGTAGATGCCTGCGCTTTGCTTTTTAAGACGCTTCGCAAGCGGCTTGACCAGATCAGGATCGGCGCCCGGCATGAGCTGAGTCGACATCTCCACGATACTGACCTCGCTCCCCAGAGCCATATAGACGGTCGCCATCTCAAGCCCGATGATGCCGCCGCCGATCACCAGCATCCTAGGCGGAATGTTTTTGAGCGCAAGCGCACCCGTGGAATCAAAAATGCGGTCATCATCTGGCAGGCCAGGCAAGGTGACGGGCTGTGAGCCCGCGGCAATAATGGCCTGCCTGAACGGTACCCGGACTTCCGATTCCTCACCCGGGTGGGTGACAGCGAGTTCATGTGCTGAGGCGAAGCGTCCAGTGCCGTGCACAACAGTGACCTTCCGCTTCTTGGCAAGACCCGATAACCCCCCGGTTAACTGACCGACGACTTTGTCTTTCCAGCCGCCCAGCTGCGGCAGGTCGATGGTGGGTTCGCCAAACTGGATGCCGTGAGCCCGCATTTCCCGGGTCTCTTCAATGACCCTTGCAGCATGCAGCAGGGCCTTGGAAGGAATGCAGCCCACATTAAGACAGACGCCGCCGAGCACGGGATACCGTTCGATCAGGCAGACCTTGAGTCCAAGGTCAGCCGCGCGAAAGGCTGCGGTATACCCGCCGGGTCCAGAGCCGAGTACCGCAAGATCAAAAGTATCGAAAGGCTCGGTAATTTTTGTATCCTCGTTGGGTCTGTTGCGCTTGGTGCCTGTGATCACAGGCTCTGGTTTTTCTGGAAACGATCAAAGGGTTGCCGCTAGAGCAGCAGTCTTCTTGGATCCTCCAGCGACGCTGCGATGAAGGCGCTGATGCGGGCCGCCTCCGCTCCGTCGATCACTCGGTGGTCATAAGAGAGATCGAGCGGCAGCATCAGGCGCGGGGCAAAAGCGGTTCCATCCCAGCGCGGCTTTGTCTGTGCTCTACAAACGCCGAGGATGGCCACCTCGGGTGCATTGACGATGGGTGTAAAGCCGATACCCCCGATACCGCCGAGACTGGAAATGCTGATACAGCCGCCCTGCATTTCGTCTGGCTTCAGTTTGCCGTCACGAGCGCGTGTACTGAGCGCGCTGAGTTCTGTCGCGAGTTCCAGGATACCTTTGCGGTCGACATCTCTCAGCACAGGAACAACCAGGCCGTTTTCGGTGTCTACCGCCACGCCCACATGGAAGTATTGCTTGAGCACCAGATGCTCACCATCGGGGGTTAGCGAGGCATTCAGCGAGGGGAAGGCCTTCATGGCGCTGGCCAACACCTTGATCACAAAACCCAGCAGCGTGATACGAATTCCCTCGTACGCGCGGTCGCTTTGGAGTGTTTTCCGGAAGGCTTCGAGCTCCGTTATGTCAGCCTCATCATGATGAGTGACATGCGGCACATTCAGCCAGGCCCGCTGCAGATGACGCCCGGAAATTCTCTTGATCCGGGAAAGCGGTTCTGTCGCCACAGGACCCCATTTTGAAAAATCCACCTCGGGGATCGCCGGCAGGCCGGAGCCGTCTGGTCCGTCCCTGACGCTCTGCGATAGGGCTGCCTTGATGAATTGTGTGACGTCTTCTTTCAGGATTCGGCCATGAGAGCCGCTGCCGCTGATTTTTGCGAGATCAGCGCCGAGTTCTCGTGCAAAACGGCGAATGGCCGGGCTGGCATGCGGCAGGGGTCCTGACTCTGATTCCGACTCCGGGGGCAGGGAGGGAGGCGGGCGGGGAGCCGGCGGCGGTGTTGGATCCGCTGTCTTAGTCGCCACGGCATCAGGTTCGGACGGCGGTTGCGCACCGGTCTCGGCGAGTGGTTCTGAGGCCCTGTCGGGCTCCTTCTTTTCTCCGCCTTGGTTTTTCCTTTCGTTCTCTTTTGGGTTATCTGCGTCCTCGGCTTGCGTTTGCGGTGGTGTTGATGTCGCCGGCGCATCCACTGAATTTGACTCGGCTGCGGTCACGACAGCGACGAGACTGCCCTGGGAGACCTGATCCCCCACGGCAATGCGCACTTCGGTCACGGTTCCCGCAACCGGAGAGGGAACGTCCATCGTGGCTTTGTCACTTTCAAGCGTGATCAGCGGGGACTCGACGTCGACCGTATCTCCCGGCGAGACCAGCACTTCAATGACGTCGACGCTGTCAAAGTCGCCGATGTCCGGGACTAAAATATCCTGTGAATCGCTCATCACGCGCGCGGCTTATTGAAAAGCAGGATCGGGTTTGTCCGGATTCAGCCCATATCGGCTGATGGCATCAGAGACGGTGGATCGGGGCAAGGCGTTTTCGTCTGCCAGCGCAGACAGGGCAGCCACCGTAATCTGGTATCGGTCAACCTCAAAGAACCGGCGCAACTGCTCCCTGGTGCCGCTTCTGCCGTAGCCGTCAGTGCCAAGAACAACGTAACGACGACCGTTGACGAACTCGCGAATCTGATCGGCGTATGCCTGGTTGTAATCACTTGCAGCAATGATCGGCCCCTGCGTATCGGCCAGCTGTTCCCCGACATAAACGGGCCGGGCCGCAGCCTCAGGATGCAGGCGGTTCCAGCGGACCGCTTCTCGTCCCTGACGGGCGAGTTCGTTATAGCTGGTCACGCTCCACAGGTCGGCGAGAACGCCGAAGTCCTGCTCCAGCAGTTCGGCGGCCGCCATGGATTCACGCAGGATGGTCCCGCTGCCGAAAAGCTGTACGCGCGGCACGGCTTTGCGTCCCTTGGGCGCCTGACGTAACCGGTACATCCCCTGAAGAATGCCCTCCTGGGCGCCCTCGGGCATTGGCGGATGAGCGTAGTTTTCGTTCATCACTGTAACGTAATAAAAGACATTCTCCTGGTCGGTGTACATCCGCCGGATGCCGTCATGAATGATCACGGCAAGCTCATAGTTAAAAGTCGGATCATAAGAGACGCAGTTCGGAATACTGGCGGCCATCAGGAGGCTGTGCCCATCCTGGTGCTGCAGCCCCTCTCCAGCGAGAGTCGTCCGTCCCGCGGTGCCCCCAATCAGGAATCCCCGCGCCTGTTGGTCGCCTGCGGCCCATGCAAGATCCCCAATGCGCTGCAGCCCAAACATGGAATAGAAGATATAAAACGGAATCATCGCAATCCCGTGATTGCTGTATGCGGTAGCTGCCGCGATCCACGAGGACATGGCGCCGGCTTCAGTGATTCCCTCCTGCAGCACCTGCCCCTTGATGTCTTCACGGTAGTACATCAGCTGATCAGCATCTTCGGGGATATAGAGCTGACCTTTGGGTGCATAGATGCCCAGTTGACGAAACATGCCTTCCATTCCGAAAGTACGCGATTCGTCGGGAACAATCGGGACGACTTGGGGTCCCAGGGATTTGTCCCGGGTCAGAGCGGTCAGCAGCCTCACAAAAGCCATGGTGGTGGAGATCTCGCGATCACCGCTGCCTTCCAGTTGTGATTGAAACAGCGAAAGATCCGGCCTGGTATGAGTGGGCGCAGCATCGATCCGGATGGGCAGACTGCCGCCGAGGGCGTCACGACGCTCCTTGAGGTAGCGTATTTCCGGACTGTCATCGCCCGGGTGATAAAACTCGCAGGCCAATACCGCCTCGTCATCGAGCGGAATCCGGAATCGGTCTCGGAACTCGAGCAGGGATTCATCGGCCATCTTCTTCTGGCTGTGAGTGATGTTCTGTCCCTCGCCCGATTCGCCCATCCCGTACCCTTTAACGGTCTTTGCGAGAATGACGGTTGGCTGACCCTGGTGCGCGGTTGCCTGAGCATAGGCCGCATAGACTTTGTGCGGGTCGTGACCGCCCCGATTGAGTCTCCAGATGTCCTCATCCGTCATATTGGCCACCATGGCGGCCAGTTCCGGATACTTGCCGAAGAATTGCTCACGAACAAAGGCACCGTCTTTGCTTTTAAAAGCCTGGTATTCGCCGTCCAGGGCTTCTTCCATGCGCTGCTTCAAAAGGCCGTGGGTATCGCGCAGCAGCAGTTTGTCCCAGTAAGACCCCCAGATCAGCTTGATGACATTCCAGCCTGCGCCCCGGAAGGTGCCCTCTAACTCCTGGATGATCTTGCCGTTGCCGCGGACCGGGCCATCCAGTCTTTGCAGATTGCAGTTGACGACAAAAACGAGGTTGTCGAGCCGCTCCCTGCCGGCCAGTCCCAGAGCGCCCGTCGACTCAGGTTCGTCCATCTCGCCATCGCCCACAAATGCCCAGACTTTCCGGTTCGAGTGCGGGATGAATTCGCGATTCTGGAGGTAACGCATGAAGCGGGCCTGGTAAATGGCCTGGATCGGCCCAAGGCCCATGGAAACCGTCGGGAACTGCCAGAAGTCAG
>Ga0181588_10001469_pt1 | contig 20957 bp, 16 predicted proteins | sample 071ome_26_FD_148607 | JGI IMG/M metagenome (GOLD analysis project Ga0181588, IMG submission 148607) | Coastal salt marsh microbial communities from the Groves Creek Marsh, Skidaway Island, Georgia - 071409BT metaG (spades assembly) | ecosystem: Environmental > Aquatic > Marine > Intertidal zone...
TAATCGTCGCACTCGTCGTATTCGCCGAAATGGTCACCGTGCCAGACAACGCAGTGTAGTCCGTACCCGCTGTCGCAGTGCCAGCAACCGAATAGCCAACCACCGTATCAGTCGCAGAGGCAGTGCTTAGGTTCACAGTAAATACGCCATTAGTCGATGGCTCAGACGCATCCGTCGTATTTGTAACGCTTACGACCGCCGTATCATCATCACTAATGGTGTTGGTTGCTGTAAGATCGGCGGCGGTAGAGCTTAGCGATGCTGTCCCGCTCGTCACGCCCGTCAGCGTAATAATAACCGTCTCATCGCCTTCCACCAGGCTATCGTCGATCACCGGCACGCTAATCGTCGCACTCGTCGTATTCGCCGAAATGGTCACCGTGCCAGACAACGCAGTGTAGTCCGTACCCGCTGTCGCAGTGCCAGCAACCGAATAGCCAACCACCGTATCAGTCGCAGAGGCAGTGCTCAGGCTGACCGTAAATACGCCATTAGTCGATGGCTCAGACGCATCCGTCGTATTTGTAACGCTTACGCTGGGGGTTGGGTCCAGCGGAATATGATTATTAATCACACCATTAGACGTTGTCGCAGGCGATGCGCCTACGACGAAAGAGAAGTCTAGGTAGTAAGTCGTATCATCAGAACCAGTTGGCGCAGTTGCTTGTGGCTGGATCTCAACGATGCCGCCGCCAAGGCCAGGATTAAAAGGTCCTGAAGATACAGGGATTGCGAGGCTCTGGAAGGTGTACCCTGAAGGTTCTGTTACATTGAGTGTATAGACACCATCAGACGCGCTACTGTTAAGCACAAAGCTATACTGGCCGTCTGCCGACGTAGTTTGGGTGTTTGGCCCTCCTAGAGTTTGGTCCAACGAGCTATTGGGAACGAGTGAGCCGTTATAGTTGAAAGTCACGACCGCACCGGCAACAGGTTGGCGCGTCACAGTGTCGTACACCACCCCCGCAGGATCGATAACCACTGCATCAACACCGGTTATGTCGGTACTAGCATCTGCGACAGTAATGGCGGTTACGACATTACTATTGTTGGAACCCACTGCTGATCTGGCTTTAGCCTTGTTACTGTTGGATACGGTAAACTCAACCTTATAAGTCCCCGGGGCGACATCATTAAAAATGTATATGCCGCCGGCCCCGGTCGTTACTGTTTGGAGAAGTAGATCTGAAGCGTCAAAAAGCTTGACGGTCCTACCGCTCAAACCGACCCCTCCCCCGTTCAGGACAGTTCCTGAAATTGAGCTGGCGCTGTAGAAATCAACTGAAGCGGTATCTGAAATTGACAAACCGTCTAGCGTGCCGGTGATTGTAGCCGTCTCGACGACACTGGAGGAGGTTAGGACGGCAGTGTAGGTTCCATCCCCATTATCATTTACGGCGGAGAGCGATCCGGCGTCGGTAGAAAGTACGACGGTGTTACCCCCAGCCGATAAGTTGTTTCCATTCACGTCCTTGAGCTGAACCGTAATGGTCGAAGTAGAGCTGCCGTCGGCCAAAATACGAACCGGCGAAGCAGTGATTGTGGACGTGAGGCTCGATGGATTTATCGATGCGGGTGGTGAGGATGCATAAGTGTTCAATGCATCGAATAGTCCTGTGGTAGCAGCATTTCCGGAAATTACGTTGCCTTGGTCTCCAGAGGCTGTGTCGGCATAGACCCGAGTGCTACTCACAAATTGCAAGAGATAGGTTTTTTGAAGTCCGCTTGCAGCGACGTATGAGGTGCCGTCATCTACTCCGCCGGATACTGTGAGGCCGATGCCATGGACAGTTGACCCCTGAGTATCGCGCCAATTTACTGCTGCATTGAATGTAGAAGTAGATCCGTCACTGAATTGGAATGTGACTGTGACCGAGTAGTCGTTTCCTTGGCTTCCTCCGAAGCGGCCATCGTCCGTGGTATCAGAAATCACCGCACCAGTTATGCCGAGCGTTGCGAAAGTATTCAGCCTTGTAGGCTGGTGGGCATTGTTTCCGTATTCGCCGATTACTCCGTTTTCGAAACCTGCGGTAACGGTCGTTTGTGCAATCGCGGGGGAGCCCAGAAACAAGCTAGACAAAAGAGCGCAAAACACAAATTGCAGGCGGAAGCAGACTGATCTCATCGTACTGACTTTTTAGCAGATTTGGTATCAGGAGCCCATAATTTGGCCTCCGAGAATTACCAACTAAAAATTTTTATATGTGAAAGGATTGCCTCGGCTAGAATTCCAAGGTCGATCATGCGCGTTATCGAGCATTTGGCACAAAACGACTCAAAAGTCCGCGGAGGCGAGTGGGGTGGGATTCGGAGACGAGCCTTCCTGGACTGCCGCTCAAGCGGACCTCACTCAACAGAGGGGAAGCGCAGGATCACCACTGGCCAGCCGCCTGTTACGCCGCGCTCGGGGAGGAACTCGGCTACAGTCTGCCCACGTGCGATCAGCTCGCGATATTGCGCCCATTCCCGCGGGAACCGTTCCTGCTCCGCAGCATAGCGGGCGTGCTGGCTGAGCACCGCATAATCGGCGCGGCAGGTGTCGATCCTGTCGTGCGCGACTGTCCCGTAATCGATATTGGTTCGCCCGCCGCGTGCGGATTCGACCAGCGAATTGTCAACTCGGCCAGCGAGCAGCCCGCGCGCGTCCTTGCAGCCCAGCGTGCCGAGCGGAAAGACAAGGTCGAATTCGCTGTCCAGGAGGTCGAAGGCGAAATGTTCGACGAAGATTGAACTGCCCGACGCGGAGTTAGCGCGCAGCCAGGCCGAGGCCATCACCCGCGTATCGTTCATCCGTTCGCGCCCGTCGGCGAGTGTGCCGAGCAGCAGCGGCACAAGCGTTGCCGCGAGGAGCAAGCTTGCCGCGAGCGGCGTCGCGGTTGGCCGCAACGCTGTGCCAAGCCATGCTGCGATCCGCACCAGCGCCAGCCCAGCGAGCATAGCGAGCAGCGGTACAACTGCGAGGATCCACCGCTCCCACACGATATTCTGGCTGCTGGCGAGCACGAACATTGCGATCCCCGGCACCAGCGTCACAGCGACGAATTCGCGGCTGCGCGCCGCCGTCACCGCTCCGAATGCCGCGAGTGCCAGTCCCGCGACGCCGAGCGCACGCGGAAACGGCCCGCTCGCATACCACCATGCATTGTCTAGCAGCCCGCCCCCGGTCGCGCTGAGGTGATAAGGCTGCACCTCGCCATAGAGATTGGCGACGACCGTGTTCCAATTTATGATCAGGAAGGGCGAGATAACGATCATTGCTGCCAGCGTCCCCGCAGCGGCAGCGGCGAGCAGCACGAAGGTACGCCGCCCGGCCTCTACTCCACTCCGCCAGCGCAAGACCAGTACACCTGCGAGCGACAGGAAGGAGAGTGCGAAGGGCCACTTGGTAGTGATCGCTAGGGCCACGCAGAGCACCCCTGCCGCTAGCGAACGCAGCGTGCCGCCTCGCCCATAAACAAGCGCGCAGAGCATCCCCGCTAGCATGAAGACGGTCGCCATCATGTCCGAGCGCACCACCTGCGAATAGGCGATATGCACGGGACTCACGGCGAGGATCGCCGCCGTAGCCAGTCCGGTGGGGCGACCGAAAAGCCTGGTCGCTAACCGGCAGGCAAGCGCAATCCCGGCAACAGCGACCAGCACGATGGCGATGCGGTGCGGCAGCACGAGGATGCCGGGATCGGCGTAGATCGCCTCCGCAAAACCCTCTACGCTCACAAAGCGCCCGGTCGCGAGGCCCAGCCCCAGCACCGCCACGTCGATCAGCGCGAGCAGGTACATGGTGGTTGTGGCGGGATGGCCGAACCATTGCGGGTTGAGTTGTCCGCCGTCGATCATCCGGTAGGCGCCCAGCTCGAACATCAGCTCGTCCTGGTCGGTCAGCGCCGGCAGGCTGAAAGCGACCGAGTCGAGCCGGATCGCCAGTGCCGCGAGAAGAACGGCAGCGAGTACAATGGAATAGAGCGAAAAAGCGGGGATGCGACGAGCGCCGAGAGCCATAGGTGGCGTATAGGCTGCGGCCCAGCGCAGCACAACCGGCAATCGCATAATCCCGTATGTCGCCCGACTGGACAGGCGTGCCGCCATCGCGTAGCGAAACCCGCGCGTACACACTCAGGCGTCTATCGCCGGCAGATGGAGGATTTGCAATGGGTTCGCAGCTTGCTGCACAGATTGAGGAATCCGCCGCCTGGGTCGCACGGAACCGTTCGTCCGAGGCTCTATTGGACGGCCTGACACAAGGTGGGTGCATGATCTGTGGAGCCGGCGGTTACGGCCGTCAGGTCGCCGCGGCGTTGCGCGAAAAGGGCATAGCCGTCCATGGCTTCATCGACCGAAATGCCGTACCTGGTACTATGCTTGATGGCATACCCTTGGTGACGCGCGGCGATGTCGTTCCGGCGGAGGCTGCGAAGTGGACGGCGGTCATCGCGATCAATAATTTCCAGACCTCGATCGAAGAGGTGGTCGCGTGGGCGGCTGGCCTGTTCGGTAACACGGTGTTCGTCCCCGAACTGCCCGACGTGGTCGACCCGGCTCTGGGCAATTACTGGCAAGGTGCGCGCGATCTCGTGACGCGGAATGCCGATAGCATCGCGCGTCTTTACGAACGGCTTGCAGACCAGACTTCGCGTGACATTCTGGCCGGGCTGGTTGCCTATCGCCAGAAAGCGGCGCCGCAATTTCATCCGCTGGTGGACCGTGAGAATCAGTACTTCGCCCGCGACCTGCTCCTGCCGCAGGCCGAGCTTCACGTGATCGACTGCGGTGCCTGGCCAGGGGACATGGTTGGCTCGGCCCGCGCCGCCGGTCAGCCGATAGTCGGCTGGTATGCCTTTGAACCCGATCCGCAGAACCATGCCGCGCTCGCAGCGGTCGCACGCGAGGCGGGAATTGAGTCGGCCGCCCTGTTCCCCTGTGGAGTGGGCGAAATCCCCGGCATGGTTTCATTCGCGGCCGGGTCCGCTGACGCCTCACACGCAGTCGAACCGGCGACGGCCGGTGCCAGTATGGTGCCGATCGTACGGGTCGACGACGTGGTCGAGGCCGAGCGCATCGACATGGTCAAGCTCGATATCGAAGGCTTTGAGGCCCAGGCGTTGAATGGCATGATGCGTACGCTGGAGAGGCACCGGCCGCGCTTGTGCATGGCAATTTATCACAAGCCCGCCGACCTGTGGGAGCTGCCGCTCGCGATCGCCGATCAGTTTCCCGAGGCAAGGCTTGCCATTCGTCAGCACGGCTACAACGGCTACGATACTGTCCTCTACGCCGACCTTTAGAGCTGAGCGTCAGGCTTTGGGCTGGGGTCGGGGTGCAAGTATGGAGCGCGGTTGCGCCAGCCGCGAAGGCGGATCTCGCGCCACACGTCGCCGATTGTCCCAAGCGACAGGCTGATACCGATAAGGATCAGTAGCCCCGGGCGCAGGAAGAAGCCAACGCCCACGCCGACCTGCAGCTCGACGATCTGCCCTGACAGCCACGACTCGCGCCAGATCGTCGGGATCAGTCCAAGCACGATCTCTCCGGGGAGGCACAGAAGATAGCAGGCGACGAGAGCGACTGGGCGGGCGGTCCCTTTCCATGGTTCCATGAACACAAGCAGGATCGCCATTATCTGGGTGTAGCCGCCCGCCTCGGATGAAATCAGTGCCAGGCAGATCCCGAGTGCGGCCAGTCGGTGCGGGGAAACCGCCTCGGGCCGGAGGTAAACCGCGAAAAGTGACGTAAGCAGAAGCGCCTGTCCGCTTCGCATCAGGATAGTGACCACCACCAATCCGGTCTCGGCAACGTCTGAGCCGACCACGCGCATCACAGGGAATACCTCGCCCGACAGCAGAGAGATGAGCGGCTGATAGGTCACCGAATAATAGATGTCGAGCACCTGCGAGGCGATGAAGCCACTCGAATAATTATAGATGTTGGTAAAGATTTCGATCGGTGACCCCGACCCGTGCAGCAGGTAGGACACGAGGTAGACCAGTAGCGTAGCAATCGCCACGCCCTCGGTCCAGCGCCAGCGTCGCTTGAGCACCTGCACCGCGAAACCGGCCACCAGATAGACTTTGAGATTGATCGCCAGCCCCGCAGCCAGCCAGCGTAACCGCGCCGAGGCGAGCAGCGGGCCGAGCGCCAATAACATGCACGTGAAGGTCAACAGCAGCACATTGCCGCGTTCCAACGCGAACAGCATCGGCATGCCCATGCCGAGCCCGATGGTGCGCTGGACGGCGGTGCGCGGGTCAATCTTGCGGAAGGTCAGCCAGCACAGTACGATGTTGATCACGAACACTGCAAGGATCACAGCTATCCCCAACCAGTCGCAATCGCGCGAGGGCAGCCCTTCGTTGGAGACATAGCAGCGGTCTAGCCCGAAGAAGCGCAGGACCACGAACGTCAGCGGCGGATAGATCGTGCGCCATGAATCGTAAGAGCCCGGATCGCGCGCCCAATATGCGGTGTTGAACCAGTCCATGAAGGTGTCGCTGGGTTCGTAGAAGAACGGCTGGGGCAGATAGCCGTTCAGGTCGAAGAGATACGCCACCCGCACCAGCAGTAGGATGATGGCGACAGCGAACAGCGTCTCCGCCCACCAGCCGAGCCGCGAGGGCGCGGGGTCGACGAGTGGCTGCCTGCTCATTCTGCGCCGACCCGGAAGACCAGCCGACGCAGCACAAAATAGTTCACCACCGACACCGCCACCGCAGCAGCGATCCCGGCTATGTAGGGGTTGGAGACGAACTGTGCGATTGCCGCCAACGCGCCCAGCCCGAGCACGTAGTGCCCGGCATAGGAGAAAACAAAGCGCATCTTTGCGGGCTGGCTGCCCCGGAATACGTGGCGCGAATAAGTGAAGTAGTTGAAGGCCATGCCCATAACGTGCGACGTCGCCTGGGCGAGAAACATGTTCATGCCCAGCGACACCAGTAGCAGGTAGGCACCAATACCAAATGCCGTGTTGAGCGCCGCCGCCTGGTAGAACCGCACCAGTTCGCTGATCCGCGCCCAGAGGGGAGCGATCCCGATCTTAGTGATCTTCTGGAGCAAAGTTGATGCGCTCCTTCTCTATCACCAGCGGCGTTCGGCGGGTGCGCTCGGAAACGATCCGCAGGTTGTCGCCCAGCAGGCCGAGCAAGCCGAACAGTAGCGCGAATTCGAACTGCACCACAGCTCCGATCAGCCAAGCGGCGATGGGCCGTCCCGCGAAGAAAGCAATCACACCACCGAGCAGCATTAGCCCGGCCATCAGCATCCCGAATACACCGATATAGATCGGCGCCCGCAGCAGCCGCTTCGACGAGCCGGACAGTGCAGACATGGCAAAATCCAGCAGCGCGAGGAAGTTGTTCTTCGATGCTCCGGCCGCACGCGGCGGACGGGCATAGGGGATCGCCTTGATCGCAAAGCCTGTTTCTACCAGCATGCCACGGAAGAACGGCTCGGGTTCGGCCAGTTCGCGGGTATAGTCGACCGCCCGCCGGGAATAGAGACCGAACCCGGTAGCCTGCGGAACAACCGGGTGGTCGCCGAAATTCTGTGCCAGCCAGTAGGACAATGCACGCAACTGGCGGTGCAGGAACCCTACCCTTTCCGCGCTCCTGATGCCTAGCACGATGTCGTATCCCTCACGCCAGCCGGCGATCAGTTCGGGGATGAGTTCGGGCGGATCTTGGAAATCGGCACACAACCCGATCACCGCCTTGCCCGACGTCTGGAAAATCGCGTGAGTGGGGGAGCGCATTTGTCCGAAATTGCGGCTGTTGACTATCAGCTTCACGCGCCGGTCGCGGGCGCACACCTCACGAATCAGCTCTACCGTGCGGTCGGTCGAGGCATTGTCGATTAGCACGATCTCGAAATCGTCGATTCCCAGTGACTCGAGCTGAGCAGTCGCTGCGGCGATGATCGCCTGCGCGTTTTCCTCTTCGTTATAACAAGGGATCACTACCGAGATTTCCGGCCGCTGGCGCGCGGTGGCAAGAGTTCGGGTCATGGCGCCGCCGCCTTTCTTCCGTCCGCTTCCGCCCCACCGTCGCGGCGTGCCGTGCCAACCGGTACGCGCCAGGCATAGAACTCGATACCGAAACCAAGCAGCAGCACCAGCGCTGCCAGCACACCGAAGGCGAGATTGAATTGGCGCGAGGTGTCGATGTAAGCGCTCTCCAGGATGCGAATGTTCGCGGTCGAGGTCAGTTCTTCGACCGAGGCACCTTCGAGCAGGCGCTTGTAACTCTCATAGAGAGACAGCGACAGGTCGAGCTCGCGGCGCAGGCGATCGACCTCAGTCGATTCGCGCACCACCCGCCCGACGGAGTTCTCGTTGTCCGGCGAGAGCGAGCGCGCCTCGGCAAGCTGCTTGCGCAGCGCGTCGATCTCCGCCTGGATCTGGCGCACATTGAGGTGATCGTCGCTGTAGAATTCGCGGGCCGCATTGAGCTGCGTCTCCTTCCCGATGATCATATCTTCGAGCTGCGGCACCCGCGCACCGATTGCGCCGATCGCGGCTTCGGGCGAGCTGTAGCGGGTCTTCATCCGGAAGGTGTCGTAGCGAGCCTGCGCGTCGGAGAGCCGGTTGCTGGCGTCCTTCACCAATTCTTCGAGGACCCGGCGCTTGTAGGCAGTTTGCTCGCGCGAGACTTTTGCCAACTCGTCGCGGATCGACACCGCGTAGGCCGCTACGATGTCGTGAGCAAGATCGGCATCCTCGTTGAGCAGTTCGACCTGGACGATGCCGCCGCGTAGCGCGCGCAGGTCCACCTCGCGCTCCAGCCATCGTGTCGCCGCCACTTCGTCACGGTCGAGACGCTCGGTGAGATTTGCTTCTTTGATTACCCTCTCGCGAACCGCGTCGCTGCGGCCGATTAGCAGGCTAACCTCGACGGCGGTCTGCTGGCCAAACACGTTCTGCACCGCGCCTAGCTGGGTCAGCGCGCTGGCTAGGCCGAGGCTTCCCGGGTCGGTGGGAGTGAGGGTCACCGCGGCTCGGTATTTTTCGGGAAACAGCGTCAGCCCGACGAGGATCGCGAAGATAACGGCAAACAGCGCACGCCGCCACGAGGGACGGCGGATCACCGGGGCGGTGGCGAAGCTGTCGAACAGCGAGGGGGGGGGCTTGACCATCAGTCCACCGCCAGCACCGTGGCCGCCGCGATGCCAAGCTGGAACAGCACAGTGCTGATCTGCGTGATCTTGCCGAGAATGTCGGTTTCGCGGGTCTTGACCGGCACGAACACCACGTCTCCGGGCAGGGCCGGCGTGGACATCGCTCCTCGATCCTTGGTGAGCACGGCGCCGTTCGCGCGCACGACGAAAATGTCGCCCTTATCGGCAGCATTGATCGTGCCGCCGGCCCTGTCGATATACTCGCGAATTCGGCGTGGTTGGCCACCGATCATGAACGACCCGGGGCGATAGACCGCGCCGAAGACTCCGATGCTCGAAGGCTGCGGAGGGATATAGATGCGGTCGTTGTTTTCGAGGATGAGATCGGACTGCGGCAGTGTGTCGGCGGGGCCGATGTCGAGGATCAGCCGTCCGTCTGGCTCGGTCTCGCGCAGGTTGGCGAGGAAGCTGCGCGCGGCGGTCATTTGGCGCTGCTGCTGGTCGGCGGAGACGCTGTCGTCCGTAGTCAGAGGTGCCGCGGCAAGCGTCAATTCAACCTGATCGATCGCATAGTTGAAGCTCTCGCGCTGCTGGGCACGCACCGAATTGCGGATCAGCTGCGTGCCAAAGGGGAAAGCTCGAGACGTCAGGCCGCCAGCACGGGCGATTAGTTCGGACATGGCCGTGCGCGGTTCGACGAAGTAACTACCCGGGCGGGCGACCTCGCCTTCGATCCGCACGATGATCGACTGGCCTGCCGTCGGTTGGCGCAGGCTGCCCAGTTCGAGGATCTGCACAATGTCTCCCTCGACGGCGCGGAAGCCGGCCGTTTCGCTCATCCCGATCTCGCGAGGGCCGGGGCGATTGCCTTCGGGCACGGCACGATAAAGCAGGAGGCGCGAGGGGTCGCCGAGGCCGCTCACCCCGCCCGCAAGAGCCACTATGTCGGCCAGCGTCTCTCCGTCGCGCAGTTCGAAGATTGCCTCATTGTTGACACTGCCGAACACCGCCACCTGCTTGCCGACCGGCGGGATCAGTAGCACATCCTCGTTTTCGAGCACGAAATCGTTAATCCGGTTGCCGCCGAGCAGCAGATCGTAAAGGTCGAACTCGCCGACTTCCAGGCCGTCACGGATCAGCTTGACCATGCGCATCGACCCACCTGCACTCGGCCCGCCGGCTTGCAGCACAGCGTTGGCGAGAGTCGAGAGGCTCGAGACCGTGTAGGCACCGGGATTGTTGGCGAAGCCGGTGACATAAACGCGGATGCCGCGCAGGTCCTCGACCCTTACTCCGACCCTGAAGTTACGATACTGCGTGCCGATCGCCCGCATTATGAAGTCCTTGAGGTCGCCGTTGCGCACCCCGGCGAGCTTGATCATGCCGACGCTGGGCAGGAAGATCTCACCGTTGTTGTCGATGGTGCGTTCGACACTGCCCTCGACCGAGCCTGATAGGGAGATGGCAATCGTATCGCCGACATTGAGACGATAGTCAGGCGGTACCGTGGCGGTGGCCGGCACGGCGAAATCACGGTTTTCTGGCAGGATAAGGTCGGCCCCGAAGACCGGCAGCTCGCGGCCGAGAACGCGCTCGACATATTCCTCGAACTCGTTTGGCTCGGCTTTCTCGATTCGCCGGTTGCGATCGAGGAGACTGACGTCCTTCTCTTCGCCGGCACCGTTGCGGGTCTCGACGCCGATCGACGGATTCGCCCCGGATTCCTCGATATCGGTCGGGCTGATCGCCGGTCCCTGATCCACTGAATTGCTGCCGTTCTGCTGACCCTGATCATCGTCTTGGCGATTCTGGGCCTGCGCGGGCGCCCCGGCCAGCATTATGCCCAGCCCAATCGCGAGCACCATAGCCTTCGAGAACTTGAGGAAATCAGACAGGGTCATTGCAAAATCCGTATTTGTTGCATCATCCGGCTCGCCAGACAGACAGACAGATCGTAGAAGCCTAATAGCAGGCGCGGGCGTCAAGACCAGCATCGATTGTCTATTCCGCTGCATTCGTGCGCCGGGCAGGCTGACTTGCACGCATCAGCAGCGCCTTGGCAAGTGCCGCGCAGTCGGCGAAACGATGTGAGCTCGGCAGCAGGTCATCAGCATTGCCGTAGCCATAATCGACGAAGAGGCAGTCCATCGCCCGGGTGCGGGCGAGCGCGAGGTCGACCTCGCTGTCGCCGACCATGACGCATTGTCCGCAAGCAAGGCCGAGCCTCTCGACTGCCGCATCAAGCATGTCTGGTGCAGGCTTGGGCGGCAGGCGATCGCTGCTGCCAACGACAGCGGTGAAGTGCCGGTCGATGCCGAGTTCACCAAGCACCTTATCGCACAGGTGTTGCGGTTTGTTGGAGCAGACCGCGAGAAGCAGACCAGCCTCCGCGAGCGTGGCGAGCATGGCCTCGACACCGCGATAGATGCTTTCTGCCGGGGTGCGCGTCGCCGCATAGCGTCGCCGGAAGGTCGCGAGGTCGCTATCGAGATCGCAACAATCCTGGCCCAGCAGCCCGCTGACAAGCGCCGCCCCACCGAAACTGGCAAAGGGGAGCGCCTCGGCATAGCTCATGCGACGGGGCGACCCGCGCTCGGCCAGCATCGCATTGGTGATCGAGAGTGACATCGGCACGCTATCAACCAGCGTGCCGTCCAGGTCGAAGATCACCCCCGCCAGAGGCGTTTCGGCGTTCATTTTTCCTGCAGCGGGATCAGCATGTTCTCGAGGAGTTCCTCGCGCGGCAGGAACGGCGAGAGATCCTCAAGCGGGGCGGTGACCATCGTGCCGTCGGGCAGGCGCTTCGACGACAGCTTGGGCGCGAAGTTCTGTTCCTTGTCCACCATGATCTCGCAGATCGCCGGTCCAGGCGAAGTCAGCGTCTCCGCGATCGCAGCGGCCATATCGTCATGCTCGCTGGTATAGCGGTAAGCGAAACCGAAAGCAGCCGCGACCTTGCCGAAATCGGGGAAGGTGACACCCGAATCTGGCCCGCAGCCCACAGAGAAGCCGTTGAAATGGGCCTGCTGCGACTGGCGGATCGAGTGGTAACCCGAATTGTTGTAGAGGAAGATCTTGGCCGGGATGTTCTGTCCGACGATGGTCTGCAATTCCTGCAGGTTCTGCATGATCGAACCGTCGCCCGCCATGCAGATGATCCGTTGCGAACCTTCAGGCATGGCATGCCAAGCGCCGATTGTAGCCGGAAGATCGTAGCCCATCGAGGCCGCGCCGGAGTTTGAATACAGCCGCTGGCCGCGCTTCAGCCGTGCCGCCTGCACCGTCACCACCGCGGCGGTGGCATCGGCCATCACGATCACCTCGTTTTCGGCAAGCTGTTCGAACAGCGCCTCAGTGAAGCAGTAGGGATTGATGACGCCCTTCGTGTCCCAGTATTCCGGCAGCACCGGGTGATATTTGCGCCGCCGGTCGAGCGCCCAGTCGAGATAAGCTTCATGCTCAGTCGGGGTTGTGTGGCCTTCGAGGGCCCGCTCGAGCGCCGGGAAGAAGTCCCGCAGATCGGCGTGCACTGGCATGTCGATCGACAGTGTCGGCTTGGCGAGCTCGGCGGCGTCGACATCGACCATGATCTTTGTGGCCGCACGCGCGAACGCCGCAAAGTTGTAGCTGATCTGGCGAATGTTGAGCCGGCACCCTAGCACCAGTACGAGATCGGCGTTCTGGACCGCGAAATTACCTGCTCGGTCACCGACCGTGCCGGGGCGGCCGACATAAAGCGGGTGTTCTTCCTCGACTAGGTCCTGCGCGTTCCATGCCGGGGCGACCGGGATGCCGAGCTTTTCGGCGACGCGCCGGAAGCAGTCATATTCGCCGCTTAGCCGGACGCCAGTCCCGGGCAGCAATACGGGCCGCTTGGCCGCCGCGACGGCCGCCACCACCTCGCGCGCCGCCGCATCGAGGGCCTCGCCGCTCAGCCAGCCATATTCCGCGGGCAGGGCAAAGGGCCGACCATAGCCCTCACGCAGCGGATCGAAGCCGTGCAACGTTTCCGGATCGATCGGTGCGGCTTGGATGTCGATCGGGATGTCGAGCCACACTGGGCCGGGCCGCCCGGTTTCGGCCAGCCACAGCGCTTTCTCGAGCAGGTAACGGATGTCCGAAGGGTCCATCACGGTCACCGCGAACTTGGTGATCGGCGTCACCATGGCGACGATGTCGGCCTCCTGGTCGCCGAGCTGCCGTAGCCGCGTTGGCGCACGGTGTGCCATGGTCTCGCGCTTCACCTGTCCTGAGACAACCAGCATCGGGATGGAATCCGTGTAAGCCCCGTGCACCCCGTTGAGAGCGTTGATCCCGCCCGGGCCCGTGGTCACGTTGACCACGGGCAGCTTACCGGACAGCCGTGCATAGCTCTCCGCCGCCATGGCGAGCGCCTGCTCGTGGTGGCAGCAGACATAGTTGAGCCCGTCGACCCGGCCCAGCGCATCGTTGAGATGCATCGCTCCGCCGCCGGTCAGCATGAAAACATGGCGCACACCATGCTCTTGCAGACAGCACGCAACATAGTCGGACAAGCGCATCATCGTCATTCGAACAGGTTCCCAACTTTACAGTAAAGACGCTGCGCGGGGCCGGCCTGCAGCCCTGCGCAACCATGACCATGCCAGCTATCAGCGGGCCGAAGTAAGGCCGCGGGTCGGAACCAGCGCGAGCACTTCGGGTTCGTCGCTGTAGCTGGCACTGATTTCCTCGAGCAGCACCGGCTCGTGCGCCCTCATCGGCGCGGTGAGCGCTTCGCCGCCTTCGAACTCCCGGGTCGAAATCTGGCCGTGGAGCAGCGGCACCGCGAGATAGACATCGTCCATCGTCAGCACATGGCCCGCCGGCAGATCACGCTTGGCATAGACGCCGCGCACTAGCGCATCGAGATATTCGCGCTCGCCAGCCGGAATCTCGCGACGATCGTTGCCCGCGCCGCCGCACATTTCCTTGGCCTTCAGAAATGCCTTGAACCACACGTCGGCCTGTTCGGGCTTGGTGCAGTAGGGGCTGACCGGCACGCCTTCGTAATCGATGTCGATGTGGCGTTCAAAGGTGCGCGCGCCCTTGCCGTAGGCAATCAGGATCGAATCGTGCCAGTCGCGCTGCTCATGGGTCGATAGGCCGATCACCAAGCCCGGATAGCGCGCCTTGAGATAGTCGATCTGGTTGAGCTCCAGATCGCTGTCTTCCGAAGGATAGAGCGAGACGCAGTGGTTAAGCGCGAAGGGAATGTTCCGCGAAGTGAAGAACTGCACCAGATTGTCGATGTGATGCTCGGCCGCACCGCCCGAGGAGGCGATCACCGGCTTACCAGTCGAGGCCATCTTGCGCAGCAGGGTCTTGTCGCGGATGTCGGAGCTCGCAATCTTGAGGATGTCGACGCCGAATTCGACGCACTTATCGACCGAGACCTCGTCGAACGGGGTTACCATCGTGAGCATCCCCTTGGCCTGGATTGCCTCGACCATCTGGCGCAGCTGCTCCCACGGCATCTGGGTTGCCAGCGTCTTCTTGATGTAGCGCACATCCGAGCGGTCCCGGTAATCCTTGTGGACGAAATTGTCGACGTCGCGGAACTGCAGCTTGATCGAAGCCTTCACCCCATTGCGCGCAACGACTTCGGCAAAGTCATCGATGATTTTCATGCCACGCTCGATCTTGCCCCAATGATTATTGGCAAGCTCAAGCACGAAAAGATCATCAAAAATCCCATTTTTCATAAAATTTACCTTCTATAAAATCTCATCGGTTTCCGTCGATTTAAGAAATCAGTGGTTTGTCTGCCTGAGCCATGCCACGGTGTCCGATACGCATTGATCGGCACAGCGAAGCTCGGTCGCTGTCTGCATGGCGAGACTTTTCGTATCGGGAAAATGGCCAAGATAGGCGCTCGGGCGCTCCACGTTCACATCACCGCGTTCGATTGTAATGTCCTCCCCCAGCGCATCACGAACCTTGCGCGCTATCTCCTCCATCTCGAGCACTTCTGCACCGCAGAGATCTATCGCGCGGCTCCGTCCGATTAACGCCAGTCCCGCATCAAGCACCAGCCGGCACAGATCGTCCACATGGATAAGGGAACGGAAAACCGGAATTTGCGCGCTAATCGAAATCCGCCGCGAGCGCAAAGCCTGCTGAATAAAATTCGAAACCGCGTAGGACTCCAGCTTGTTTACATAGGGGCCGGCGATGTTGAAAATCCGCCCTGTGAGCACCGGAAACCCAGCCGCCTCGCCCCGGGCCAGAAAGCGCGCCTCCTGCCGTAGCTTGGCCATGCCGTAGGGATGAAGATCAACCCCCTCGGCCGCCAGCTTGGCCGCGCCCGAAGAGGCGACGAAGACGCTCGCCGGACAGCCTTCGCAGGCGGCCAGCACCGTGTCATCAATGGCAAGGTTGGTATCGAAAAAGACCCGCTCGCCAAGCTCTTCGGCCTTTTCCTTGGTGAGGTAGGCAAGGTGCACGAGGTGGGCGCCCGCCACATCGTCCGGCCGCATCGCGTCAAGCTCACGCACAGGCAAGGTGCCGCCTCCGGGCAGGGCCAGCGCACGCGCGGTCGAGCCGAAGAGCGCCACACGGTCAGCAAGACCTTCGCCCCAACGCGCCGCGGCATGCGCCAGCAGCGCCTGGCCGATCCAGCCGGTCGGCCCAGTGATGACAAGGCGTTGCATCGCTTGCATTCCCTGCTTCTGCGGTCTCTTACCGGCGCACGAATTTTGTGAGCGTATCGACCATGTAGCCGATCTCGCTTTCGCCGAGGCCCGGATAGACGCCCATCCAGAAGGTGCGTTCGGTAACCATGTCCGAATTGGTGAGATCGCCCACCACACGGTATTTGCGGCCCTTCATGTAGGGCTGGCGGGTGATGTTGCCACCGAAAAGTAGGCGGGTTCCGATCTTCATGTCATTAAGGTGCTTGACGACATCATCACGCGTGAAGGGCGTGCCTTCGCGCACCGTCAGCGGATAGCCAAACCAACTCGGGTTCGAACGCGGCGTCGTTTCGGGCAAGATCAGCACGTCTTCCAGCGGGCGCAGAAGTTCGCTTAGTAGCGCGAAGTTGCGGCGGCGCGCGGCTACGAATTCATCAACCCGGTCCATCTGCGCCAACCCGACCGCAGCTTGCATGTCGGTAATCTTCAAATTGTAGCCGCAGTGGCTGTATGTGTACTTGTGGTCGTAGCCGAACGGCAGATCTCCCAGCCGACGGCAGAAGCGCTTGCCGCAGGTGTTATCCACGCCCGGCGCGCACCAGCAGTCGCGACCCCAGTCACGCATCGATTCCATCACACGCTTCAGCCGCGGCTTGTCGGTGAACACCGCGCCGCCTTCACCCATTGTGATGTGGTGCGCGGGATAGAAGCTGAGCGTGCCCATGTGGCCAAAGGTGCCTACATGTTGATCGTCGTAGGTCGCGCCCAGAGCATCGCAGCAATCCTCGACCACAAACAGGTTGTACTTCTCTGCCACGCGCATCACTTCGGCCACGTTGAAAGGGTTGCCAAGCGTGTGCGCAAGCATGATGACTTTGGTCTTTTCTGTGATCGCCTCCTCTATCATTTCCGCCTTAATGTTGTAAGTCGGGATGTCGACGTCGAGGAACACGGGTACTACGCCGTACTGGAGCGCCGGGTTGATCGTGGTGGGGAAGCCGGTCGCGACGGTGATCATCTCGTCACCCGCCTTGACCGCTTCATTGCGCAGGTAATGGCTGGTCAGCGTCGAAAACGCTACGAGGTTTGCCGACGAACCCGAGTTCACCGTCAGCGCGTGGTCGACGCCAATGTATTTCGAAAGCCGCGCTTCGAATTCGGTATTGAATCGACCCGTTGTCAGCCAGAAGTCCAGCGCGCTTTCCGCCAACAGCTGCATATCCTTGGCGCCATAAACCTTGCCCGAAACCGGCACCGGGCTTTCGCCCGGCACAAAAGGTCTGGGCGCGTGGTGCACTTCGGCATAATGGCCAACTAGGTCGACGATCAGCCTGCGGAATTGGGGCTCGTCGAGCGTAAGTAGCTCTTCGGGGGTGGTGGGAAGAGGAGTGTTCATTATTTATTACTTTCTTGAAGAACCGCATTCAGCCTCACCTGATAATCGGTCAACTGCCGACGCGAAACAGCCGCAGCATCCTCGCCAGCAACATGAGCCCTATGCCATTCGATTATTTGATCAATAGTTCCGTCGAGATCAAGCGCTGGCCGCCAATTAAGTTCTTGTTGCGCCTTTGAACAATCGAGTTTCAAAAGCCCTGCCTCGTGTCGCCCCCCGTCGCTAGTGAGCTCGAAACTCCCGCTGCCCCAGCGCTCCAGCATCCTCTCGACTATCCAGGAAACCGGCCTGGCATCGGCTGGTGAGGGACCAAAGTTCCAGGCATCAGCAAAGCGTGTATCGCCGAAGGCCAGGCGTTGGGCGATCAAAAGGTAGCCGCCTAACGCCTCGAAGACGTGCTGCCATGGTCGGATCGCGTGGGGTGATCGGATCGATACTCGCTCGCCAGCGATGATCGCGCGCATGATGTCGGGAACAAGGCGGTCCTTCGCCCAGTCGCCACCGCCGATCACGTTGCCGGCCCGTACAGAGGCAAGCAGTGCCGCGCCGGGCGCGGAGAAGAACGACTGGCGATAGGACGCGATCACGATCTCTGCTGCCGCCTTGCTAGCACTATAGGGGTCGTGTCCGCCGAGATGATCTGTCTCGCGATAGGGCCAAGCCCACTCGTTGTTGCGGTAGCACTTGTCGCTGGTCACCGCGACGATCGCCGCGAGCCCATCCACCCGACGACAAGCATCCAGTACGTGGGCGGTACCTTGTACATTAGTGGCGAAGGTTTCGCGCGGTTCATCGTAGGACAGGCGCACAAGCGGTTGCGCAGCGAGGTGGAACACCACCTGCGGCGCTGCTTCGGTCACCGCCGCATCAACGATTGCGGGATCGCGGATGTCGCCCTCGACGTGGCGCAAGAAGCCCGTCGCACCAATCTGGTTGAACAGGCTAACCTCGTCGGCGGGCAGCGCAAGGCCGGTCACGTCCGCGCCCATCTCGGAAAGCCACAGGGATAACCAGGCGCCCTTGAAGCCGGTATGGCCCGTCACCATTACACGGCGGCCAAACCAGAAATTTGGGTCTACCAGCATTTCCAGGGAGCACCTTTAGTCCAAAGTTCCTCGAGATAGATTTTATCTCGCAAGGTATCCATTGGCTGCCAAAAGCCTTCGTGCCGATAGCCCCGCAGTTCGCCGTCGGCCGCCAACCGCTCCATCGCTTCGCGCTCCCAAATCGAATTCGGGCCCTCAACATAGTCGTCCAGCACCGACGGGTCGCAGACGAAGAAGCCACCATTGATCAAACCGCCATCGCCAGCCGGCTTCTCGCGGAACCCGGTTACGCTGTCGCCCGCAAATTCGAGCGCTCCGAAACGGCCCGGAGGCGCCACCGCGGTGACCGTCACCTTGGCGCTGTGTGCCTTGTGGAAGGCCAGCAGCGCGGTAATGTCGATATCGGCCAGCCCGTCGCCATAGGTGAAACAGAACGGCTCTCCGTCTGGAATATATGAGCGCACAGCCTTCAACCGACCGCCAGTCATAGTATGAGCACCAGTGTCGACCAGCGTAATCTTCCAACCTTCGTTGCGATTACGATGCACATCCATCCCGTTCGTTTTGAGATCGATCGTGACATCAGCGAGATGCAGAAAGTAGTTCGCGAAATACTCTTTAATCAGGTAGCCTTTGTACCCGAGGCAAATTACGAAATCCTTCACTCCGTGGGAGGAATAGATCTTCATAATGTGCCAGATAATCGGCATTCCGCCAATTTCTACCATAGGCTTAGGTCGAACGGACGTCTCCTCTCCAAGCCGGGTTCCAAGCCCTCCGGCTAAAATTACTGCTCTCATTCGATTATTTCCTATTTGACCCGCGCACTTGTGCATGCCGGGTAAACCGAGTTGATCGCTAGACGGCTTAAAGATGTTCGTTTCATAATCAAGCCGCTTACGATTAAAGTGTGTCGGGTACAATGACTATTGTCAAAAATGACATAGATTTTTTGCATTCGAATTCAGTGCTTTAGTAATATATTTCTTTCGAATGAACTCATTAGAAAAGGAGGGCGAGCCGACTATGAACAAGATTATGATTGGACGCGCGCCCACCCCAAGGCGGCGATTAGATGCTTCACCTTCTAGCACTGCCGGTTAGCAAAGAGCATCATCGAATGTCTTGGCCGCCTAAAATTTTCTATTTTTGTTTAAAGGCAAGGGGCATGAGTTTTGGCAACGGAGCGACATAGTGATGAGCAAGAGCTAAAGATGTTGCGCGAGATTGAAGTGCATTTGCAAGATAGCAACGGAGTTATGAGTGCGTGCCGCAATGCTGGGATATCGGGCAACACCTATGACTACTGGCGCAAGAAATTTGGCGGTCTTAGCTGGTCGCAGCTGTCTGAGATGATGGCAATTCTTGGCACGCGCCATGGAAAGACTGCGGTGCGAGGCTCGTTAAATCGGTGCGAACAGGCAAATGGGTCCAAGCTCCTAGCTAAAAAACTGAAGCCCTTTGGGCGGGCTCAACTTCAAGCCATGACACGAAATTAGACGGCCTTTCATCCCGCCCAGATTACCTATACTACACGGTTATGAGGATCTTAGTCACCGGCTCCGCTGGGTTCATCGGCTTCCATCTGAGCGAGGCCCTGCTGCAGGCGGGCCACCGTGTCGTTGGATATGACGGCATGACATCATATTACGACGTGGCGCTCAAAAAGCGCCGCCACCAATTGCTATCGCAGCACGAGCATTTTCGCCGTGAAGAGAATATGCTCGAAGACTATGACCGTTTACGTGCCATCGCGCTTGAGAAAAAGCCGGATGTGATCGTACACCTCGCTGCTCAAGCTGGGGTCAGATATAGTCTAGAGAACCCGCGAGCCTATGTGGACGCTAATCTGCTCGGCGCATTCAACGTGATGGAGGTGGCGCGAGAGCTGGAAGTTAAACACCTGCTCATGGCCTCAACCAGCTCGGTCTACGGCGCCAACGAGAAAATCCCTTTCGCGGAAACCGACAAAGCAGATGCCCCGATGACGCTTTATGCGGCGACCAAGAAAGCAAACGAAGCGATGGCACATAGCTACGCGCATTTGCATGGCATCCCGACCACCATGTTTCGCTTCTTTACAGTCTACGGGCCGTGGGGCAGGCCAGACATGGCTTTCTTCAAATTCACCAAAGGGGTTCTCGAGGGCACACCTATAGAAGTCTACAACAAAGGCGATATGTATCGTGACTTCACTTACGTAACCGATCTGGTTCACGGTATAGAATTGCTGATCGATCAGCCGCCCGAGGCCCCTGACGCACGCAGCCGAGCAATTGAAGGCGACAGCCTATCCCCTAATGCGCCCCACCGTGTGGTAAATATCGGCAATGGCAACAAAGTCAGGCTGGTCGATTTCATTGAAGCGATCGAGACGGCTTGTGGGCGCACGGCCATCAAGAATTTCATGCCCATGCAAAAGGGTGACGTACCAGCGACCTGGGCGGATAATTCGCTTCTTCGCACATTAACCGGCTATGCCCCTCAAACCGATGTGCGAGAAGGCGTGCAGAAGTTTGTCGATTGGTATCGCGAGTATTATTCAGTCTAAGCTCGGGTCGGTGCGACTAGGTAGTCACCCGGTAAAGACCACCGCCAGCCAGTATCACGCGGCACACTATTTGGGCGATCGTAGGATAAGCGCATAGGACGAAAATATTATTTGGAGTGCACGGATATGGCCGCAATAGAGCTCAGAGGCAAAAGAGCCTAACAGCAAGCAGATTTATAGATCACCAATTGGAATATCGCTGCAAGACG
>Ga0181588_10001472_pt1 | contig 20933 bp, 17 predicted proteins | sample 071ome_26_FD_148607 | JGI IMG/M metagenome (GOLD analysis project Ga0181588, IMG submission 148607) | Coastal salt marsh microbial communities from the Groves Creek Marsh, Skidaway Island, Georgia - 071409BT metaG (spades assembly) | ecosystem: Environmental > Aquatic > Marine > Intertidal zone...
ACTGACAAATAGAAGCGTACTGTGCCGACGTGCCTCAATCGCGGATATAAAACCGAGAATCCGCTCCCTGTTAAGCTCATCGAGCCCCTGGGTCGGCTCATCCAGCACCAGCAAGAGCGGCGATTTCACCATGGCTCTCGCGATGAGTACCAGACGCTGCTCGCCATAGCTTAATGACTGGAACGGTGTCTCAGCCTGATCCGCCATGTCCACCGCTCGCAGCCACTCTCGCCCCAGACGAATTTGTGGTTCTGTCGGGGCGTCATAAAGCCCGATCGAGTCAAAAAACCCGGAACAGATTGCAGATAACACATCGCAGCGCACCGTGTAACGTCGATGCAGATCATTACTGACCAAGCCAAGTTGGCGCTTGATATCCCAGACTGACTCACCACTGCCCCGTCGATGGCCGAATACGGTGACATCGTTACTGAAGCACTGCATGCAGTCGCCAGTGATCAGCCCCAATAAGGTCGATTTACCCGCTCCGTTTTCCCCGGTCACCAGGGTATGTTGTAGCGGAGCGACCTTGAGCGTGAGTGCGTCGAGCACATTTCGGACTCCGTACCGGACCGTGCACTGGTTCAGTTCCGCAATGTAGGGCGCGTCATAGGCCTCGAGCCGAATAGCATCCTCAGGAATCCCGGGCTGAACGATGGCGTCTGTGCCGATGGCCGCCTCCAGCTGGGCCAATTGCTCATCGCGCGCACCCTCAAACGCCGTGAGCAGACCGGCCTCTACATGACCAAACTTCTCTACCCAGTAGGGAATATCGGAGCGATTGCTGAGCAGCATTATCACGCCGACACCGGACGCCACGGCCGCCCGAAATGTCTCGCTCAGTGCTTGCACCGTCCCTTGGTCCAAGCTGTCAAAAGGGTTATCGCAAATAAGCAGCTCAGCGTCATCTAGGAGCGCTTTCAGCACCATGAGCTTGCGACTCTCGCCCGTGCTCAGTTCTCGATAGAAAGCCTGTAGCCGATGGCGCATGTTCAGCTGATCGATGAGGGGGTCGTCCAGTCGATCGGCAGGCAAAAACTCGGCGACGCGGGTGCCCCATTCGTCTTCCGGGATGATGTCCGTCGCCGCAAGTCGCCATTCCTCCTCATAGGTGGCCTGCTGGCGCTCGAAGGAGATCAGCGCGATTTGGTCGGGGTCGAGCGCTCTTTCAACAACGCCCTGAAGCGGGAAAATATCGCCAACCAACAACTGATCGATCAGTTGCTTGCCTGACCCATTGCGTCCGAACACACACCAGCCGTCACCCGACTGAATAGACCAGTCCGGCACAGCCAACCCCTCACACTGGCAGTCAGACAGCTGAATAAGGATTGAAGAGTCAACCACAGTTCCACCTCTCCACAGCCGGCGGTGACCACCGGTGGTCATAGCAGGCCCACTGCCAAACCGCTTTTTCTGAACCTTGCTGATGATTTCCCGCTAAACTGCGCGCCTCGACAAATCCTGGATACCGCGCCATGACTGACTCCCGCACGCGCATTGAGCAACTCAATGCGATGGCCCCCGACTTCATCAAATTGCTGGGCGGCAGCATTATCGAGTTGGACATGGATTCACAACAGGCCATCTTTTCCTTCAACGTGCCGTTAGAGTATTGCCACTCCGGAGATGTGGTGCAGGGCGGATTCGTGACGGCTATGCTGGACGCCGCCATGTCGCACGCCCTGTTTGGCACCGAAGACACGATCTCCGGCGTCGCCTCTCTCGACATCGCCACGCAATTTATCGGGGTCTGCCGCGGACAGCAGCCGCTGCGGGTTACGGGCAGGGTGAAGAGAGCCACCTTCAGAACCGCGTTTCTTGAAGCGGACATTCACGACCAAGAAGGCACACTCGTCGCCACCGCTCAGTCTGTGGCCAAACTGAGCCGCCAAACAGCAGACGCCTAACCCGCTGAATACGCTCTATCGCAGTCGGGGCAGCACCTCCTCCGCAATGTAAGCCAACCGCCGGTCGCCGGACGCTACGCTCTCGCCAGGAAACTGTGCCCAGAAGTGGATATCAGAGATCTGGGGGTATTGCTCTATCATGCCACTCAGCTTTTCTACGGCTGTATCCGCATCCCACAGCTCATACAGCCCATTCTCCATGGCCGTTCGGGCGTCGGGGAACAGTGGCGTCTGGTCCGGGGGACCAAAGGCACCCCAGCGGATGTATTCATTGGATTGATACAACACGTAATCGCCCACGCGCTCGGCTTCCGCCTCCGGATCCTCCGCGATAATCGCCCAGCAACCGAGAATGATGTTTCCCTCTTCGGGCGCCTTGCCATTAGCCTCGAGGCACTCCACATAAGTATCCATCCCGATACCGCCAGTGCAGAGGAATCCGTCTGCAATCCTTGCCGCGCGGTCAATTGCGGGGGGTGCCATGCCGCCTAACAGCACCCGGGGCGCGCGGTTCGGTTTGGGTGTGATTTTAAGGTCGCCAACGGCAAAGCGCTTACCCTCAAAGTTGACCGGCTCACCCGACCAGGCGCGCCGCAGAATTTCGATCCCCTCCTCAACGAGGCTGGGACGATGAGAAATTTTGCGACCAAACTGATCAAACTCCAGCTGCCGGTAGCCAATGCCAACGCCTAGATCAAACCGACCACCTGAAATCAGAGACAGGGTCGCTGCGTCTTCGGCCATCCTCACGGGGTCGGCCAGTGGCAGGAGCATGAGGTTGGTGCCGAGGCGCATCCGCTCCGTCCGCGCCGCAATGGCCGCATGGATGACCAATGGTGATGGCGTGTAACCGTCATCACAAAAGTGGTGCTCGGTGAGCCAGACCGAGTCGAAACCCATCGTCTCGGCCCGCGCGATCTGATCCAGCCGCTCAGAATAAAATTGTTCAAAGTCAATCTGCCAGGGCTCCGGGTTTCGGAAGTCATACCAGAGACCAAAATCTACCTTAGATGCCATCGCGCTTACCCTCTCAGAGGCCGTTCACAAAATCATTGAGCGCGGCGAGGTACCCCTCCCGCGCTTCCATAAATGGAGCGTGACCGCTCTCGGGGAACTCTACGCCCGTTGCTCTGGGATGGTTCTCTGCCACCCAGCGGGAAATATCGGGCGCCACAAAACCGTCTTGACCACAAATGAATGACAGCAGCGGGATATCCAACGCCATCATCATCTCGCGCTGGTCCAGATGCGCGAGCTCCGCTAGCGTTGCCGAGACTCTAGCGCTGGAATTCAGGAACGCCCCAGCCATGGAGGCTAGCACGGCATCCGTCGGCGGTTTGGCACAAATCGCCGTGGCCAACATGGTCAGGAAATTGACGCGGTCATCGTTCATTGCAGCGACATTGGCCTCGACGTCCTCAGGCATGCCCCCAATTTGCAGACCTGGCTTCTGGGTATAAATCGGGCTCGCCCCGGCGGTCAGTACCAAACCGGCGCAACGATCCCCCAGCAGGCTGGCGGCATGCGTTGCCACGGCACCGCCGAGAGACCAACCATTGACCACGACGTCAGAAAGACCCAGGTGCGCGACCAAAGCTGCCACGTCGCCGGCGATGGCCGCGATGCTCAGGTCGGCAAAATCGTGATCTGATCGACCGCAGCCACGGTGATCCATGGTGATCACGCGGTGGCCTGCGGCCTGCAGCGGCAGAATGACGCCATCCCAGCAGCGATTGTCCATACCCCAGCCGTGAATCAACACCATGGCGCGACCATCGCCGCCCAAATCTTCGTAATAAATGCTCTTGTTACCGTCTACTTCCAGCCTTGCCATCGCTAGTCTCCCCTTTGTTGGGTAATCGCCACCGTTACCGTTGCGGCGAAGTGTTCAAAAAATGCCTCGAGGTCAATGGCATCCGGCGCCACTACCCACTGATAGATCGTGCCGAACATGGTCGAACAGTAGCCCGTGGCGAAGTGCGCCGGGGCAACGTCCGCCCTGATCTCGCCAGCTGCCTGTCCCTGTTCGATCCACTGCTGCACATCGCGTCGATAAATCACGTGGTGGCTGGCCAGACTGGCGCGAATATCCGATTCCCGCCCCAATGACTCGTACCAGAGGATATACATCGCCCGGAGGTAGCCTGACTCCCGCGTAAAAATATCCCGCTGCGCCTGAATGGCCGCCTCGAGCGCCGCCAGCCCCTGCTTGCCTGCCAGATACTGGGAAAGGTGCGCCTTCCAGATGTCATCGAAGCGCGCAAACAACTCCATCCATAGCCCATCTTTCGAGCCGAACCGGTAGCTTGCCAGACCGCGGCTGTAACCGGCGCCCTCGCCAATGTCTTTGAGCGTCGTCTTGGCCGTGCCACGCTCATTCACCAACTCAATCGCCACCTCAAACATCCGCTGATCTGATAACGCCGTTCGCTCGGCTTGAGTATTGCCCGCCGACGACTCGGTGATTACGGCATCAGTCATTTACCTCTCCAAAGCCCAGATGTTTCTGTATGGCGAGCCTTCCCGCCGCTACTTCTTCCCGGAGCAGTTTTTTATCGATTTTTCCCACGCTGGTTTTGGGGATGTCGTCTACGACAGCCCAGTATTCAGGCACCCAAAACTTTGCCACCTTATCCACTAAAAATGAGCGTAACTGGTCGGGCAAGTTCTCACCATCGCAGCCTGCCTTGCTGCGCACAATGGCGAGCGGACGCTCCTGCCACCGGGGATCGTCAACCGCCACCACCGCGACCTCTGCCACACTCTCGTGCTTCAGCAGCACGTCCTCAAGGTCTACCGATGAAATCCATTCGCCGCCCGACTTGATCACATCCTTGGTGCGATCCGTGAGCTGCACATAGCCCCGCGCATCCACTATGCCCACATCGCCCGTGCGCAGCCAGCCGTCCTCGGTAAAGGCATCGGTCTCCTCATTGAAATAACTGCCGGTCACCCACGCGCCTTTCAACTGAAGCTCACCTACTGTCGTGCCATCCTGGTCCAGCAGATTGCCCTCGTCATCCATAATCCGCACTTCAATGCCGGGGACAGGTCGGCCGCTTTTCAGTCGCCAGTAGGTCTCTGTTTCTCCATTGAGGTCTTTGGGTGGATGCGATAGCACGCACATCGGGCTGGTCTCTGTCATCCCCCATCCCTGAATCACCGGCACATTCCATCGATCCCGGACCGCTTCAATCATGGACGACGGTACGGCGGACCCTCCCGATACGATGGCCCGGAAACAGGACAAATCCAGCGGCGCCGTTTCATCCGCCAGCAGTAGATCGCCCAACAGCGTCGGTACCATTGCGGTCAGCGTTGGCCGGGCTGACTCGATCATGGCGCGCAGATGGGGGCCCTGCAGGTGCGGACCCGGCATCACCATGTCTGCGCCAGACATCCAGCCGCTATAGGGGAACCCCCAAGCATTGGCATGGAACATCGATGGCAGCATCAAAATCACGTCCCGCTCCTGCACCGCAAAGCTGTCTACCGACCGTGAGGCCAGCGCGTGCAGATAGGTGGTTTTCTGGCTGTAGGCCACGCCCTTTGGATTGCCCGTGGTGCCACTCGTGTAGCAAATACCTGCGGCCGCGTTTTCCTCGGGCTCAGGCCAGAGGAAAGTCTCTTCCGCACCGCGCAACAATGACTCGTAGGACACGGCGCGCGGATCATTCAGCGAGGTGGCGGGGTCGTCACCGTCCCCCGACACAATCACATGCTCGACATCCGGAATCAGTGGCAGGATCGGCAAAAAGGTGTCCATTAATCGCGCGTCCAGTATCAGGAATCGGTCGGCAGCATGATTAATGATATAAGCGATGTGCTCTGCAGAGAGCCGACAATTCAAGGTATGCAGCACTGCGCCCAGTGACGGTATCGCCAAATACGTTTCAAGGTGCTGCGTGCTGTTCCACATAAACGTGCCGACGCGGTCACCGGAAACAATGCCCAGACGTGTCAACGCGTGCGCAAGGCGTGCACTGCTTGCATCAATGTCCGCGTAACTGCGCCAGTGGACTTGCTCACCATCATAGTCACCAACGCGACTACTGCCGAAATGTCGCGCGCCGAACCGGTGCAGCGTCTTCACCCCAAGCGGGGTGTTCATCATAGTGCTCGTCATGGTGGTCGGCATGCCGGCTACCAGTCTCCCGCCGCCGCGGCTTGTGCCTCGGCCAGCAGTGCCGGCACGTCATACTCCAGGCCCCGCGCGTACTCAGAATCGAGTTTGCCGGCGACATGTAGACCGTAGGCACCCTCAATGATCGCCGCCAACCGCCAGAAGGCCAGCGCCATATAGAAGTTCATATGGTTGAGTGGCCGCCCCAGCGACTCTGCCCAGCGACCGGCCAGCTCTCGTCGACTGATCACGCCAGTACGCCGTGATACCGCCTGCAAGGCGCTAAAAGCGGGCGGCTCCTGGGTTCGATAATCGCCCCAAAACATGAGCATCAGCGCGACGTCCATGTAGCAGTCGCCCACCGTGGCGAGCTCCCAGTCGATGATCGCGAGAATCTCCGGCTGCCGCTTGGAAGCCAATGTGTTATCGAGGTGGTAATCCCCGTGAATGACCGCGGGCGCAGACGCTGTGGGCACATTGCGCTCCAACCATTCTCCGAGAGAGAACAGTTCGGGCAGATCCCTGACGGCGTGCTCCCTGCGAACGCCCAGCCAGCGCTCAATCTGTCGCTCAACAAAACGCTCGGGACGCCCCAGCCTCGCAAGTGCTTCCAAATCGGTGGGCACGGCGTGGAGCGCAGCCAGCTGATCGATCAAGTCCTCACCAAGACGGTTCACGCTGTCAGACGAGTCGGCATACGCTGCCGGCAAGGCATCGGTCAGCGCCACACCATCGACCCATTCCTGAACCAGAAACGGCCGGCCGATCACCGTCTCATCATCGCACCAGGCCAGCACACGTGGCGCCTTGACCGGATAATCGGCTATCGCCTGTAGGATTTGTGCCTCCCGCTGGATGCCTCGCGCAGACGTTGGCGAGATATCATCAGCGGGGGGTGTTCGCACGACACAGGCTTTTTCGCCGTCGCGGAACTGCCATGTCAGATTGGAGTTTCCGCCGGCAAGGGCCGACACGAACTCAGCCTGTGCCCAGCCCAGAGAGCCGCGCAGCCAGTTAGCAACTTGTTCGGTAGCATCCGACGTCATCACACCACACCGAAGCTGGACAGCAGGCCGCCATCTACGGGCACGACCGCGCCTGTCATGTATCGACTCTGCGCCACCCAACACACCACCTCGGCGACTTCACGATCTTCGGCAAATCGTCGCAACGGAATTTGCTGAGTCATTTTATCGAGTGCGGCCTCGCTCAGTTCGGATGTCATTTCGGTCAACACCAAGCCGGGGATCACAAGATTGGCCGTGATCGCCTTGGGCGCCAACTCAATCGCCAGCGCCTGAGTGAGACCTGACAACCCCGCTTTAGAGGAAGCATAGGCCGAGTCGCCGGGGAAACCACGGAAACCCACCACCGCGCCCACATTGACCACTGCGCAGCCCTCGCTCATATGGGGCACAGCGGCCCGGGTCATATTCATGGCGCCCGTGAGGTTGACCTGAAGCACCTCTTGCCATGCGTCGTCGGTCAGGCGGTGTATCTTGCCGCCGCGGTGCACACCCGCGTTGTTGACCAGTACATGAACGTGGCCGAATCGTGCCACGATTGCATCAACCGTCTCGCTGACTGAGGCTGAGTCAGCCACGTCGCACTGGAATCCTGCCGCGGACTCCCCAAGCGATTGTGCAAGCTCCATCACGGATTCCCCCCGTGCGATCAGAGCGACGTTGTGCCCGGCTTGGATTGCCAGCCGCGCGATCGCCGCGCCAATCCCCCGCGAGGCACCGGTCACGACCCAGACTACATCGCCCGCCATAGTGTTCACTCCTGAATTGCGCATCAACGCGCCGCAAACCCTTGGATTTCTTGTCGGTCTCGTTGCTTGTTTGCGTCCAGCAAGTCTAAACTAGCGCCCTGATTTGGCAACCCTGATGGTTGTCCCACGGCACGAGAGCCGACGACAGATATCCTCAGGAGGTAACGGCGTGTGGTCATTTGAAACAGACCCGGAATTTCAGGCATCACTCGACTGGATTGACGAATTCACCCGCGAGGAAATTGAACCTCTCGATCTGGTCTTCCGTGAGCCGGGAGACCCTTGGGACCCCAACTCCCCGGCTTTTGCCGCCATGGCGCCATTGAGAGAGATCGTCAAGCAGAAGCAACTCTGGGCATGCCATTTGGAACCGGAGCTGGGCGGACAAGGCTATGGGCAGGTCAGCCTGGGACTCATGAATGAGATTCTCGGTCGCAGTCGCTTTGGGCCCAGCGTATTTGGCTGTCAGGCCCCCGATTCCGGCAATGCGGAAATTCTGGCCAAATTCGGCACCCCCGAGCAGAAAGAAAAATACCTCAAGCCACTGCTCAATGCCGAAATCGCCTCCTGCTACTCCATGACCGAGCCGCAGGCAGGCGCCGATCCGGGCGAGTTTCTGTGCACCGCGACCCCAGACGGCGATAATTGGGTGATCAACGGCGAAAAGTGGTTTGCATCCCACGCCCGCTTTTCCGCTTTTCTGCTGGTCATGGTCGTGACCAATCCAGACGTTCCCATCCATGAGGGCGCGTCGATCTTCCTGGTGGAGCAAGGCACACCGGGCATGGAGATCATCCGTAATTCCGCGGTCGGTCCCTACATCGAACAGGGCGACGGCGTGCACGCCTATATTTCATTCAAGGACTGCCGCGTCCCCGCAGAGAACCTGCTCGGTAACGAGGGACAGGGTTTCCATGTGGCGCAAACCCGCCTGGGCGGTGGTCGTGTGCACCACGCGATGCGCACGGTCGGGGTCATTCGCCGCGCCATCGATATGATGTGTGAGCGCGCCCTGAGTCGTCGCACTAAAGGCGAGCTGCTTGCCGACAAACAGATGACCCAGGAAAAAATTGCCGACGCTTACACCATGATGATGCAGTACCGACTGCATGTGCTCTACACAGCCTGGCTGATCGACAAGCACAAGGAGTACAACCGCGAGGTGCGCAAAGAAATTGCCGCCATCAAGGCAGCGACACCGAGAGTGTTGGTGGAGATTGTTTCCCGCGCGATGCATCTGCATGGCAGCCTCGGCAGTTCTGATGAGACACCACTGGCGAATATGTGGGCGAACATACCGGAGTTGGGCGTGGTCGATGGCCCGACAGAGGTTCACAAGGTCGCGGTCGCCAAAGCCGTGCTGCGAAACTACTCCGCTCATGATGCCCTGTTCCCGAGCTATCACACGCCAACTCAGCGCGCCAAAGCGCTGGAAAAATATGGGCATTTTTTGCCAAGCTGAGAGCACGTCAGAATGAGATGAATGCGCGCTGGCGGAGCCTGATCATCCGCCCGCCCGAGCAGAAAACAGGGGGATGCTCGATGAACGGACCTTCAATTTCAGGGGGCGCACAGGCCCGTATTCACTGGCTCACAACACTCGTCCTGACTGTCGCAATGTCTCCGCTCTCCCGGGCAGTCGCAGATACCGGCGAGCGCCTTTACAGTGAGCACTGTGCGAGCTGTCACGCGGCCACACTGAGGGGCTCAGCCCATGGCGCCGCCCTCTCCGGCCCAGCATTTGCGGACAAGTGGTCCGCGGCCCCTGCTCAGTCTCTTCTTACCTACCAGATGGCGGAAATGCCGCCGGGAGGGGCCCAAAGCCTGTCGCCGGCGCAGCATGCCGCCATTGCGCAGTACGTGATTGGTCAATCCGGTCTGGACTCAGAGACCTTACTGGTCAGTTCAGCGGCGCACCTCACCAGCGCGCCTGCCGATGCCGTCGAGGTGGTGGAGTTTGCAGAGGCAGGAAGCGTCATGGATATGGCGCGCAGTGCGGGTGCGTTCACAATGCGACGCGTTGACGATTTCAGACCCGTGACCACAGAGGAACTTAACCGGCCTGACGCCACAGACTGGTTGAACTGGCGAAGAACGCTGAACGGACATGCGCACAGCCCACTGATCGACATTTCCAGAGATAACGTCTCGCAGCTCAGCATGAGCTGGTCAATGGCCATGCACGAAGGGAGTAACCAGCCCACCCCACTGGTGCGAGACGGGGTCATGTTCCTGACCCATGCAAACAACAAGATTCAGGCGATCGAAGCCGCAACCGGTGAGCTACTCTGGGAATATCAGTATGTGTTCCCGCCGGCTTCCAAGATGCTTGGCGGGCCGACCCGCAACATCGCACTGTGGCAGGACCGGTTGTTTCTAGCGACCTATGACGCGGCCATTGTCGCCATTGATGCGGCAACCGGAGAAGAACGCTGGCGTACTGAGAAAGCCGACTATCGCGAGGCCTTTACCCACAGCGCGGGGCCCATTGTGGCCAACGGCATCGTCGTGAGCGGCATCAATGGCTGTGAGTTGTTTACCCAGGATGGCTGCTTCATTACCGGCCACGACCCCGAGACCGGTGAAGAGCTGTGGCGCACCTCAACGCTAGCGGAACCCGGTACCCCCGAATATGCGAGCTGGGGGGATGTGGCCCCCGATCGCCGCGGAGGCGGCGATATCTGGATCGCTGGCTCCTACGACCCCGAGCTGGATCTTGTTTACTTTGGCACCTCTCAGCCCAAGCCCTGGGCCGCGCCTAGCCGGGGCATGTCGGTGCAAGACGCCGCGCTCTACACCAACGCCACACTGGCCGTGAGACCCAAAACAGGGGAACTGGTTTGGCACTTTCAGCACATCCCCGGCGAGACCATCGATATGGAGGTCGGGTTCGAACGCATACTCGCCGATATCGATGACGAACAAACACTGCTAACCGTGGGTAAGGACGGCATTCTGTGGAAGTTGGATCGCGCTACCGGTGACTACCTCGACCTTCTCGACACCATGGATCAAACGATTTTTGAGGTGAATCGAGACACCGGGCGGCTGAGCTATCGGGAGGATATCGCCGCCGCCGGTATCGGTGATACCTATACAGCGTGTCCTGGTATCTACGGGGGCCACAATTGGCAGTCCGCGACCTACGACGACGCCCGGCATTTGCTGTTTTTGCCAGTGCATCAATTGTGCTCCGACATGACGCCTCGTGAGGTGGATCTGGGCCCGGGCGGAGGTGGTTATGGCGCCGATGTCGCGACCTACCCCATGCCCGGCAAAGAGGGCTTAGCGGGCGCCCTACTGGCGATCGATGTGCGCACGATGGAGGTTCGCTGGAAAGTGGAGCAGCCTGCGTTATTTATGAGCGGCGCCCTGTCGACCGATGGCGGTCTACTGTTTATTGGCGATTTGGACAGGCATTTTCAAGCGTTGGATACCGAGACGGGGGAGCGATTATGGTCCACTCGCCTGCCAGCACCGGCCCACGGCTACCCCATTACCTATGAGGCCGAGGGAAAACAGTTCGTCGCGATTCCCGCGGGTATCGGGGTCTTCCGTGCGCTGACTGCGGTGATTTTCCCCGATATTTATCAGCCCCCGGATGGCCAGGGGCTGTTCGTTTTTAGCGTGCCACAGTAGCCAGGGCGGTCTGTCAGTCGACGCCCTTTCGCCCCGCCTCACGCACCATAGGCGCATACTCGGCAAACGCCGGTGGTTCTGCGGTGGAGCCAGTTGTCACCCCCGCATCCACCGTCAGCGTCAAGCCACTGGTGTAGCCTGACTCGTCGCTGGCCAACCAGAGCGCTGCATTAGCCACGTCCTGCGCCAGACCAGCGCGGCCCTTCAGCGGTGACGCCTCCGCCAGCGCCGCAATCGTGTCGTCGAGGTTATGGTGATCCCCCGTCAACACATCAGCCACCATCGGGGTCGCCATGCCTGCAGGCGCAATGCAGTTCACACGCACTCCGAAGCAGCCCATTTCGGCCGCCAGATTTTTAGTCATCCCGACAACCGCGTGTTTGGCCGCCGCGTAGGCATGAGGCCCCAAGCCGCCCATGACACCCGCGGTACTGGACATGCTGATGATGGAGCCCGAGCCGGCCTCTTTCATGTACCGGCTGGCATGCTTCATGCCGTAAAAGACGCCATTGATCATGATGTCGATGGTGAGCTTCCACTCTTCCGCAGGCGTGGTCGACATGGGGCCCACCGCACCGACAATGCCCGCGCAGTTGAAGATCACATCAATTTGGCCAAACTCCGAGACGGCGGCTTCTACCAGCCCCTGAACGTCTGCTTCTTCCGTCACATTGCAGTGACGAAAAATGGCATGGCTCGCGCCACCCAGTGCGGCAGCCATGCTCTCGCCCGCCTCATCCTGAATGTCACCCAATACCACCCGGGCACCGTGGTCCACATAAGTCTTTGCCGTTGCCGCACCGATACCGCTAGCGGCACCGGTAATGACCGCGACTTTACCTTCCAGCCTACCGCTCATTTTCACTCCTCGTGTTCGTTAATCGACGCCGCCCAATCTCCAACAACCCGCTTAATCAGCCAGCAATCGATAAGGTATCCGCTTCACCCGACTCAGGCCATATCGGCCCTGTGTCGTGACATGTCGCCAATCAGATCTGGGGTGATCGCTCTTTCCACAAAGTACCAGGCGCCTGCATCCTTCGCGAAGGTATCGTGGTACGTGCCAATGAATATCGCCTGCATCGCAAAGTCATCCGGCACACGCTGCATCACGGTAATACAGCTTTTCGCGGTCGCCGTCTGACCTGAGGGATCAATGCTAATGGCAACATTGCTCATCAGATGACGGGTGTTGGGCCTGCCATCATATAAGGTCACGTTATCAAGTTGCGCACCCACCTCCGCTGCACCTTTAGCGAGCGCACCGACGATCCCCCACGCGCCCTTCTCAAACAGCGCAGCACAGCCGGCCAAATCACCGCAATCGATCAAGTCACAGTACTGAGTCATTAACTCGGTTACGGCAGCCAAATCTTCCGTGTCGGCCATCATTCTACCCCTCGCTTTCCAGCCTCTCTCATCAAAGGCGCCTTCTCGGAGAAGCGTGGTGGGCCCGCCATGGATCCCGTGGTGATGCCCGCATCAATGGTCAACGTGTGACCGCTCGTATATCCCGATTCATCACTGGCTAACCACAACACAGCATTGGCCACATCATCCGCAAGACCCGGTCGCCCGCTGAGGGGTGACTCATCGGTCAACATTTTCAGCGTCGAATCGATATCGGTGTGATCGTCTAAATAGGCCTGAGCGACCATTGGTGTCGCCACGCTGTAAGGCGCAATGCAATTCACCCTGACACCGAACGCGCAGACTTCTGCAGCCAGGTTTCGAGTAATACCGACCACCGCGTGCTTGGCTGCGGCATAGGCGTGGGGACCCAAGCCTCCGGTCACACCGGCCACACTCGACATGCTGATGATGGACCCGGATCGCGCTTTTTTCATGTGCTTCGAGGCGTGCTTCATGCCGTAAAAAACGCCATTAAGGAGAATGTCTAGCGTGAACTGCCACTCCTCTGCAGTCGTCGACTCCAGAGGTCCCAAAGCACCCACAATGCCCGCATTGTTGAACATCACGTCGATCCTCCCGAATTCATCGACGGCAGACTGAATCAACGCTTCGACTTGATCTTCTTTGGTGACGTCACAGACTTTAAAGCGACTCCGATCACCCAGCGCAGCCACCATGTCGGCCCCCGCCTGTTCCTGAATATCACCCAGCACTACGTAGGCACCTTCACCCAGCAACTTCTCAGCGGCTGCCGCACCGATGCCACTCGCACCCCCTGTAATCACCGCAACCTTGTCAGCTATGCGACCCATATCCTGGTCTCCCTTTTTGTTTTCTTTATCTCTTGCTCAGCACCGTCAGTGCAGACGCCCAAAATAAAAAGAGGCGCTCACAATGAGCGCCTCCCTTGTCACGTGAAACGCTGCTCGGTCTGTTAATTACCGAAATCGTACACGACCTCCACGCCCCAGGTTCTCGGAGCAACCGGCGAGGCATAAGACCACAAGCCGGACACGTTGAGGCCATGCGCCAGCGCATCCTCATCGGTCAAGTTCCGGCCAAACAGGCTAAATGTCGCGCCACCTCGCTGGTAATTGATCGACGCATCCAGGTAGTTTTGCTTACCGTTCTTCAGCTCCGCCCTGTTGGTTTGCTCTACGAACAAGTCATCGATGAAGCGGTAGGCGCCGCGAATCCATGCCTGGCCTCCAGCCATATCCCATTCGTAGGTGCCGGATATGGAGCCGGTGTACTCCGGTGCACGCCTGAACTCGAGACCGCTGTTATCGACGATGCCGAAGCCGGAATCAAAGGTGAACTCGTCATATTCCGAGTCGAGGTAACCGAAATTAGCTGCCAGAGTGAGGCGCTCACTCACCAGAGCCTGACCTTGAAGCTCAATACCTCTCATTGTGGCGGTTGCCGCATTGAACACTGAGATTCTCTGCCCGGTAGCGCCGTCAGACTTCAGACCAATTTCTTCCTGCTTGTCCTGGTAGTCCATGTAAAAGAAGGCGCCGTTCAGGCGGAAGCGACCACCACCGAACTCGGATTTGAAACCCAACTCGTAATTTTCAAGAAACTCCGGGTTGTAGGGGATGGTCGCCGATTCAACACTGTCGACACGTCCGTTGAATCCGCCGCTGCGATAGCCCTCGGAATAGGTGGCATAGAGCATGGCATCATCATTCAGGCGATAGCGCAGGCCCACTTTAGGCGTGAATTCGCTCCAGTCAGTATCGGCATCTGCAGGCAAGTTACCGCGCTGTCGCGTTAGCTTTTCGTCCTTGGTGTATCGACCGCCCACCGTCAACGTCCAGCTGTCAGTGAAGGCGTAATCTGCCTCAAAGAACGCCGCTTGCGAGTCAGTCTCCTGGTGCGTGTACTGTGGAATGTCCAGAACGGCGCCCGGCACAACAAAGGTAATCCAGCTACGCAGCCGAATGTCGTATTCGGACTGCCAGTCGTAGACACCCGCCACCAGTTTCAGAGCACCGCCCGCGTCATAGGTAAAGCGCAGTTCGTGACTTTGCTGCTCATATTCGGCGGGTCGATCTGTGCCAAACAGCATCGGCTCTTCAGCCGTCCAGTTAGACACAATGGTCTCCTCAGTTTCAAAACTACCGTAGATGTAGTTCATTCTGAGATTTTCGGTGATATCCCAGCGCGCTTCGATGATGTGGGTCTCGGCGTCGAACGTGGCATTGTCGGTGTTCAGCGCCAGATCGTCGGGCGAAGAGACCACAATACCGTCCGGCAGCGGAAAGTCTGTCCAGGTTGTGGGCTGGTAGATCACGCGAGAGGTCTTGTAGCGGTCACCCGTCGTCGGCAGGTTGACACTCTGAGCGCACAGCTCAAAAGCACTGCAGAACAACTGATCTGGCTGACCCACATTGAGCAGTGGCGGCGTATCCTGATCCGTCTCTTCGTTGGTATAAGTATATTCCAGCTCAAAGTTGTCTGTAGCGTTCCAGAGCGCGTTGAACCCGTAGGACTGATAGTCAATCATGCCTTCATCGCGACCCAAGGCGACATTTTCGTAGTAGCCGTCACGCAGGTTGTTTCGGGCAGCACTCAGCTTCACCGCGAGATTGTCGGTCACACCAAAGTTCAGAATGCCGTCGTACCAGTAGTTGTCATAGTCCCCGTAACCAACCCGGACTTTGCCGCCGAGCTCACCCGTAGGCCGGGTTCTCTCGACGCGAATGGTGCCGCCGACCGTATTGCGACCGAACAAAGTACCCTGAGGCCCTCTGAGCACCTCCACTGATGCCAAGTCGATGCTGCGCAGAATCGCGCCACTGTTCGCACCGATAAACAAGCCATCGATCTCAACACCGACCGCGGGGTCAAAGTTTTTCTCCACATCGGCCACACCGACACCACGAATATAGAGCGCCGCGTTACCACCCGGGCCCTGCGAGGTATCGTCAAAAATCAGATTTGGCGAGATAAATGCGAGGTCTCTAATGTCGCGCGCAAAGGTGCGATTAATCTCTGTCTCGGTCAAAGCACTCACCGACAGACCAACGTCCTGAAGGTCTTCGGTCCTCTTTCGCGCACTGACCACAACCTCCTCCAGCATCAACCCCTCTTGTGCCAGCGCGACAGGCGCCACCGGCAGCGCCGTCAGAGCGGCCAGTACCGCAGCACTGAGAACAGTTTGTCTTGATCCTATTTTCATGGCTTTACCCTCTTCATGTTTGTGGCTATTTTAATTTAGTGGGCGTCCGATTCTTTAACGCTGGACTACCCTTCCGGAGCACTGAGTGTCGTGCCCGCGAATTGATTGAAGTAATGAATAGTGACCTCGCGCTCGGAGATCCGCCAAATACCGTCACGTCGCGCGTAGCTGTCTTTATATGTTGCGCCGACAAAGGTGGCCTCGGTGCTATCCGTCAGCAGGCCCATACAGTCCACATCGCACAGTCCGCTGGCAGCGTCAGGCCCGGAGAACTCCACCACCAAGTTTGATGTCACGTGCTGCGATTGGGCCCAGGCAGGCCAGAGCACCTCGTGGATCGCCTCGTGAACGCCATCATGACCGGCAAAGTCGCCAAAAGGCGGACCGATCTTCCAAACGCAGTCACCCCACCAGATCGACAAAAACCGATCGTAGTCTCGCTTATCGAAACCGTGGCAATAATTGCTCACCAGCGCCTCGATTTGGTATCGAGATTCCAGCCGGTCCAGACGGGTCATTAGCTCATCACTCACCGATGCTCCCCTCGCTGCAGTGTCTAGGCGTTGTTTCCTGCAGCGCCATTCGTTATTACGGAGATTCAAGCAACCTTCATCTGTTGATTAGTTTGCGCTTCTTGCTTGTTACTAGCAAGCCAAAATCGTCAGCCAACGTCAAGCCATTTCACCTTACCGGCTGCGCGTGGTTTTGGAGGTGGCTACCCGGCCTGCAGGCGTCTCAACTACCCAGCGGACCGCCGTGGGCTGAAGGTCAATCGCACTGGCTTGCAGCAGCTCGTATCGGGTGTTGCGCTGCTGCGGTATGCGACCCGCCCCCGCAATCGCCAGCGACAACGCTTCGGGGTGCCACATTTGTCCATGGGCCGCCCCGGCTGCCCGGGTGATGCTCTCATTAATCAGCACACCACCGAGATCATTAGCGCCCGCCGATAGCATCTCAAGGGCGCCTGCGCGGCCCAGCTTGACCCAGGAGGCCTGAATATTAGGAATGAGGTGCCCCACCGTCAGACGGAGCACCGCATGCATCAAGCGCGCTTCTCGCCAGGTCGGCCCTGGCCTAGACTCACCGCGGCGATAAAGTGGAGCGCCCTCGCTCACAAAGGGCAACGGCACCACCTCAGAAAACCCGCCCGTGCGCCTTTGTACCTCGATAACCCGCTGCCAGTGAGTGACCCATGCGGACGCAGAGTCAACATGCCCGAACATGATCGTCGCGGTGCTGAACAGACCCACCTCGTGGGCGCACTCCATAATCTCCAGCCAACGATCACTGGTGACCTTATCGGGGCAGAGAATCGCGCGCACGTCCTCATCAAGCACTTCCGCGGCCGTACCCGGCAATGAGTCGAGCCCCGCCTGCTTGAGCAACCTGAGGTAGCGCTCCAGCGACAAGCCCAGAGTCTTGGCGCCCTGATCAATTTCCAGCGGAGAAAAAGCGTGCACATGCATATCGGGCGCTGCCGCCTTCACCGTCTCAACAATGTCCAGATAGGTCTGCCCGGTGTAGTCAGGATGAATACCCCCCTGCAGACACACCTCTGTCGCACCCAGCGCGGCAGCCTCCTGAACGCGTCGGAATAGCTCCGCACCGTCTAGGTCATAAGCAGTCCGCCCAGAAGCCACCTCACCGCCCCCTTTGGAGAATGCACAGAAGCGGCAGCTGTATTGGCACACGTTGGTGTAGTTGATGTTGCGGTTGATCACATAACTGACCACATTCCCCACCTGGGTCTGCCGCAGCTGGTCCGCCGCCGCACAGACCCCCTCAACATCCGCCCCGCGCGCACTGAACAAGGACAACATGCCATCAGCGTCAACCGCCTCACCGCGTAAACAGGTATCGAGCGCTTCTGTTACCGCGGGATCCATTCGATGTGTCGCGAGCGCAATGGGTTGAGGCGGTTGCTCAGACACACCCGCTCGCCAGCTGTCATCGCGGACCAGGCCCTCGGCGTCCGCCCATTCGAGTGCACGGCGTCGGACCCCTCGGTCCAGCCACTGAGGGGCGGCGAGATACTGCGGATACACGGTCAGGCGGGCCAGCAGGTGCTTGTTTTGCTCCGCTGTTGCCGTGCGCAGTGCTGACAGGCTGGGCCACGGCGCCTCCGGATTGACATAATCCGGCGTGACCGGGGATACGCCACCCCAGTCGTTAATGCCCGCCTCAATGAGACGCCCCAGTTGCCCCGGACTCAGGTTTGGAGGCGCCTGCACACTGACATCTGCTGGGAGAATCACTCTTGCCTGTGCAATGGTCCACAGCAACTCTGACAACGCAGCATCCTGCGCATCGGCCATTAAGGTCAGCGGCTTGGCGCAGAAATTCTGAATAATGACTTCCTGAATATGACCGTAGCGGCGATGAAGTCGGGCGATCCCTTGAAGATCTTTCACTCGCTCTTCGCGCGTCTCCCCAATGCCAACCAACAGGCCGGTAGTCATCGGCACCCGCAGTGCGCCCGCCCGGGCCAGCGTCAACCAGCGACGGAACGGCTTTTTATCCGGAGATCCAAAGTGAGGCCCGCCACGCTCGGTCAGCCGCCAGGAGCCGCTCTCAAGCATGACCCCCATCGACGCGGCAACCGGCCGCAGTGTTCGCAGTTCACTCCGACTGAGGGTGCCGGCATTGATGTGGGGTAAGAGCCCCGTCTCGTCGAGCACGCGCTGCGCAACCGCGGCCACATAGTCCACCGTGCTATCGAAACCCGCCGCTTGCAGCCAATCCCTCGCTGCGCGGTACCGCAACTCGGGCTTCTCGCCCAGCGTCAGCAATACTTCTCGGCACCCGGCACGCGCCCCCTCGTGGACGGTGGCGATAATCTCTTCCATCTCCAGATACAGCGCGCTTAATTGCGAGGGCGTTTTCGCAAACGTGCAGTAGTGGCACACATCTCTGCAGAGCTGTGTGACTGGGATAAACACCTTGGGGCTGTAGGTAATGCGGGGGCCGTAATGCGTGTCTCGAATACTGCGAGCACGCGCCATGAGGACGTCGTCCATCTCGACCACGTCACCCCCATCTGCAAGCGCAACCATCGATCGCGCCGCATACCACTCGTTATGCTGTGCCCCCATAAGTCGGCTACTTTACAGCCTTAGCGGGCCCGATGGGTAGCGCTCAATGATACGCTGATGCCGTTACCCACAGACCACCGCGCAGTTGCCTCACCAAGCCCGGGGTCGTTGCCGTCTAACCGATTCAGATCAGCTGGCTCGTCGACATCCAATGCCACACCTCTCGCACGCACGACCCGCCACGGGCTCTCGGCAGCTTTAGCCGCCTGCTGATGGCGCGCGAAACTGTCCTCACCAAAGCACAGCGGCAGCGACTGATGGCGCCACCGGAGTACGGCGTTGGTGCCCTTTTCCGTGAGATCCGGGCTGAACACAGCGTGATGCTCAAGCGATGCAGCGAGTATGGCAGAGATATCCTCCTGGCCCAGAAACGGCAGGTCAGCGTGGATGAAGAGCAACCGCTCGGCCACTGTTTTCGACGCAATCATTTCGTGCGCGGCAATGAGACCGCGCTCCTGACTTTTAGGTTCCTCCCACATCACCAGCGGCCCTTCAGGAAACGCGTCGCGCGTCCACCCCTCGCCGCAAACAGCGTGTACGGTATCAATCTCGGGATGCACGATAAGACACGAGAGCACATCCTGCGCCATCGCCTCGACCAGGTCACAACGTTGCTCGTCGCTGAGCGCCGCAGACAGTCGCCGCTTGCTTTGTACGAGTGTTTTCAGCGCCACTACCGCTTCAATGGTCACTGCCGCACGCCCCCAATAACCAATCGCCAAATGCCGCGGCGCGCTTAGGGTCTGACATCACTGTCGATGTTGTCCGGATATCCATACTCTCGGAGCGCATAGCGCCCGCCGCCGCCTGATCGGTCTCGTCCCACACCCACACATCGACCAATCCAGGGTATTGCGCGTTCATCCAGCGGGTCCACCCGGCAGCGGATACGTCCAGTCCCAGCTCCGACATGATCTTGCCGGCCGGCCCCTTCAGCGCTTGCCCACCGATAATCGGCGACACCGCGACGACACGACGGGCGGCGCGCCGCAATAATCCCTGCATGCCGGGAATGTCGAGAATAGGCGCGAGACTCAGGAACGGATTTGAGGGGCCGAGCACGACATCTGTCCCTGCCGCACCGACGTGATCCAGCGCGTCGCGCAGCTGGTCAGCAGGCGAGGCCAGCTCAATCCCCTCGTATACGACATGACGGAGCACTGGCGCACAACGATGCGCAACAAAGTACTCCTGAAAAGCCATTTTGCCCTGGTCACTGACCACGTGGGTTCTGACCGGGGACGCCGTGGCCGGGACCACCGCAACATGGGGCGGCACACCCAATCGATCCCCCAGCGCCGTGGTCGCACCCGCAAGATCCTTTCCAGCCGCCAGCATGGCGGCGCGAGACAGGTGCAACGCAAGATCCTTATCCCCCAGCTGAAACCAGTCCGGGCCACCCAGATTTTTGAGCGTCTCAAACACCGACCAGCTCTCCTCTGCGCGGCCCCAGCCTCTCTGGGGGTCGATCGTTTGGGAGACGGCGTAAAGCACACTGTCCGTGTCCGGGCAAATCGTGAGGCCACAATGCTCGAAGTCGTCGCCGGTATTGGTGACCACGAGCAACGGTCTCTCGACTGAAGCTTGAGACAAACCCGCGGCCAATCGAGCGCCCCCGCCGCCGCCACTGAGTAACACTAGCGGGGCGTCGCTTGTTGCAAGCGGCCCGGCACCCATTAGCGAAACATGTCCTGTTCGAGTGGTCGGAGTAATTGCTGCGCAGAGGCTCCCTCCGCCAAGCGCAGGCGACACCCTCGGGCCCACACCACCGGCTGACCCTGGTCGGTTTCACCCTGGA
>Ga0181588_10001475_pt1 | contig 20901 bp, 17 predicted proteins | sample 071ome_26_FD_148607 | JGI IMG/M metagenome (GOLD analysis project Ga0181588, IMG submission 148607) | Coastal salt marsh microbial communities from the Groves Creek Marsh, Skidaway Island, Georgia - 071409BT metaG (spades assembly) | ecosystem: Environmental > Aquatic > Marine > Intertidal zone...
ATCATGGGAATATCGTTCCGAACTGTATCGCCCCGAACCCACGGATCGGGCTTGCTCCCCGTTCAAACATCGGCTCGGCTCTAAAAAGGAATACATTATTTCCACTTTATCGAGACAGTGATCCTCCCCCACTGAATTGGTCCACCGCTTATGATAGGCAACGGAGGATCAATTCAGTGGGGGAGGGTCATTAAGCAAAGTCGGATTTTATCTATTTGCAATTTGTGCCGCCGTTATCCCAATTTCTGCGTGCCAAACGAATCAAACTGCGTCCAAGGAAGCAATACAGCGCGCTTATACGAGTCTTGGAAACTGCATTTATCGGGCCATACCTAAGCTAGATGATGGCAAGAGTAGTGCTCGAGCGGTCGGCGCTATGGCGTTGACGAGGTGCAGAAAGGAGGAACTGTGGTACCTGCAGCTAGAGTCGCAAGGGCACAGTTTGGAAGTTGCAAATGCGTACCGACAAGGATTTCAGGTATCCCGGATAGAAAATGCTACTGCCGCTGTCTTGGAATTGAGAAATAAAAATGAGGCAACAGCCCAAAGTAATAAACGCCTAATTTCCAAATGGCCCTATGCTGTCAACATTGGCATCGCTTCTTGGCGGGCGATTGAATGCGGCCAAAAAAGGGAAGAGACAATTGCGGCAGCCAATTCTCTATTAATTAAAAAACATCCTCACGTTCAATTTGCATTGAACAAAGATGGCAAACTAAACGTAGCAGCGATGGAAGTTTTAAGTGCCATTAAACTTGGGGCTGATAAGGTCAAACAGGGTGACCTTATCGCTTGCGATAGAGCGCTATCTAACTGGAGAAAATTAGTTGAACGGCGCTAGCCATATCCATGGCCTTTTTTCGCTCTCGTCTCGACGGTTCATCGATTAATGGCAGAAAGTGACATTGCGCACGTTTATGGCTTGGGTCTGATAATGGAGAGTTATCGGAGGTTTATCCTAACACCCCTTAAGGACTCGACCCCCTGTTTTCGCTGCGAGAGGCACGAAAACAGCAGAGTCATCGTTGCTAAAAAGTTGCTAGCCTATTTTTCAAAGAAAACTTACTAACCCGGACCCGCAGAATATATGGTGCGCCCGAGAGGATTCGAACCTCTGACCCCAGGATTAGGAATCCTGTGCTCTATCCTGCTGAGCTACGGGCGCTGACCAACCGCTTCATAACACAAAGACCGGTTTGCTCTAAAGCGTGTTATCGCACCAACCCACGCCCCCGCCGGACACACCAGCGTCCGCAAACTTAACCCGCGACCGTAAATCCGCGTTCGTTGAGCCCGCCCTCATCGAGGATTTTCTGCACCAGGCCGGAGGCCTTCGCTTCCTCCGTAAACGCGCCGAGGGCCGCGCAGAGATCCGCCCGCCCCCTGGCTACGGCGAGCCCGACATCGTTATAGCCGAACCCGTCCTTCAGGATCTGCGCGCCGGGCAGTTGACCGGCGAAATCCATCAGCTGTTCGCGCGGCAAGGCGAACACATCCGCGGTACCGTCCCGCACCATGGCAAAGCTATCGTCCGGCAGCTCGCCGCCGATGATCTCCGCATTGCGGATGATGTTCCTGAGCTCCATCCAGGAGGCGTGCCCGACCGGCACGGAAATCTTCACCCCCGCCCGGTCGACCTGCGATTTGTCGGTAATGGATGAGCCCGGCGGCACCATATAGGCGAAATCGAACTGAAAGACCGTCGGGGTGAAGTCGATCACCCGCCGGCGTTCCGCGTTGACGCCGAGGATAATCGCGTCGAATGCCCCGGCGTTCAAAGCCTCCACCGCGCCATGCGGGGTCGGCTGGCGCACAAGCTCAAATTCAATGCCGAGCCGGGACGCGAATTCGGTTCCCAGCGCCTTCGCCACCACCCCGGCGCCGATCGGGCGCAACCCGCCATCGGGCGCGTCGGCATATTGCGGCAGAAACAAAGCGAGCCGGAAACGCCCGGCTTTCTTGAGGTCGACGATGCGCGGGTCATCGGCGGTTATGGTCATTTTCTACAGCCCCTTCGCGATTGATTCCGGCACTTCGGTATAGCCCGCTGTGCCCATCTTGTCCGCCAGCACCTTTTCCGCCCCGCCGAATTTGGCGAGCTGCGCGTTCTGGTCGTCCTTGGCCTGGCGGTCGGCGGCTTCGGGATCGACGATGCGGCGGAGATCGGCCTCCAGCGATTGCATCACATCGGCAAATTTCGGGTCGCCGGAAAGATCATTGACCTCGTTCGGGTCGGTCTCCAGATCGAACAGCTCCGCCGGGTAGTCTCCCGCATAAAAATGCAATTTCCACCGCCCGCGCCGCAGCATGAAGCCGCCGGACGGCGAATAGGCGGCGTGATATTCCGAAAAGACCGGGCGGCCCGGATCCGGGATTTTCCGCGCGAGCTCAAATAGCGAGCGGCCGGGCAGCGCGCCGGGCGGCGCTTCGTCCGTTACCCCGGCGGCGTCGAGGATTGACGGGCGGCAATCGACCAGCGAGACCGGCGTTTCACAAATTTCGCCGGGCGTCACATCCGGCCCGGCGATGATCATCGGCACGCCGGTGGAATGTTCATAGAGCACGGATTTGCCCCACATGCCGCGATCACCCGCGTTTTCCCCGTGATCGGAGGTATAGATGATCCGCGTCGTCTCGGTCAGCCCGGTATCGCCCAACGCGTCCAGCACCATCCCGATGCGGTGGTCGATAAAGCTGCACAGCCCGTAATAGGCGGCGAGCGCAAGGCGGATGCGTTCTTCGGTCATGTTGTTGCCGTGCGGCTGGTAATCGGCCAGCACATCCGCCCAGGGGTGGCGGGTATAACCCGTGCTTGCCGGATCGGTCGCCGGCAGATCGAGCGCGGCCGGATCGTAGAGATCGAGAAATTCCTGCGGTACGGTCAGCGGGTAATGCGGGGCGAGGAAACTGACGAACAGCACCCAGGGCCCGTCTTGCGCGGATGCATCATTCAGCCAGTCGACGGCCAGTTCCGCGACCTTCATATCGTACTGGTTATAGGTCGATAGGCCCGGCCCGGCCTTGGCGGGGAAGCCGTCTTTGGTATTGGCATCTTCTGGCAGTGGCGGCAGCGGATCGCGGATCGCGCCGGTGATGGAGCCGACCCCGTCCTTGATATACATCGGCACCTGTTTCTCATCGAGACCCAGCGGATCATCGGCGGAGCGGTAATGCAGCTTGCCGATGCTCTCCACCCGCACCCCGGCATCCTGCAACACATGGCCCCAGCCCCGAACCTTGCCGTCCCAGGCGATGGCGTTATCCCAGTAACGGGTATTGTGCGGGTAATCGCCGGTCGCGAAGGCGGCGCGGGACGGCACACAGATCGGACAGTTGGTATAGGCGTCCGTGAAACGCGTGCCGCGCGCGGCCAGCGCGTCCAGATTCGGCGTTTTGACGAACTTATGCCCGGCGCAGCCCATCGCGTCGCGGCGGTGTTCATCCGCCATGATGAACAGCAGGTTGGTCGGTTCCATGATGTCTCCCCTCATTCGTTGCGAGCGACGATAGCGGAGGCGCGATGCGGCGTCGAGCAGGGCGGAAATTCGATGGATACGCGCTTGGCGGCGGCCCGCGCTTCCGCTATCAAGGGCGCGGTTCTAACGAAGGAATAATCACATGGCGGACGTAAAGTCGGATCTGGAAATCGCGCGCGCGGCAACGATCAAACCGATCGGAGAGATCGCGGAAAAGCTCGGCGTGCCCGCCGATCATCTGCAGCCCTATGGCCACACCAAGGCGAAGGTCGATGTCAGCTTTCTCGGCGACGAGGCGAAGCGCGGCAAGCTGGTGCTGGTCACCGGGATCAGCCCGACGCCCGCCGGCGAAGGCAAGAGCACGACAACGGTCGGGCTGGGCGACGCGCTGAACCGGATCGGCAAGAACGCCTCTATCTGTCTGCGCGAACCGAGCCTCGGACCCTGCTTCGGCATCAAGGGCGGCGCGGCCGGCGGCGGCTATGCGCAGGTCGTGCCGATGGAAGACATCAACCTGCATTTTACCGGCGATTTCCACGCCATCACGTCAGCGCACAATCTGCTGTCGGCATTGATCGATAACCACATCTATTGGGGCAACAGCCTGGAAATCGACGCCCGCCGGGTCGCCTGGCGGCGCGTGGTCGATCTCAACGACCGGGCGCTGCGTTCCGTCGTCACCTCTCTGGGCGGCGCGGTGAACGGTTTCCCGCGCGAAACCGGGTTCGACATCACAGTCGCCTCCGAAATCATGGCGATCTTCTGCCTGGCCAATAACCTGCGGGATTTACAGGAACGCATCGCCCGCATCGTCATTGCGGAAACGCGCGGGCGGGAGCCCATCACCGCCGATGCGCTGAAGGCGGAAGGGCCGCTGACGGTTCTGCTGAAGGAAGCGATCCTGCCCAACCTGGTGCAGACGCTGGAACACACCCCGGCCTTCGTCCATGGCGGGCCGTTCGCCAATATCGCCCATGGCTGCAATTCGGTTTCCGCCACCAGATCGGCGCTGGCCCTGTCGGATTACGTGGTAACCGAAGCCGGGTTCGGATCGGATCTCGGCGCGGAAAAATTCTTCGACATCAAATGCCGGTCCGCCGGGCTAACGCCGGACGCGGTCACGCTGGTGGCCACCGTTCGGGCGCTCAAGATGCATGGCGGCGTCGCCAAGGACGATCTGGGGACCGAAAATATCGAGGCGCTGCGCGCGGGCGCGGCGAACATGCTGCGCCATATTGAAAACATCAAGAGCTTCGGCGTGCCGGTGATCGTCGGCATCAACCGTTTCCTGACCGACACGGACGCGGAAATCAAACTGTTGCAGGATGTCTGCGCCGAGGCCGGATCGAAGGCGGTGGAATGCACCCATTGGGCCGATGGCGGCGCGGGGGCGGAAGAGCTGGCCCACGCCGTGGTCGAGATGGCGGAGCAGCCGAACGATTTCGACTATCTCTATCCCGACGATATGCCGCTCTGGGAAAAGATCGAGACGGTCGCCAAGAAGATCTACCGCGCGGGTTCCGTCAGCGCCTCCGTGGCGGTACGGCGCCAGCTGGAGACGTTCGAAAAGCGCGGCTATGGCAATTTCCCAGTCTGCATGGCGAAAACGCCGCTCAGCTTCTCCGCCGATCCGAAACTGCTCGGCGCGCCGGAAGGGTTCGACGTCAATATCCGCGAAGTCCGGCTGTCCGCCGGCGCCGGGTTTATCGTCGCGATCTGCGGCGACATCATGACCATGCCCGGCCTGCCGCGCGTGCCGTCGGCGGATTCGATCCGGCTAAACGCCGACGGGCAGATCGAAGGGTTGTTCTAGAACAGCTTTTCAAACGGGATGGTGTAGGAAAGCGAGAGCACTTCCACACCCGGATTGTACTGGGTGATCCCGGCATTGGAGAGATGATAGATCGCAAGGCCGAGACGCGAGCCGCTGTCGAATTTATAGGCGATTTCACCCATCGACCGGAACTCGACATACGAACCGAGCTTCTTGCCGTCATTCTGGATATAGACACCGGGCGCGAATGAGGTGGTCAGCACCCAGCGCGTGCCGAAAAAGATATCCCAGGCGATCCCGGCATAGGTGTAATAGGCGCCGCCCGAAGTGCCCATCATCCCGGCCAGCGGTCGGACGATCCAAAGCAGCTTCTTGCCTTGCCATTCGACACGAAATTCCGCCGAGGTTTCATTATCCGTCACATCGAAGACGCCCAGCCCGATTTGCAGCCGGTGATCGTCCGGCCTGATGCGGCGCGGCGGTTCGGGTTCGGCCCAGACCGCGGCCGGTGGCTTGCTGCCTCTTGGCGGCGCGGCACCGACAAGCCGGCCAAGCGTCGATCCGCGCCCCGCGACCCATTCATCGACCCGTTGTTCATAGGTCTTTACGGCGGGAACGGGCGGTGGCGGGCGTTGCGGCGCGGTGGCGGGCAAAAGGGGCGCGGGCGCCTGCGCAGTGGCAAACGGGTGCGGCTGATTCAGCAAGAGCGAGAGGTCGTAATGCCGGGTACCGGCCTCGGCTCGCCCGGCGGATGATGCGACCAGCACGGCGGCGGTCGAAAAAACAAATCGGCGAATGAACAAATTACGGCTCATCTAATTCCTGCGGTCCCCGATCATACGGCTTGCCGGGTCCACCGCAACATGCCGCTTTCCGCCCCTAACGGTTTTTGAATTGTTCGGTGGCGCGAACCAGCGCCGCCCGAATACCGGGTTCCATCGCCGAATGTCCGGCATCGGGAACGATAAAATATTCCGCTTCGGGCCAGGCGCGGTGCAGCGCATCGGCGGTAACGATCGGGCACACCATGTCGAACCGGCCCTGGATGATAATACCGGGGATGTCGCGGATGCGATCGATATTCCGAAGCAATGCGCCCTCCTCCAGGAAGAGGTCGTTCACGAAATAATGCGCCTCGATACTGGCCAGCGCGGAGGCCAGCCGGTCACTGCTGAAAGCAGCCACGGTTTCGGGCGACGGCATCAATGTCGAACAGGCGCCTTCATAGGCGCTCCAGGCACGCGCGGCGGGTAACCGGATCGCATCGTCGGGATCAAGCAGCCGCCTGTGATAGGCAATCAATATATCGCTCTTTTCATCCTCGGTCAGAGGCGCGATCAGCCGCCGCCAGTTCTCCGGATAGACCGTCCGCATGCCATAGAGGAACCAGTCGAGTTCCCGCGCCGTGCCGAGAAATATCCCGCGCAGCACAAACCCGAGGCAGCGTTCCGGATGCGCCTGACCATAGGCAAGCGCCAGCGTGCTGCCCCATGACCCGCCAAAGATCAGCCATTTATCTATCCCGAGATGTATCCGCAGCCTTTCAATATCGGCAACCAGATCATCAGTCGTATTGTTTTCAAGACAGCCTTGCGGTTCGGATCTGCCCGCGCCGCGCTGATCGAATATGACAACCCGGTAGGCGTCCGGATCGAAAAACCGCCGATGAACCGGCGTAGCCCCGGCGCCCGGCCCGCCATGCAGAAAAAGCGCGGGAATCCCGTCGGGATTTCCCGATTGTTCCCAATACATGATATGCGGCGCATCAAGATCGAGCCGTCCGCTCTCAAAAGGATCGATGGGTGGAAAAAGCTGTTCTCTGGCCATTCAGGGGTTACTGCGCAACAACAAAAAGCGATACTTGGCGATCCCGCCGACCATATAGAACGATGGATTCGATGGCAAAGGCATTGACCCCGCGATGACAGGACGAAACCGGATCAATTCCGCCGGGATTTTTATCCTGATCGGGCTGATCGCCGTTACATTTGCGGGATTGCCGGGAAACGCGGCCCCACGCAAGGCGCCGGACCCTGTGTCCGAAGGCATGATCGCGGCCATTATCGATGGCGATACGGTTATCCTAGAGAATGGCTCGGAAGTCAGGCTGGTCGGCATTCAGGCGCCGAAACTGCCGCTGGGCCGGCGCGGCTTCAAACCCTGGCCGCTGGCGGATCAGGCAAAGCAGTTTCTGACCGCGTTGACGAAGGGAAAATCCGCAACGCTTCGCTATGGCGGCACAAAGATTGACAGGCACCGGCGACTGCTCGCCCATCTGTTTCTGGAGGACGGACACTGGGTACAACAAGAAGTTCTGAAAGCAGGCATGGCGCGGGTCTATTCCTTCCCGGACAATCGCAGCCGCGTTGATGAATTGCTGGCGGCCGAACAGAGGGCGCGCCGCGCAAAGAAGGGAATATGGGCGCATCCCTATTACCGGATACGCTCACCGGAAAATCTGAAACGCGATCTCGGCAGTTTTCAGGTTATAGAGGGCAGCCCCAAAAATGTTGCGATTGTCCGTGGACGCGCTTATTTCAATTTTGGAGACAATTGGCGAAAGGATTTCACCATCACGATTTCACCGCGCGATGCGCGGCGTTTCTGGCGAGACAAGGATATCGTCGCGATGTACGGCAAAGAACGGTTGCGGGTACGCGGCTGGTTGAAGGAATTTAACGGCCCTCAGATCGAAGCGACGCATCCGGAACAGATTGAGGTATTGAAATGAAAATGCGCACCCTTATTCCCCTTTCCGTCATTGCCGCCCTGTCCCTTGGCGGGCTGCAGGGTTGTGTGACGAAAAACCCGGCCACCGATCAGCAGGTTTTCACCGGCGGCATGACGGAGCAGGACGAAATCAATATCGGCCGTCAGAATCATCCACAGATCATCAAGTCGTTCGGCGGCGAGTATAAGAACCCCACCGTTACCGCCTATGTAAATTCCGTGGGCCAGCTTCTGGCCCGAACGGTGGAACGCCGCAATTTCAAATACAAGTTTACGGTTCTGAATTCGGGCATCGTCAACGCCTTCGCCTTGCCCGGCGGCTATATCTATATCAGCCGCGGCCTGATGGCGCTGGCCGAAGATGAGGCGGAAATGGCGGCCGTGCTGGCGCATGAGTTGGGCCATGTCAACGCGCTCCATCATGCGCGGCGGCAGGGGCAGCAGGTTCTCGCCGGTGTTTTGTTGACCGGGGTCGGCATCGCGGCGGGCCGGGAAGCCGCCGATCTCGGCAATATCGTGGCCTCCGGCGTGCTGAGTTCCTGGTCGCGCGAACATGAGCTTGAATCCGACTTGCTCGGGCTACGCTATCTCGCGCGGGCTGGGTACGACCCCAAGGCGGTGCCGGATTTCCTGGCCAAGATGCGCTCCGATGCCCGGCTTGAGGCGAAGCGTCAGGGACAATCGCCCGATGCGGTGGATCAGTTCAACTATCTCGGGACCCACCCGGCCCCGATCGAACGCGTCCGCATCGCGACGGAAGAGGCCCTCAAATTCAATGTAAAGAACCCCGACCGTAGCCGGGATGTCTATCTGCGCAAGATTAACGGCATGCTCTATGGTGACGATCCGGAGCAGGGTTTTATCCGGGGCCGTGTGTTCGCCCATCCGAAATTGCGGTTCCGGTTTGAGGTGCCGAAGGATTTCAGCCTGTTCAATTCACCCAGTGCCGTCATCGCCAAGGGCCCGGATGAAGCGACGATTATTTTCGACAATGCGAAGAAAACCGCGGATGGGCCCGTGTCCTATTATATTTCCAATGTCTGGGCGCGCGGGCTGGCGCTGAAAAACATTCAGAAAATTGATGTGAACGGTCTGGAAGGCGCGACCGCCCAAGCCCGGATCAGCACGCGCGGCGGACAACGCGATGTCCGGCTTGTCGCGATCCGCAAGGATTTGCAGACGATTTACCGATTTGCCTTCTTTACCAAACCCGGACAGCAAGGCCGCTATTCGACACCGTTCCGGCGAACGACCTATAGCTTCCGCATCCTGACCCGGTCCGAGGCGGAAGCGTTAAAGCCACTGCGGGTCCGGGCGGTACGAGTACGTTCCGGCGATACGGTCAAATCCCTCGCGGCCAGGATGGAAGGCGATAGCCGCTTCAAGGAAGAAAGGTTCCGGACCATCAACGGGATGGGCCCGCAGGAAAAATTGCGGCGGGGGGAAATGGTCAAGCTGATCACCGAATAGAACCGGCCAGCAACGCGCGAAGAAATAATGCGGCTTTCGCCCCGATACCGGGGCGGGAACTCTCGCGCGGAACGGCGACATTGAGAATTTCGATCCTGTTTTGCGCAATCCAGCGCGCCGCTTCGATCAATGCCTCATCGAAACCAGTATCGTCGAATAGATCGACGACCAGACAGGGACGGTTACAGCGGGCAGCTTCACGCTCCGTCAACAGCGTCCCGCCGGTTAAGGGAAGAGTGGACAGAACCAACGTGCCGTCCGAATCGCGGACATTCCATTTCGTTCGTACCGCGTAGTTGGGGACGGGTGTTTCCGTCAGCGGATAGGCCGCGTCTATTGGCCCGTCTTCCGCGCGGCGTCCCGCCGGACACCAGCCGCCGCAGTCAAACCCTAACGCGATGGCGGTATCGAGCGCGGCCCGGTCAACACCGGTCTGACCACCCGATACGATCTTCGAAATCACGCCGCCTGTCCTCCCGTCTTCCACGTTGCGCCAACGCCGAATTGTCCATAGGGTCGATTGGTAACATTTCGACCGGCGGACCGGAAAGGAACCGCCTTATCGGGGTATATCGGCTTGGCAAGCGACACCGGATCGACTGAGGCGCCGGAACGGCGTCGTTATACGCGGATCGGCATTCGCAATGCCCTGGTGCTGAGTTTCAGAACCCTAATTTTTGTCGCGATTTCGGCGCTGCTGGCCCTTAATTTATGGAGCGGGTGGGAAACCGCGCTCCAGCTCCTGCGGGAACAAATCCAGATATCGGTCGATTTGCTTGAAAACCGGGTTGTCGCCCATGTCGCGCCGGTGATCGCAGCAAACCGGGATATGGCGGAGGCGATCAATTCCGGCACCCTTTCGCCAAAGGACACCAACCGGATTATCACGCTCTGGCGCGGCACCATGTCGGCGACGCCGCAAATTTCCGCCATGGCGCTTATCGACCCGAACGGTGTCAGTATGCGGTTCGCGCGCGGCAAGGACCGGTTTGGCATGCGCAAATCCGACTGGAGCGGCAATGCGGAAGTGCGCGCGGCGCTGAATGAAGCCCGCAAGCGGGGGAACCCTATTGGGGGCGGCTTATCTGGTCCGACGAGCTCAATGCGGTCCTGCTGAACCGGCGCGCACCGCTGTTCCGCAAGGGCGAATTTGTCGGTGTTCTTTTTACGGCCGTCAGGGTGGCGGACCTCTCCGGCTATCTGGAGCAAATAGACAGTGAATCGGCGATGGATCAGAGTTTTCTGCTTTATGGGCGGGATATGGTTCTGGCCCATCCGAACATGTCATCGGGGCGTTTCCCGCGCGATTCCGGACAGCCCTTGCCGAACCGGGATCAGGTCGCCGATCTGGTGCTGTCCAAATTGTGGCAGACGGATCTTGCGCGCGGGCATCTAGAAATGCCCGACGGCAAAACCAGATCGTTTGTGATCGACGTGCTGAATACGTCCTATGTGGTGATGTACCGCAGCCTGAGCGGATATGGCGAACAGCCCCTTATCGTCGGGCGCTACAGAACGATCGAAGGCCGTTTCGGTGTCTTTGACAAACTGGTCTATGCGGGGGTCGCGGAGGTGGGCGTGATGCTGCTGGCCCTGATCGCCGCCTTTTTTATCGGGCGGATGATGGCGGCGCCGCTCGGGCATCTCTCATCGGCGGCAGGGCGTGTCCGGGTCATGGATCTGGAACCGCCCCCGACGATAGAGCCAAGCCGTCTTCGCGAACTCGATGACGCGGCGGGGTCCTTTAACGCGATGGTCGCCGGCGTCGGCTGGTTCGAGACCTATGTCCCGCGAAGCATCGTGCGCGATCTGGTCAAACCGGGCGGCGCGACCGCGGCGGCGTCGAGCGAACGCGACGTGACCGTTTTGTTCACCGATATAAGGCGGTTCACACGGCTGGCAGAAGCGCTGCCGGCGGATGAAACGGCCTCGTTTTTAAATCGCCATTTCACCATGCTGGCGGAATTTATCGAGGCCGAGGAAGGCACGATTGACAAATATATCGGTGATTCAGTGATGGCGTTCTGGGGTGCACCGCACCCGTCGGAAGACCACGCGGAACGGGCCTGCCGGGCGGCCATTGCGATGAGAGAGGCGCTGGCGCGCGACAACGTGGCGCGGACGGCGGCGGGCCAACCGCCGGTTGAAATCGGAATCGGCATCCATTGCGGAAAGGTGATCGCCGGCAATATCGGCGCACCGGGACGAATCAATTACACGCTTGTGGGCGACGCGGTGAATACCGCCCAACGGCTTGAAGAACTATCGAAAACCGTCGGACGTGCGGGCGGGCCGGCCAGAATTCTGATCAGCGTGCAGGTCGCCCCGCGGCTCAGCGGCAATTATCAGGCGGTACCCGCCGGCACGCATGAAATCCGCGGCCGGTATCAGACAGTGGATGTCTTCGAAATCACGTGACCGGCGCCAAGACCAGCGAGGCGCGTCACGCCGCCTTCAATAACAGCGATTCCAGCTTTTCCGTCGCCGCATCGGGCTCGATCTTTTCGACCAAAGCCACTTCAAGCGCCAGGCGGCCAAGCGCGGATTCATACATTTGCCGTTCGCTATAGGACTGGTCGGGCTGGTCGGGCTTGCGATAAAGATCACGCACCACCTCAGCGATCGCGACCGGATCGCCGCTATTGATTTTCGCCTCATATTCCTGGGCGCGGCGGCTCCACATCGTCCTCTTGGCGCGCGCCTTACCCTTGAGAGCCTTAATGGCGTTCTGCATATTGTCCTTGGAACTGATCTTGCGCAGACCGGATTCCTCGGCTTTTTCCACCGGAACCCGCAGCGTCATCTTTTCCGCGGCGAAATGGATTACGTAGAGTTGAAGTGAAAATCCGGCGATTTCCTCTGAAGAAATTTCCGTGACCTGCCCGACGCCGTGGGTCGGATAAACAACATAATCCTTTACAGAAAAGGGAAGTTTTTTCGACTTCGCTTTTGCTCTTGCCATCTTGCTCCTCATGCAAACCGGTTTCCAGACCCCCCAAGGGTCCGGGAACCGGGTCCAGCCGGACAAAATTCGCCGAAAACGCCGCGCGTTTTAGCCAATTTTCCCGCAAAAGACCCGGATAAGCCTTGGCAGGCGACTAATATCGCCTGCCAAGAGACTTAAATATACCCAAATAATCGAAAAAGGACAGGGGCTCTTACCGAAATCCCCAAACCGCCGGATTTTCGGGAAAATCAGTCCTGCGCCGCGGGTTTTTCGCTGAAATGCTCTTCGAACTTGTTTTCCTTGCCGTTCCAGTCCTCGGCATCCGCCGGCTGTTCGCCCTTGCGGGTAATGTTCGGCCAAGCCTCGGCGTATTTCGCGTTCACTTCGAGGAACTTTTCCGCTTCGTCGTCGGTATCCGGGTGGATGGCTTCGGCCGGGCATTCCGGTTCGCAAACACCGCAATCGATGCATTCGTCGGGGTGGATCACAAGCATGTTTTCCCCTTCGTAGAAGCAGTCCACGGGACATACCTCAACGCAATCCATGAATTTGCACCTGATGCAGTTTTCGGTAACGACGTAGGTCATTTCATTCTCCGATTATCTTGGCTGCCCGTTGGACAGTACCCCGTATCTCCCGTTCTCGGCGGGATCAGCGGCATTCTCTACTATTTCGCGGGCCGCCGCGCAACCGCGGAAAACGTCCGGCGTTCAGCGGCCCGTTCCACGCCCGGCAAGGGCCTCCTGTGCCTGTTTGCGGGTGGCGGCCCGGTCGCGGTCTGAAACGTGGATCAACCCGCCAAGCCGGCGCATGAGCTGGTCCTCGAACGGGTCGACCTCGCCGTCGGCCAGCACCACCTCCCAGAGTGACCGCATCAGATCAACGCGTTCGTCATAGCTGAACCCGTCCGTAACCACGCTGGTAAAAGCGAAGAGCTGGACCGTTCCGGCGATTTCCGCCTCGGCGCGGACGACCAACTCTTCCGAAAGGGCGGGGTCATCGACCAACCGCTCGCGGATCAAAGTCAATATGCGGCCGCGTTCGGCATCCGAAAAATCGTTGTCCACCATGGCCACCTCGACCAGCAATGCGGCGGCGGCGATTGTGCGTTCATCGAATTTTTCCGCCGCCGCTTCCGCCGCGGGCCCAGTTATCAGTGCCTTTAACCTGCCGATCATCGTGATACTCCATTGCGGGGGTTTGGTTTCCCAAGTGTGGCAAGAGACGGCAAACGCCCCTCATCGGAAAGATCTTCATAGAGACCCGCGGCCTCCGACGCCGGGCCGCGCCGAGTGCCCAGCGCCCTGATCCGCACAACACGGATGCGATTTGCCTGACGGAAGGTAAGCACCTGCCCGACGCGCACCGCGAAATGCGATTTGTCGGTCCGGGCGCCGTCGATCCGCACCCCGCCCTTGTCGCAGAATCGCGCGGCGATCGACCGGTTTTTGAAAAACCGCGCCTGCCACAGCCATTTATCCAACCGGATGGTTTCCGCCACCGTCACGAAACCTTCAGTTGCTGGAGCACGGCGAAGGGCGATGACGGATCAACGCGCGCTTTGCGCCGGGGCTTTTTACGGGCGGATTTCTTATGGGGCCGTTTCTTGCGCGGGATCGGTTCATAGCCGTCACCGTCCGCCAGCGCGCGGTAGCCGAGCGCCAGAAGCACCTCCGCCGTTTCCTCATTGCCGAGCCCCAATGTCGACGCCATGTCCTGCGGTACCGAAAAAGAGCCGCCGCGTGACAGCCGCAATAACCGGATCGCCAGCTTGTCGAGCACATCGACCCGGATCATGCGCGGACCCGCGGCGAAGAAACCGAGCGCGGCATAGAAATCCTTCGACAATTCCGGCGCCGCTTGGGGGGCCACGAGCCCGGGATCGGGGGGCATGGCGACCGGCGCACCGTGATGGGCGGCCCAGAGGATGGCCCGCAAGGCCACCGGACCGGCTTTCTGCAACGCCGGGACGTAGACATAATGCAGCCCGATCCGAACCCCGAGGGCGCGAAGGCGTTTCTTGTCTTCGGGCCCGAGCGCCTTGAGCTGTCCCAGGACGACGCGGCGGGGCAGCGCGCCCAGCGCCTCACCCAACTGAAAGGCAAGGCCCCGCACCGCCCCCGCAAGATCGCTTTCCCGAAGGACGAAGAGCGGCTTCAGAACGGCACGCAAATGGTTTTCGAGCCACAGGTGAAGCCGGTCCTCGACACCGCGGCGATGATGCGGCGCAAGAAAATCATTTGCCTCAATCCGCAAAACCGGAGAAAGCATATCAGCACCGGGGCCCAACGCGGCGATTTGATGCCCGCACCATAGGATCGACCCCTCGCAGGACAGGCTGAAATCCGTATCCGCCGCCGCCTGTATCGCGGTCACCCGGCGGCCGATTTCGTCGGCAAGGCCGCGGCGCGCGGCAGCTATGGCGAGCCGGCGCATCTCGCCCTTGGCGGATCGCTCGGGCCGGAAACGCAAGCCGCGCAGTTCGCCGAGCGGCTCGCCATCCGCCAGCACCGCCCCGTCATCCGCCACGCTGAGCGTCAGGGAATCGGTCTTGCGCGCCTGCACCAGCATGGCGCTGCGCCGATCGACGAACCGTTCCGTGAGCTTGCCATGCAGGGCGTCTGACAGCCGGTCCTCAATATCCCGCGCCCGGTCGCGCCAATGCGCCGCATCGGCGACCCAGTCGGCCCGGTGCGCGATATAGGTCCAGGTCCGGGTATGGGCTATACGCGTCATCAACGTATCGATATCGCCATCCATCCGGTCGAGATGATCGAGCTGGCGCGCCACCCAGTCGACCGGCAACGATCCGGCCGGGGCGCAGAGATGACGGTATATCCGGCCAAGCAACCGGATATGGGCGTCCGCGACGGTCTTTCTGAAGTCGGGAATCTGACAGACTTCCCATAACAGCCGGATGCGGTCGCGCCCCGACGCCAGCGCGCGGACCTCTTCATCCCGGGCCAGCTTGCGAAGCGCGATATGGTCCTCCGCCTCGCGCGCGCGCGCCATCAGACCGCTCGGCGGCAGGGCGTCGAGACTCTTGAGGAGATCGCGCAAGGAATGGAATTCCAGCGCCGCATTGCGCCACCAGATCTTCTTCACCGGATCAAAATTATGGCTTTCAATCGCGTCGATGATTTCAGGCTCCAGCGGGCCGATTTCCGCCAGCGTTCCGAATGTGCCGTCGCGGGTGTGGCGTCCGGCGCGCCCGGCAATCTGTGCGATTTCCTGTACATCGAGATGGCGGAACCGGTTGCCGTCGAATTTGCGCAAGGACGAGAACAGCACATGGTCGATATCCATGTTGAGCCCCATCCCGATAGCATCGGTCGCCACCAGGTAATCAACCTCACCCGCCTGATACATCGCCACCTGCGCGTTGCGAGTGCGGGGGCTGAGCGCGCCCAGGACCACGGCGGCCCCGCCCCGGCTGCGCCTGATACCCTCAGCCAGCGCATAGACATCGTTCGCCGAAAAGGCGACCACTGCCGACCGGCGCGGGATACGGGTAAGTTTTTTTACTCCCGCCCAGCTGAGCTTCGAGAAACGTATCCGTGTCTCGAATTTCGTGTCGGGGGTCAGCTTTTCCAGAACCGGGCGCATGGTTTCGGCGCCAAGGAACATGGTCTCCCGCAATCCACGGGCGCGCAGCAGCCGGTCGGAAAACACATAACCGCGTTCGCCATCGGCGCAGAGCTGGATTTCGTCAATCGCGACGAATTCGGATGGCCGGTCAAGCGGCATCGATTCGACCGTGCAGAGGAAATAGCGCGCCGTCGGCGGCACGATCTTTTCTTCCCCGGTCAGCAGCGCGACGTTACGCGCCCCGACCAGCCCGCACACCTTGTCGTAATTTTCCCGGGCGAGCAGCCGCAGCGGAAAGCCGATAATACCCGTGCGATAGGTAAGCATGCGCTCTATCGCAAGATAGGTCTTGCCGGTATTGGTGGGACCGAGAACGGCGGTCAGGCCGGGCCGGGTTTCCATCTGGGCCATGACTGACTCTCGCCCGTGACGGGCCCTGATTCAACCCCGGACTTCAACCGGGTGGCTGGCCAAAAGGCGCTGTTTTTCATCATGTTGGACGGGTTGAATTCAATGCCGCCGAATCGCATATAGGGACGCGGAGAACAAAATCAGGGAAAAGACCGAAATGGCAGAGGAAACACTTAGTTTTGAAACCGAAGTCGGGCGCGTTCTGCAGATTGTCGCGAACTCGCTTTACAGCAACAAGGAGATTTTCCTGCGCGAATTGATCTCCAACGCTTCGGATGCGTGCGACCGGCTGCGCTATGCCGCAATCACCAACCCCGAGCTGACCACCGACGATCCGGATTTCCGCGTCACCATCTCCACCGATACCGAAAAGGGTGTGTTGGTAATTGAGGATAACGGCATCGGCATGAACCGGGAGGCCCTGATAGAAGACCTCGGCACTATCGCGCGGTCCGGCTCCGGCAGCTTTCTGGAGCAGCTTTCGGGCGACGACAAGAAAGACGTCGCGCTGATCGGCCAATTCGGCGTTGGATTTTATTCGGTATTCATGGTGGCCGACGAGGTCGAGGTGACCAGCCGACGGGCGGGAGAGGACGCCGCCTGGCGCTGGAAATCGGACGGCGCCGGACAATACACGGTGTCGGAGGCCGATAAGGAAACGCGCGGCACCCGCATTGCACTGCATCTGAAAGAGGACGCCAGGGAATATCTGGAGCCGACGCGGCTGCGCACCATCGTCACCACCTATTCCGATCATATATCCCTGCCGATCGAATTTGCGGGAGATGAGGGCGCGGAAACACTGAACAAGGCCTCCGCGCTCTGGGCGCGACCGCGCAACGAAATCACAGAGGATCAGTACAAGGAATTTTATCACCATGTCGGCCATGCCTTCGACGATCCCTGGCTGACGTTGCACTGGCGGGCCGAAGGCATGATGGAATATACCGGCCTGCTGTTTGTTCCGACCATGCGGCCGTTCGATCTGTTTACCGCCGAACGCACCCATCGCGTGAAGCTCTACGTCAAACGCGTCTTTATTACCGACAAGTGCGAAGAGCTGGTGCCCGCCTGGCTGCGCTTTCTGCGCGGGCTGATCGACTCGGAGGATATTCCGCTGAATGTCAGCCGCGAATTGCTGCAAACCAATCCGATGGTCAACCGCATCCGCAAGGCGCTGGTCTCCCGCGTGCTGGGCGAGCTGGAGAAGAAGGCCGAAAAAGAAACCGACTCCTTCAATGAATTCTGGACCAATTTCGGCCCGGTCATGAAGGAAGGCATCTATGAGGACCCGGAAAACCGCGACGCGATCCTGAAGTTGGCGCGCTTCCGCTCAACCGAACAGGACGGGTTGGTGTCGCTGGACGACTACGTATCGCGCATGAAAGACGGTCAGGATGCGATCTATTACATCACCGGCGATTCCGAAGAGACGCTGAGCCGCAGCCCGCAATTGGAAGGGTTTCAGTCGCGCGGGATCGAGGTTTTGCTGCTGACCGACCCGGTGGACGAATTCTGGCTGCCCACCGTCGGCGACTGGCAGGAAAAGCCGTTCAAGTCCACGACCCGGGGCGGCGCGGATTTTTCCGCCATCAAGGCTGAAGGATCGACAGACGAGGATACGGAGAAGACCGATACCAGTTCGGAGGACACCCCGGCGGAGGTTGCCAGCCTGATCGCGATGATCAAGCTGGAGCTGGGCGAAACGGTAAAGGACGTGCGCGCCTCCAACCGGCTGACCGACAGCCCGGTTTGCCTTGTCGCCGATGAGGGCGATATCGATATCAACCTGGAACGGCTGTTGCGCCAGCACCGCCAGCTTGAGGAACAGGTCCCGCGCGTTCTGGAAATAAACCCCGCCCACCCGGTCATAGCGGCACTCGCCGGTTCCGTCGGCAAGGAGGGATCCGGCAATGCGGTAACCGACGCGGCATGGCTGCTTCTTGATCAGGCGCGTATTCTGGAAGGCGAAGCCCTGCCCGACCCGGCAGCCTTCAGCAGAAGAATGAGTGCATTGATGGAAAAGGGTTTGGCGGTCTGACCGCGCTTTCCGCGCGGTTGGATTATTTTCCGGCCAGCGTGAAGGCGGTGGCGCCAAAGACGCGCCCACCATCCGGTTCCTGCACGACGATGGCGCATCCGTCCTGATCGTCTATCCCCATCATCCCGATGGGCAGCTTGATCTCGGTGTCCTTGCCGCGCCATTTTCCAACATTGCGGATCGCCCGTACGACGTTGGTATTTATCAGGGTCCGGCCGGAATTTTCACCGCGCGGGACACTGGTTTCGTGCCTGCTGTCATAGGCGAACAACCACACCTCCGCCGGGCTCGACAAGCGGAACCCGCCGCCGATCTTGACGGTGACGTTCTTGGCGTCATTTTTGGCGATGACGATATCGATCTGCGAATGCTTCCGCGCGGTATCGATCGCGGCAAGAACCTGGCCGCGCCGCGAGCCGACCGCGTCCTCCGTGCCGTTCAGCACCATTTGCGGGGTATAGACATAGCGTTTGCCCATGCGTTTCACATAGGCATGCTGGCGTTCGGTATATTGCTTGCTGGAAAACGGATCCTTCCAGCCGAGATAATTCCAGTAATCGACATGGAATTCGAGCGCGATGATATCGTCGCGTTTGGCCAGTTCACCCAGAAACGCTTCGGCGGGCGGACAGGATGAACAACCCTGCGAGGTATAAAGCTCAATCAGGACCTTTTTTGCCGATTGCGCCTGGGCGGCGCCGGCGAAACTGGCAAGCCCCAGAATCAGGGCCGCGGCAATATGCGTGAATTTGCTCATGCCGCGAAAATAGGGTCGGCGCGCGTCACCGGCCAATCAAGTTTCAGTGACCGCGCGCTTACCCTCATTTTACCGCCGGCCTACGCCGCCTGATTGCGGATATTGCGCAGGACATAATGGAGGATGCCGCCATGGCGGTAATATTCCACCTCGTCCAGCGTATCGATCCGGCATTTCGCGGTGAATTCATCGGTCGACCCGTCGGGACGGTGAACGACACATTTCACGTCCATGCCCGGCGTAATGCCATCGGCGATGCCGACGATGTCGATCACCACATCATCTGTCAGGTTGAGCGATTTGCGATCCTGCCCGTCCTTGAAGACCAGCGGCAGAACGCCCATCCCGATCAGGTTGGAACGGTGAATCCGCTCAAAGCTCTCCACGATCGCGGCCTTGATGCCGAGCAGGTTCGGCCCCTTCGCCGCCCAGTCGCGCGACGAACCCATGCCGTAATCCTTGCCGCCGAAAACGACAAGCGGCACGCCGTCCGCCTGGTACTGCATCGAGGCATCGAACACCGACATCTCCTTGCCGTCCGGCATATGTTTGGTGTAGCCGCCTTCGGTTCCCGGCACCATTTCGTTGCGGATGCGGATATTGGCGAATGTGCCGCGCATCATCACCTCGTGATTGCCGCGCCGCGCGCCGTAGGAGTTGAATTCCTCCGGCCGGATCTGCCGTTCCAGCAGATATTCAGCCGCCGGCACCGTGCGTCCGAACCCGCCCGCGGGCGAGATATGGTCGGTGGTGACCGAGTCGCCGAGGATCAGCAGCGGCCGGGCGCCGACAATATCGGTAATCGCGTTCGGCTCCGCCGGGACGTCCTTCAGATAGCTCGGATAGCGGACATAGGTCGATCCATCATTCCATTCATAGATCTCGCCTTCCGGCACCTTCATGGTGCGCCACGCTTCGGGGCCTTCCTGAACATTGCCGTAACGGCTGCGGAACTGATCCGGGGTCACCGCCCTGGCGATGGTCTCCTGGATTTCCTTGTTCGACGGCCAGATGTCTTTCAGATAGACGGGATTGCCGTCCGCATCCTCGCCCAGCGCGTCTTCGGTCAGGTTGACGTTGAGCGAACCCGCCAGCGCATATGCGACGCAGAGCGGCGGCGAGGCGAGATAGTTCGCCTTCACCTGCTGATGGACGCGACCTTCGAAGTTGCGGTTACCGGAAAGCACCGCGCCAACCACCAGATCGCCGTCATCGATGGCGTCCGCCACCGCGTCGGGCAGCGGCCCGGAATTGCCGATGCAGGTTGTGCAACCGTAGCCGACAAGATTAAAGCCCAGCGCGTCGAGATCATCCTGCAGCCCGGCGGCGGCAAGATAATCCGTCACCACCTGGCTTCCCGGCGCCAGAGAGGTCTTCACCCAGGGTTTCGCCGAAAGCCCCTTGGCCACCGCGTTGCGCGCCAGCAAACCGGCGGCGACGAGAACGGAAGGATTCGACGTATTGGTGCAGCTGGTGATCGCGGCAATGACGACATCGCCGTCGGACAGCTCGTGATCCATGCCGTCCACCTTGACCGCGCCCTTGCTCTTTTCCCAGCTCGGCAGGGCTTCATTGAAGCTTTCGGTCATTTTCGACAGCAGCACGCGGTCCTGCGGACGGCGCGGCCCGGCGAGCGACGGCTCAACCGTGGAGATATCGAGCTCCAGCGTATCGGTGAAGACCGGATCGGGGCTGCCGGCTTCGCGC
>Ga0181588_10001479_pt1 | contig 20887 bp, 19 predicted proteins | sample 071ome_26_FD_148607 | JGI IMG/M metagenome (GOLD analysis project Ga0181588, IMG submission 148607) | Coastal salt marsh microbial communities from the Groves Creek Marsh, Skidaway Island, Georgia - 071409BT metaG (spades assembly) | ecosystem: Environmental > Aquatic > Marine > Intertidal zone...
CGTGATCTATGAATCCCGCCCCAACGTCACCGCCGACGCCGGCGGGCTTTGTGTGAAGGCGGGCAACGCCGCGATCCTGCGCGGGGGCTCGGAGAGCTTCGAATCCTCAACCACGATCCTGTCCTGTCTGCAGGACGGGTTGAGGGAAGCGGGCCTGCCCGCCGCCGCCGTACAGGCGCCGCCGACCACCGACCGCGAGGCGGTGGGCGCGCTGCTGCGCATGACCGAATATGTCGATGTGATCGTGCCGCGCGGCGGCAAGTCGCTGATCGAGCGGGTCCAGAACGAAAGCCGCATCCCGGTCTTCGCCCATCTGGAGGGCCTGTGCCACACCTATGTGCACGCCGCCGCTGACCCGAAGATGGCGCGCGACATTGTGCTGAACGCCAAGATGCGCCGCACGGGGATCTGCGGCGCGACGGAGACGGTGCTGATCGACCGCGCCGTGGCGTCGGACATGCTGCCGGGCATTGTGGATGATCTGACCGGGGCGGGTTGTGAGGTGCGCGGCGACGCCGAGGCCCAGGCCATCGATTCCCGGATCGTCCCGGCGAGCGACGCGGACTGGGAAACGGAATATCTCGACGCCATCGTGGCTGTGCGGGTGGTGGACGATGTCGATCAGGCCGTCGATCACGTCAATGTCCACGGCTCCAACCACACCGACGCCATCGTCACCGGTGATGACGGCGTGGCCGAGCGTTTCCTGGCCCGTGTCGATAGCGGCATCGTGCTGCACAACGCCTCGACCCAGTTCGCCGATGGCGGCGAGTTCGGCATGGGAGCCGAAATCGGCATCTCCACGGGCAAGATGCATGCGCGCGGGCCGGTCGGGGCCGAGCAGCTCACCAGCTACAAATACGTCGTGCGGGGGACGGGCCAGACCCGGCCCTGAGCGAGCGGTTGCACAGCGAAATCCCCTTTTCCGGGAGCGCCGGTTCCTCCACCCACGCCAACCGGCGTATCGGGCTTCTGGGCGGGTCTTTCAATCCCGCCCATGACGGTCACCGCTATATCAGCATCGAGGCGCTGAAGCGGCTGGGGCTGGACGAGGTCTGGTGGCTGGTCTCGCCGCAGAACCCGTTGAAGTCCGAGTCGGGCATGGCACCCTTCGCGCGGCGGCTCGAATATGCGCGGCAAATCGTCCGCCATCCGCGTATCCGCGTCTCGGCGATCGAAGCCGAAATGGGCACGCGATACACCGCCGATACGCTGGAATCCCTTGTCCGCCGCTACCCCGCGGCGAAATTCGTCTGGCTGATGGGGGCTGACAACCTGATCCAGATTTCGGCCTGGCGTGACTGGTCAAAAATATTTCACACAGTTTCGATTGCCGTCTTCGCCCGCGATTCCTATGATTCAAGGGCCTTGTCGGCCCGCGCGGCCTCTCGCTTTCGGTCCGCGCAACTACCGGCAAGTGCGGCCGGGCGGCTTGCCGATGCCGCGCCGCCAGCCTGGGTGTTCCTGCGGATCAGGCCGCACCCGGCCACGGCGACCGATCTGCGGCAGGCGGGTGCCTGGCCGGTCGAAACCTGAGCTCGGTGGTGACCGGTGCGGCCGGGCCGCTGAAGGAGGCGCGATTTGAAAGCGGAGATTTCGTCATAGCACGTCAAGGTAAGGCGACGCCGCAGCCGACAGCGGCGGAAACCCTGGCCCTCATCGAGACCTCTCTCGATGATGACAAGGCCGACGATGTCAAGGTCATCGACCTGGTCGGCAAGTCCGACATTGCCGACTACATGGTCATCGCCAGCGGCACATCATCCCGCCGCCTGGATGCGATGACCGAGCACCTTCTCGAAAAACTGAAAGAAGCCGGCGTTCGCGGTTCACACGCGGAAGGGCGGCGCAGTGGCGATTGGGTGCTGATCGATGCCGGTGATGTCATCGTTCACATTTTCCGGCCCGAAGTGCGTGAGCACTACGCGCTGGAGAAACTCTGGGAAGCCGATTTTGCCGATCGCGAATCCCAGGACATGGTGACGGCCTAGCGGCGCATCCCCGGGCTGCGGCCCGGCAGGGGAGCGAGACGAATGCGGATCCTCGTGGCCGCGGTGGGGCGCGCGCGTGCCGGCCCCGAAGCGGCACTTTTCGAACATTTCCGGGACCGGGTACGCACCTGGAAACTCGACCTCCGGGAGGTCGAGGTGAAACGGAATCTGCCGGCGGGCCAGGTCTCCGACGCGGAGGCGGAAATCCTCCTTGAGACCGTGCCCGAGGGCGCGCAGGTGATCGCCCTCGACGAAGGGGGCAAGCAGCTTTCCAGCGAGGAATTCGCCGACCTGCTTGGCAATCTGCAGGATGACGGCTGCCGCGATCTGGTCTTCCTGATCGGCGGTGCCGACGGGCATGGCACGGCGGTACGCGCGCGGGCGGATCGCACGCTGGCCTTCGGGCGCAACACATGGCCCCACATGCTGGTGCGCGGTCTGCTGGCCGAACAGATCTACAGGGCCCAGCAGATCCTTTCCGGACACCCCTATCATCGTGCGTGAATCAGGGCTCATCGGTCTGGCGGCACGGGCCAGAATCGGGCAAAACGGCCCGGAAATCACGAGACAAACCGCACAGCGGAACCCAAGCGGATGAACCATCTGATTATCACGCGCCACGGCCAGAGCCAGTGGAACCTGGAAAACCGGTTTACGGGCTGGGAAGACGTGGACCTGACCGAAGCCGGTGAGGCCGAGGCGCGCCGGGCCGGCGTGCTGTTGAAGGACTTCGATATCGACGCGGTCTATTCCTCCACCCTGAAGCGTGCGCGCCGCACGGTCGAGATCGCGCTGGATTCCGCGGCGGAAGCGGGGGCCGACCTCGATCACCTGCGCGACGGCGACGGCTGGCAGATCACCAGCCACGACGACCTGCGGGAGCGTCACTATGGCGATCTGGTCGGCCTCAACAAGGCCGAGACGGCAGAGAAGTACGGCGACGAGCAGGTCCACCTGTGGCGGCGTGGCTTTACGGTCCAGCCGCCGGGCGGCGAGAGCCTGGCCGATGTGGTCGAGCGCGTGCGGCCCTATTACGAGGCCGAGATCGCGCCGCTGATCGCCGCCGGCAAGACCGTCCTGGTCTCGGCCCACGGCAACAGCCTGCGGGCCCTGCTCCTGATTCTTGGCGAATACACCGCCGACGAAATTCCCGGTGTCGAACTGCCGACCGGGCGGCCGCTGGTGTTCGACTTCGAGAATGGCCGGAAACAGAAGAGCTACTATCTCGGCGAATAGCCGAGCGCCGCGCCGACAAGCCGCGCTCCTGCTGGCTGCGGCGAGCCTTATGCTGGCTGTGCCGGGGCCTCTGGCCGCGCAGTCGGACAGGAGTGAAGCCACGCAAGAGCGTCTGGGCGAGGTGCGCCAGTCGCTCAAGCGCGATTCCGAACAGGCCGAGGCACTTGCGAAGCAGGCCGAGGCGCAGGCCAATGAACTGGCCCGCCTTCGCACCGAGATGCGGCTCGCCGCCGATGCGGTCCAGTCCCATGAGGCGGCCCTCGATTCGCTGGAAGCCGAACTGGCGCTTCTCGAAAGCGACGAGACGCGCATGCAGGTCTCGCTCGAACGGCGTCAGGCGGAACTCGGCGACACGCTGGCCGCGCTCCAGCGGCTTGCGCTGCGGCCGACAGCGGCACTTCTGGTCAGCCCGGGCGATCCCAACGACGTGGTACGCAGCGGGCTCCTGTTGCGCACGGCCGTGCCGGAAATCGAGCGCCAGGCCCGTCTGCTGCGCGCTGATATCGATGAACTGAATACGGTCCAGGCGCGCATTGTCACCCGCCGTGAGGAACTGCAGGCGGCGGCAGTCGATCTGAAAAACCAGCGCGACAAGCTGAGGGACCTCTCGAACGCCAAGAATGCGGTTCTTGGACAGACCCGCACGGCGCGCGACGCGGCCCAGAAACGCGTCACGCAGCTGCAGAATGAGGCCAGAACACTCGAGGAACTGCTCTCAACTTTGCGTGACGGCACGGCGTCCGCCATCCCGCGCCCGCGCCCGGATGGCGCGGAAGGGGGCCCGGATACGCGCCAGGTCGTGCTTGCGCCCAGCCCGCGCACTTCGGGTCCGTCGATCACCCAGGCGCGCGGACGGTTGTCCTGGCCCGCCTACGGCACGGTGATCCAGCGTTTCGGCGCCAGGACAGATGCCGGCGGCACGTCGCGCGGGGTGACGTGGAAAACACGTGCGGATGCGTCCGTGGTGGCGCCCTGGGACGGCCGGGTGGTTTTCGCCGGGCCGTTCCGGCGCTTTGGCCAAATCTTGATCATCGATCATGGCGAGGGATATCATTCGCTCATTGCCGGTCTGGGACGGATCGACGCGCAAACGGACCAGTGGGTCCTTGCGGGTGAGCCGGTCGGGACCACGGGGACGGGCGTGGGCGATGCGCCGGCGCCGCGATCCGGCGCAACAAGCGGGGGACGGGCCAGTTCGGCCCAAAACCGATCGGGCGGGCCGACCCTGTATGTCGAGCTCCGTCAGGACGGACAACCGATCAACCCGCTGCCCTGGCTGGCAGCGCAAAATGACAGGACACAAGGCTGATGCGTAATTTCATCCCGGCGGTCGCGTTCGCGGCGATGCTCGCGTTCGTACCGGTCGCCTCCCAAGCGGCTGAGACCGATGAAGAGACGTTTCGGCAGCTTGAGCTCTTTGGCGACATCTTCGAACGCGTGCGTGCCCAGTATGTCGATGAGACAACGGACAAGCAGCTTATCGAGTCGGCGATCAACGGGATGTTGCAGTCGCTGGATCCGCATTCGAGCTACCTGAACGAGGAAAATTTCCGCGACATGCAGGTGCAGACGCGCGGCGAATTCGGCGGTCTGGGCATCGAGGTGACGATGGAGCAGGGCTTCGTGCGCGTCGTCTCTCCCATCGACGACACGCCGGCGGCGCGGGCAGGCCTGGAAGCGGGCGATTTCATCACCCATCTCGACGGTGAGACGGTGCAGGGTCTGTCCCTGTCCGATGCGGTGGACAAGATGCGCGGCCGGGTTGGCTCCGATATCGTACTGACCATCCGCCGTGAGGGTGTGGAGCCCTTCGATGTGACAGTGACGCGCGATGTGGTCCGTATCCGCTCGGTGCGCTCGCGTGTCGAAGGCAAGGCGGGCTATATCCGGATTACAACCTTCAACGAACAGACCGCGCCGGGCGTCGAGAAGGCGATGGCCGACATCAAGGCCGAGTTGGGCGATGAGCTGATCGGTGTGGTGCTCGATCTGCGGCGTAACCCTGGCGGTCTGCTCGATCAGGCGGTGAAGGTGTCGGATGCGTTCCTCGACCAGGGGGAAATCGTGTCCCAGCGTGGTCGCAACCCGGATGATTCCCAGCGCTATAACGCGACGAAGGGCGATCTGGCCGAGGGTCTTCCGCTTGTCGTGCTGATCAATGGCGGCTCGGCCTCGGCTTCTGAAATCGTCGCGGGAGCGCTTCAGGACCACAAGCGTGCCGTCATCATGGGCACGGAAAGTTTCGGCAAGGGCTCGGTGCAGACAATCATGCCGATCGCCGGTCATGGCGCGCTGCGCCTGACGACGGCGGCCTATTTCACGCCCAGTGGCCGTTCGGTCCAGAAGACCGGGATCACACCCGATATCATGGTCGAACAGGCGCGTATCGAGACGACGGAAGGCGCCGACGGGGTGCGTGAGCGCGATCTGCGCAACGCGCGCGACAATGAGGTTATCGAACAGGGTGATGAGGGCGAGGAGAGTGCGACCTCGGCTGCGGTCCAGGACTACCAGCTCCTGCGGGCGCTGGATTTGCTCAAGGGCATCGCCACCTACACAGTTCGCGCCACAAACTGACCGTTAAGCACTTGCCGATACGTTTCGCAGCATGAGCGATGAACACACGGATCGGCCATCCAGACTGAGCGCCGTGGCCGTCCTGCCATGGACGGTCGCGCTGTTGCTGTTTGTCGTACTTTCTGGCGCCGTTGCGCTGGTGGTGCTCGGTCTGTCCGGGAATCCACTGGTGGTGCCGAAAATGGCGGAACATGCGCCGCCGGCGCATTCCGAGAGCCCGGATTCATCGCCTGCGCCGGACCCGGCCACGTCGGAACATCAACAGGCTGAGACTCAGCATCCGGAGCCGCACCCGGAGGAGACACCGCAACCAGAGACGGCGCACACGCCCGAAGCGCCTGAGCCGCCGCATGACGCGTCGGATCCTCACGGAGCGGCGGAACCCATGACGGCAGGTGAGCATGCGGCGCCTGCGGAGCACGCGCCCGCCGAGCCCCACCATCAGGACGCCGAAACACCGGCGCCGGAACCTGAGCCGCAGGCCGTGGAACCGGCTGCGCCGCAACCGGAACCCCAGGTTGCCGCCGCAACACCGCCGCCGCCTCAGCCGCCGGTCCGCCGGAGCGGGCCCGATGCCCTTGCGCCCGCGCCCGATCTGGCGCTGATCGAGCCGTCGCCGCAGGGGCCGCTGCCGAAGATCGATGTGGCCGGCCGTGAGCCCTGGCAGGTCTATGCGCGCCCGTCCAAACGCAGCGGCGACCGCCCGAGGGTGGCGGTGATCCTGAGCGGGCTGGGCCTGTCCGGCGCGGCGACCGATGCCGCGATCCAGGGGCTTCCGGGTGAGGTGACGCTGGCCTTCCAGCCCTTTGCGGACAACATCCAGCAATGGATCAGCCTGGCGCGCGCCGCGGGCCACGAAGTCCTGCTCAACCTTCCTATGGAGCCCGTGGACTTCCCCGCCAACGAACCCGGTCCGCGCGCCCTGTTCGTCAGCCTGTCGCCGGAGGAAAACCAGGACCGTCTGCGCTGGGCGCTATCGCGGGTCTCCGGTTATGTGGGGGTGGTGAACCATATGGGATCGCGTTTCACGGTCTCGCGTGAGGCGATGCAGCCGGTCCTGGCGGAACTCAAGGCGCGCGGTCTTCTGTTCGTGGATGCGCGTTCCGCGGCCCGCAGTGTGGCGACCGTCATGGCGTCGGAGATGCAGGTTCCGCGCGCCATCAACGACCGTTTCCTGGACAACCGTGAAGTCTCCCGTGCGACGGTGGATGCGCGGCTGGCTGAGGTCGAGGAGATCGCGCGGGAGACCGGTGTGTCGATCGCCATCGGCCAGGCGTTTCCGGTCACCATTGAGCGGATTCGAGAATGGTCGGATACCCTGAGCGGGAAGGGGATCGTACTGGTCCCTGTGTCGGCGGTGGTGGACCGCCAGCCGGACCGCTGACCATGGTGGTTGCATCCGATACCGATCTTGCCCATTACCGCCCCTGTGCGGGCGTTCTGATGGTGAATGCGGCGGGCCTGGTTTGGGTCGGTGAACGCAACGACACGCCGGGGGCCTGGCAGATGCCCCAGGGCGGCATCGACCCGGGGGAAGCTCCGCTGGATGCGGCTCTGCGCGAGTTGGAAGAGGAAACCGGCACGGGAAACGTCTCGCTTCTTGCCGAGGCGCCCGACTGGTTCAAATACGACCTGCCCGGCGACCTGCAGAAGCGCGCATGGAAGGGTAAATGGCGCGGCCAGATGCAGAAATGGTTCGCGGTCCGCTTTCATGGCGCGGACGGGGAGATCGATATCCTCGGGGTCAAGAAGCCGGAATTCGCACGCTGGCGCTGGGTCGAGGCGGACGAAGTGCCGGGACTGATCGTCGAATTCAAGCGGCCCGTCTATCAAGCCGTCATCGAGACGTTCCGGCCGATTCTACTTTCCGGCCGTTAGGCCGTTACCGGCTCTTCGTCACGTGCGTTGCGCAGGTTCAGGAACCAGCACGCGGCACGAGCCATCCAGTTGGCCAGCTTGCTGTGCGGCGCGAAGCCGACAGCCTTGAAGATCAGCGTGATCGCCCGCTCGACATGGCGGGTTTCATAGAAGCCATAGGCGCGAGACATATAGGCCCGGATGCATTTCTTGCGGTTGTAGGGCTCCCCTTCATTGTTGGCCGCGTAATAGGCATAGGCGAGTTCGTCGTCCTCGCTTTCACCGATGCGTCCGAGCCCGACCCACAGGCGCTTCAGCCGGCCGAGATTCTCGATATCCCGGTAGCGCTCCATATGGGTGTAGAACAGCTTGTAGTGGCGAATCTCGTCCTGGGCGATGCGCTGGCATATCTCGCGCAGCACAGGTTCGTCCGTCGCCTCGCGCAGGGCCGTGTAGTAGGACGAGGTGCCGACCTCGACCATGCAGCGAGCGACCAGTTCGCCGCAACGTGTCCCGCGCACGGAACTTTCCGATTCGACGGGAAGCTGGATCTTTTCAGAAAAATCGGCGAACCGGCCCTCGAAGTCGAATTCCGGATCCGCGAGGCGGGCCCATTTGGAAAGGGCCTTGCCGTGCTGGACCTCTTCCAGCGCCCAGCGTCGCGCGGCGTCCTGGAATTCCGGATCGTCCCGGAAGACATTGCACAGGTAGTCCGCGTAAATCCCGCCATTGTACTCGACCATGGCGGCTGCCTTGATGATCCTCAGCATGTCGGGATCGACCTTCGCGGCATCGAAGCGATTCCACGGAATGTCGTCGAGTAACCAATGTCTGCGATAGGTATCTGTCATGGCGTCTTTTTGATCAACGAACAGCCGTCTGATTCGTTGCGTTAACGCCGCTAATATAATCCGGACCGGGTTTTCGTCAAAACCCGGTGTGGATGAACCTGACAGAATCTACTGGTAAATCTGGCTGTCGAGCGAGGCCAGCTTGGCCCGCGCCGTATCGGCCCGCTGTTCGGCCAGTGCGCGTTCCGCTGCATTGTCCCCGGCATCGGAAATGTCTTCCGTGGCCTCCTGAAGGTCTTTCTCGACCTGTGAACGGTCGATGTCCTCCAGCGGGAGCGCTTCTTCGGCCAGCACCGTGCAGCGCTCCGCCGTGACCTCGGCGAATCCGCCGGCCACGAAGATGCGCGACTTCACATTGCCGCCTTCGAAGATGTGGATCACGCCGGGCCGGACGGTCGAAATGACCGGGGTGTGGCTGGGCAGGACGCCGAAGTCGCCTTCAGCACCCGGCACCACCACCATCTCGACCTCTTCGGAGAGCAGCAGCTTCTCCGGCGAGACCAGTTCGAACTGAACCGCGTTGTCTGCCACGCGATATCTCCCGTCAGGCCGCTTCGGCCGCCATGGACTGGGCCTTCTCGACGGCTTCCTCGATGGTGCCGACCATGTAGAAGGCCGCTTCCGGCAGGTCGTCGTGTTCGCCTTCGACGATCTGCTTGAAACCCTTGATTGTGTCCTCGATGTTCACGAACTTGCCCGGCGAGCCGGTGAACACCTCGGCGACGTGGAACGGCTGGGACAGGAAGCGCTGCAGCTTGCGCGCGCGCGCCACCGTCAGCTTGTCTTCTTCCGACAGCTCGTCCATGCCCAGAATGGCAATGATTTCCTGCAGGTTCTTGTAGCCCTGCAGGGTCTCCTGCACGCGGCGTGCGACGTTGTAGTGCTCCTCGCCGATCACGCTGGCGTCAAGGATTCGGCTGGTCGAGTCGAGCGGATCAACGGCCGGGTAGATGCCCAGCTCGGCGATCTGGCGCGACAGCACCGTCGTGGCGTCCAGATGCGAGAACGCGGTCGCCGGGGCCGGGTCGGTCAGGTCGTCCGCGGGGACGTAAATGGCCTGCACCGAGGTGATCGAGCCCTTGTTGGTCGAGGTGATGCGTTCCTGCAGGTTGCCCATATCCGTGCCCAGGGTCGGCTGGTAGCCCACCGCCGAAGGAATACGGCCCAGAAGCGCCGACACCTCGGAGCCCGCCTGGGTGAAGCGGAAGATGTTGTCCACGAAGAACAGCACGTCCTGGCCTTCCTCGTCACGGAAGTACTCGGCCATGGTCAGGCCGGTCAGCGCCACACGGGCACGCGCTCCCGGCGGCTCGTTCATCTGGCCGTACACCAGCGCCGCCTTGGATTCGCCGTCGGGCTGGATAACGCCGGATTCCATCATCTCGTGATAGAGGTCGTTGCCTTCGCGGGTGCGCTCGCCGACGCCGGCGAACACGGAGTAGCCGCCATGGCCCTTCGCGATGTTGTTGATCAGCTCCATGATGAGCACGGTCTTGCCCACGCCGGCGCCGCCGAACAGGCCGATCTTGCCGCCCTTGGCGTAGGGGGTGAGAAGGTCAACGACCTTGATGCCCGTGACGAGCTGTTCGGTATCGGTCGCCTGGTCCACGAACGGCGGCGCATCGCGGTGGATGCCCCACTTCTGCGCGGTTTCCAGCGGGCCGCGCTGGTCGATGGTCTCGCCGATCACGTTGATGATGCGGCCCAGGACTTCCGGTCCGACCGGAACACTGATGGCGCCGCCCGTATCGACCACTTCCTGGCCGCGGATCAGGCCTTCGGTGGTGTCCATGGCGATGGTGCGCACGGTGTTTTCACCGAGATGCTGAGCGACCTCGAGGACGAGGCGGTTGCCGTGGTTGTCCGTCTCCAGCGCGTTCATGATGGCCGGGAGGTCGCCGTCGAACTGGACGTCCACGACGGCGCCGAGCACCTGGGAGATTTTGCCGACAATGTTCTTTGACATGGTGTGTTCCTCGCCCTTGGGAAAGTCTGCGGGAGCCGAGCGGTCTAGAGCGCTTCCGCGCCTGAGATGATCTCGATGAGTTCGGTGGTGATGGCGGCCTGGCGTGTACGGTTGTACTCGATCGAGAGGCGCTCGATCATGTCACCCGCGTTGCGCGTGGCGTTGTCCATCGCGGTCATGCGTGCGCCCTGTTCGGACGCGAAGGATTCGTTCATGGCCCGGAAAACCTGGATCGACAGGTTGCGCGGCAGGAGATCCGCGAGGATTTCCTGCTCGTCCGGCTCATAGTCGTACACCGCGCCGGAGGCGAGGGCCGAACCCTCGGCTTCTCCTTCATCGCCTTCGGCTTCGGGAAGCGCGAACGGGATGAGCTGGAGCGGCGTGACCTCCTGGGTCAGCGCGGAGACGAACTTGTTATAGACGACCGTGCAGACATCGCACTCGCCCGCCTCGAACATGGCGCGGGCGCGCTGGGCGATTTCGGCAGCCGTCTCGAACTTCGGCATCGGCTTGGCCGTGTCTTCCATCACATCGACGATCAGGTCGCCGAAGTCGCGGCGCAACAGGCCGCGGCCCTTGCGGCCGACGATCAGGATCTTTACCTGCTTGCCGTCGGCGCGCAGGCGGTTGATGTGCTGACGCGTCCAGCGGGCGATGGAGCCGTTGAAACCGCCGCACAGGCCACGGTCCGTGGTCATCACGACGATCAGATGCACGTCGTCCTTGCCGCTGCCGGCCAGCAGCGGCGGGGCCGTGCCGGCGGCGGTTGCGCTTTGTGCCAGCGAGCCCAGCATCCGCTCCATGCGTTCGGCATAGGGGCGTGACGCCTCGGCCTCTTCCTGGGCACGGCGCAGCTTTGCGGCCGCGACCATTTTCATGGCCGAGGTGATCCGCTGGGTCGATTTGACCGAGCTGATGCGGGTGCGGAGGTCCTTGAGACTCATCGTCTGATCGCTGTCCCGCTGCGGTTAGGCGAAGGTCTTCGCGTAGGCGGAGACCACGTCTTCCAGCTTCGCCTTCGTGTCGTCGTCCAGCGCGCCGCTCTCACGGATCGTGAGAAGGATATCGGCGTGGTTGTCGCGGACATGATCGAGAAGCTGCGCCTCGAAGCGGTTCACGGCGCCGACGGGGATGCCGTCGAGATGGCCGTTCACACCGGCGTAGATCGACACGACCTGCTCTTCCATCGGAAGCGGCTGGTACTGCGGCTGCTTCAGCAGTTCCGTCAGACGCGCGCCACGGGCCAGCAGGCGCTGGGTCGAGGCGTCGAGGTCCGAGGCGAACTGCGAGAAGGCTTCCATCTCGCGGTACTGGGCCAGTTCCAGCTTGATCGAGCCGGCAACCGACTTCATCGCCTTGGTCTGGGCGGCAGAGCCAACGCGGCTGACCGACAGGCCGACGTTAATCGCCGGACGCACGCCCTTATAGAAGAGGTCGGTTTCCAGGAAGATCTGGCCGTCGGTGATCGAAATCACGTTGGTCGGAATGTATGCGGACACGTCGTTCGCCTGGGTCTCGATGACCGGCAGGGCGGTCAGCGAGCCGGAGCCCATGTCGGCATTCATCTTCGCCGCACGCTCCAGAAGGCGTGAATGCAGGTAGAACACGTCGCCCGGATAGGCTTCACGTCCCGGCGGACGGCGCAGCAGCAGGGACATCTGGCGATAGGCCGTCGCCTGCTTGGAAAGGTCGTCATAGAAGATGACCGCGTGCATGCCGTTGTCGCGGAAGTATTCACCCATCGCACAGCCGGCGTAGGGGGCCAGGAACTGCAGCGGGGCCGGATCGGAGGCCGTGGCGGCCACGACGATGGTGTAGTCCAGCGCGCCGTGGTCGCGCAGGGTCTTGACCACCTGGGCAACCGTGGAGCGCTTCTGACCCACGGCGACGTAGATGCAGTAGAGCTTTTCGCTGTCGTCGCCGGTTTCGTGGGACTTCTTCTGGTTCAGGATCGTATCGACGATGACGGCGGTCTTGCCGGTCTGGCGGTCGCCGATGATCAGCTCACGCTGGCCACGGCCGACGGGAACCAGTGCGTCGAGCGCCTTGAGGCCGGTCTGCACGGGCTCGTGCACCGACTGGCGCGGGATGATGCCCGGCGCCTTCACCTCGATCAGGCTGCGCTCGGTGTCTTCCAGATCGCCGTTGCCGTCGATCGGGTTGCCCAGCGCGTCCACGACGCGGCCCAGCAGGCCCTTGCCGACGGGAACATCGACGATGTCGCCGGTCCGCTTGACCGTGTCGCCTTCCTTGATGTCGCGGTCGTCGCCGAAAATCACGACACCGACATTGTCGGTCTCGAGATTCAGCGCCATACCCATCAGGCCACCGGGGAACTCAACCATTTCACCGGCCTGGACGTTGTCGAGGCCGTAAACACGGGCGACGCCGTCACCCACCGAAAGGACCTGCCCGACTTCCGAGACATCGGCCTCGGCATCGAAATTGGCGATCTGGTCTTTCAGGATCGCCGAAATTTCCGCGGCACGAATTTCCATCCTTTACGCTCCCTTCATGGCGTACTGCAGGCGCTGAAGCTTGGTCTTCAGCGAAGCATCGATCATCCGCGAGCCGACACGGACAACCAGCCCGCCGATCAGCGAGGGGTCCACATGCGGTTCGACGGAAACTTTTCCACCCAGCTTGGCGCGCAGGCTTTCGGAAAGCGCCTGCAACTGCTCGTCGTTGAGCGGACGGGCCGAGGTGACCTCGGCGGTGATTTCCCCACGCCGGCGCGACAACTCGGCCAGGTAGGCGGTGATCATTTCGGCAAGCACGAAGAGCCGGTTGTTTTCCGCCACGACACCGACGAAACGGCGGGTCAGCGCGTTCGCGCCGCCCTGTTCGAGGATCGTGGTCATGGCGCGGGCCTTGTCGTCGCGGTCGATGAGCGGCGAACGCAGGAGCTTATCCAGATCCGCGCTATCCGTGATCAGCGACTTCAGTGACTCCAGGTCGCCCGCAACCTCGTCGAGACACTTGGCCTCGTCCGCCAGTTCGTACAACGCCAGGCCGTACCGTTCGGCGATATCGCCGACAACACTTGTTTCCGCCGCCACCTGCGACTGCCCCCCTGGGCCCAAATTCTGCTTGCGCGATTTGTTGTAACCGATTGATTTTGAAGTCAAATCAACGGTTGCCCCGTCGCCCGCGTGAAGCTGACGCCGAGGCAGGCGCTTGGTAGCACAGGGTCTTGGGGCTGGCAAGCATACCTGGGGGCAAAAAAGTCCACAAACCCGCCGGTTCCCGGGCGCAGCGCGAAAGCGTCGAATTGCCGCGCGGCACGCTAGAGGAAGCTGTAGGGGTCCACGTCGATCCGAAGGCGAGCGCCGGACGGCACCTGCACCTGCGCCAGCCAGTCGCGCAGGACCGGCTGGACCGCGACATCGCGTGCGGCCTTGAGCAGCAGACGGTAGCGGTAGCGGCCGCGCAGCAGGGACAGAGGTGCGGGTGCGTGCCCCAGCACGCGCACCTCCGCGCTGTTGGGTGCGCAGCGGGCCAGCGCCCGGGCGAACCCTTCCGCCTCACCGGCGTCGCGGCTGGAGACAATGAGCGCGGCCAGGCGCCCGAAGGGTGGCCAGCCGCCCGCCCTGCGTGCCTCGGTCTCCAGTTCCATGAACCCGTCCTCGTCCCCGGAGACCAGAGCCTCCATCACCGGGTGCTCGGGCTGGAAGGTCTGGATCAGCACGCGGCCCGGCCGTTCGGCGCGACCGGCGCGGCCCGAGACCTGGCGCAGCACCTGATAGGTGCGTTCGCCCGCCCGAAGATCGCCGCCGGCGAGGCCCAGATCGGCATCGACGATGCCCACCAGGGTCAGGTTCGGGAAATGGTGCCCCTTGGCCACCATCTGGGTGCCGATCAGGATATCGACCTCGCCGTCCTCAACCGCGCGGACAAAGGCCTGGGCGGTTTCCGGCCCGCGCATGGTGTCGCTGGTCATGATGGCGGTGCGGGCGTCTGGCAGGTGCTGGGCGATCTCCTCGGCGATGCGCTCGACGCCGGGGCCGCAGGCCACAAGCGTGTCTGGCTTGTCGCAGGACGGGCAGGTCCTGGGCGACGGGGTCTCGTAGCCGCAATGGTGGCACTGCAGGCGCTTGCGGAAGCGGTGTTCGGTCAGCCAGGCGCTGCAACTGGGGCATGCGATCCGGTGCCCGCAGGTCCGGCAGAGCGTCAGCGGCGCGTAGCCCCGGCGGTTGAGGAACAGCATCGACTGCTCGCCCGCCTCCAGGTTCGCTGTCAGTGCGGACAGCAGATCGGGCGAGACGAAGCGGTCGGATGTCAGCCCCGCCTCGCGCATATCGACGGCGGCCACATCGGGCAGCCGGGCAGCGCCGAAACGCTCGGGCAGGTCGATCAGGTCATAGCGCCCGCGCTCCACATTGACGCGGGTCTCCAGCGACGGCGTGGCGGAAGCCAGGATGACCGGCGCGTCGGCGATCCGGCCGCGCACGATGGCCATGTCGCGCCCGTGATAGGCGACGCCGTCATCCTGTTTGAAGGCGGGCTCGTGTTCCTCGTCCACGATGACCAGCCCCAGTTCGCGGAAGGGCAGGAACAGCGCCGAACGCGCCCCCACGACGACGCGGGCGTTGCCAGAGTCCACCGCGCGCCAGGTGGTGCGGCGGCGGACCTGTCCCAGTTCGGAATGCCACACCGCCGGGTCGGCGCCGAAGCGGGCCCGGAAGCGTTCCAGCCATTGCGGGGTCAGCGCGATTTCCGGCACCAGCACCAGCACCTGCTGGCGCGCCGCCAGGGCGGCGGCGACGGCCTCGAAATAGACTTCCGTCTTGCCAGAGCCGGTCACGCCGTGGATCAGGGTCACGGAGAATGTGCCTTCCGAAAGTTTCGCGCGCAGGCGCTCTGCCCCGGCCTGCTGGTCATCAGAGAGGTCGGGACCCGGACGGTGCGGGTCCGGGTCGCGGAAGGGCGGCGGCGGCGGCACCTCCTCGCGCGCCAGCGCGCCCGCATCGGCCAGCCCCTTGATGACCCCCGTCGAGACCCCCGCCTCGCGGGCCAGGTCGGCGGCGGGAAGTGCCGGGCCTTCATGCAGCATCTCGATCACGCGTTGGCGCGCCGGTGTCATGCGCAACCCTTCGGGGATTTCTGCGAAGCGGAAGACTGTTACCGGGCGTGGTGGCTCCAGCGTTTCGGTGGAACGCATTGCCATGCGCAACACGGAACCCGGCGTGGACAATGTGTAGGCGGCGACCCAGTCCACGAAGCGGCGCAGCTCGTCCGGCATGGGTTCCGCGCCCAGCCGTTCGATGACCGGGCGAAGTTTGGCCGGATCGACATCGCCCGTCCCGGGGCCCCAGACGACGCCGGTGATCTCGCGCCGGCCCAGCGGCACCTGGACATAGTCGCCCGGCGCCAGTGTCAGGTGGTCCGGCACCGTATAGTCATAGGGGCCGACCACGGGCGTCGGCAGCATCACGCTGACGGTCGCCTCCCCTGTGGTTGTGCCGGTTCCGGCCGGTGCTGCTGTGGTGTCGCTAGGGGGCATCGGCTACACTCTATCCAGCGACTCGCGGCCGTCCAACGTATGGTGCAGCCGCTTGCAGAAATGATGTCCCTGGCGATCTGAAACGGCCTCCCGGCGGAGGCGCGCAACAAGGAAATAACGCAGATGAAGTTCTTCGTGGACACTGCCGATCTTGACGAGATTCGCGACCTGGCCGCCACCGGCCTGGTGGACGGCGTCACGACAAATCCGTCCCTGATCGCCAAGTCGGGCCGCAACATGCTCGACGCCATCGCCGAGATTTGCGACGTGGTGCCCGGCCCCGTCAGTGCCGAAGTGACCGCCACCGAGGTTGAGGGCATGCTGGCCGAGGCGGAAGTTCTGGCGTCGGTCGCGAAGAATGTTGCGATCAAGGTGCCTCTGACTCCGGCCGGGCTGAAGACCTGCCGCGTGCTGCGCGACCGGGACATCATGGTCAATGTCACGCTGTGCTTCTCGGCGGGCCAGGCGATCCTGGCGGCCAAGGCGGGCGCGAGCTTCATCTCTCCCTTCGTGGGCCGTCTCGACGATATCGGGCTGCGTGGCCTCGATCTGATCGAGGAGATTGTCGAGATCTACGACGCCTATCCGAACTTCGATACCGAGGTGCTGGTTGCTTCCATTCGCGGCCCGTCTCATGTGATCGAGGCTGCCCAGGTGGGGGCGCATGTCTCGACCCTGCCGCCCAACGTGCTGCGCCAGCTGTTCCAGCATCCGCTGACAGACAAGGGCCTTGCCGCTTTCATGAAGGACTGGGAAGCCACCGGCCAGTCGATCCTGGAACAGGCCGCACAGCGCAAGGACGCGGCCGAGTAGCCGCCCGCGGAGACGGAAACCGTGACCTCAAAGGCCCCCCGGACAGAAACTTCCGAGCCCAGTGAGCTCACGGATGCGCAGGTTGTCCGCTTCCTGCGTGAGAACCCCGATTTCCTCGAACGCTATCCACAGCTTCTGTCGGTGATCCGCGCACCCGAACGCCAGTTCGAGGACGCGGACGAGGCCGGCGGCGAGGTGGTGGATTTGCAGGGCGCAATGCTGTCGCGCATGCGCAGCGAACTGGCTCAGCGTGAGGAACAGAGCAGCGAGCTGATCGACGCCTCGCGCGCCAACCTTCAGAGCCAGAACCGGGTTCATGCCGCGGTGATCGCGATCCTGTCGGCGCGCTCACTCGACCACATGATCGAGATCCTGACCATCGATCTGGCTGGGCTCCTGAACGTCGATGCCGTGGCGCTGTGCCTCGAAGGCGGCATGGTCACGCCGACCTCGGCGCAGGGCGTGCGCGTCGTGCCGGTCGGGACCATCGACAAGATCCTGGATGTGTCCCGTACGGTCTCCCTGCGAGAAAACGTGGAGGGCGACCGCCGCATCTATGGCGAGGCGGCCGGGCTCGTGCGCTCCGAAGCGATGCTGCGCCTGTCTGTGCGCGAGGATGCTCCCTGCGCGCTGCTGGCGATGGGCAGCCGTGAACCCGACCGGTTCCATACAGGGCAGGGCTCCGAACTGCTGACCTTCCTCGCCCGCATTCTCGAGCACAGCATCCGGACATGGCTCGACCTGCCGCGCTGACCCGCGAACAGCTTGTGCCGCGCGCGGTCGATGCCCGGCTGGCTCGGGCGCTGTCGGCGTGGCGCGACGGGCTGGAGAGCGAGCGGCGCGCTTCGGAACACACTGTCGCGGCCTATCTGCGCGACGTGATCGCCTTCCTCGACTTCATGGCGGACCACACCGGCGGCGTCCTTTCGGTATCCGATCTCGACGGCCTCAGGCCCGGGGATTTCCGGGCCTGGCTTGCCAGCCGCGCGCAGGACTATGCGCGCGCGTCCACGGCGCGGGCGCTGTCCGCCGTGCGCATGTTCTTCCGCTATCTGGAGCGCGAGGGGCTGGGACACAACGCGGCTATCGGGGCGGTGCGAGGGCCCCGGCTGCCGCGCTCGGTGCCCAAGGCGCTGAGCGGCCGGGAGACCGAGGAGCTCATGCAGGCCGTAGTTGTGCCTGCGCAGCCCGAGACGCCGGGCTGGCAGGGTGCACGCGACCTGGCGGTCCTGCTGCTGCTCTATGGCTGCGGCCTGCGCATCTCTGAAGCCCTGCAGATGAACCGGGCCGATGTGCCCGACGGCGATGCACTGACTGTGACCGGCAAGGGGGGCAAGACCCGCATGCTGCCGGTCCTGCCCGTTGTGCGCGAGGCCATCGACGACTACATCGCGCGCTGTCCGCATAACCTGCCTGCGGATGGACCGCTGTTCGTCGGTGTGCGCGGGGGTCGTCTGGGGGCGCGCGCCGTCCAGCAGCGCATGCAGGACTTGCGAGCGGTGCTCGGCCTGCCGCGCGAGGCGACGCCCCATGCGCTGCGCCATTCCTTCGCCACGCATCTGTTGGCGTCAGGCGGGGATCTGCGGGCCATCCAGGAACTGCTGGGCCACGCCTCGCTCTCGACCACCCAGCGCTACACGGATGTGGACAGCGCGCGGCTGCTCGACGTGTATGCAAGGGCCCACCCGCGCGCGCGTAAGGGCTAGGCCGAGGGGGCGTCCCGGAAGAACACCGCGTCGTATTCCAGCATCCGTCCGTAGTGGCGGCTCCAGTACCCCGGCACGATCAGGTGCGGGCGAAAGCCGTGTCCCGCCAGGCGCTCCAGCAGTGCCAGATGGTCGGGCTGTCCCTCGTAGATCGGCTGCAGGGACAGCTCCAGCTGCAGCCCGGTGATCCGGTCCCAGCGATCCGCGATGCCGTCGAGTACCTCTGACTCATAGCCTTGCGTATCCGACTTCACGAAGACGGCTTCCGCGTTGTCCGCATGTTCGTCCAGCGCGGCGGCGACTGTCGTGACGGGCACGGTTTCGCGCCGCTCGGTGCGGGTGCTGGCGAGGCGTTCCTGCGCGGTTTCGTCCAGCGGCAGGATCGAGCTCATGTCGGATTCGCCCGATACGTTGATCTCGACCGTCCCGGCGCGCGCGCCGACGGCCGCCTGCGGCGCGACGGTCCAGAGCGGATCGCTGACCGCGCGATCGCGCAGGGCCTGCTGGACATCCGTCAGCGGTTCGAAGGAAACAATGCGGCCCTTGTAGCCGTTGGCCCGCACCGCGCGCGCGTACTGGCCCGTATTCGCACCCACATCCAACAGGCAGTCGATGCCGTGCCGGTCGAGGAGGCCGGTGATCCGTGTCCAGTGCGGTGCCGTGCCGGGGAAAGGCGCGACATCGAATCCGGCGCGCCGGATGAACCTTCGCAGTGTTCCGACCATGGTATCGCATGCCGTCCGATTGCGGGGCGCGAGGACCGCGCCGGTTGGAAAGCCAATGCTAACACTTTTTCGCTAACCGTTCCGGGTAGGTGTTGGAGATTGCGGGAGGCTCCATGCGACGCTAGCTTCGGGCGGCAAAGGACGACAGGTTCGCAGGTATGACGAATTCGGAGACGAAATCCGGCGACCGGACGATGTCCCTGATCGGGCATCTCGTGGTCCCCTTCGCCGTGGCGATCCTCATCGCGCTCGCAGGCATCGTCGTTCTGCTCTGGGTTGCAGCGCGCGGACAGGACGAGATCGCGGCCCGGTCCTCCCGCAATATCATGCAGGCGCTGACCGAGAACGTCGCGCGGGACATGGAACATCTCGTCTATGACAACAGCTGGTGGGACATCGCGATCGAGAACCTGATTGCGAACCCGGATGCCGACTGGGCTGATGCGAACATCGGCAGCTACGCGACGGAAACCTTCGATGTGACGGAATCCTATGTCCTGTCTGCTGATGACAGGACGCTGTTCGCCTTCAAGGACGGTGTTGCGAGCGAAGAGACAATTACGGACCATTTCGGGAGCACGCTTTCGGGCCTGATCAAGGCGGCGCGGGCCGCTCCGATGGAAGAACCGAAAGCTGTCTCGACCTATGTTGTGAGTGGGGGAGAACTTCATCTGATCGCGGCGAACGCACTGACGCCGGAGGAGCCGACGCCGGAACAGCTCGAACCGGCAGCACGGCCTGTGCTGATCTACTCGCGTCATGTCTCACCCGACCGGCTGGTGTCGTTTTCGGAGCGGTTTGAATTTGCAAACCTCACGTTTTCGACGGTGCTTCCACAGGCCGAGCCCTATCAGAATGTCCTGGCGTTGAAGGACCTCGCGGGAACGTCGGTGGCCTGGCTGGTCTGGGACCCGCCGCGTCCGGGAACGAACCTGTTTTCCTCGGTTCTGCCCTGGCTGGTCGCTGGTGTTCTGGTTCTGCTGGCGCTCAGCGTGCTGTTCGTACGCCGGGTTGTCGGGATGGCGCGCCGGATGGTGGCGGATGCGCGGAACCTGGCGAAGATGGACAGGCAGCTCGCCCAGTCCAGCAAGCTGGCGGTCCTGGGCGAGATGGCCGCAGGACTGGTGCACGAGCTCAACCAGCCGCTCAACATCATCCGCATGACGGCCGACATGACCCGGGACATGATGGACCGGTCGCGCGGGGAGGTTCCGGACAACGAGCTCCGAGAACAACTCGACGTGATTGGCGGTCAGTCGCGGCGTATGGGTGAGACCATTCAGAGCATGCGCATCTTCAGCCGGGACGACTATGGCAGGAAGATCGCCTTCGATCCGGTGCAGGCCACCAGCAAGGCCCTGTCCTGGATGCGGAATGATTTCTCCGAGCGCAATATCGAGGTGACGTTTCAGGCGCCGGCCCATTGCGGTCGTGTCTATGGCGAACCGTCGCGTTTCGAGCAGGTGATCGTCAATCTGTTGATGAACGCGCGCGATGCGATCGAGAGCCGGTATGGGCATGACGGAGAGGCGGGTGGGCAGGTGCGGATCTCGGTATCAGAGGACTCGTCTCTCCGTCACGTCATCGTCGCGGTGCGCGACAATGGCGGTGGCGTGCCCGGAGAGTATCTGGACCGTCTCTTCGATCCGTTTTTCACGACAA
>Ga0181588_10001480_pt1 | contig 20869 bp, 20 predicted proteins | sample 071ome_26_FD_148607 | JGI IMG/M metagenome (GOLD analysis project Ga0181588, IMG submission 148607) | Coastal salt marsh microbial communities from the Groves Creek Marsh, Skidaway Island, Georgia - 071409BT metaG (spades assembly) | ecosystem: Environmental > Aquatic > Marine > Intertidal zone...
CCATCTCGGAGGCGGTCGCAATTTCTCCGGCGAGATATCGGTTCGGTCCCAGCCGTGGTACCTCCGCTTCCCGCAGATGGTTGATTATCTGTTCAACTGTAAAACGCTTCCTTGGTATCTCTGCTCCCTTCAAGATGGATCCAGAGGCCAAATATCTAACTCAGCAAATGGACAAGGTTAACGGGGGGCAGGTCAGGAACGGTCGTATTGGACAGAATGAGGTATTGGGCACCGAAAACCACTCGATGTACATCGGCAATCGAAATGGCACAGTTTCTGGGCCGGTGATTGCGGGGTTGGAGATCCCTTATTTTTCCGTTCGTTTCGCGAGAAATACCTATGACGATCAGGATGTAATGACGAGTGGTTTCGGGTTCGATGATGCGGTTTTTCAGGAAACCGTTATGCGCTTCCAGCCTGTCGGCAGCGGTTCACAAACGCAGATCGAACTGGATTTCAGCACACGGGTTTTCAAGTTCCAGGCAACAGGAATACCCATCCCTGTTACGTTATTACTTCTGAGCTTTAGCCTCGCTTTCTTCGGCTTGGCCGCACGACGCAGGGTTGGTTGTCAAAGTTCAGCCGGATAACCAACATTCAAAAACGGGGCCCGTGCCACACACCGAATTTTCCCTATGCCGTCCAAGGCTGAGAAAAGAAGTAACCAAACTGGCATTTACTATTGCCGCTTCGGGTCATCAGCGGAAGTTTCTCCATAGCCTACGGGGCGGCGGCTCCGGGACGTAAAGTGGACGTTGTTCGGAAGGACCCCAATAGCACCCAGTGCCCAGTTTCATCCCACTCCTTCCGCCAATTTTATACGCGCTATCGCCCTCGGTGCCGGTTGAGCGCATGGCTCCGCGTTTGGGCCTGGTTCCGAACTTTCTCCCTATCCGCTTCACCCCGGGAATAACCCGGTTCGCGCCAGATTGCCGCGCTGGTACGATGCTGTACCTCCAGACCGCGGGATGATGCCGATGACCAACGACCTTTCAACCGCTCCGGAAACCGACCGGGACGACCGGGACCTCGTCCTGCACGCCGTCCGGCGTTCAGGATTGACGATCAGACACGCGTCCGCCCGCCTGCAGGCCGACCGGGAGGTTGTCCTTCGTGCCGTGCGGCAGAACGGCAGAGCGCTGGAATTCGCCTCGGACGATCTTCGTGCCGACAGGAAGATCGTGCTGGCCGCCGTCGGGAAATGGGCCATCGCGCTGGAATTCGCCTCTGTTGGCCTGAGGGACGACCGCGATGTGGTGCTGCGGGCGGTCCGGAAGTGGGGAGTCGCGCTGAAACATGCCTCCGCCAGGCTGCGGGCAGACCGGGAGATCGTATCCGTCGCCGTCAAACGGAACAGCGCCGCGCTGAAATACGCGTCCGACGATCTGCGGGCTGAATTCGGCGCTGGCGACGGGGGGCGGCAGCTCGGCACGGGCGCGGTGACTCTGTCCCGCGGCGACGTCGCGGACGACGTCGCGGCGACGGACTGATCCGTCGCCGGTTGAATTGATCCAGCGCAAGGACCCCGGCCTGCCTGTGCCGCGACAATGCCGCCATGGTTGAGACCGAACCAGCCAAGTCGCGTACAGAGCTGAAGCGGACGCTGTCCCTCGGGCTCGTCGCGCTGTACGGGCTGGGCACCACGATCGGCGCCGGGATTTTCGTGCTGATCGGCAAGGTCGGCGGCGCCGGCGGCGACCTTGCGCCGGTGTCGTTTCTTGTCGCGGCGGCGGTGGCCGGGTTGTCGGCGCTGTCTTTCGCGGAACTTTCCGTGCGCTATCCCGAGAGCGGCGGCGAGGCGGTCTACGTAAAGGAGGGGCTGAACAGCACGGCGCTGGCGCTGAGCGTGGGGCTGATGGTCGTGGCGGCGGGGGTGATCTCGACGGCCACCATCGTCGTCGGGTTTTCCGGCTATCTCGCCGAATTCACCGCCGCGCCGCGCAACGTGACGGAGGTCGCGGTAGCGATCTGTCTGGCGGCCGTCGCGGCATCGGGCGTCAGGATTTCGATATCGCTTGCCGCCCTGATCACCGTGCTGGAGATCGCCGTGTTGGCGGTGGTCATCGGTCTGGGGACGCCGGAGGCCATCGGCGACGGTGCCGCCCGGATGGGCCAGGCAATCCGGTCGTCTCCGCTGCCGGCCTGGTCCGGCGTGATTGCCGGGGCGGTGATCGCCTTCTACGCCTTTATCGGCTTCGAAGACATCGTCAACGTGGCCGAGGAAACCCGCAACCCCGAGAAAGTTTTGCCTGCCGCGATCCTCATTACCCTGGCGGGGACGACACTGCTGTATGTGCTGGTGTCCCTGGTGGCGCTGGGGTCCGTGGCGCCCGGCGAACTGATGGCCAGCGATGCACCGCTGAGCCTCCTGTTCGAACGGCTCAGCGGGCTGCCGGGAGAGGCGGTGTCGGCGATCGCGATCGTCTCGGTGCTGAACGGAGCGCTGATACAGATGATCATGGCGTCGCGCGTCCTGTACGGCCTGTCACGGCGCGGATGGCTGCCCGGACCCTTCGGCGACGTCAACGCACGCACGCGAACGCCGGCCAAGGCAACGCTGTTCTGCCTGTTCGTCGTCGCGGGTCTGGTCCTGACACTGGATCTGGAACGCCTTGCGACGGCCGCGTCCTATGTGACGCTGATCGTTTTCGCGCTGGTGAACACGGCGCTGATTGCGACGAAATTCGGCCCGGCGGCCGACACGGGCGAGGGATTCCGGGTCCCGCGGTGGGTGCCGGTTCTCGGGGTCGTGCTGATCGCCGGGCTGATCGTTTCCCGCGTGGCCGGCTGACGCCGGCGGCCGAAGACCTCTATTTCACGGTCACGCAGGTGCATTCGCTCAGATGGCTGACCTTGTGCGACACGCTGCCCATGAACATGTCGGCGAGCCGGCTGAGGCCGCGGCTGCCCATGATGATCATGTCGGCATCTTCGTGCTTTTCGGCCATCAGGATGCGGTCGGCTGGCGTGCCGCTGACTGCGTAGGCGCGCACCGCGATGTCGCCCCGGGACGCGATCCGCGTTTTCGCATTCTCGCAGATCAGATCGCCGATCGCCTCGACCACCTCGTCGGGCACGGGCAGGGATATCACGCCTTCATAGGCGGAGGCAGAAGCCTCGACCGAGGCCTTTTCCAGATCTTCCAGTTTCCCGATGACGGAGTCGTCGGGATCGAGCGATTTCGCAAGTGCCAGCAGGTCAAAGGCAGACTGATGATGCAGCAGAACATGCAGGACGACGATCTCCGCCTGGTATTTTTCGGCAAGATCCGCCGCCAGATCGATGGCTTTCGCGGCATGCTCCGATCCGTCGGTCGGCAGAATGATTTTCCTGATCATCGTTATTCTCCTTGTTCAGATGCGCTGATGCGTTTCGGCAATCATTAGACCTGATTCTTCGCGACCGCAGATTGATGTAGATCAGCGTGCGGGAAAGCCGTTGCCGTAACATGCCGGAAACGAAACCGTTTCAAATACATCATGAGAGGTAACGAGCATGCTCACCTATGAAGACTGCGTCGGGTTGAGCGAACTGACCGAAGACGAAATTCACGCCATCGCGCAACACGACCATCTGACCGAACTGGCGGCGCTGGAACTGGGCGCGTACCTGGTCAAGACCGAGGATGGACGCCTCGCAATCAAGAAGATGATCCTCGACGATATTGAACGGGCGCTGGGCGCCGGCAGCGAGGCCGAGGCGCTGAAACTGAAGGCGACGCTGAAGCATTTCGTCGATACCCATCCCGAGAATCCGAACAGGGCCGACAGCGATGCCTAGGCGTGTCGCAGCGGCGTTGGGCGTGCTGGCGCTGACGTTTGCGTCGTCGCCGCTTCAGGCGGCGGATGTCGGGGAAGGGCGCAAAATCGCCGATGCGTGGTGCGCCTCCTGCCACCTGACGTCCGACGCAAAGGGGGGCGCCGATACCGCGCCGCGCTTCGTCGATATCGCGCGCAATCGGGCAATAGATCGAAAAGTCCTCTCCGGCGTATTGGCCGACCCGCATCCCGCCATGCCGCGGCTCGACCTTTCCCATAGCCAGCTGGACGATCTTGCCGCCTATATCAGAAGCCTGAACCCGGACGGCGATTCAACAAAATAGCGCGGGCGTCAGTTCCCGCAGACCTGAATCGAATCCAGCCAGCCCAGCAGATCGTCCACCTCGGCGGCGGAGAACGAGAATGCCGGCATATCCGGATGCCCGGTGACGATCCCTTCCGCCAGGGCCTCGGCCAGGGATTCGATCGGCCAGCGGCGGCCGAATTCACGAAACGGCGGCGCCGCGGGATGAAGGCTGTTCCCGGTTTTCCCGACCGCATGGCAGGCGGCGCAGTGACGTTCCGCGAGATCCCGCGCGCTTATTTGCCACTCCCTGCCGTCGATGGACAGCGGTAGAGAGTCTTTCCGAACGATGTTCAAGCTCATGTCTTCCGGCTCGATCCCCTCCCGGCTGTTTTCGACGCCACCGGGCGTGAATGTCTCCAATTCGTCCCGGCGATATCAGGTGCCGGAGTCAGGGCGACGTATCGAAATAGAATGCGCCCCCGGTCCGCCTCCGTGCGGGAAGCGCGGGGCGCCGCGAATCGCGACGCCGGTTTGCGCACCGGCCATCGGTGTTGCCCGAGAGGCGGGGCCCGGCGAGACCCCGCGTCGGCCCGCCGCGCCCTAATGCGACAGCAGGGTCGGCACCGTGGTGTCGCGCAGCAGCGTTTCCGTCACGCCGCCGAACACCCATTCGCGGGTGCGCGAATGCCCGTAGGCGCCGCAGACGATCATGTCGGCGCCGAGATCGCTGGCGCGGGCGAGGATCGTATCGGCGACGTCGATGCCGGCAGCCACGGTGCTGGCGGCTTCCGCCTTCACGCCGTGGCGGGCCAGATGCAGCGCGATATCAGCGCTTGGCGTGTCGCCGTGATCGCCGCCGGACGGTTTGTGCGGGTTGACCGCAAGAACGGTGACTTTCTCCGCGCTCTGCATGAACGGCATCGCGTCGTTGACGGCACGGGTCGCTTCCCGGCTGGCGTTCCAGCAGACCAGGACCCGGGTTCCTACAGTTTCGTAGTGGCCTGCATTGGGTACCACCAGAACGGGCCGCCCGGCGGTCATCACCAGATCGGCGGCCAGCGACGGGTTGGGGAATTTGTCGGGCTGGTCGTAGTCGCCCTTGCCGACGATGGCGACATCCGCATAGCGTGCATGGCGTGCCATGACGCCGCCCACGGTGCCTTCCTCGACCCGCCATTCGTTGGGGACGCCGCTGGCAGAGATGGCCTTCTGGAACAGCTCTTCCGCTTGCTTTGAATCCTGCACCGCTTCCTGACGCAGCTGTTCGAACAGGTCGGCGGGTACGTATCCGCCTGCCATGTACGCCGGTGCGTACGGATCCGGTACCGCGAATACGCCGACCACGTGACCGTCGTTTTTCGCGGCAATACCTGCCGCCAGTTTAATGCGTTCCGCCGCGCGGTCCGTGGAATCGGCATGGACGACGATATTTTTGATTGTCATGGCGCTTCTCCTGCAAGGTCGGTTGATTGGCGTTATCTCCGCATGTCCCGGTGACGGCGTCGTTGATCCAAATCAATCGGACCGGCGCATCGGGGGCTTTCCTCTGCGCCGGCGCGATATATTCATCGCGTCGTTCAGCGACAGGCTCAGGGCGGTTTCCAGCTGCGAGGCGGTCATAACTTTCTTCAGCGTCTCCAGCGTGTCGCCGGCCGGCGTGTAGCCGCCGGCTTCCGCCTGCATCATCAGACGGTAGGCACGCGGAAAATCACGCTTCACGTAGATGCCCTTGGCGATCACGGTGCCCAGGTTGAACATGGCCCGGGCATTGCCGTTGATGGCGGCGTGCATCCACCAGTCGATGGCGGCCTGCGGATCGGCGTCGGTTCCCCACCCGTTGTAAAGCGACGTGCCCAGATTGCACTGCGCCGCGCTGTGCCCCTGTTCGGCCGCGCGGCGGTACCAGATCAGCGCTTCCGCCCGGTTGCGCTTCGTGCCATTGCCCGATCGCAGCATCTCCGCGATGGCGAACTGTGACCGGGCGTCGCCGCGGGCGGCGTAGGGCATAAGGTCTTCGAAGGCCGTGAAGAAATCGCCGCGATTATAGGCGTCGCATGCCCGCTGATAGCGCAGGGGGTCGTTTTCCGCAGCGGCGGCGCCGAATCCCGTGAACAGGCCGACGGCCGCGCACAGGGTGAGAGGGTAGAGCAGACCGCGGACAGCGCGTGTCATCTGGCCGACCGGGTGTCGGTTCGGGAATTCGATGGCTTACAGGCTGGTCCGGTCAGCTCGCGAGACGTTGTGCCTGGGCGCGGGCCGTCGCGTCCGGATCTTCGTCCGCGCCGGCGATGTCCGCCAGGAGACCGCGATCCACGATGCGCAGCCATCCGCGGCCCATCTCGATCGCGCCCGCCGTTTTCAGTTTCCGCAGCGTGCGGCAGACATGTACTGCGGTAAGCCCCGTCGCATCGCCGATCTGTTCCTGGATCAGGGGAAACGCGACCCGGCCTTTAGCGGTCCGGCCGATTGCGGCCGCGGCCCGCGTTTCGACGCGCAACAGGAAATGGGCAACCGCTTCGATCGACGTCCGGCGCCCGGCGTCCACGAGACTTTCGTACGAAGCCTGCAGGGCATCCTGGGTGGCTTCCAGCAGGGCAAGCGCCGTTTCGGGCCGATCCGCGATCAGCGTCGTCAGCTGATCCTTCGGGATCAGCGCAATGGTGGCATTGGTGATGGCGTCTACAGACTGGGCGACCATCGTGGCGTCCGAAGGGCGGTCCGCGATCAAATCGCCCGGCAGGTGCAGACCCAGAATCTGACGGCGGCCGTCTTCCAGGATGGCATTGCGCTGCAGCCAGCCGTCTGTAACGACGAACAGAAAACGGTCCGTTTCGGCGAACGTGACGAATTCCGCCCCGGCGGTGACGGTTCGGTACTCGGTTGCGGCCTTGTCGGCAAGGGCCAGCATCCAGTCGTTGTTCGAGGGTGCATCCGGCGTTTCGGCGCGGCGTTGGCGCAGGTCGAAGACGGCGATCTGATTGGCTTCTGCGGCTAGATTCTGCAATACCATCGAAACACTCCTTGCTGTTTGCAACCGTGTAACGGCCTCCATGGAAAGAGATAGTGCTTCGATGTATGTTTCGGATGTGCGTATCGGGGATATTTGTAAAGTTTTGTAAAGCTGTCGGCATTACGGAATTCAGCGCCTGAACATGAACCATATAGCCATCGTCGATGATGACCCGGTGCTGCGCGCCCGGCTGGGGAAGTTCCTCGAGCGCGAGGGGTTCCGCGCCACCGCGCTGGGCGACGGCGTGGAGCTGCGGGCGCTGCTGGAACGCGATCGCCCGGATCTGGTGATCATGGATCTGCAGTTGCCGGGGGAAGACGGTTTGTCCCTGACCCGCTATCTGCGCGAACACACGGAAATCCCCGTACTCATCCTGACAGGCAAGGGCGATACCATCGACCGGGTGGTCGGCCTGGAAATGGGCGCTGACGATTATCTCGCGAAACCGTTCAGCCTGCGGGAACTGCTGGCGCGGCTCAAAATCATCCTGCGGCGGACCGCGCCGGCGCAGGAAAAGCCGGCGCCCGAGGCGCCGCCGGGCGAAAAGTACCGCTTCGGCCCGTGGATGCTGGATCTGACCGCCATCGATCTGTGCGCCGAGGACGGAACGTCGGCCGGGCTGACGGCGGCAGAATTCAAGCTGCTGGTGGCTTTCGTCCGCAACCCGGAGAGGACGCTGTCACGCGACCGGCTGGTCGAAGCGATGGCCGACCGGTCCTGGGGGCCGATGGACCGCAGCATCGACCTGCATATCAGCCATTTGCGGAAGAAGATCGAAGCCGACCCGAAAAAGCCCGAGCTGATAAAAACGGTGCGGGGATTCGGTTACGTCTTCGCCGGCAAACCCGAACCCGCCTGACAGGCTTCACCCGTCCAGCGTCTGACGTACGCTGTCTGCCAGCTGTTTCCGCGTGAACGGCTTGGGCAGCAGCAGGGTGCCGGCCGTCATCGCTTCCTGCATGGCTTCCGAGGCCTCGGCGTACCCCGTCATCATCAGGATGTGCGCGGACGGATATCGTTCCCGCACGGCATGGGCGAGACCCGGGCCGTCGAGACCGGGCATGACGACGTCGGTCAGGATCAGATCCGGCGCCGTCTCCGCCGCGAGTTTTGCCAGGGCCTGATTTCCGTCCCCGGCGGCGGATACCGTATATCCCAGTTTTCGGAGGGTGTCGGCGGTGCGGTCCCGCAGCCTGGCATCGTCTTCGACCAGAAGGATGCGTTCGCTGCCGGTCGGCAACCCGGTTCGTTGCAGTCCTGGTCTGCTCTCCGCCTGCGGCGCGTATTCCGCAGTTCGGGGGAAGTAGAGATTGATCGTGGTTCCCGTGCCCGGAGCGCTGTAAATCGTCGCCGCCCCGCCGCTCTGCTTCATGAACCCGTATACCATGCTGAGTCCCAGACCGGTGCCGCGCGACCCCTCCTTGGTCGTGAAAAACGGCTCGAACGCCCTTGCCGCATGTTCGGCGGTCATGCCGGTGCCGGTATCGGTGAAGGACAACCGGACATAATCGCCTGCCGACAAATCGTCGAAATCGGGCAGGTCTTCGGTATCGACCGTCAGGTTCTCGGTGCGGATCGCCAGCCGACCGCCGTCCGGCATGGCGTCGCGGGCGTTGATCGCCAGATTGACCAGCGCATTTTCCAGCTGTCCCTGGTCCACCATCACCGGCCACAAATCCTGTGGTCCGACCGTATCGATGCGAATGACTTCGCCCAGCGACCGGCGCAGCAGGCCGGTGATCGACAATACCAGCTCGTTCACGTTCAACCGCGTGGGGGCGAGAGTCTGGCGCCGCGCAAACGCCAGAAGGCGCTGCGTAAGCTGGGCGCCCGTACGGGTCACGTCCAGCGCTTCGGTGATCAGTTCCTCGCTCTCCGGATCGTCTGCGGCAATGTCGGCAAGCATCTCCAGATCCATCATCAGGATCGCCAGCATGTTGTTGAAATCGTGGGCGATGCCGCCGGTAAGCTGCCCGATGGCTTCCATCTTCGATGCCTGCAGCAGCCGGTTCTCGATATTGCGGCGCTCGGTGATGTCGCGGACGGTGCCGACAAAATTCCGCGTGCCTCCGTCGGGCATCTCGCCGACCGACAGTTCCATCGGAAAGACCGACCCGTCCTTGCGCTGCCCGCTGACCTCGCGCCCGATCCCGATGATTTTCGCGTGACCGGTCGCGAGATACCGGGAGATGTAGCCGTCATGCTCCGATTTGTATGGGGCGGGCATCAGGATGGAGACGTTGCGGCCGACAACTTCGTCCGCCGCATACTGGAAGATGCGTTCCGCGGCCAGGTTGAATTCCATGATGGTGCCGTCTTCGTCGATGACGATCAAACCGTCGACGGTGTTGTCCATCAGCGACTGGAACCGGCGCGACAGTTCGTCCAGTTCGGCTTCAAGCTGTCGGGCTGTTTTCATTGCGTGTGCGGTTCTCCCGGCTGCCGGTCCGTCGGGATATTGTCAGCGGTCGGCTTCCGCCTGGGCCTGCGCCTGGCTGATCCGGGTGATGGCCGTGTTCGCGCGATCCAGTTCCTCGAACTGTTCGCGGATGCGTTTCAGATCGTCGAATGCGCCGTGGGACACCGGTTTCTGTTCGGAAATCGCCTTTCCGATATTGACGGCCGCCTGCAGCCAGGCACGCTGCAGCATGGCGGCGCCCGTCACCAGTGTGCGCGATGCTTCTTCCGGCGAGATGTTGTTTTCGCCTGTACTCTGTGTCGCGGCGGCGGTTGTCGCCGCAGTCTGGTCGTCTGCCATTTAGCCCTCCAGGTTCGAGACCATCAACGACTTAGTATAGCAGGGATTCGTGTGCCGGAAGTTTACGATCGCCGGAAGATTATGGAGTTTCTGCTTCGCGCCGGCGCGGTTTTCGCGTCGGCCTTCGCCGATTCACAGGATACGTGTCAAACTTGACGCGCCGATTTTCTGCTGTATCGGATGTCGATATGACCGCCTCTTCTTCGCCCGCTACCGGTACGTGCCGTCCGGAAAGTAAGCTGCGCATCGTCGTGAACGGCGCGCATGCGAAGAGCGGGGGCGGCGTGACCTATCTGCGCCGGTTGCTGCCGGAACTGGCGAAACAGCCCGATTTGGATCTGCATCTGTTTCTGCATCGCGACCAGTTGAGCCTTTTTCCCGCGGCGAGCGACGGCGTAAAGGTCCGGCTGTTCGATTACGATCCCGGTTTCTGGTCGACTTTGCTGTGGGAACAGTTCTCTTTGCCCCGCATCGCCCGCGCCGAGGGGGCGGATGTCGTGTTTTCGCCAGCGAATTTCGGGCCGGTATTTGCGCGCAATCACGTCATTCTGCTGCGGAATGCGACATCGGTCATCCGGCTTGCGACGCGTCTCCGCCCTCTGCTCTATTGGTTGCTCCTGTCGGCGGCAACGTTCGCTTCGCTGGTATTCTCTAAACGCGCGATCGCCGTCTCAGACTACGCTGCCCGAATTCTAACTTTCGGTCTGCGACCCCTGTTCCGGCGCAAGCTGACCGTCGTTCATCATGGTACGCCAGAGCCTGAACGGCGGCGAACCGCGAACGGGGAGGCGGGGACGTCCTTGCTCGCGGTTTCCGACATCTACGTCCAGAAGAATTATCATGCGCTGGTCGAAGCGTTCGCGGAGCTGCGAAAAACGCGGCCCGATCTGACGCTGACGATCGTCGGCCGGGAAATAGATTCAGTCTACGCGTCAGCGGTCCGTAGCAGGGTGGACGATCTGGGTGTTGCGGACGCCGTGCGGTTTCACGGTCATATCGATTCCGAGGAGTTGAACACCCTTTACGAAACCTGTCATGTGTTCGTGTTTCCATCGACGGTGGAAACCTTCGGTAATCCACTGCTGGAGGCGATGTCGTTCGGTGCGCCTATCGCCTGTTCGAACAGCGCCGCCATGCCCGAAGTGATCGGTGACGCCGGGTTGACGTTCGATCCTCGCGATACCGCGGACATGGTACGAAAGATCGAGAATCTGCTGGCTGATTCCGCGCTGCGGATTCAACTCGGTGAAAAGGCGGCGCGCAGGGCGCGAGAATTTACCCTGGCGCGAACCGCCGCGAGCACTGCGGAAGTTTTGCGCGCAGCCGCAGGCAGGAGAGGTCGAAACCGGGGCGAGCCCTGATTGATGTTTTGATCGATCAGGCGGATGACCCGATGCTTCCCGGCGTGATATACAAGGGACGGCAACAATCAGAACATGTGAACGGTGAGGCGACAGTGACTGATATGAGATACGAAGCCCCGGAGACGCTCGATGCGGCAGTCGGGCTGCTGAGCTCGGAAAGCGGCGTGGCGAAGGTTTTCGCCGGCGGCACCGACGTGATGGTGCAGATACACCTGGATATGATCGAACCCGACCTGATCGTCGATGTGAAAAACATCGCCGAGATGCGCGAGGTCGTCGAGGAAGACGGCGCCTGGCGCTTCGGCGCCGCGGTGACCGGCAAGGAACTGATGGATCATGCGGGCTTCAACGCCGCGTGGCCGGGCGTCATGGACGGCGTGCGGCTGATCGGCTCGGTGCAGGTGCGCGGCCGCGCGACGGTCGGCGGCAATCTGTGCAATGCGTCTCCGGCGGCCGACAGTGTGCCGCCGATGATCGCCGCCGATGCCGTGGCCAGCGTGATCGGTCCCGACGGCCGGCGTGAAATCCCGATGGCGGACATTGTCACCGGCCCGGGGCAGACGTCGCTGAAGGACGGCGAGATCGTCGTGTCTTTCCAGCTGCCCAAGCGCCCGCCGCATTCCGGCGACGCCTATCTGCGGTTCACCCCGCGCACCGAAATGGACATCGCGGTCGTCGGCTGCGGCGTCAACCTGACCGTCGATCCCGACGGCACCTGCACGGCGGCCCGCGTGGCGCTGGGCGCCGTCGCGGCCAGACCGCTGCTGGTCGAAGACGCCGCCAGGGCGCTGATCGGGACCAAGCTGGACGACGATGCCATGGCGGCGCTCGCCGCCGCCGCAAGTGCTGCGTGCAGCCCCATCGACGACAAGCGGGGCACCATCGAATACAGAACAGAAGTCGCAGGCGTTCTGGCCCAGCGGGCCGCGTCAATAGCGCTGGAAAGGGCGAAATCCTGATGGCCAAACAATATGTAAACACCACGATCAACGGCGACACCCACGAACTGCTGTGCGATCCGACCCAGACCCTGCTGGACGTCCTGCGCGACCAGCTCGACATGACCGGCACCAAGGAAGGCTGCGGCACCGGCGATTGCGGCGCCTGCAGCGTCACGATGGACGGCGTGCTGGTCTGTTCCTGCCTGGTGATGGGCGTCGAGGCCAACGGCAAATCCATCGAGACCATCGAAGGCATGGCCGACGGCGACGAGCTGCACCCGCTGCAACGGAAATTCATCGACCACGTCGCGCTGCAATGCGGCATCTGCACGCCGGGCCTGCTGGTCGCGTCGAAGGCGCTTCTGGAAGAAAACCCGGATCCGACCGAAGAGGAAATCCGCTACTGGCTGGCCGGCAATCTGTGCCGGTGCACCGGTTATCACAAAGTCATCGAGGCGGTGCAGGATGCCGCCCGCGAAATGAGAGGAGCCTGATCCATGGGCAGAGCACCATCCCCCTTTGCGACCAAGATTCCGTATGAGGAAAAAAACCTCAAGATCATAGGCTCCAATCCCACCGCGCGCGGCGATGCCGTCGACAAGGTCACGGGCCGCGCCCGATATGCGGCTGACATCAAGCTGCCCGGCCAGCTGATCGGCCGTGTGCTGCGCAGCCCGCATGCCCGCGCCAACATCCTGTCGATCGACACCTCCGAAGCCGAGGCGCTGCCCGGCGTCAAGGCGGTCGTCTGCCGCGACGATTTCCCCGACATGGAAGTCGAACACGCGGCGTCCGGCGAACTGATGGTCAATTTCCGCGACGTGACGCGCAACATGATGGCGCGCGAAAACGTGCTCTATGACGGTCATCCCGTGGCCGCCGTTGCCGCTACCAGCGATGCCATCGCCAGGAAGGCGCTGAAGCTGATCAAGGTGGAATACGAAGTGCTGCCGCATGTCATCGACGTGCGCGACGCGATGAAGCCCGATGCGCCCATCCTGCACGAAGACCAGTTCACCAAGGGCGTCGATCCCAAGCCGGAGAAGCCGTCCAATATCGCGGCGCGGATGGAGAGCAAGCTCGGCGATACCGTAAAGGGTTTCGCGGAAGCCGATATCATCATCGAGCGCGAATTCAACACCAAGCCGGTCCATCAGGGCTATATCGAGCCCCAGGCCAGCATCGCGAATTACACCGAAGGCGGCATCGCCGAAGTGTGGACGGGCACCCAGGGGCATTTCGTGTTCCGCGCCCAGATCGCCAAGCTTCTGAAGATGGATCTGTCGAAGGTGAAGGTCATCCCGACCGAGCTTGGCGGCGGCTTCGGCGGCAAGAACAACGTCTATCTCGAACCGCTGGCCGTCGTACTGTCCAAGAAAAGCAACCGGCCGGTCAAAATGGTCATGGACCGGGACGAGGTGTTCCGCGCCACCGGCCCGACGTCGGGCACCAACGTCAAGGTCAAGATGGGCTGCACGAAGGACGGCCGCATCACGGCCGCCGAGGCGGAACTCAACTACCAGTCGGGCGCCTATGCCGGCTCGTCGCTGCCGCTGGCCACCATCACGGTGTTCACGCGTTACGATCTGGAAAACGTGTCCGTGGTCGGTCACGACGTCACGACCAACCGGCCCAAGGTCGCGGCCTATCGTGCGCCCGGCGCGCCGATGGTGGCGTTCGGCGTCGAGACCGTGGTCGATGAAATGGCGCGAGAATGCGGCATGGATCCGATCGATTTCCGGCTGAAAAATGCCGCCAAGGAAGGCACCCAGACCCATTTCGGACCCAAGCTCGGCCCGATCGGCTATATTCAGACGCTGGAACGCGCCAAGGCGCACCCGCATATGAAGGAAAAGCTCGGCCCCAACCAGGGACGCGGCGTGGCCACCGGGTTCTGGTTCACGCTGGGGGCGGAAACGTCCGCGACCGTCAATATCGGCGAGGACGGCACGGCGACGCTGATCTTCGGCACGGTCGACGTGACCGGCGGCTCGCGCAGCGCCTTTGCCATGATCGTGGCGGAGGAACTCGGCATACCGTTCGAGAAAGTGCGCACCATGTCGGGCGACACCAGCGCGCTCGGTTTCAACTTTATGACCGCCGGCAGCCGCGGTACCGCGGCCGGTTCCATGGCGGCGGTCACGGCCTCGCGTAAGGCGATCGCGCGGATGTGCGAAATCGCCGCCCGCAAGTGGGAGGTCGAACCCGACCAGGTGGTGTGGGAAGACGGCCGCGCCCGTCCCGCCGGCGCCAATGTCGGCGATTTCGAACCCATGACGGTGGCTGAACTGGCCAAGGAAGCGTCGTGGTTCGGCGGCACCATCGCGGGCCATGCCGAAATCAACGTCGCCCAGGGCGGCCCCGGTTTCGGCACCCATGTGGTCGACGTCGAGGTCGACCGCCGCACCGGCGCGGTGAAGATCCTGCGCTACACGCTGATCCAGGATGCCGGCAAGGCCGTGTATCCCGAATTCATCGAGGGCCAGTTCCAGGGCGGCGCCGTCCAGGGCATCGGCACCGCGCTGAACGAGGAATACATCTATAACGACAAGGGTGTGCTCGAAAATCCGGGCTTCCTTGATTACCGCGTGCCGGTGGCGTCCGACGTGCCGTTCATCAACACCGAAATTGTCGAGGTCCCGAACCCGGATCATCCCTACGGTATCCGCGGCATCGGCGAGGTGCCGATCATCCCGCCGCTGCCGGCCATCGCCAACGCGATCCACGACGCCGTCGGCATCCGCCTGCGCGACCATCCGATGTCGCCGCCCAAGGTGCTGAAGGCGCTGAAGGATCAGATGATCGAGGACGCGGCCGCGCAGGGCACGGCGGCTGAGTAGGGTGCCCCTTGTTCTTACCTAATCCCCTCCCCCTTGAGGGGGAGGGTTAGGGAGAGGGTGAAATAGGCCTGTCTCCCCCTCTCCCTAACCCTCTCCCCGTTTGGGGAGAGGGGATTCGAATTGAGCGGTTGAGATAGGAGACTCCCATGCCCCGACTGACCGGCGTCCCCGCCGAAGATTACACTCCCGAACAGAAACGCATCGCCGATATGATCTCCGGCCAGCGCCAGGCGCCGGTGCGGGGACCGTTCGGGGTGCTGCTGCATGCGCCGGAAATCTGCGAGATCTTCGCTAACTTCGTCGATCTGTCGCTGGACGAGGAAAAATCCCGCATTCCGCTGCGGCTGAAAGAACTGGCCATCATCACGGTCGGGCGTGTCTATGGCTCCGACTACGAATGGTTCATCCACGCCAAACGCGCCGTCGAATACGGCATCGATCCGGATGCGGTCGAGGACATGCGCCTCGACAAAACGCCGAGTTTTCCGAACGACGACGAGACGCTGGTTTACGAGGTCGCGAAGGAACTTGCGGAAACGCGGCGCCTGTCGGACGAAAACTACGCCCGTGCGCTGGATCGTTTCGGCAAGGAGGCGATGGTCGAGCTGGCCGCGTTGATCGGCTTCTATCACACGGTGTCGGTCGTCCTGAACGTGTTCGAGGTCGAGGCGCCGGAAGGAGATCCGCACCCGCTCAAATACTGATTGTTGATGGACTCTCTCGGTTTCTCGAAACTTGAAATCCAGATCCTGGAAGCGCTGGCGCTGATCGCTATGGCGTGCGTCGCGGTGCCGGTGTTCAAGCGCATCGGGCTGGGGTCGATCCTGGGATATATCGCGGCCGGCGTGATTGTCGGCGCGACGCTGACCCTCGGCTTCACGGAAAATCCGAACAAGCTGCTGCATTTCGCCGAATTCGGCGTGGTGCTGTTCCTGTTCGTTATCGGGCTGGAAATGAACCCGAAGAAGCTGTTGGAAATGCGCGGCGATATCTTCGGGGTCGGCCTGACGCAGGTGCTGGTCTGCGGCGCGGCGCTGGCGGTGCCGCCGCTGCTGCTTGGGCTTTCCTGGCAGGTATCGGTGGTGATCGGGCTGGGTCTGGCGCTGTCGTCGACGGCGCTGGTGATGCAGGCGCTGAACGAAAAAGACGAACGCGGCACCGGCCACGGCAGAAAGGCATTCGCCATCCTGTTGTTCCAGGATCTCGCCATCGTGCCGCTGCTGCTGATCGTCACGTTGCTGGCACCCACCGGGGAAGAGATGGGGCTGGCGGCCAGCCTGACCAGCGTCGGGATCGCGGTCGTGGCGATCGGCATTCTGATCGGCGCCGGGCGGTACCTGCTGAATCCGGCGTTCCGGCTGCTGGCTAATGCCGGCGTGCCGGAGATCATGACGGCTTTCGCGCTTGGCATCGTGATCGCCGCCGCCCTGCTGATGGATCTTGCCGGCATGTCCTACGCCATGGGGGCGTTCGTCGCCGGCGTCATGCTGGCGGAATCGTCCTTCCGCCACGAACTGGAAGCCAATGTCGAACCGTTCCGCGGCCTGTTCCTGGGGCTGTTTTTCCTCGCCGTCGGCGCGTCGCTGTCCCTTGAAAGCGTCGCGGCGAACTGGCTGACGATCCTGATCGCGGTGCCCGCGGTGCTCGCCATCAAGGCGGTTGCGATCTTCCTGATCCTGCGGGCGTTTCGCAACGACCATGCGACCAGCGTGCGGGCGGCGATGTCGCTGCCGCAGGCGGGCGAATTCGGGTTCGTGCTGTTCGCGTCGACGGTCTCGGTCGGCCTGCTGAACACGGAACTGTCCGCCATCCTGGTCGCGGTGATCACGCTGACCATGGCGCTGTCGCCCTTGTGCGACCGCCTGGTGTCGGTGCTGGCGCCGGCGGCGGCGAAGGACGAGATCGACGAGGATTATTCCGACGCCGGCGGCGCGGCGCTGGTGATCGGCTTCGGCCGGTTCGGCCAGGTCGTCACCCAGGTGCTGCGCCGCGCCGGGATCGGCGTGACGATCCTCGACGCGGACGCCGAACGCGTCCGCGAAGCCGAGCAGTTCGGCAACCGCATTCATTTCGGCGACGGCACGCGTCGCGAAGTGCTGCGTGCCGCGGGCGCGGAAGGCGCTAGGCTGATCCTGGTCTGCGTCGACGACAGGGCCACCGCGCACGATATCGTGCGGCTGTGCGGCAACAAATTTTCGCAGGCGAAGCTGCTGGTGCGCGCCTTCGACCGGACCGATGCGATCGAGCTGATCCATGCCGGCGTCGCCGATCCGGTCCGCGAAACATTCGATTCGGGGCTGCGCATGGGGCGGCTGGCGCTCGCGGCGCAGGGAATCGAGGGCGAGGAAGCGGATGCGGTGGTCGACGATGTCCGGCGGCGCGACGAAAAGCGCCTGGCGCTTCAGGTCGAGGAGATCGCCGGCACCGATGTCGGCACGCTGGAGGCCATGAAGAAGATCAAGCCGGAGCCCGTTGGGCCAGCCGGGTAACGGTCGGTAAACATCCGGTGAAAATCCCCATGCGCGGCGTCTTGCCGCCTTGTCATGACAACGGGTAACCCATTAGGTTAACCCGGGTTTCACTGTACTGATCCGGTCGAGAAAGAAACCGGATCGCGTTGGCCGGGGGCGTTCCGGCAGGGGATTGTTGCAGACATGAAAATTGGCGTTCCGAAGGAAGTTCACGCGGGCGAGCAACGCGTGGCGCTGACCCCGGAAACGGCGGGTCGTATTCAGAAACTGGGCTTCGATCTGGCGATCGAATCCGGCGCGGGCGAGGCGGCGCAGTTCAGCGACGACGCCTATCGCGAGGCCGGGGTCGATGTCGTCAGCGATACAAAGGCGCTCTGGGCCGACAGCGATATCGTGCTCAAGGTTCGCCAGCCGGAAGCGCATCCCGGCCTCGGCGTCGACGAGACCGAACTGCTTTCCGAAGGCAGCACGCTGATCTGCTTCGTCTGGCCGGCCCAGAACGAAGACCTGCTCGAGAAGATAAAATCCCGCAAGGCGACTGCCATCGCGATGGATGCGGTGCCGCGTATCAGCCGCGCACAGAAAATGGACGCCCTGTCGTCGATGGCCAACATCGCGGGCTACCGCGCGGTGGTCGAGGCGGCGAACAATTTCGGACGCTTCTTCACCGGTCAGATCACGGCCGCGGGCAAGGTGCCGCCGGCCAAGGTGATGGTTATCGGCGCCGGCGTCGCCGGGCTGGCCGCCATCGGCGCGGCCCGCGGCATGGGCGCCATCGTCCGCGCCTTCGACACACGGCTGGAAGTCAAGCAGCAGGTCGAAAGCATGGGCGCGGAATTCCTGGAACTGGAATTCGAGGAAGACGGATCGGGCAGCGGCGGCTACGCCAAGGTGATGAGCGACGAGTTCATCAAGGCGGAGATGGAAATGTTCGCCGAACAGGCGAAGGACGTGGACATCATCATCACCACCGCGCTGATCCCCGGCAAACCCGCGCCGAAACTGATCACCGCCGAGATGGTCGAATCCATGAAGCCCGGCTCGGTGGTCGTCGACCTGGCCGCCGAACAGGGCGGCAACTGTGAACTGACCGAACCCGGCGAAGTCGCGGTGAAACACGACGTCACGCTGATCGGCTACACCGACCTGCCGAGCCGCATGGCGGCGCAGTCGAGCCAGCTTTACGGCACCAATCTGTGGCACATGCTGTCGGACCTGACGCCCGAAAAAGATGGCAGGATCGTCGTCGACATGGAAGACGACGTCATCCGGGGGGCGACGGTCGTGAAGGACGGCGAGCTGACCTGGCCGCCGCCCGCGCCGAAAACGCCTGCCATCGCGCCCGCCAGGCCGGAGGCCGCGAAGCCGGCCGCAGAAGAAGCCGAACCGCGCAACGTCGGCATGAAATCGGCGCTCATCCTGGTGATTGGCGGGCTGGTCCTGCTGGGCCTCGGCACGGTTGCGCCGCCGGCCTTCATGGGGCATCTGACCGTGTTCGTGCTTGCCTGTTTCGTTGGCTACCAGGTGATCTGGAACGTCACGCCGGCGCTGCACACGCCGCTGATGAGCGTCACCAACGCGATCAGCGGCATCATCGTGATCGGCGCGCTGGTGCAGATATCCAGCCCCTCGAACCTCGTCACCATCCTCGCCGGCATTTCCGTGCTGATCGCCACGATCAACATCGCCGGCGGGTTTCTCGTCACACAGCGCATGCTCCGCATGTTCCGCAAAAGCTAGAGGTTCGGGCAGATCATGAGCATCGGAATCACCACCGTCGCCTATATCGGGGCGAGCATCCTTTTCATTCTCAGCCTCGGCGGCCTGAGCAACCAGGAAACCGCGCGGCGCGGCAATATCTACGGCATCATCGGGATGACCATTGCGATCGTCGCGACCATCGCGGCGACGCAGATCGACGATTACACCATCCTCGGACTGGCGGTGATCGTCGGCGCGGCCATCGGCATCTTCGTCGCCTCGCGGGTCGAGATGACCCAGATGCCGCAGCTGGTCGCCATCCTGCACAGCTTCGTCGGTCTTGCCGCGGTGCTGGTCGGCATCGCCAGCTACGTCGACCCCAACTCCGCCTATGAGGGCGTCGAAAAGACCATCCACGAGGTCGAGATCTTTCTCGGCGTGTTTATCGGCGCGATCACGTTTACCGGCTCCGTCATCGCCTTCGGCAAGCTGCAGGGCGGCATTTCCGGCAAGCCGCTGCTGCTGCCGGCACGCCACTGGCTGAACCTCGCCGGCATCATCGGCTCGCTGTGGCTGGGCTACGAGTTCCTGGCATCGCCCGACCATTCCGCCGGGCTGACGCCGCTGCTGATCATGACCGCCATCGCCTGCCTGATCGGAATCCATCTGGTGATGGCCATCGGCGGCGCCGACATGCCGGTCGTGGTGTCCATGCTGAACAGCTATTCCGGCTGGGCGGCCGCGGCGACCGGCTTCATGCTGGCGAACGATCTGCTGATCGTCGTCGGTGCGCTGGTCGGCTCGTCCGGCGCGATCCTCAGCTATATCATGTGCCGCGCCATGAACCGGCATTTCGTCAGCGTCATCCTCGGCGGCTTCGGCACGTCGGGCGGCACCGCCGCGGCCGGCGGCGAGGAACAGGGCGAGGTCGTGTCCACCTCGGTCGACGAGGTCGCCGCCATGTTGGCCGACTCCAACGAGGTCATCATCGTGCCGGGCTACGGCATGGCGGTGGCCCAGGCGCAGAACTCGGTCAGCGAAATTACGAAACTTCTGCGAGACAAGGGCGTCACCGTGCGCTTCGGCATCCATCCCGTCGCGGGCCGGCTGCCCGGCCACATGAACGTGCTGCTGGCCGAGGCCAAGGTGCCTTACGACATCGTGCTGGAGATGGACGAGCTAAACGACGATTTCCCCGACACCGACGTGGTGCTGGTGATCGGCGCCAACGATATCGTCAATCCCGGCGCGCAGGACGATCCCAACAGCCCGATCGCGGGCATGCCGGTGATGGAGGTCTGGAAGGCCCGCACGTCCGTGGTGTTCAAGCGGTCGATGGCGAGCGGGTATGCCGGCGTCGACAACCCGCTGTTCTACAAGGAAAACAACCGCATGCTGTTTGGCGACGCCAAGGAGAGCGTCGACGGGATATTGCAGAGCTTGAAGGGGTAGGCGCGGCGGCGGGATTGGCGCAACACACACGCCGGTTCAGGCCCGCCTTTGTCGGTGCCGTATCAGGGCGAGGGCGCCGAGGCCCAGCGCGAACAGCGGTAGTTCGGCAGGCGCCGGGGCGTCGGTAGCGGTTTCTTCCTAGACTGTAATGATCGCAGAGAGCGCGTAGAACGAACGGTGGGTGCTCGCGGAGCCGCAGCCGCAGAAGTCGACCCACTGGTAGAAGTACGCCCCCGATCTTTCGAGCCGGACTTCCGGCCCCGCACC
>Ga0181588_10001487_pt1 | contig 20836 bp, 17 predicted proteins | sample 071ome_26_FD_148607 | JGI IMG/M metagenome (GOLD analysis project Ga0181588, IMG submission 148607) | Coastal salt marsh microbial communities from the Groves Creek Marsh, Skidaway Island, Georgia - 071409BT metaG (spades assembly) | ecosystem: Environmental > Aquatic > Marine > Intertidal zone...
GCCGCTGGCGCTTCGATCGCCCGTCTTGCGTCGAGATCGATACACACGCCAATAGAATCATAAACGCCGAGAATTGATCGCGACTCCTTGTTGAACATAAAACGTCGGGTTTGACGCCATTTGTCACCGCAATCGAGATCAACGCTGAGCGCGATCACTGCATCGCCCACATGAGGGTACTCGAAGACGTAAGCGCGCGTCTCCATCATCGCCCACGCAAATCGCCGACCTGATTCATCGCGCTGTATAGGCGGCCCCATGGTCGCTTGGTCTTCCGCGTCTTGCGGCATGGCCCTAAAAACGATGGTCATCAGGTCCACATCCTCTCGCAATCGACCTCGGTCATCGCAGTCCTCAACCTTGACCACATTTTCTCGTCTGCCTGTCATATTGCCCTGAACGACTTCGGTTGGCAGTTCATCCATCAGCGTCTGCATCGGAATCACCCGAGGCGCGTTCAAAGACAGCGACCTCGGTAAACTCGCTTCGGGCGGCGCCATGGGCACCAGTTCACCACTTGAGGGTGATCCCTCAGAGACCAACGCGCCCACGGGTTGCTGAGTCATTTGATCGACACGCAATGTTGCGGTTAGAAAGCTCGCGGCAATGTCTCCTGTGGCCTCATTTCGAACCTCGAAATAAGCGGGGACTGAGCCAGCGGGGCCAATTAAGCCCTCGGCAATCAGCGCCCCATGCGTTGAAAGCACGGCTCCCTCAAACTGTTCTCGACGAAATTTGTTGTAGGTATCGACCCGTCGCAAAAAGGTGTCGGTATTACGGGTAATGCCCATACCTGAGAGAAGACGCCGATTCGCATCGTCCATTCGCTCGATGTAGTAACGAACATTCAAATGGCCCAGCGAATCGATTTGATCCGCAGTGACAGGCGTTTCGTTCAACTTGATCATTGCATCGTCCCTAAAAACCGCGGCGAGGCTAACACAATCTAGGGAAGGTCATCCAGACACTTTACCGCCGAGCACCGGGACCTTGGGGTTTAACTGGCATGGCTCAATTAAGCGTTACGCGTCGGGCTCAGCCTTCATCTTTTTGATCTCAGCGAGTAGCATCTCCCGCGCTTCGGTCGCCTGCAAAGTGATCGCTGCGCGATCCTCCGCTGACACGCCAAATTGATTTAGGATGTCTTCATTGCCCTCGCCCAGAGCGGGTGGATTACCTTTGGGGGAGCCTGGCGTTGCACTCAGTTGCACCAAGGTGCCCACCGTTTGGAATTGACCCGCCCCCTCGACTGAGACCTGGGTCAAGTAGTCGTTGGCTACGGTTTGCTCATCAGTCAGCACCTCTTGCCAACTGCGAACCCGTTCCCAAACGATTTCAGGTTGGGTGTATAAAAAATCAACCCATTCTTGGGTGCCTTTCCTCGCGAACGCACCGGTCAAAAGTCGCCGGACTTCCAGCGAGTCCTCGAGGGTTAACCCCTCACCCAAACGTTGGCCGGGCGTTTGAAACCTCGGATCAATCGCCAATTCAAAGGTCTCAGCAAAAATGCACAGTGCATCCCAGGCTTCATTCTGCATGGTTTGCGCGATCATAATGGCATCGCCATCCTTGGTCAGGTAGACCCCATACGGCCCTTTGATGTTGGGGTGATGATTTCCGGCACGAGGAAGTTCCGCACCAGTCATCGCCACATGCGTAATCTCCCACTGCTGAAGCCAGAGCGCTGCACCCAAGGCACTCGTTTGCACACGCTGCCCGATCCCCGTGCGCTCACGGGCATAAAGTGCGGTCATGATGCCTAACGCCAGTTGCTGAGCGCCCGACGTATCAATCGTGATCGCGCCGGCAAGGGACGGCGCTCGGTCTGCATATCCCGTGTGATGCACAAGACCACTGCGTGCCGCCGCGGCACCATCCAACATGGCTTTATCCGCATCGGGGCCACGAGGACCAAACCCATTCACCGAGGCATAAATCAAACGAGGGTAACGCTCGTGTAAAACCTCAAAGCCAAGACCCATTTTTTGAAGTGCCGGTTCTCGATAATTGGTGAGAAAGACATCGGCGTCTTCTAGAAGCCGGTCCAACGCAGCCCGAGCCAGCGGTGTCGTCAGGTCCATGCACACCGAGCGCTTGCCTCGATTAACGGCAACGAACTGGGGGCCGAGCGTGCCCTCCGGTGTCTCATTCTGGGTTCCCCGCCCGTACCTTGAAGCGTCACCAATGGGAGGTTCGACCTTGATCACTTCAGCTCCCATGTCGCGAAGGTAAAGCCCGGCCGCCGGTCCTTGCACAGCCACCGTCATTTCAACAACCGTGATCCCATTAAGCGGTTCGGCCACGATACTCCCCTCTTTCCTGCTTGCTTCGAGCATTTCAGAAAATAGAAAGAGAGGAAAGACTTGAAGCGTTAAGGTCAAACCCGCTACAAAGGTGGGATGCTTAGCGAAGGCTCATCATGATTGTTGACCTCACCGATCTCCAGACACTGATGCGCGAGCCTCATTGGCTTGATGTCACCCATGGCGCACCCGACTTTCTTGGAATCGAGCTCGAGGGCAACCTCCCGAATCAATTCGATCTTGCCGCTACCCTTCAGTGGCTCTCGTTTCAGCCTCTGCCGATTTTAGGCATTGGCGCCTTTTCAGAAGCATGGGCTGAGGGCATTGATTGTTTTTTCGACGATGTTGCGGCCGCTCAACCCGTCATTGCCGGAATCACCGCAAATCCCAGAGCCGCAGCGACGATGGTCCAGGTAACGCGCATCACATCGCAGCTCTCGCTTCGGGATGCGTTGGTGGTCGAGTCCCTGGCGTACTCAACCCTACTCGCCGGAGAAGAATTCAAATCCTGGCTCCAGAAACGACCAACACCGAAGGCCCGGCCACTTGAACATCCGGTCATTCTTGATCGATTCGACGAGGACCTCGTCATTTCACTTAACGCGCCCGGAAGTCGAAATGCACTATCGATCGATATGCGTGATGCGTTGAGAGAGGCCTTTCAACTCGTTTTGCTAGACGCAAGCATTCGGAACGCCCGGGTTTATGGCTCAGGCCCGGCTTTCTGCTCTGGCGGAGATCTCGATGAGTTTGGGTTAGCGACCGACCTAAGCGTTGCACACCATGTGCGCCAATTACGGATGCCTGGCCAAACCATTGGTCTTGCGCCCGAGCGGTTCTACTTTTGGGTTCATGGCGCTTGTATTGGCGGCGGGATAGAGACGCCCGCCTTCGCTGGGCACATCAGTGCCGATCCGGACTGCGTTTTTCGGCTCCCTGAGATTGGTTTTGGTCTCGTACCCGGTGCGGGTGGCTGCGTGTCGATTCCACGAAGAATCGGTCGTCACCAAACCAATGCGTGGGCACTCGGCCAAACCACGATCAACGCACAGACCGCGCTCGAATGGGGTTTAATCGACGAGCTCTCAGCCCGACCAGATTGGGCAGTAGCGACAACGCCATGACCACGCTCGCTTGGCAGATGCACGCAGGTTTCAACGATTTCATCCACTTGCCAAGCGAACGCCGTTCAGTCGTGCGTACCTGCCCTAAGTCGATCGCCATGGTCGACACCCGCCTGCCTCGCTCTCTAGGCGTGTGCCTTTCGTTATGACGATGAATCGAAACCGGCCCCGGCGAATGCCATTTATCAAGCTACAGTCCCTTGGTAATCACTTCATTGTGATTGACGCTCGCGCGCGCCCAATCTCAGTTTCGAAAGCGGCGATCGTTCACCTGTGTGCACATCGCTTTGGCGTTGGCGGTGATCAGCTCATCGTGCTCGAATCATCCCAGCATGCGGCAGCTTCGATGCGTATCTACAACGTGGATGGATTTGAAGCCGAAGCGTGCGGCAACGCGGCGCGGTGTGTCGCGGACTACCTCATGCAGGCGCTGGGGACAGACAGCGTCAACCTCGCCACCAAAGGCGGACTCATACGGGGCGCCCGCCGTTCAGACGGCGCAGTTCGCATCGATCTGCGATCGCCTGACTTTCTGCCACAGCAGCACACAATTGCGCAGATAGCTTGGGGGCCGTTCAGTTGCGGTGTGGGGGTGTTTGTCGGCAATCCGCACGTTATATTCTTCAGCGACGATCTTGGGTTGACGGACCTTTGTGAATGGGCGCCCAGCATCCAGGCGGACGCATGCTTTCCCGAGAGCGTTAACGTCACCTTGGCCAAGATCCAGGGCCCAAACCATCTCTCGATTGCGACCTTCGAGCGCTCAGTGGGACTTACGAGGGCCTGCGGTACGGGGGCCCTCGCGTCTGTATTCGCTTGGGCGAAGACGGTAAGCGCCGAGCAGGCGTTCAATCTCGAGCAGCCCACACGGGTGGACATGCCCGGCGGGGCTGTGGAGGTCCAACGGCTTGATGAGAATCTGTACTCCCTGACCGGCCCCGTGGCCACGGTCTTTCGAGGCGAGCTACCATGGACATCCGATCGAATCCTTTAAACCGGAGCGCCTCTGATGATTCGTAGCCTCTTTTTTGCGACGGGCCTACTCGCCTTGGCTGCCTGTGCGCCACCCACCTTCAACGAGCGCGTCGATGAACGCCTTTCTGCTTATGCCGGAGAGCGCCCTGGCGTCGCGATTCGCATCATCCTAGGGCGTGATGTCGTGTTGGAACGAACCTTGGGCGTTGCCCGTGTTGATGCGAGGACCCCCATTGATTCGGACACCAACTTTCGATTGGCCTCAATCACCAAGCACTTCACTGCGCTTGCTGTGCTGATTCTCGTCGACGAAGGCCGGTTATCACTCGAAACGAGGCTATCAGAGGTATTTCCTGACTTCCCGCCTTACGCGAACGCAATCTCTATCCGTCATCTGTTGCAGCACCAGTCAGGGCTCCCAGATTATGAACCGCTGGTGCCAGAGACCCAAACGCCTCGGGTTCGAGATCAGGCTGTTCTTGATTTACTCATCAACCAACCCGCGCTCGATTTCGAACCTGGCAGCCAATACCACTACAGTAACTCAGGTTATGCGGTTCTGGCTCAAATCGTCGAAGCCATCGCCAAGACACCTTTCCAAACGTTCTTAGCTGACCGTATTTTTACACCCAGCGGACTGGACCAGACCGTCGCACTGGTCGATGGAATCAATGCCGTTAACCATCGCGCCCTGGGTTACACCATCAAACAGGACGTGATTGAAGAACGAGATCAGTCCCCCTACAGCGCGGTATTGGGGGATGGTGGGGTATATTCGTCCCTCACGGATTTAACAACTTGGCACCTGATGGGCTTTGGTCAACGCTTAATTTCGCCCGCCCTCTTCAGCGCCATGCACGAGCCGGCACTTGAGGATTACGGGTTTGGTTGGCGGATTGACCAATTCGCAGGACGAATTCGGTATCACCACAGCGGCAGCACCAGCGGATTCAGGCACTTTCTCGCTCACTTCCCTGAATCCAACCTCACGCTCATCCTACTTACCAACCGCGCAGCGCCCGACGTGCGCCCCCTCGGCGAGGCCATCCTTGCTGATTACTTCGAAGCTGGCCAGTGACCCCTGCCCTGGTCACTCAGCAGACTAGAGAATCAGACTCAGCATCCAAAAGCCGACCGTGGCAATTGCTCCGGCAAGCAATGCGTAAGGCAATTGCGTTTTGACGTGATCGATGTGATCGGTTTGCGACGCGAGCGAGGCTACCACCGTTGTGTCGCTGATGGGTGATGCATGGTCACCAAAAATGCCGCCCGAAACAGCCGCCGCCAGGAAGAGCGGCAGCGATAGCTCCAGGTTGAGGGCGATGGGGATCGCAATGGGAATCATAATTGCGAACGTGCCCCAGCTCGATCCCACAGAGAAGGCAATGATGGCAGAGACGAGAAAAACCATGGGCGCAAGTAACATCGTGGGCACCGTGGCACTCGCGAGACCGGACACATAAACGCCGGTACCCAACGTTTTGGCCACATCACCCAGTGCCAGTGCCAAAAGTAAGATCATCGCAATCGGTAGCATCTTGCCAGCACCGGTCATGAAGACGCTGGTTAACACGCTCATGTTGGCGCGACCTTCGACCAAAAGCAGCAACCAACTGCTGACCAGTGCCGAAATCACGGCCCACAATATCGCGGTCGAACCAGAGCCCTTAAGCAGATCGCCCTCACCCGTGATCCAAAGCCCCAACGGCATAACCAACAGCAGACTCAGAATCGGAATGAGCATGTGTCGGGCTTTCTCGTCGCTGATCGGCGGATCTTCTCGCGCGATAACGCTTTCTGGCGCCGCGCTTTCGCCTGGATCAGCCGCCCAAGTCAGTAGGCCCGATTCAGTCCTTGCCTGCGCGCTCGCCATAGCGGGCAGATCCCAACGCCTGAAGATCACCCAGGCCGTTAGCAGCAACGCAGCCCAGGCATAAAGATTGAAGGGGATCGATTGGATGAAGAGTTCGAGTGGGGACTCGACATCCATTGACGCAACAAGGCCAATAATCAGCGCGCCCCAGGCATTCAGTGGGACCAAGACACATACCGGCGCTGAGGTTGAATCAATGATGTAAGCCAGTTTCTCTCGCGCAATTTGATAGCGGTCGAATAGAGGGCGACTGACGGCACCGGCGACCAGTAACGTAATGTTCGACTCAATGAAGATGACGATACCAATCCACCAAGCGAGCCATTGCGCACGCCCGGGCGTGTGCACCCAGTGTCTTGATTCAAGAAAACGAACGAACCCCCGCACGCCCCCTGAAAATTCGATGGTGCTGATCATGGCTCCAATCAGCAGCGTAAAAATGAGCACGCGAGCATCGCCCGCATCAGAAAACACGTGCACGATGACATCAAGGCTCGCGCCGACGCCAGCGATCGGCTGATAGCCCACCAGCACCGTACAGCCCATCCAGATCCCAGCGAACAGGGACCAAACCACCTGCTTGGTCCAGATCGATAGCAAAATGGCAACCACCGGAGGTAGCACGGAAACCCAGCCTGGTTCAATCATGTCCGCTCTCTCCTTTATTCCTCAAGCTCTCAATGAGCTAGACGGCTCGCCGTACTGATTACGGATGGCCTCATTGAACCCGTACGCTCGAAGTTTGCATCCGTCGTCGACACTTAAACGCTAAGCCTTCATTCCAAGCAGACCCACCGACTGGATGAGATCGTGCAAGGGTTGAGGCATCCAACCGAGATACCACCACCAGAACTCGCTGGCGAGGGTCTCTTCAGCACACGCCCTCCCTAAGCGCCCTCATTCGTCTTCGGTTGATCTGCCCCTCTGTAACCTAAGGTTGTTAAATGCTCATCGTGTTGATCACGATCGATGTCATAGAGCAGAACCAGAGAGGTTGAGAAGATCGGCATCACGAAGGCGATGATCACGTGAATCCAGCCAAACTCAATGATCTCCGCACCGCCATACAGCGTCGACTTATCAAGACCCGGCGCATCAAATCCGACCATAGAAATAATCAGACCCGAGATCAGAACGCCGCCAGCACCGATCAATTTGTGGACGAAGGAATTCACGGTACCCAGTAGCCCTTCCTCGCGTCGCCCCGTTCGGTTTTGAACCTGCTCGACGATTTCCATGCCCATGGAGCCAATGAAGACGAAACCGAGCGCACCCATCGCCGCCATCACACAGGTGTGAATCAGAAGTACCCACCAGAGCAGGTCAGAACCATTGTCTGGAGAGAAGTTCGTGCCGTAAGTCAGATCCAGAAGCCGCAAAAACACAGGCAAGGGTCCCACAACAATCGTGACCATAAAGATGCCAACCGCAATATGTTTTTTATTGCGGCCGCGGGCAATCAGTGGCGCAAAGGCCACGGCACCGATCACAGACAGCGCCGCAAAAAAGGCAAAGGGGGCAATAACCCCTGGTTTCCACTGCCATAAGTATTCGTTGTAGTAGGTTCCTACCCCTTGCTCGATACCAACCAGCATGGCGTAAATGCAGCCAGCAACGAACAACACAATCCACGAGCGATTCGACAATGTCTCTTTCGCTTCTCGAAGGAAGACAGCGTAGTGCATGGATCTCGGCTCTGGCGCATGAAGATCTGGGATATTTCGATGCGTGCCAAGACACGACACCATGCCCCCCACGAAGATGCCAAGCCCACCCCAAAACGCCAACGTCTGATAACCCTCTCGGTCGACAAAAGAATCGAGGAAATAGCGGTTGGCCACAAAGGCGATGCCCGCCCCACCCAACCATCCAAACGCCATCGCCCAAGCCGACAGTGCATTTCTCTGGTCGTAGTCTTTAGATAATTCAGGCGCAAGCGCACCGCGCGGGACTTCATAGAAGGTCATCGAGAGTCTCAGAATGATGAGCAGCACCAACAGTCTGAAAAACAAGGTTTGGTCAGAAATCTCGCCAGGGTCGGCTAACAGAAAGTAGTAAGACCCCGCAAACGGAATGAGCGCCGCATACATGAAGGGATGTCGCCTGCCCCAACGAGTGCGGATTCGATCTGACCAAATGCCCACCAACGGATCAGAAACCGCATCCACCGCAAGCGCGATGGCCATCGCGAGCGCGGCAATCCCCGCGTCAAGCCCCAACACTTGGTTGTAATAAATGAGCAGATAAGTGCCTAGCAGATTGTTCTTAATCCCAATCGCAATCGAACCACTGCCATAGAATATTTGCGTCGACAAAGACGCTTTGTGACTTTGCATCGGGCGCTTCATCCTTCAGCGGTTGACGTGAACTTGATCTGCCTTCTATCGAATAAGAGGTGCATCAGCGGTTTGCCCATACCTCAAAGGGAGTGATTGATGTCGCCGCCAATATTAAGTGCAAACCCAATCCCTTCAGCTTTGGCGCACAACGCTTTGTTGTCAAGCAAGAAAGGACGCCCCGCCATCAGAGGCTAGGAAGGGGCGTGGCCATTGGGTGTGGGCCGAGTCACCCATAGAAAGAGCAGCAGGCTCACCAAGGTGAGACCCGCCGCCAAAAGGAATGGCGCGCCTGGAAAGTAAATCGATGCGTTGGCATTGGCATAGTGATCGAATGTCATCGTCATCATCAGCGGACTGATGATCGAGGTGAGCGATACCATACTGCCGATGGCGCCCTGCAGCTCACCCTGCTGCCGCTCATTGACTTGTATGGAAGCAAGACCGTTTATGGCGGGACCCGCTAAACCGCCGAGCGCGCCCACGGCCAAAAAGGCGTAGACCACTGCGGTGGAGGGCGCAAACGCATAACCAACAAACGCCAGAATGTTGCACAACAGCCCGATAAGACCCGCGTAGACGTGACCGAACTTTGGAATCGCCCATCGAATCAAAACGCCCTGACTAAATACCATTAGAATTCCAACAAAGCCGAGGGAGTAACCCACCTCTTTGGGCGTCCACGCAAAGCGTTCCATGCCCCAAAAATTCCACACAGCGGGCAAAACGTGATGGCCCATGTTGTACAGGAACAATACGCCGATGATGACGTAGGCCAGTCTGAATTCGCGCATCGCCAAAAGTGAGGCAAGTGGGTTCGCTCGTCGCCACTGAAAAGGTCGACGCAAGTTCGACGGCAGTGACTCGGGTAAGAGAGCGAGTCCTAGCAGCAAATTCACCGTAATCAACGCTGCGGTGACAAAAAATGGCACTCGTGGCCCAAACTCACCAAGGAAGCCACCCACCACCGGCCCGATGACAAAGCCCATGCCGAAGGCCGCGCCCATCAAACCAAAGAACTGGGCACGCTCATCGCTCGTCGTTCGATCCGCGATATAGGCATTGCAGGTACTGAACGTTGCCGAACCCACGCCCGAGAGCAGTCGTCCAACGAAAAGCAGGGTCAAGCTCTCTGCCAACCCCATGAGCAGATAATTCCCCGCCAGCACCGCAAGACTAATCAGCAGTACAGGCTTTCGTCCGAAGGCGTCCGACAGGTTGCCCAGCACCGGCATGGCAAAAAACTGCATCCCCGCAAACACCAGCATTAACCATCCGCCGTACACGGCGGCAGAAGAAAGCGTCTCACCCGATACGCTCATCAGCAAATCGGGGGTGACTGGCAAGATAATCCCAAAGCCGATGGAGTCGATTAACGCAGTAAAAAACACAATGCTGAAAGCGAAGGATCGATGAGGGCCGCCTCTGCTAGTTTCAGTTCCGCCAACATCGGTCACTTTGCCCGAGTTTTCGTCGTCACCCATACGCATCATTCTTCTCACATTTATCTTTGATGAGGCCCGTCTGATAAGGCCTCCCTCATCAGATCAGTTCGGACGGGTCCTCTTCTAGCAAGACCCATGATCTCGTGTCATCGAAGGATCGATGAGTGCCGCTCATGCACACTGCCCGCGAGCGCGCCACATTCAGGGTCAATCCAGCAACAGAACGCCAGACCCATTCGTCGCAATCGTGCCAGAGGTGCTTGCGAACTCGACCCGTCAGGCCTCATGACTGACCGACATCACTTCTAAACGCGAGACGTTAGGCATAGACCGTAAATCCAGACTGCTCGACGTCGAGCAAGGCCTTAAGTTCGCCTGGTAATCGGTCAAACGCTGCTGCCCCGTTGGTGGCCAGGTGGTTTTCGAGCGGTTTGAGCCAGCTCGGGATCCACCCGATGTACAAGCCCGCCCTGAGCGGGCCGCCTGCATGCGCGCCACCCCCATGCCAGAGGTTCCCGGAGTATAAGAGCACCGAGCCCTGACCCATTTCGACAGGTATGGCAGCATTCACCTCTGGCTTCATTTCACGGGGCCAGCGATGACTACCCGGTATGACGCGAGTTGCCCCGCGGTCCGCCGCAAAATCGCTGAGCGCGACGATGACATTCAGCAGCGGCGCGGGGCAACGTGCCAACCGATCAAGCGACCAAGAGACATTATCCCTGTGCAGAACTTGGGCCGCTTGGCCTTCATAGATCACCATCAGTTCGACATTGCTGATCCGAAGAGCGCGCGCTTGGCTCTCTAGGCGCACTGATCGTTCGATGAGATTCATCAGCGGTGGGTGAAGCACCATCTCGCTGAGTCGCTCCGACCACCTAAACAGGCCGTGCAGTCGTTTGGTCGCGTCGCCATAAAAGCCCGAGCGATAGCCCAGTTGATCCCTGCCCAGTGTCAACGCGGATAATGGCGTTGCGAAGTCACGCATCAGCTGATCACACCACCGAGCCGAAAAGACATCAGGGACGATTGCCGCACCCCAATGCTGAATCGTCCTAAGGAGCTGGTCACTGTCGTCGATTTTGATCTGCGGAACTTGACTCTTCATGACTGGCTTTGAATTCTCTTTTACCGAGTGACTACGGCTCGCGCCTCTCAAAAAACAACCCCGTGTTACTGGCTCAGCCTTGGGAAAGCAGGATCTCGAAAAGGTGCACCAACCGCACCCTCGCGCATTCGATTCAAGGGATGTTCATCAGGGTTCGCCTGATCATGCCGATTGCGAACCGGCTCAGAGAGTCGACGCCTTCGCCCTGGACGGGCTGCTATGACCGCGTCCTCCCCGAAAAACCGTAAGGACAGGGTGCGGCGAATCTGATCCCCATGAGTTGCACCACCCCCGTGCAGCACCGAAGGATGAAACATGACCACATCCCCTGGCTTCGTTGCCCAAGAAAGGATCCGAAAGCGAGATCGATCCGCTTCGATATCAGGTAACCGAGGCATAGAGCCATCGCCGTAAAGGGGGGCGGTATCGTCGCTCACGTCAAAGCTCGACCCATCATAGAGCGGCCCTTGATGCGACCGAGCAACAAATTCCAGGGTCGCCGCCAGGTCCACGGGTTCAAAACTCATCCACATGACAACCAGATCCTTGCCCATGACCGGTAAATAAGAAGTGTCCTGATGCCAGGGGGTGCGTCTTGTTTCCTCCCCCGATTTCTTAAACACCTGCTCGTACATGAACCACACATCGTCAGTCCGCCATATCGAGCGCACGCAATCGAGAATATCGGGCTGGCGAATCAACGCATCGTAGGCCGCAAAGGCTTTGGGATTCGCTAAGTCTTGATAAAAGAGCCCGCTGCTGCGATTCGGCAGCCGTGACGCTCCCGGACCAGGATGCGCAAGGCTCCAATCATAGGCCGCTTCTGCCAGCGCCAATGTTCGAGAGGACAACGCATTGGGAAGATGAACCACCCCCTCCTCGGCAAAGACATCTCTCGGGTTCATGCGGCGCCCGCCAAAATCGCCGCAACGCCCTCGTCATTAAAGCGGTTTAAGCGAATCATATGCTCCAGTCGCTTGTAATCGCGCCCGTCGGCTGAGAGCTTATCGAACCAGTCGTCCTCACCCAGCATCTCACCTAGCCTGGGGCTGTTGCGATGCAGCATTTGGACATCGATCCGTTTCGGTTCAAGAGATCGCAAGATGCCGCGATTGAAATGGGCGTGGATACTAACCCGCTCGCCGGGCAATTCTCGATCACCCTGCCAGTGCCATACCCCCTGATGAAAGTAGACGACCGAGCCCTTGGGCATCTCGATGGCAACGCCCGGAGGAGGGTTCTCACCTGGCTTTGGACCTCGCTTCAATCGGTGACTCCCTGGGATAATCCAGGTTGGCCCAGACGCCACCGTCCAATCCTCAAGCGCCCACACGCCCACACCGGTCATCGAGTAATCAGGATAGGGTTCAGGCACCTGCGCGTAATCAGTGTGCAAAGGAATCACGCCCTTTCCGGGCCCTTTGCACAGCGCACTGATCGACGCGATAACCGCGCCGCGCCCCAGCGAGGCATCGATCAATGTCATTAACTGAGGGTTCTGCACCAGGCGCTCAAACACCAACCCATGATACAGCAGGCCATTCAGACTTCTGGAGGGATTCTGGTGAGATCGAACCGCACGAATGGTCTCTTCTCTCAAAGCATCGGCGAATTCCGGGGAAATGGCGCGCTCCACCACCGTATATCCCTGGTCGAACAGTTCCTTGATATGGCGGGTCATTCCTAGCGCGGTGACGCGGTGGGCGATATCCGGATTCTCCACGGTCCGCCGCGCCATGTGATCCCGAAAATTCCCGATGAGTCGCACAAGTGACTCATCGCTCTCCCTCAAGGTCTCGCTGACTGCCGCGTCCCCAAACCAATGATTCGTTTCACGCTGAGCGAATGCCGCCACCTCAGGCACATTCATGCCGATGGTTTGCCCTGCAACCAATGCGGCTTGATAGGCCCCCTGCCGAGACCAATCGGCCGTGGGTACAAATGTTCGATCCACCACGATGCCTTGGCCATCAAAGCGCGCACTCCAGCTGGCCACATTATTCGGCCAGCCCAGGTGAGAGGGCGCATTCGTCAACGACTCTGAAATCACAAAGGTCGGCAAGTCGTCCGCTTGCTGAGTCAATGCCGTTAGGGTTTCAGAGGCAATGCTGAGCCAACGATCCGAGAGATACTCCAGTTGGTGCGCGAGCGGTTCCATAGACCCTCCTCTTGGCATCGAATCTACCACCGATCGCGTGTCGACCAAAGCCTCCTGATATCGCGGCTCAGGCGCACTCATTGAGGTGATCGTCAGGGTTCTCGACTGATACCATGCCCTCTGTTTGGCGATCCGTTCCATCTTATTACCGCAAGACACAGAACTCGCCTCGGGTTGCGCCTAGGCTGAACCACCCATCTCAAGCTGCCGACGCTTACGTTCTGCCGCACCGCCGACACTGATAAAAAAAGGCCCGATGCAAGCCACCAAAAGCAATCCAGATAGAATCGAAAATGCGATCTGATAAGAGCCCGTCGCATCGTAGATGAATCCTGCGAGCGGCGAGGCCACAAGCACAAAAGGCAACTCTACCCAGCGCAGCACACCTGTCCCGAGCGCGAAGGAGTGGCTCCCAATACTTGTCGACATCGCGAATGTTCGCATGGGCGACATGCCCGAATAGCCAAAGCCATACACGCTCGCAGCAAGCGCCGAGCTCCAAAACGACGTCGCTTCTGTGAACAAAAGGAGCGCAAGGGCCTGTGACAGCAGCCCAAGCCAAATCGTGAATCGAGCGCCAAAGGTGTCTGAGAGCCAGCCGACTAACGGTTTTCCGAGCGCGCCAAACATCGCCGTGATCGACAAAATGAGAGCCGCTTCTTGCGTCGACAGACCCAGGTCTAAAAGATGACCAAAGAGGTGCAGCATCACCGCGGTGAACACACACACCATGGAGCCAAAAATCAGACCAATACTCCAGAACGCGCGACTTCTGAGCAGCAACTGCCAGGTCCATACTTTCCCATCTTCCTTGATAGTGACCTGATCAGCTTGATGCGACTGGACATAGCGTCGACCATCGCGGACTTCATCGATGTCTTCTGGCCGATCTTTCATAAACCAATAAACAACAGGGAACAGAGAGACGAAAGTTGAGGCGGCAAAGATGTAATATCCGACGCGCCACCCGTAGGCATCGACCAGCGCAGTGACCAGTGGCGGCATCATAATGCCGGCCAGAGACGCGCCCATGACCGCGAAGGCAATAGCCCTGCCTCGCCAATGATCAAACCAGAAGATAATGCAGCGATGCCAGGCCATACCCCCCATACAGCTCATGCCGACCCCGAACCCCAACCCGATGATCAAATAAAACTGCCAGAGTGTTTGGGCGCTGCCCAAAAACAAATAAGACATCGACACCAATGAAACACCGATCAAAATCACCCGCTTCGGCGAGTGACGATCGAGAAACTTGCCCAAGGCGGGAGAGATCAATGCGCCCACAATGGCAGACCAACTGAAACCGAGTGAGATCTTCAGTCGACTACCCTCAGCTAACGTTTCCGCTAATGAGGGTAGAAAAACGCCTCTGGAGTAGGAAAAGAAGCCTGTACCGAGGAATCCAAGCAGCATGCAAATGGCCACAATCGCCCAACCATAAAAGAATCGGGGCGCGGGCGACTGAGGGTCTTGCGAGTGAATTGTTAGCTCGGTACGAATGGCAATGTCTTGGATCAGGCTAAGCTTGAGTGTAGCACTCAACCCTATGTGCTGGTTAAATGAAGATAGGTCGACGCGACCTAGGCCGGCTCTATCAAGGGTGGCGGCTCTGGCTTCAGAGACGCAAAATCCAGCCGTGAAGCCTACGTCACAAGACGCCCATTAGACGACTCAGCCATGGAACATAAAACAAAGCGCTGTACAGCAAACCGTAGGGTCTAGTCATGAGTCGTGTCGTGCGATGGTTCAAAATTTACCTCCTGCCTGGCCTCATTTTGCAATCCGTCATTGTCGCAGGTGGTTATGGTACGGGTCGGGAAGTGGTGGAGTATTTCACCCGACACGGTATCCAAGCTGGCTGGCTCGGTTTTTGTATCGCATTTGCGAGTTTCGCGCTCGTCTTTTGCCTCTGCCTTGAAATCTCGAGGCAATATCGTGTTTACGACTATCGATCTTTTTTTCAGTTACTGCTCGGCAGGGCTTGGTTCTTGTTTGAGATCGTGTTGATCATCATGTTCATGTTGGTCCTCGCCGTCATTGGCGCTGCGGCTGGGCAAATCGCCCGTGACGAATGGGGTCTGTCCGAAGCTTGGGGCGCCGGACTGATGCTGTCCCTGGTGGTGGTCTTGCTCTTTTTCGGTCGCCAGGTGGTGACCTTAATTTTGGCTTACTGGAGTTTTTACTTGTTCGCGGTACTCGCGATCTACCTCGTGGTGGTGGCGGTGAATATCGATCTGGCTCCGACCTTGAGGACTGAAGGGGATTCGCCACGCGGCGAGATTGCACTCAGTGCCTTGCAATACACGTTTTACAACTCGCCTGCGATCCCTGTCATTCTTTATTGTGCCCAAGCCATCGAGACCCGTAGGCAAGCCATCCTGTCAGGCCTCATCGGCACCCTTTTGGTGCTTACACCGGGCCTCGGACTACACCTTAGCTTCAGTGGTCACTACCCTGCGATCCTCGAGGCATCATTACCGATCTATACCATCTTTGATCTTCTGCAACAGGATGCACTGAAATTCGCTTACCTGATTATGCTGATGGGCACGTTCATTGAATCTGGCGCAGGCAACCTTCAAGGCTTTATTGAGCGAATCGACAGCAAGCTCGCGGAGCAATCAAAGCCGCTACTGACCCCACTACAAAAGGCGTTGATATCAGGCGCCGCAATGGTGGTCGCGATATTGCTTGCCCAGTTCGGTATCACACGCTTGATTGCCGAGGGCTACAGCGCCCTTGCCTGGGCTTACTTTGTCGTCTTTATTGTGCCTTTGTTCACGATTGGGATTTACCGGATCTGGCGGCCGGCCAGGCAAACCCCGACTTCGCGATCGACGTGACGCAAGACATCCTGGACACCCAAGCCTTCCACCAGCGCCTTGATCGGCTGCGGCCTTCAGACTGGGCGCGCATCAATGTGGTCGGCAGTAGCGGCAGCGGCAAATCAACACTGGCACGCCAGTTGGCTGAACGGCTCGGGCGGCCACTTATTGAAATCGATGCGCTTTTTTGGGGGCCCGATTGGTCTGAGACCCCCGATGAAATCTTTCTGCCAAAACTCAAGACAGAACTCAGTCAACCGTCGTGGGTCCTCGATGGCAACTACGATCGGACCCGCTCAATCAAGTGGCGTGACGTAACGCTGGTGATTTGGCTCGACCCGCCCTTCTGGCGGGTGTTTTGGCAAGTTTTAACGCGCACGCTACGACGGGCGCTCTTTCGCGAGGTCCTGTGGAGCGGAAATCGAGAGTCATTCACCCGATCTTTTTTTTCAAAGGACTCCATCCTATGGTGGTCCCTTTCAAATCTGAAAACCATCCGCGCCCGCTACCAAGGCGCCATGAGCTCTGAAGATTGCCCTCATTTTCACTGGTTGCGCGTGCGGTCTCAAAGAGAGATGAACACTTTGCTCGCTCAGGTAGACAGCGCGGCCGCCCAGCGACCGTAAAGCAATCAGCGCCCGGTCGAGGGGCCTTCCGCGACCCCTTCACCCAGCCCATTCGAGACAGAGGCTATAGCCGTCAGTGTGATAAGCTGCGCGCGCACAAAATCGGAGGAAGCATGCAGTTCTCACCCCTCACCTTCAAGCGCGGTCCAGACATGCCCAATCGTTTCATGCTGGCGCCTCTTACTAACTCTCAAAGCCATGAAGACGGGGTGCTCTCGGATGCCGAGCGGCACTGGTTGACCTTGAGGGCCCAAGGCGGTTTCGGCTTGACCATGACTTGCGCCGCCCACGTCATGGATTGGGGCAAAGGGTTTCCCGGTCAGCTGGGGTGTTTCAGCGACTCGCACAATCGTGGGTTGAGACAGCTCGCTCAAGAGATCAACAAAACGGGGTCCGTCTCCAGCGTTCAGCTCTACCACGGAGGTATCCGCTGTCCGGAGGCCCTGACTGGCAGACCGCCTCAAAGCGCGTCTGATGACACCGAAACCGGTGCCACCGCGATGAGCGAGAGCACCATTTTAGACGTCATTGAAGCCTTTGTTGCCGGTGCTGAGCGGGCAGAGGCAGCAGGTTTTCATGGCGTCGAGCTGCACGGCGCCCATGGGTATTTAATCTGCCAATTTCTATCCTCCGAAACCAATCGAAGGGATGATCGCTGGGGTGGTTCCCTTGAGAATCGTGCGCAATTCCTGATGCAGATTATCGACGGCATCCGGTTGCGCACTGGGCCTGATTTCCAGCTCGGATTAAGGCTGTCCCCCGAGCGCTTTGGCATCCAGCTCAGCGAAGCCACCGACCTCTATGCTGAACTCGTTCGCCAGAATCAGTTGGAATACATCGACATGTCCCTATGGGATGTCTTCAAGCCTCCCGCTGATGGTTCCAGCGAGACTTCTCTGCTGGAGATCTTCAGCACCATCCCAAGACAAGAAACGCGGTTGGGCGTTGCAGGCAAGATCAGCACGCCTGAGGATGTCACGCGGTGTCTCGACGCGGGCGTCGATTTCGTCATTCAAGGCCGTTCAGGCATATTGCATCATGACTACCCTAATCAACTGAAGGCCAACCCGGATTTCACGCCGGCCACCTTACCCGTGACAGAAGCACACCTCAGAGCTGAAGGCTTGAGCGACACCTTCATTCAGTACATGCGAAACTGGAAAGGCTTCGTCGCTGACTGAACTATTTCACCACCGCTCTTGCGATGTGCGGAGATCTAACTCGAAGGTCCACGCTGTTCTCGGCTGTCGATACAAAAAGGCATAGCTCTCGGCGATTTGCTCTAAGTTGATCATGCCGCCTTCGCCCAGACGCTCAGCGTATTCCGGGAAACCCTCCGTAATTTTGTCGCCATTAATGGGGCCATCGATCACGATATGGCCCACGTGGATGCCATCGGCCGCGTACTCTTTAGCCATTGCCTGGGCTAAATTTCGAAGCGCACCTTTGGCTGAATTGAAAGCGCCAAATTGAGCACGACCGCGGAGCGAGGCACTGGCACCGGTGAAGATCAACGTGCCGCCCTCGGCGCCGAACGTCTTTACGGCTTGTCGACCGAAAAGGAACCCCCCAAAGCAACCCACGCGCCAAGTGGCCTCGAAGTATTCAGGTTCCATTTCCACTATTTTTCCCGGCCGATTGTTGCCGGCGTTGTATATCGCAATCGACAGCGGCCCAACCGCTTGCGCGTACTCAAACAATGCCTCGACATCCGCTTCTTTCGTTGCGTCTGCGACAAAAGCGCTGGCCACTGCACCCTCGGAGCCCAAGGCACTGACCACGCCGTCCAGCGCTTCCACCGTTCGTCCGGCAGCGATCACGTGGAGGCCTTCCTGACCCATTCTCCGGCAAAGCGCCGCGCCCAACCCATTCATTGGCCCCACCCCTAAAATCACAGCCACGGCTCGGTTGTGTTCCATCGGATTCACTCCTCTTGCTACCCGCTTTTCTATACCGAGATTTTTCGCTTGTCACTAACGACCGGATGCCGCTTCGTTCTGGACGCCGCTTTTAAGCTACCCCACTCTCACTTTTGTGAGTTCTTTGCAGACCCCCGCGCCCGCTCAGGCACTAAGGCTTCTTCGCCTCTGGGTCTCAACCCCCGGTCCTTGGATAGTCCTTGGATGGTCCTTGGTTGGTGCTTGATTGGTACTTGGCTGTTTCTTAGTCCTCAGCTCTTCGCGCTTGGCCCTCCGCGAAAGACGCCTTTTGAGGGCCGATGCCCGCGATCTCTCGGTTCCCGGTTGGCTAGATCACAGACGGGTTTTGCTAGCCCATCCGAGCCATCATGAAATTCGAAGCAACGTACGATGCTCAAGGGCGACCTCCAACTGACTGAATCAAGGGGACGGCGCCCCACTTGCTCATTCTCGGGGCTTCGAACAACCTTGGTCGCCAAAACGGGCTAGCGGCCTCTCCGAGCGGAACAGCTCACTCAGACGGTGAGGTAATCCCTCGTCGCGAACGTAGCCCCACCCAGATGGAATAAATCAACGCGGCGTAAAACACATAATCAAGCCACCTACCCCAACCACCCAGGTCTAGAGCCATGGGATTCATTCCGCCTAAGGGGGCAACCATCGACAAAGCGAATAAGCCGACAAAAATAGCGATCGATTGTGTAGGGGACTGCCCTAATGCACGGCATCGCCGCACCCAAAGCGAGATCATAGGCGACACGAGCGCGAGCGGAAGAAGGATCGACGCCCACGTCGTTAACAACATCAAATCAAGTCCAGTCGCCAGCGCGACGACGGCCACCAAAACGCCCGTCAGGATTGTTGCAAGGCAATACGTCAGAAAGAACCACCAATACTCAGACCGTGTGGCCTCTCCGTCCATCCGATAATAGTGATCGACTAACGTCGAGCGAAGCGACTCCTTAAATGTCATCTGTACTCTCCAGAACCATTGATCCTATTGTCCACGTTGGCCGCACCAGCGCTACCCCTTTGTAGGCTGCTTGCCATTTGATTGGGGGTCCTTCAACCTTGCCCCATGCTCGAATTTGCCGACATCATGGTCATGGCCGCTTACTTAACTGCCTTGCTTGTAATCGGCATCCGCACGCTTCGAATGCAAGACTCAACCGAGGTTTACTTCTTGGGCGGGCGGGCGCTCAAGACGCCATCACTCACCGTCCTATGGTTTGCCTCATGGATAGGCGGCGCCTCGATTGTCGCAACGGTCAATCGAGCTTACACGTTGGGCATCTCTGCCATTTGGTACGTTACAGCCCTAGCCACGGGGTGTCTGCTCTTTGGGCTCCTGATGGCCGCTCGCGTGAAACGTCTAAGTGATGAACACCATTTCCTGACTTATCCTGAGTTGATGGAGTCAGCCTTTGACCATCGAACGCGAATTGTCGCCACCATCACCACCATTTTCTCTTTTCTGGCCTATGCCGGTGGACAGCTCGCGGCTGCTGCCGGCGTGGTGTCCATGCTGCTTGATCTCGCCTACGGCGAGGCCCTATTGATCACCGGAGGCATTGTGGTGGCCTACACCACGCTAGGCGGGTTCAGGGCCATCACTCAAACCGATTGGATTCAAGCTCTGCTTATCTTTTTTGGCCTCCTATGCATCGGGCTTCCTATCGCGTGGCTCGAGGGCGGTCAACCTTCAGCCTTTCACGAAGGTTTGCCGGTCCAATATTTCGAGTTGGGCTCCTGGGGTTGGAGCACCATCATCCCCATGGTGCTATCGATTGTGCTGAGCTTTTTTGTTGCCATGGACAGCTTCACTCGGTGCTACGCTGCGGACTCGACTCAATCCGCTCGCAGGGCGCCTATTCTTGCGGGTATACTGATTTTGCCCATGGGGTTGGCCGCGGTTTGGCTCGGCATGACCGCGCTGATCACGTTGCCCCCGATTGAATCGGGAGATGATGTGTTAACCGCATTTGTGATGGCCTACTTCCCTGCGGGCATCAAAGGCCTGATGCTCTGCGGTGTCCTGGCCGCAATCATGTCCACGGCCGATATCTGTATTCTGACCGCCGCGGGCAACGTGACCCATGATCTTTATGAGCGCTTTATCAACCCGGAGGCGACTCGCAAAA
>Ga0181588_10001489_pt1 | contig 20797 bp, 17 predicted proteins | sample 071ome_26_FD_148607 | JGI IMG/M metagenome (GOLD analysis project Ga0181588, IMG submission 148607) | Coastal salt marsh microbial communities from the Groves Creek Marsh, Skidaway Island, Georgia - 071409BT metaG (spades assembly) | ecosystem: Environmental > Aquatic > Marine > Intertidal zone...
CCTAGCACGCTAAACTAGGCCCTCTCCTTAGCCTGAACTTTCCCCGTTGTCTCACACCCCCAATACAACTGTCCTTGTCATTCTTGATGGTTTTGGCTACCGGGAAGCACCCGACGACAATGCCATCCATGCCGCAGAGACACCCCACCTGGATGCGCTGTTTGCCAATTCAGCCCATACGCTGATTTCCGGATCGGGGCTGGATGTTGGATTACCAGAGGGACAAATGGGCAACTCCGAAGTAGGGCATATGAGCCTCGGCGCCGGACGCATTGTTTATCAATCCATCACCCGAATCGATCAGGCGATCGCGGCGGGCGATTTTGTTCAGAATACAGCGTACCTCGACGCGATCGACGGCGCAGTCAGTTCTGGCAACGCAGTCCATATTATGGGACTGCTCTCGCCCGGGGGTGTCCACAGCCATGAGGAACACATATTTGCCGCCCTGCGTCTGGCAGCCGCGCGAGGCGCAGAAAAACTCTATTTCCACGCTTTTTTAGATGGCCGCGACACCCCACCACGCAGCGCCAGCGGGTCATTGACGCGCGTCGAGTCCCTGCTAAAAGAACTCGGCGTTGGCAGGATTGCCACGGTGCACGGGCGCTATTGGGCCATGGATAGAGACAACCGGTGGGACCGCATTCAGCGAAGCTACAAGGTCATCGCGGAGAGCGACGCTTCTGAGCAAGCGCCATCGGCTCTTGCGGCGCTACAAAGTGCTTACGCCCGGGGTGAGGACGACGAGTTCGTCCCACCCACCTGTATCGGTGAACCGGTGGCGCTGACGAACGGTGACGCCCTGCTCTTTATGAACTTTAGAGCGGACAGAGCACGCCAACTTTCACAGGCGTTGATTGACCCGGCCTTTTCTGACTTTGTCCGCGTCAACGTTGCGCAACTCCGGTTTGTTGCCACCACCGAGTATGCGAGTTCACTGGCCTGCCCCACTGCCTTTCCTCCCGATAGCCTTGAAGACAGCCTGGGCGAAATTGTGTCTGCACAAGGCCTGACGCAACTGCGCCTGGCGGAAACGGAAAAATACGCGCATGTGACCTTCTTCTTCAGTGGCGGGCGCGAAGCATCATTTCCCGGTGAAACGCGGGTGCTCATTCCGTCTCCAGAGGTGAAAACCTACGATCTGAAGCCCGAAATGAGCGCCCATGAGGTCACAGACGCCCTCGTTGAGGCGATTGCCTCGCAACAATACGATTTTGTTGTGGTCAATTACGCGAATGGCGACATGGTGGGCCATACCGGTAATTTTGATGCGGCAGTGGTGGCTGTTGAAACGCTGGATCAATGCCTCGGTCGCATTACGGCGGCACTTGCAGCGCATGGTGGCGAGGGTTTGCTGACCGCAGATCATGGTAACTGCGAACAGATGCGCGATTATGAAAATGAGCAGCCTCATACGCAGCACACTACAGAGCGGGTGCCACTGATCTACCTCGGTAACAAGGTTCGCAAACTGAATCCCGATGGGGGGATCCTTGCGGATATTGCCCCCACCCTTCTGGACATGATGGGGATTGCGATCCCAAAGACCATGTCCGGGCGCAGTCTGCTGATTCGCTGAATCTTTGACTTGATTAGGCAGCGGACACAGACGCAGCATCGCATCAACTCCGTTATCGCTCTCGCGCTGGTTCTGGCGAGCGGCCATGGCCTAGCACAAGTATCGCCAGACCCCGAGGAGACCGAGTCCCAGCTTTCTGCGCTCAGAACCAGTATCGCCACGATCAGGGCCCAGCTCGACGCGCAGGAAGCAGCGCGAGACGACTTACAGGATACTTTGCGTGAGGCCGACCAATTTATTGGTGAGCTGGACCAGCAGCTAACCCGCCTGATAAAAGAACAACGGGCGCTGCAAGAGACGTTAGCGTCACTGCGCACCGAAAACCGGTTGCTCAGAGAGAATCAGGCTCAGCTTGAAGCTGATATTGAAGGCGGCATACAGCAACTGTGGCTGTTGCAACAGGGAGGCGGCCTGCGGGTTTGGCTCGGTGATCAGGATCCACAGCAGACTGCGCGCCACTTGGCATATTATCGATTGATTCTTGAGGCACAACAGCACAGTGTCGAGCGCTATCAGCGCGAGGTTTCAGAAATTGCCGCTCAGGTCAGCGCCATCGAACGCATGGAAACAGACCTGAAGGAGCGCACGGCTTCTATTGCCGTCACCAGGGAGCGACAGGACGCCCAGCAAGCCGTGCGCCGGCAGACTATCGCTCGCATAAACACGCAGCTCGAACAGGACCAACAACAGCTTGACGCCCTGATAAAGGACCGCGAGAGGCTCAATACCCTGCTCGAAAATCTGCGGGCGATTGCACTACCCGAGCCCGTTACTTCACAGCCTTTTGCCACGTTGAAAGGTCAACTCATCATGCCGATTGAAGGTAACCCCCTGCACCGCTTCGGCGCTCGTCGTAATGCCGACCTGCGATGGCGGGGCTGGCTCATTCCCGCAGAAACGGGAGACCCGGTTCGCGCTGTTTATAGTGGGCGGGTAATCTTTGCAGACTGGCTGAGAGGTCAGGGATTATTGCTGGTGGTGGACCATGGCGACGGCTGGCTTTCGCTTTATGCCCAGAATCACAGCCTGTTGCGTGCCGTGGGTGATTGGGTCACGTCGGGAGAGGTGCTAAGCCGCGCCGGCGCGAGCGGTGGCAACGAAGTGAGCGGCCTTTATTTTGAAATTCGCCATCACGGCGAACCCGTGGATCCGGCTGACTGGTTTCAGGGCTGAGTGTCCCCAGCCGAATCAGTTAACATAGCGGGCTCTTTCGCTCAGGTGCCACAAATGACCACGCTCCTTCGATTGTTCGTTTTGTCGCTACTCATCGCCTTCATGTCTTTACCACTGAGGGCTGAGGACGGCGATGAAGCGTCGGATGATCCCCACCACAGTCATCAGGAGGGAAGACAAGCGCTACCGCTTGAAGAACTCCAGATGTTCGCTGATGTGTTCAACCAGATCCGACAGGGGTATGTTGAATCGGTGCCTGACAGCGAATTGTTTGAGCTCGCTGTTCAGGGAATGCTGTCGGGTCTCGACCCCCACTCTGTGTTTTTAAAAGAAAAAGCCTACGACTCCCTGCAGGAGACAACTCAGGGGGAATTCAGTGGACTGGGTATTGAGATTGGGCAGGATGGTGGCTACATCACTATCATTGCGCCGATCGACGGGTCTCCCGCAGAAGACGCCGGGCTGCAAGCGGGGGATGTCATCCTCAAAATCGATGGCGAATCGATCCGGGACCTGCCGGTCGATCGGTCAGTCGACTTGATGCGGGGCCCAACAGGTTCTGAGGTCTTGCTAACCATCGGTCGGCGAGGGACTGCCGAACCCTTCGAGGTGACGGTGATTCGGGACGTGATTAAAGTACCCAGCGTACGCAGCCGAGAGTTAATGGACGGCTATCTCTGGCTGCGCGCGTCGCAATTTCAAAAAGATACGGGTCAGGAGGCCATTGCCATTCTCGAGAAATCGCTTGCCGAAGAATCGCTGAAAGGGATCGTCCTCGACCTGCGTAACAACCCCGGCGGTGTGCTGGGCGCCAGTGTCGACATGGCAGGCGCCTTTCTGGACGGAGGCTTGGTTGTCTACACCGAGGGCCGCCATCCGCAAGCCGCGGATTCATACGAGGCCCCGGCTGGCGATATGCTGCATGGACTGCCGATAGTGGTGCTGATAAATGGCGGCTCGGCAAGTGCCTCTGAGATCGTCGCCGGCGCACTGCAGGATCGCCGGCGTGCCGTGATTATGGGCACACGTAGCTTTGGCAAGGGCTCGGTGCAAACCATACTGCCAATATCCGATACCCGCGCAGTCAAACTCACGACGGCGCGCTATTACACGCCAAATGGCCGCTCTATTCAGGCGGAGGGCATTGTGCCCGACATCGTTGTGGAGCGCGCCGAGGTCAAACCTGTTGAGTCAAGGAGGCGCACCAAAGAGGCTGACCTGCAGGGTAGCCTGGCCGCCGAGGGCGCCGCGGATGCCCAATCCGAGAGCGAATCGCTCACGGATTTGCGCAATAACGATAACCAGCTGTACGAGGCGCTGACGCTACTGCGCGGCATCAACCTCATGACACCTCCAGCAGCGCCAGCCGCTGCCAAAGACGAGACGACCAAGACGATTGCCTTACAAGACTGACATTGCAACGGCCGCCTTCCGACCGATTAGGGGCGCCCGAAAGCGACTTCGCCCCGTACTACTGCCCAATGGGCGGGCACCATGCCCAACCGCGCTCTACAGCCGCATAGTGATGCCCTGGTCGGCCATGAACTGCTTGGCCTCACCAATGGTGTGCTCACCAAAGTGAAAAATGCTGGCCGCCAGTACGGCGTCTGCCCCACCCTCAATGACACCCTCGGCGAGGTGCTGCAAGGAGCCCACACCTCCCGAGGCGATCACGGGTATGTCCACGGCATCGGTGATCGCTCGGGTGAGCGTCAATTCAAAGCCATCGCGGGTACCGTCGCGATCCATACTGGTCAGTAGCACTTCTCCAGCACCCAACGCGGCCATTTTTTGTGCCCAAGAAACCGCCTCGATACCGGTAGGTTTTCGTCCACCGTGGGTAAATAACTCATAACGCGCTTCGATACCCTCGGCTGAAACACACTTTGCATCAATGGCCACCACGATGCATTGGGACCCAAAGCGTGCTGCTGCTTCTGCGACCAGTTCCGGTCGGTGAATTGCCGCCGTATTGATACTGACTTTGTCAGCACCCGCGTTCAACATAGTGCGAATGTCTTGTAGCGAGCGGATGCCGCCCCCAACGGTAAGCGGGATAAACACCTCCCGCGCAATCTGCTCCACTGTATGCACGGTCGTATCACGTTCTTCGTGGCTGGCAGTGATATCGAGGAAAGTAATCTCGTCCGCGCCGGCCTCGTTATAACGGCGGGCGACTTCTACCGGGTCCCCGGCATCGCGAATGCCGACGAAATTGACGCCCTTCACGACGCGACCCTGATCGACGTCAAGGCAAGGAATAATGCGTTTTGCCAATGACATCAGTCGCCACTCAAAAAGTCGTCCACCATCGCCTGTGCCGCGGCGAGATCCAGTGCCCCCTCATAGATCGCCCGCCCGGTGATGGCGCCGCAGATCCCGGCTGACGCATAGGTCATCAACTGCCTGACATCTTCGAGGTTGCTGATACCCCCCGATGCAATGACAGGCAGTCCCGCATATTTCGCCAATGCTACGGTTGCTTCAACGTTGACGCCTTGCATCATGCCGTCCCGGTCAATATCGGTATACACGACAGCGTGAACGCCAACGTCCGCGAAGCGCTTTGCAAGATCAGTGGCCTCTATTTCACTTTCGCTGGCCCAGCCTTCAACGGCAACGCGGCCACCGCGCGCATCAATACCAACAATAATCTGGTCGGGAAAAGCCGCGCAGGCCTCGCGCACAAACGCCGGATTTTTGGCCGCCATCGTGCCTATGATGGCGTAACGCACCCCTGCCTCAAGATAACGCGCAATGGTCTCGAGATTGCGGATTCCGCCGCCGATCTGAACCGGCAAATCAGGCAATACCCGGGAAATCGACTCGATAATTCCTGCGTTGACCGGCCTGCCCGCAAAGGCACCGTCGAGATCGACGATGTGTAATCGGCGCGCCCCTTCGGCAAACCAGCGTTGCGCCATCGCAACGGGATCATCGGAAAATACGGTGCTGTCTGCCATATCTCCCTGACGTAGTCTCACGCACTGCCCGTCCTTGAGGTCGATAGCCGGGATTACGAGCATGTCCCATCCCATATCAGAAAGTTTTTGAGCAACTGTAGCCCTGCCTGGTGGCTCTTTTCCGGGTGAAACTGTGTCGCAAAAAGATTATCTCTGGCAATTGCTGCGCAACCATTCAAGCCATACTCGAAGTGTGCGGCCACGGCGTCGGCATCATCAGGTATCACGTGATAGCTGTGGACAAAATAGAACCGGGCGCCGGACTCGATGCCCTGCCACAGCGGGTGGGTTCTGGTGGGCATGACCCGATTCCAGCCCATGTGAGGCACCTTTAGCCGCTCACCCGCGGCATCCCGATGATGCTCGCCAAAAAAGGCCACTCGGCCCGGTATGGTATCGAGACAGTCGACACCCCCGTTCTCTTCGGAATAAGTCATCAACGCCTGCATGCCAACACAAATTGCCAACACCGGTTTTTTGTCTACTCTGAGCGCCTGATCGAGCAGCTGATCACAGCCGCGATCGCGGATCGCAGCCAAGCAGTCGCGGATGGCCCCCACCCCCGGGAAAATCACGCGGTCAGCGGCGCGGATCGCGTCGTGGTCGTGACCGACGATCACCTCTTTGGCGCCGACGTGCTCCATGGCACTGGCAACCGAGTGCAAATTCCCCATGCCGTAATCGATCACGGCAACCCGTTGGGTCACGAGCTACAACACCCCTTTAGTAGAGGGGCTGACACCCTGTAGATCGATGTCACGTGCCACAGCCATGCGTATTGCCCGCCCGAAGGCTTTGAAAATCGTTTCCGCCTGATGATGCGCGTTGTGGCCGCGAAGGTTATCGATATGCAGCGTCACCTTAGCGTGATTCACAAACCCCTGAAAAAACTCGACGAACAAGTCGACGTCGAACTCGCCAACTTTGGCGCGCGTAAAGGGCACGTGAAACTCAAGTCCGGGTCGACCGCTACAGTCAATCACCACCCGTGAGAGTGCCTCATCGAGCGGCACGTAGGCGTGTCCATAACGCACAATCCCGCGCTTGTCACCAATCGCCTCGTGAAACGCCTGCCCGAGCGTAATACCAATATCTTCTACCGTGTGGTGTGCATCAATGTGTAAATCACCTTTGGCAACGATGTCGAGATCCACCAGACCATGGCGCGCAATCTGATCTAGCATGTGCTCCAGAAAAGGCAGCCCAGTATCGAGCGCGCACTGACCGGTACCGTCAAGGCATAACGTGGCAGTAATTTGGGTCTCGAGCGTGTCGCGGCTAATCGTCGCAGAACGAACGCCTGTCTCCTGTTGGCTCATGCTATTTCTCCGGGGCCGCGGCTATCCCCCGCGTCGAGCGGTACACTAGGGCCGCCATTGTATAGAAAGAGCCCTCTTACTTCATTGCGAAGCTTTACCACTTCATGACCACGCAAGCATCCATTGCCGAGCCACTCCTTGGCTGGTTTGACCAACACGGCCGCAAAAATCTGCCCTGGCAACAAGACAGAACGCCCTACCGTGTGTGGGTCTCGGAGATTATGCTTCAGCAGACACAGGTCTCCACGGTCATCCCGTTTTACCAGCGTTTCATCGAGGCGTTCCCCGCAGTGACGGACCTCGCGGCCGCATCGGAGGATGCCGTATTACACCGGTGGACCGGGCTGGGATATTACGCACGCGCCCGCAATTTGCATCGGTGCGCTCAACAGATTTGCGTAGAACACGGCGGTCAATTTCCGGAGGAAATTGATGCCTTAATAGCACTGCCCGGTATCGGCCGATCCACGGCAGGGGCCATTCTGTCTCTGGCGATGGGAGGGCGAGCACCGATTCTAGATGGCAACGTAAAACGCGTACTCGCCCGATACCACGCCGTTGAGGGTTGGCCCGGGCGCAGCGCAGTCAGCGACCGCCTCTGGTCATACGCTGAGCAGCACACCCCAACAGCCCGGGTGGCGGACTATACGCAGGCCATCATGGATCTGGGTGCCACCTGCTGCACGCGCACGAGGCCCGCTTGCGGTGATTGCCCCCTCAGCGGAGGCTGCAAGGCCGCACAAACGGGTCAGCAAGATGCTTACCCGGGGAAGAAGCCCCCCAAGGTGCTGCCTATCAGACGCAAATGGTTCTCGGTTGTCACAAGCGGGTGCGGTAAGGTGCTTCTGCAGAAACGGTCGGCGAGGGGTATTTGGGGGGGTCTTTGGGCGCCACCAGAGTTCTCTACCCAAGCAGACGCCGCGTCATGGATGGTCCGCCAGCTCGATATCAGGGAAGGTGAGTGGTATCCGGGCACGCCTTTTCAGCACACTTTCACCCATTTCAGGTTGGAAGCGCTGCCGTTGCGCGCGGAATTATCGGCAAACCATGGGGACGCATCGGGCGTAGAAGTTGACGCTGGGGACCTTCGGTGGTTCAGTTTGCTCCCGCCACCGTCTGTTGGACTGCCCGCACCCATCGTCCGGCTGCTTGAGCGGCTAGGCAACGAAATACAAACGAAGGAGTGAGTGATGGCGAGGACGGTGAAATGCCGCCGCTACGGTGAAGAGCTCGAGGGGCTTGAGCGGCCGCCGCTGCCAGGCCCCAAGGGACAGGACATTTTCGACCATGTTTCGAAAAAAGCCTGGCTCGAGTGGCAAGGCCATCAAACGATGCTGATCAATGAGAAACATTTGAGCCTCATGGATCCCGAGGCGAGGAAATATCTCATGGGAGAAATGGAAAAATTTTTTGCTGGAGAAGATTTTGATCAGGCCGAAGGCTACGTCCCACCCAGCAACTAGAGCCGTTATGAACTCAATGCCCCAACTTGCTTACACGCGCGCAACTCGCGGCACGACAAGTCATCCGATAAGCACCGGTTTATGAGAATGCGCCCTTGGGTCCTCACCGCCGTCGTCTGCATATCGGTCACGGCGGCATTGTCTGGGATTAAGTTTTTTCAGATCTCCAAGGCACTGGCGTTTATGGAGAGTTTCCCACCGCCCTCCGAATCCGTCACCGTAGCGAACGCCCGCGCCGACACCTGGAAACCCACGCGCCTACTCAGCGGGACCGTGCGCTCCCCCGAGCACCTCGTTATTTCTGCGGAGATGGCGGGTCGCGTCGTAGAACTGCCTTACCGCAGTGGCGACGTCGTCCCTGAAGGGGAACCGATATTGGTTTTATTCGACGACGATCTTGAGGCACAGCGGGTCGCACTGGAGGCAGACCTGTCCCTTGTGGACACACAACTCAAGCGCAATCGCACCCTTGAGGCGGATGCGCTGATCTCACAGGATCAGCTGGATACCCTGACAGCGAGGAGCCTTTCATTAAGGGCCCAGATTGCGGTACTTGATGCGAGGCTTAGCCGGATGACAGTGCGCGCACCGTTTACCGGCTCTCTGGGTATCTATCCGCAACGCCTTGGCGACCTGATGCGATTCGGCGAGGTGTTAACGACGCTCACGGGGTTAAGTCCACTGCGTTGGATCGATTTCAAGGTTCCCCAGGGGTTGGCAGAACTTCGCGTGGGCGACGACGTGCAAATTCGAAACATCGCGGGCATTGTGGTTGGCACTGCGAGTGTGATCGCTGTATCAGATGCCTTTTCCGAGGGGACACGCACTTACGATGTGCGCGCCCAAATAGAGGCGGCTGTGCTCAAACATGGCGCCTTGGTGCAGGTCGCCGTCGCAACGGGACCCAGTGAAAATCTGATGTCAGTGCCAGCGCGGAGCGTCCGCTGGGACCCGGAGGGTGCGCACACCTTCGTCATCGAGGAATCCAATACGGGTGACCCATTGCCCTACCGCGCTGGGTTAAGACGCGTCGAGGTGCGCGGTGAAAAGAGCAATCGTTTTTTCATTCGCGGTGACTTGCAAGTGGGAGATCAGATAGCGGATCAGGGCGCCTTTAAGCTGAAAGACGGCATTCTTGTGAGCATCCAAGCAACGGCGGCTGAGAGGTGACGGACCTGACACAACGTCCTCGCTGGACCGATATTTTTATCCAGCGCCCGGTGGTGGCCATTGTCCTGTGCATCGGGCTGCTGCTGGTAGGGTTCCGCTCTGCGATTAATCTGCCCGTCATCTCGTTTCCGGTGATCGAAAGCTCCTCGATAGCCATTGTCACCGCCTATCCCGGAGCCAGCGCAGAAACCGTTCAGGGCTTCGTCACTGAGCCCATTGAGCGGGTCGCCAGTAGCGTACCGGGTCTCGATTTTGTCGAGTCTGTAACCACTGCTGGTACCAGTACCGTCACGTTGTGGCTACGGCTCAATCAGGATACGACCAAGGTGCTCGCCGAACTGTCCACCCGACTGAGTCAAATTCGCTTTGAGCTCCCGGAGGGCACCGAGGACCCCGCCATTGAAATTAGTCGCGCCGACACCCCGTATGCCAGTTTTTATCTTGGGGTATTGATCCCACCAACCCGCACCTACGCCGAGGTCAGCGACATCATCCAACGAGAGATCTTGCCCCGCCTCTCGGCGATCCCTGATGTGCAAAGAGCAATGAACTATGGGCTACCCCAGGCGATGCGCATCTGGCTCAACCCCTGGCGCATGAGCGCATTAAATGTCGACGCCGACGATATATACGCAACACTCCGACGCAATAACGTGATTGGTACCTTTGGGCAGGCAGAAAGCGCCTCACAACGTATCAATCTGCAGACCAACAGCGAAGCCAAATCCCCTGAAGACTTTGCCAACATGCTGATCCGTCAAGAGGGCGGCGTGGAGATCCGCCTCGGTGATGTCGCCGAAGTGGAAGTAGGAACGATGGAAATTTCCCGCATCGCGCGCTACAACCAGGACCGCGTGGTTTTCATCCCGGTTTATCCCGAACCGGGCACCAGCGAAATCGAAGTCGGAGACCGCGTTTACGAGGCGGTCGCACAAATCAACGCCAGCTTACCCGCCGACTTGGAGTTAACCATTCCCTTTGACAACTCGCGCTACATGCGTGAGGCAGTCGCGGAAATATTCCTGACGCTCGGCGAGACGGTCTTTTTAGTTGGGCTCGTGGTAGTGGCATTAATGGGGTCGATTCGCAGCGCGTTGGTGCCGCTGCTCACGATTCCGATCTCGATACTCGGGGCCACCGCAGCCATGTCACTGATGGGCTTTTCATTAAACCTGCTGACGATTCTTGCTGTGGTGCTGTCCGTAGGCCTGGTGGTGGACGACGCGATTGTGGTGGTAGAGAACGTCGCGCGGCATCTGCGTGAGGGTATGTCTCGACGCCAGGCAGCGCTGGCCTCCTCTCGCCGCCTGCTCTCACCGATCATCGCCATGACCATTACATTGGGGGTTGTCTATGCCCCTATCGGCTTCCTGTCGGGTTTATCAGGGGTGTTGTTTCGCGAATTTGCCTTCACTCTCGCCGTGGCCGTCCTCATCTCGGGATTCGTCGCGATGACACTTTCTCCCATCATGAGTGCATGGGTTTGCCCGGACAAAGGCCACGAAACCCGAATGAGTTTGTGGGTAAACCGTCGGTTTGAGATCACCGCCGCTCTTTACGGGAAATTAGTCGACTTTTCTCTGCGCTGGCGCCACCAATTGATCGTTACTGGACTGTTCTTCACGCTACTGATCCCACCGCTGTATCTTTTTTCGCTCAAGGAACTGGCGCCGGTAGAGGATCAAAGCGCCATCAATCTGGTTGTGGACGCAGCGCCGGAGTCCGCGATTGAGGAGACCCTACAGGGCTTCGAGGATGCAGTCACCGTATTACTCAAGCGCCCCGAAACCACCTACATATGGCAAGCAATGGGTCCCCCGGGTGGTTACGGCGGCCACGAATTTGTCTCGCCGGACCAACGAGAAAAAAGCACGCAAATGATGCTGCCAGAAATCCGTAACGATCTGGCTCAGGTTCCCTCGGTGCGCGCCTTTCCAGCGACAACGCCAGCGCTTCCCACTGCGGGTCAGTTTGACGTGGAAGTTGTAGTGACATCATCTGACACCGCAGAAGAGATGCGGCCGTATGCCCTGACGATGGTTGAGGAGGCGCAGCAATCCGGGTTGTTTCTATACTTTGATACCAGCCTGCGGCTGGACCTGCTCTCGGTGGAGTACCAGTTGGATAAAAATCGTCTCGCCGATCTGGGCATGACGCTGGATGACGTGACGTCTCAGATGGGCTTGTTTGTGTCTGAGGGATACGTCACGCGCTACGACGAGCGCGGTCGCGCGTATCGCGTTATCCCAATGCTGGAGCGCGAACTCAAAGCCTCACCGGAAGCACTGCTCGATACGCCCATTACACTGCCCTCGGGTGGACAGGTGCCCTTTGGGACATTCGCCACGCTGGAGCGCCACACCGAACCGCGGGCGCTGACAAGATTCCAACAAAAAAACAGCTTTAAGCTCTTCGGCGGCATCATTCCCGGCTACACCAAAGAGCAAGCGCTAAGCCGCATCGAGACTGTGGCCGAAAAGGTATTACCCAACGGTTACGTGCTCGATTACACCGGAGAGTCCCGTGAAATTCGGCGAGAGGGAAACACTATGGTGGGTGTCCTGGGAGCCTCGCTCATTATGGTTTTTCTGGTGCTGGCGCTCCAGTTCGACAGCTTTCGGGACCCGCTCATTATTTTGCTGGGATCCGCGCCGTTAGCGCTGTTTGCCGCGATGGTGATTACCTTTACCGGCTTTACCACGATCAATATCTATTCTCAGGTGGGGTTGATTACGCTGGTTGGACTGATCTCCAAAAACGCGATCCTGATTGTGGAATTTGCCAATCAGGCACAAGTTGAGGGCCTCAGTAAGCTCGAGGCCATCCGCGCAGCCTCCATGAGTCGGCTAAGGCCGGTATTGATGACCACTGGAGCGACAGTGCTAGGTCACTTTCCGCTGGTGCTGGTGGAGGGCGCGGGGGCCATGGCGCGCAACAGTATCGGCTTTATCCTGGTGATCGGTATGGCGATCGGTACGCTGTTCACGCTACTGCTCCTGCCTGCCATCTACGCGTTGCTGGCTTCGGAGCATCATGATACCGAGGCTCTGGGTGTGGAGGACGCGCCTGGCGCGGAGAGGCGCCCAGTCTCTGCCTAGCGTGCTTACTTGACGCATGCTAAGCGCACGGGTTTAATACGCGGCCTTCGCGCTTTAGTCACACTTTCGCCCAGGTAGCTCAGTTGGTAGAGCAGTGGATTGAAAATCCTCGTGTCGGTGGTTCGATTCCGCCCCTGGGCACCATTGTGCCATCTCATTCAAACCACAATCGGAGAAGGCTCATGCGCCACTTTTCCTCCGCCCTCTCGGCTGTCTTAGTCGTCATTGTCGTAAACGCTACGATTGGAGTTTCCACCACCCGGTCAGAGCCAAACCCACCGCGTTATTTTTCCGCCGATGATGTTTTTGAACTGGAGTGGGTGCGCTCGCCGGAAATTTCTCCCGATGGCAAACATGTCGTCTGGGTTCGTTCGGGCTATAACCGAAGCGCAGACAGACCCCAAGGGGCACTGTGGATCACAGAGGTTGCTACCGGCATCTCTCAACCACTCATTACCGGACAGGGCAGTTACTACAGTCCGATTTTCTCGCCGGACGGTTCCCGGCTTCTCTATCTGGCGGCCGAAGGCGGTGTGCCAGAACTCAGAATACACTGGTTGGAAAGTGGGCGAGAAACAAGGGTCGCCCAACTAGAGCACCCCCCCAAGCAGGTTCGGTGGGCCCCCAATGGGCAGCAACTGGCTTTCGCGATGTTCACGCCGAGTAACGGCCTCGATCTCTCTAGGCCTAAGCCGCGAAAGCCAGACGACGCGGATTGGGCAGACCCCATGCGCGTCATTGATGATTTGGTGTTTCGCTTCGACGGTCGCGGATTTTTAGAGGAAGGAGCGGACCAGATCTACATCGTACCCTCCCATGGCGGCACCCCGTTGGCCATGACGAACAGCTCCAATGGATTCCGAGAGCCGGTTTGGAGCGCAGACGGTAAGAAGCTTTTCGTCGTAGGCAATGAGGCGGCGCGGCCCGAAATGGACCCCGTTGAGAGTGAGATCTATGCCATCGACCTCGCCAGCGGCTCATTGCAAGCGATCACGGATAGAGATGGACCGGATCGCTCCCCTGCGGTTGCACCCGGTGGTGAACGCCTCGCCTGGCTGGGATATGACGATCAGCGCCTCTCCTATCAGCAGACAGAGCTCTACGTCAGTGGAGAAGACGGCGGCGCCCCAACACTGCTCACGGCAAACTTCGACCACGACATCTCGCGAATCAGCTGGTCTGCCAGCGGACAAACCCTCTTTGCCCAAGCTTTGGTAGAGGGTCAAATTCACCTGATCGAGATCACGCTGCAGGGCGACGTTAGCACCATCACATCCGACATTGGGGGCACCAGCCTCGGGCGACCCTACGGCGCGGGCGACCATGCGGTCAGGGGCGAAGGCTCAGATCGCGTGATTGCTTGGACTCAGGCCAATACTCACCGGCCCGCCGAATTGGCTATTCAAATCGGTGACGACATATCCCGTGTCGTCACAGACCTCAACACAGACTTGCTGAATCGGATCTCACTGCCGGAAATCAGGGAGCTGCAAGTTCCGTCTCGACTCGATGGACTGAATATCGAAGCGTGGGTTGCTATACCTGAGGGAGTCAAGGCAGATGGAACGGCGCCTCTGATATTGGAAATTCACGGCGGCCCATTTGCCATGTACGCGAGCAGTTTTGCGGCAGAAATCCAGCGTTATGCGGCGGAGGGCTACGTTACTGTTTGGGCGAACCCCCGGGGGTCGACCGGATATGGACAGGATTTTGCTAAGGCCATTGATCAGGCTTATCCGGGGCCCGATCACGAAGATTTAATGAGCGTGGTTGATGCCGTCATCGCACAAGGCTGGGTCGACCCTGAGCGCCTGTTCATCACGGGTGGCTCGGGTGGCGGCGTCTTGAGCGCCTATGCAACGGGCATGACGGACCGATTTGCGGCGGCTGCGGTCATCAAACCGGTTATCAACTGGTTCACCATGGCGTTAGCCGGTGACATCGGTGTCATGGTCTCACGACACTGGATTCGCAGCAGCCCGTGGGAAAATCCACAGAAGTACTTCGATTTGTCCCCGATTCGGGTCGTTGGCAACGTAAAGACGCCCACGCTGGTCATGGTGGGAGAGGAAGACTGGCGCACGCCGACTTGGGAAGCTGAGCAATGGTACACCGCCCTGAAAATGCAGGACGTGCCCACCGCCTATGTTCGTGTGCCCAAGGCATCACATTCTATCGCGGCCCGGCCCAGCAACCTGGTGGGTAAAGTCGACACTATTATGGCGTGGTTTGCGCGCTTTGATCCTGTCGCGCCCGACGGCACAAACGCGCAGCAAGATTGATAAAAGCGCGCAGTGGATGCGAACAAGCCGGCACGACCCGGACTACACCGCCTCGGGTTATGATTGGGTCGGGGCGGCGGCTTGCTCGGCTGAAGCCGGCTTATCACCTCGCGCTATCCAATGATTAACAGCGAGTCGATACCGATCAGGGGAATAAACATGATGAGACTAAGCACGTTGCTGTTCGCACTGGTGGCACCCCTTATCGGGCTGGCCGATGACCATACACCAACGCAACAGTATCTTGGGTTTTACTACTTTTCGGCGCCGGATCCGTCTGCCGTGGTGGCCGCTGTAGACAGATTCTATGCCTCGGATTGCGGCAAGCAGTATCCCGCAGATGTTGCGCTGGCAGAACAAGTTTTCAATGGCAGCGATCCCTCAACGCATTTTTTCCTCAACACCTACAGGGACGCGGCAGCACAACAAGAGGCCGCCGAGATCTTCCGCAGTTGTCCGGCAGCGATTGCATTCTTAGCCGAGCTGGCAGAGTCTGGCGTGGTATTTACCATGGAACACCTGAGCTTCCCGCTGGTGGCAGAGGGCGATTCGACCGCGGATTTTGCTTTCGCAAAATTTGATATCAAAGTGGAGCCCCAGCATCAGCAAACCTACGCAATGGCTTTTACCAAAATGATGGCGTCCGCGGCGCAGGATGTTGCGCTCCGCTCCTACGGTAACAACCTTGCGGGCTTTGGCAATGACAAGTTCACCAACTCGGTATACGTCGGTGCCGCAACACTCACCCAGTTGGCGCAGATTCAGCAGGCGCTGCTTGCGCACCCGGCGTATGCGGATTTTTCCAAAACGACCTCGGACATTCGTGAAAACGTGAATACGACCCAAGTCCTGTTCATCAAGTCATATCCCAGACAACAACAGGGCAAAACGGGATCAGACCCGCAGTAGGGCAGGCCTTGGTCATCGGGATACACGCAACCAACAAGAACGGTGAATAGCGGGCTGAGATTACAGAAATTGCTCTGGCGAAGAGGGACTTCCTTGGTTATGTTTAGCTCGCCCTTTACTGGATAGGTCTCCCCCCGAGGACCCACTGGCCATGATCATGTCTTTTTTGTTGCGTAAAATTTTCCCGTGGGTTGTCGAGATCGGGCTCTGGCTGACGCTCATCGTAGGCGGGGTGATGGGCTATCAGGCGGACTACCTCGACTCCAAGGTGCTCTCGATAGCGCTCGGTGCCGTAATCGGCTTCACCCTCGGCATGATTCCTCTGGGATTGCTACAAGTGACGATCCGCAACAACGCATTACTTGAGATGATGGTGAAAGAGGGATACGGCAGGCCTCGACTGAGCCTACACAAAGGGCAAGTCGTGGAGATGCCCTATGTGGCATCGGAGGACCAACTGTAGCCACACCACGCACTGCATGGCGGTGTATGAATAAAGTGCTCAAATCCTGAGATTGTTCGCGCTCACCGCCTGCAAGGCCCCACGCTGTTTAGCCCCTGAGTTTCTCCCAGGTAGACTTCACCGTTTTGGCGTCTTTGACGTACGGCATGTTGTAAACCTTGTCTCCCATCGAGATTCTTAAGGTGCCGTAACCAAACAGCATTCCAAACATCGACGGACGAACCTCCATCGCGCTGACACTGTCAGAATACAAGTCTTCCCGCGGGAAAAAAAACGTCGTGCTTTGAATGACCCGGTGGTTGGTAATGAACCGGTTGGAGCTACTGATGAATTCGACTGAGGCGTAGCCCAAAGCCAACAGCGGATAAACAACACAACAAAAGAAAATGACATCTGACTCCGCGCTAGCGTTGTCACTCCAGAGCAGAAATCCCACCGCGAACGCGATAATTAACAATGTACGGGTTGCGTGCTCCCACAGACATCCCACCGGCCTGCCGAGGTTCATAAACGTATGTTCACCGCTCTCGCCATGCTCGCGAGGCGTGAAGGCGCGATCTTTCATTCTGGCCAGAACCTGTTTGCGTTCGTTAACCTGCTCCACCCGTGGCAAGGTGTAAGGTAACGCAAACAGAACGCCCAGCAAAGCGGCGCCGGTAATCATCGAAACCACAATTTCCAGCGACGGCGGCGAGTCGTCCTTCATTAGGGCCTCAAAGCCTTGGCTGGGCACATCAATGGGAGTAATCGTGGGGTCAATGGCGACTTGCAGCCCCTTCACGGCTCGTGGCGTGTCGCTGATGGAGTCAACCAGCGCTCTTTCGTAGCGCTCAATAAAGGCGATGGCGTCCGATGTCAGCAGGTCCAAGCACATGCCCAGATACAGCGCATCCCTTGCAAATTCCCAGGAACCGACAAAATCGGGCAGTCCCAGCCTGGCTCTGATGTGATTCACGAGGGTCAGCAGCTCGCCGCCGCTGGCCAATGTGGTGTCGCCCAGTTGGGCGCAGCGCGTCTGCGCCAGTAACCCCTTACCGTCTCTCGGCGCACATCCTGAGATTGTCACCATTATGGCGGAGAGCACTAAACCCAGCACGATCAACGTTTTCCGCGCGCGCGGCCTGCCCTGGTTCACCCTGCATAAGCTCATTGTTTGATTTGGACTCAACACCTATATCTTGGGGTTCGTAGCTCTGTAGCACCCAAGATAGGAGGGCCATCAGGTCAGATCAATAAAACGTTGCAGGACTTTTTCCCGTAAAAATGACACTTTACAACGTATTCTTGAGTTGGATTGTGGGCGTGCCATTTTGTCAGACACATCGACTGACAAATGCAATTCACGCTGGTTATCGGCCCATCATCAGGACAAGGGTCCAAGGAGAATCTGAGTTACGACAGAGCGCGTAAACGCTATGAAGTCACGCGAGGCCTCCGACATGGATTATCTGGTTTGGGCAATACCAGTAACGCTCTGGCTGCTGGTCAGCCTTGATGCCGCCACATGGCGGTCGCCCCTGGTATTACTGGAACGCACTCACAAGCTGTGAGGCCAAAGCCACCGGCGCGCTGACCATGAGTTGGTTAATAGTGGGATTTTGGGGTTGCGCCGCAATGTGGCTCATCAGCCTCGCGGGCGATTTAGGCTTGGCGAGGGACCCCAATGTCGCCCCAGGATTGCAATGGCTACCGCTGATCAGCGCCATCATTGCTTTCATCGGCATGTGCTACTTCGGCCACGCCACTTCCGTGTTTGGCTGGTAATCACCAAGGCTTCGTTCCCCCACCGTCTGCTGCACCCCGCTGAGACCTGTGTCCAGCGGGCTCCCTGGAACCGGTAGCGGCTCTTTTGTTTCATTCGGATCGCAGTAAACTGGGGGGCTGGTAACCAACGCCGCCCGACGGAGCCATCTTTGATGAATGCGCCCATACCTACCCTCGACACCTGGCCTGAGCAAACCATCCGCGGGCACAGCATCCCTGGCTCCCGCTACACCTCCCGCGACTTTATGGAACAGGAGTGGGAGGGAATGTGGACACGGGTTTGGCTGTTGCTGGGGCGAGAGACTGAGCTCCCCAAGCCCGGCGATTGGCAGATGGAGCCCGTGGGTCGCGAAGAGATCCTGATGGTGCGTCAGCAAGATGACAGCATCAAAGCGTTCTATAACGTGTGCCAGCACCGGGGCAATCCGCTGGTAGATGGCCCCACAGGCAGCAACCCGCGCCGGTTCGTGTGTCGCTATCACAGCTGGGCGTTTCTGCCCGACGGCGCGCTGCAATTTGCACCGGACAAAGAGGATTTCCCCGAGGGCAATCCTTGCGGCAAATTGCGGCTGGCAGAAATCAAGTGTGAGACTTTTGCGGGTTTTATCTGGGTCAATATGGACCCCGACTGTGGACCCTTAAGGGATTACCTCGGGCCAATTTGGGACGAGTGGCAGGCCAGAGAGATCGGCACCTGGCAACGCACGATGGCCAACAGCATGTGGCTGCCCTGTAACTGGAAGGTGGTGCTCGACAACTTCAACGAGTCCTACCACGTGCCGACGGTACACATGGGCGCAACGCCCTCTACCGACCGCACCGCGATTGCCGGCGGCATCAACACCTACTTCAAGGAAACGCAGTTTGATTTGGCCAACGAGGGTCACGCACGAATGGTCATGAAAGGCGGCTACGGTGCTGGGGTAACCGATACCGATGGCAACATTACAGAACCGCTGGCGTCATTGCTCGACTATTGGGATCTCGATCCCGCCGATTTCAAAGGCAAGCCCGAGGACACGCGGGAGGCGCTGCAGCGAGCGAAGCGAGAACTCGGCCCCCACAAGGGCTACAGTCATTACGCGGCGGTCCCTGACGAGCAACTGACCGACGCCTTCCACTACACGCTGTTCCCGAATTTTGCCGTGTCATTGTGGGCGGACGGCTTTCACTTTTTGCGCGCACGCCCCCACCCCACCGACCCGGAGCAGTGCCAGTTTGATAACTGGTGGTATGCGAGCCCGGCCAGCGTGGCTGCAGAGCTCGACGACGGCACCAGCGCCACCGAATCGCTAACAGGAGATGGATCGGGAGATGTACCTGTCAAATGGCTAACCTGCGGCAAGGACTCGATTGGCCCGGCAATAGAAGACGATGTCGCCGTGTTTATTACCCAACAGCGCGGGGTGCGTTCCCGCGGCTTTAAAGGCGCTTATCTCTCGGGGCAGGAAAGGCGCATCAGCCGCTACCATGAGCGCATCGATGATTATATTGAGGGCAGGCTGTAAGCACGCAGCAAGGATAAGAATATGGGCGACGCCAACGATCGCAGACAACTTCAAGACGTGATGCTCTCTTATGCCGCGGCCGTGGATGACCGAGACATGGTGCGTTATCGCGCCTGCTTTACCGATGACGTGGAGATCGTCGGTTTTGGCGAGACCACAATCACTGGCGCAGATACTTGGACTGCATCGGTGGCAAGCCAGCTGGAGGCCTTTTCTGCGACCCAACACTTGATGAGCCCACAGCTGGCAACCGTGTCCGGTGACACCGCCTCTGCAAGAACAGATGTGCAGGCGCTCCACGTGATAAAAGACGGCGATGGCGCCATGTTTACGCTTTGGGCGACTTATCTGACTAATTTTTTGCGCACCGACAAGGGCTGGAAAATTGCCCGTCATGAATTGATCATTCGGGGCACCCAACAGACCTCCTGAATACGACTGAGATGTCAGACCGCTCTTCAAAAGGACAGCGCCTCGGCGGCCCACTGTCTGCAAGGGTCATTGCCTCTACAGTACTGTCCGTCTGGGTAGGCTGCGGTCAGGCGGCTCAAGATTGGCCATTGGTCATCACCGCTGAGCGCTCCGAAGCGTGCGCGCAAGGGCTCTCACTGGGTCGACAACAGGTGCGCACCGATGGCCTAGAGGCACCTTTTTCGTTACTGAACTGGAATGTGGAGAAAGCACAGCATCCCGATCTGGTCTCCGAATTTGCAGCCCTCGCCAAAAAGTCCGATCTGATCTTTCTACAGGAAGCCGTGCCACTCCAGAAAACCCAGACAGTCATTGAGCAGTCACTTTTTGAGGCGTTTGTGCCGGGTTACGTGCAGAACGAAATCGAGACAGGCGTGGTCACTCTCGCAAGGGTCCCCCACCTTGTGCACTGCCAACTGCTGGCAACTGAGCCTTGGTTGCGCACCCCCAAGGCCACCAGCGTTACCCTCTACCCACTCGCAGACAGCGGTGACACACTGCTCACCGTTAACCTCCACGCGGTGAACTTCAGCTTCGGTATTGAAGCCTATCAGGGACAAATAAACAAAGCCGCCGCGCTGATCCGCACCCATGAAGGGCCCGTCATCTTTGGGGGCGATTTGAATACTTGGAGT
>Ga0181588_10001493_pt1 | contig 20787 bp, 14 predicted proteins | sample 071ome_26_FD_148607 | JGI IMG/M metagenome (GOLD analysis project Ga0181588, IMG submission 148607) | Coastal salt marsh microbial communities from the Groves Creek Marsh, Skidaway Island, Georgia - 071409BT metaG (spades assembly) | ecosystem: Environmental > Aquatic > Marine > Intertidal zone...
CTATCCTCCATTTGTGCCGTTGGCGAGCGTTCCGCAGTACGTCGAACACGAACCGTTTGAATTGGTCGAGTTTTACGACTTCGTCGCCGACGCGTACTCAGTTCCAGTGTATGGTCACAGAAACGACCACACGACGATTCCAATCTTGACAGTTCCGTTGGCGAGTGATTTCGACGACGTCGTAACAGACATGACCATACCGACGTACATTTCGAAAGGCCACTATTACAGGTTGAGCACTTACGCCGGCCAGTGGCACTACAACGTCGGGCACAGATGCCAAGCCACGTGCGCTGGTTCTCGAACGACACTCGACGTTCAAGGCCCCGTCGGAGCTCTGTGGTCGTGCGATAACGATGATGTGCACTGCCCGGCAAACGACGCGTTGAGTGAACTGCAAGGCATTCATGACGCGATTACCACTTCAACGAAGAAGCATCCGAGCTGTCCGATTACGAATCCGTGTATGGTTGTGCCGCCTCCGTGCTACTACGTCAGCACGGAGTGCATTCCCTCAAACATTCTCGAGTATACTCTGAATAACACGAGCACGAGAGAAGCCGAAGAGGGCACGGATTTCGAGTACCTCCACGAGCCGATGAATCGCGACGACTTGGTCAAGGTTAAATTATCATCTGAACGCTCCCCGCTCGGCGGCCGTCTCACTTGGCCGTACGCAAGCGCCATTGAAATGCACCCCGTCGTCGGCCGGGATGGAAATAACTATTGGGGTACGTGCACGTACGCCTTGACCATCTCAGGCTCGAGTCGAGACGTGGCATACGCCTTTGTACTCGCGGATGCCAATGACAATCACGTCTACGATTCAGGCATCACGCAAGGTAAGGAAATGTGGCAGAGAACGTACGGGGAAACCGCTGCGCCGGGTTTGTCAAACACGTGCTCGCGCATCCAATGGGGTAACTGGAGGAACCGGGTCGTCGGCGATGGAACCAGACTCGCATCGCAAAATTTTGTCTTTGGTACATGCATGGAGTCGTGCGCTGCAGTTTTGGGTTCCGTTCCGCACGATCATATCACGGCTCCCGTCGGATTGTCTCGCGGCGCCGTTCGCGACGCAATCATGACGTCGCGAGAAGCTGGTCTCGGCGTCGCCCACGAAGACATGCACGCCGTTCGAGCGCTCCAGGCCAGTGTCTCCGAAAGCGACGACAATGACGGCGATGCCTCCGGCGTGCACGAGTTTGACGCGAAACCGGAAAAGAGACGCACACTGGGCAAAGCCTGGATGAAGCTGGCTCGACTCGGCAGCGCCGCAGAATCTGCTGGCTTCACCGCTGCGTCAGACGTCGTGGCCATCACGCCGTACGCCGCGCTGGCTGCCATCGTGGTTGGTACACTTACGTTCTCAAAAATTCAAGGCGCAGTGCACGAACGCATGCGTCGCCGCACCGCTGAAGGTCGCGCGGAACGCGTGTCGTTGGTCTAAAAGAACGAGAGAGTGTAGCGTCAAGCCTACGCAGTACAGTATATTGTTACTACAGCACAAGTAGATATCCATATCAATAATGTTCACCTAGAGAAGTCTTCATAAACGCGCTTGACGTCGGAGCCGCGGCTTTGATATCTATCGCGAGCGCGGCATCGAACGCGTCGCACACTCTCGCGAGCACTCCGTGGTGTTCGCCAAGTGCGCGCTTGACGACTCGCACGTCGGCGACGATTGCCGCTTCGCGCTTCGCTCTTGCCTCGCCGCGTTCCTCCACAGCCGCCAACCTCGTCTGTTGCTGCCTCATCGCTAACGCCGTAGATTGTATCGTCGCCACGAGATCGAGATCGCGCCTTGCGCCCTCCTTCGTCGTCGAATCAGCGTTTGCGCGCTCGAGCGACGCCAATCTTCTGTTTTGATACTCTGCGGTGCGCTTACTCCATTTCGCGAGCTCTCTGAGGTCTTCCGCGAGACCTCCAATCTCCTCCATCCGCGCGATGGCAGTCTCCGCTCTCGAGGTTTCTTGTCGCACCGTTTCAAGCTCGTCCCGGAGCGTTTCATCCGCTCGTTTCGCGCGAGATTCCAACTCAACCAGCGTGCGTTCGCGTCTCTCGTCTCTCAATTCCAGCTCCTTCACCGCGTCTTTCGCCTCCTTAATCACCCTCTCCGACCGTAAAAACTCATCCCGCACCTCCCGTACGTACTTTAACGCCTCACTCACCCGTCCATCGATCGCCGTCGTCTCTTTTCTCGCGCGTTCCGCATCCTTTGCCCTCTCCGTCGCGCGTTCCGCCAGCGCATTTACGTGTCTCGCGGCGTCCTCCACGCCCCGTCTCAGCTCCTCTCTCTCCCGCCCCCACGCCGCGTGATCTTCACGAACCTCTAGAACACAGTCGCGTAAAGCGCTCGACAGGGTTTCCACCGACGTCGACAGCGCCTCGACTGCGGTTTGCGTCTTATTTCTCGCTTCGGCGTCTCTTCGCGCTTCGTACTCCAACCGACGCACCCGCGCGTCCAAACTTCGAATGACCGCCCCGACCGTCGTCTTTGTCGGTTCACCACCGCCCTTCTTCGTCGCCGTTCGAACGAAAGAATCGTCGTCATCCTCTTCGACGTTTTCGGGTTGACGTCGTCGTCCTCCGGCGCGCGCGCCACCGATAAAATCGCGCATCGATAACGACGTCATTTTGATTTCAATTCAAAACTTGAACGAAAATCCCTTCGTTAGCACCGGTACCTCCGCCCGTCGACGACGGAATCGTTCGTTTAAACGTCGCGACGCGAGACTGTTTCTTTTCTATTTATTATCGCCCCCTCCGTTCGCTCGTCTCGACTCGTCGACTCGACTCGTCGACGCACCGACGTCTGAGGCGGCACTCAACGACTCCTCAGCGTCAACGCGACATGCGGTGCGCGACGACGAGCGCGTCGACGAGTCGTCGTTATCCCGCGCGGGATGGCGTCGTCGTCGTTCACACCGATCGTCAGTGTCGTCGTCGTCGGCGGCGGCCGATGCGCGTCGTCGTCGGCGCTTCAGCATCGGCATCGGCCGGCGGTGGCGGCGCGAACAAACTGCGCGTCGCCGAGCTGCGCGAAGCGCTTCGAAACGCCGGGGCGAAGGAGGAGGAGATCAAGGGGAAACTCAAGGCGGATTTAGTGGCGATGTACGACGCGATGGGTGTCGGTGCGGCGGCGGTGAAGGACGAGGAAACGGGCGAGGGAATGAGCGAGACCGAAGAGGGGCCCTCGAGTCGAGCCAACGAGGAAACGAAGACGTCGTCGTCGTCGTCGTCGTCGTCGTTTCAGCAGACGATATTCAATTCAAAGACGCGCGACGCGGTGGCTGGTGGGAATGAGATTGAGCGAGAGCGCAACTCAAATTTTAGCGGCGTCGAGTTGACGTTTTTGGGAACTTCGAGCGGGGCGCCAAGCTTTACGAGAAACGTCTCGAGCCTGGCGCTGAGGTTGGAGAACGAGATATGGTTGTTTGATTGCGGGGAGGCGACGCAGCACCAGTTGATGCGGTCGCAGCTCAAGTATGCAAAGATATCAAAGATTTTCGTGACGCACATGCACGGGGATCACATTTTCGGTTTACCCGGGTTGATTTGCGCAATCAGCGGAACGCGAACGGCGCACTCAAAGGCGCACAGGACAAAGGCCGAGCCGTTACACATCATCGGTCCTCCTGGGATCCGGCAATTCATTTACAGCTCGATTACGTGGTCGAGATCGGTGTTGGGAATGCCGCTCGTGGTGACCGAGTTGAGACACTCGTCGAGAGTGGGCGGAGCGCCGACGGCGCCGCACACCTCTGTCGATCCGAGAGGGAAGATTTTCATGGGCGAGTACTCTCCAGATAACGAGGCGGAACCGGCACCGCACTTTAAGGATGAGCGGGCGTGGACAGAGCTCGGTGCGAGCGGGAGATTACCGGTGTGGACGGTGTACAACGACGGCGAATTGTGCGTGCGAGCGACGCCGCTTCGGCATCCAGTGCCGTGTTTCGGTTACATCGTGGACGAGTGCGATCAACCGGGGCGATTAGACGCGGATAAAGCCATGGCGATGGGACTCCCGCCCGGTCGAGAGTACAGGCAGCTGAAAGAGGGAAAATCTGTAGAGACGGCAAACGGCGTCGTCATCAATCCCGAGGATGTTATTGGCGACGACAGACCAGGTAGGCGTTTGGTGCTCCTGGGAGACACGTGCAACAGCAGCGCAATGCTTCAGCTCGGTCGAGGCGCGGATGCGCTCGTGCACGAATCCACGTTTAACACGGAAAAGACAACCGAAGCGTTGTTTAAGGGTCACTCGACCGCCACCATGGCGGGCGAATTTGCGGCGAACATTCGCGCGCGTTCGCTCATCCTCACGCACTTTTCCAATCGCTACGCCGGCGGGTTTCAGGGCGATCGCGACGACGCAAACGCGACGGAAGATTTCGGCGCGACCGTGGATGAAGAGGACGACTGCGCGGATATGATGCTTCCTGAGCTCGACGGGGACTCGATCGACGAGGATGTCGAGCTAGGCGAGCGAATGCACGTCGACACGCTCGTCAATGAAGCCATCCAAGCCAAGGGGGACAACAGAGTCGTTGCCGCGAGCGATTTCTTCGTCTTTAACGTGCGACGAAGAGAATCCCCGGATGCGTATGATTCCGCCAAGGGCGATCGCTCCGTTCTCTTCGCTGGACCGCGCAAGACGACGCCCAAACTCGTCGTCGTGGAAGACCACCACCATCACGAAGCCGACGCGGGCGACCATCACCATCACCAACACAACGCCGGCGGTGCCGGCTCCCGTCACGGTAGTGGTCGGGCCCAGCATCCATCCTCCCATCGAGCCTCCACTACGCACGCCTCGGGCGCGCGTTCCTCTCGATCATCCAGTCATTCCTCTTCCAACGGCGCGGGCGGAAACGCCGGCGCCGCCGATTCGACGCGCCTTCGTCGGTCAGGAACCTCCTCCTCCACCACCTCCTCCCGTCCACCCCGTCGCGTCGCCATCCATCGATCTGGTCGCGGATCCAACGGGGGCGGCGCCCCCGGCGGTGGTCCGTCGACGAACGGTCACGGCGGCGGCGCGCACTAACGCGAGTCGGTGAACCGAACCGACGGATGCTTAAAATTACATTAAATAGCATGAAAACAATCTTTAATACGAAACTTACTCGAAGAGGGCGGCGGCGGAATTTCAGTGGGGGCTTGCGCTCGCGTCACAACGAGCGCGACGCGCGCGCGCGAACGACCTCTCACGGAGACTCGAGAACACCGATGACGACGACGACGACGGGCGCGATGACGCTCGCGTCCGCGCTCTCGCGAATGACGATGAATAATACGAATAATAATAACGGACGACGACGTGGGGATGCGATGACGATGGCGGCGTCGAAAAAGAAGAAGAAGGCTGAAGCGAAACAAGCGGCGGCGGCGACGAAAACGATGGACCCGAAACAAGCGAAAGCGGCGCGTGATAAAGCGCGAAAAGCGGCGGCGACGAAAGCCCGAGGATTGGTGAGCGATCAGGGACGGGCGTACGAGAAGATTGTGAATGAAATGGGTCGGGAGAGCTCGCGCGAGTACGTGTTGAGCATTCGACACGCGCCGAAAGAGGCAGATGCGGCGCCGATCGCGGTATTGAGCGATTGGTTACCGATTTGTGAGGTGGTTGTGGCGGATAGAAAGGCGTACGAGGCGGGTTTGTTTTTTAAAAAGCAAGGAATGTCTGTGCCAGAGACGGAACTGCAGGCGTTGGAGAACGCGCAAGTCGAAGGCGTGCCGGCGGTGAGAATGATGCTGCCCAAGTACGAGGAGCAGGTGGCGGCGATGGCGTTTGTCATGGCTGGCGTCAAGGATTTGAACATGCGAGAGGTTGAGTACGGCCTCGAGGATTGGGGTTCGTTTGAGGTTGCCGTGGACGCGCTCGCGGCGCAAACCAACCAAAAGGGTAAATTCGATGCCGCCGCTAAGCTTCTCGGCGTTTCCGTGGACGACGAGCCGGGTGACATTAAGCGCGTGTATCGCAAGCTCATCGCCGAGGCGCATCCGGACCGTAACCCTGATACGACCCAAGAAAAGTTTAACGCCATCAAGGATGCCTACGAACTTCTGTGCGGACGAGGCGACACCGCTGGCGCCACGTTTGAAGGCCTCGGTGACCATCGACGGGATTTTGTCTCCCTCGACAAGGCTCACTTTGGCGTCACGTCTCAAACCAAGGGCCAAAACGACCCAGCCTCGGTCGCGTTCGCCATGCGAACGCTCACTATTTACGACCGCGTCGGCACTGTTTTTAGCACTCGCAACCTCAAGCTCTCTCAAAAGGCTACCACGACCGCTAAAGCGTGAGCGCGCGCGTCGTATTTTTTTGTTATTCTTGCGTTGTAACATAAAAATTTATGATCGCTTTATTTGTTCGCACCGCGGTCGCTTGAAGGGAGAACACGAAGGAGAGTAGAGCTTCTTTGTTTGACGGTACGGCTGAAACATCGAAATTACAAACGTCCATCATCTTCACGTACGTACGTGTGATTATCTACCATCGCTAAAGCCTTCCCTCCATCAACAGCAGTCACCACTCTCGCATCCAATCCAACGAGTCAAACAAAGAATTTACTTCTTGTCCTTCTTGTCAGAGTTGGCACGGAAGCGGCGCGGCGGTTCACGAATGCGTCGCGCTTCGCGGGAGCGAACGCGGACGATCTTGCTGTGAATAGCCGCACTGATGCTGTAGAAGCACTTTCTGTACATCTTCGGGAGCGTGTACGATTCGTACGCGCAGGACTCTTGAAGATCACGGATCGCCGCGGATTCAACCATGTTGCGCACCAAGAAGCGCTTGACGGCCTTGTCCTTCGGAACGAGGCAGCCAGAGGATTCGCAGAAGACGCGCTTAACCTATTCGACGGAAACGAGAGCGAAAACAAAACCGTCAGTCATCCATTCACGTTCATCTTCGCCTCTGCGTTCGCGATCAGTGTATTCAAATTCTCGCGCCTTCAAGCCTCATCTTTTAAAGTCACCCGCCGCGGCAAACCCCACTCCCGCGTCCTTGACAGTCTTAAACCACACCCGATCCCATCCAGTCGTGACGTGGCGGCTAGACCGACGCCACGACGGGCGCGAACACGGCGAAACGCGCGCGAAACCGAACGATTCAATTGAGAACGTCCCAAACGCGTCGCTATCATCGCATCGCGCCCATCGCGTCGTCCTCGCATCCAACCATCCCGACTGCATCCACGCCCCGACTCAAGCCCTAGCGAGAACCTAGTCGTCCATCACCCTCGTCGCGTCGCGTTCACGTTATCGAATACGTACGTGTCCTCTCGCCCCGGCGGGCTTGTTGCGGCCGTTCGCACGGCGCTTCTTCGGCATCTTCGCGTGTTAAAGTAAACCTGTTCGCGTCGGCGTCGGCGTTTAACCTCGTCGTCAGTCTCCTTCGATCCCGCGGTGAAGCAGCGGGCGAGCGGAGCCGATGCTTCGGATCGAAAGCACGGTCCCGCGGTCGTTCGTCGGGCGGTGCGCGAGAGAAGACGAGAAGACGGTTGAGATTTAGTTCAACACCTTCCCTCGCGTCCCGCTCGTCGTCGCTTCCTCTTCGTCCTCGCGCGCGCGCGCACACGCACCTTTCGACGCGCGTGAAAGAGGCGCGCACGGACCGCGCTCGAGGCGCTCTTGAGGAAGACGGAAAACATTTCGTGTTTTGGGAATTCGGACATTTGAGTAGACTTACAAGGTGTACAGTATGTATCCTGTTTATTTTTGTACACTGATGTGGGTATGCTTTTAATGTTTATCGATTTAAAGTATATTACAGTACGAGTAGAAAATCCCAGTGAGTTCGTTAGCGAAAACGCGTGCATCCACCCATCCATCCTCGTCAGAACGCATCGCGTCGGGCGGTGGGAATGACGCCGACGGGCGACGCCGACGACCGCGACGCACCGACGTCACCGACGAACGGAAGCAACAAACGCGCCCTCTTCGGCGGCGCGATCGCGTGCGAGATCCCGCGGCGGTTTCTGGACGTGTCAAACAGCGTTCCGGTGGAGGACAATCAAGAGGTGTTCGCCGACGGGGCGCTGGATGAGTCGGTCGTGATCGAGATTGTGGAATCGATCGCGCCGCGTCGTGATGGAGAGGCGAAAAACGACGACGATGACGACGCGGCGACGGCGCGGTTCGCGTTCGAGGACATGTGTGAAGAAACGGCGGCGACGTGGAGACGGTGCGTGCGCGCGGACGCGACGCGCGGACGCTTCGCTCCGAGCGGACCGAGCGGGTCCCCGGGGGTGACGGCTCGCGTCTACGGCGTCATGCGCGCGGGGAAATCTCGCGCGATGGTTGAGAACGAGCTCGACGTCTGGGGCGCCGTCGTTCGGCTCCCAGAGGTGGGCGCGGACGTGCTCGTGTGGCACTTGAGACCGTTTTCATTCGGCGCCTCGGGAGGTTCCGGGGTGTCGCCGGGAGGTGAAACGGCGTTACCGAGCGATGAAGACGCCGTGCGTTCAGGCGCGATGGATTCTTCGGTGATTTTAGGGAATATTTTAGCCACGTTCGAGGTGAGAGATTGGGGTTTATTCGCCGGGGAGGGATGAAGAGCGACGACGTTTGTTGTAACAATAAAACAGAGACGAAAACAACAGAAAAAACGCCTCAGTCGGACGCGCGCACGTGACGTGACGTCGCGCCGCGTCGCGTCGCGCAAAGAGAGGGAGAGAAAGAGAACGCGGCGATCGATCGATCCGACGCAGGGAGGCGCGCGGCGATATGTCCGTCGAACCAGGACGTGAACGCGAGGAATTCGTTCGATGGATTTCCAAGCTCAAAACGCGCGCGCCAATCCTACCGCCACCGGCGACGTCGTTTAGCGGTGACGAATCCACGAACAACGCCGGTGGTAAAAAGACACCGTTGGAACGCGCGAGAGAAGAACTGCGCGCGTGCGGGACGACGGTGCGCGTTGAACGCGTGCGAGGGGTGGCGTTGGATTCGGAAGATGCCGAAACGCCGTCGCAGTCAGACGAAGTGTTGTATCACGTCTCGGTGACCAACGGAACGAAGGAGTTGTATAGCTCTCGAACGAGCGGTGTACCGAGACGGTGCGTGTTACATGATGAACACTGCGACGTGACGCGAGCGTTGGAGTTGGCGTTGAGGAACATGTCGGTGGGGGATAGGTGGAAGGTGCGGGCGGATTGGAGCGCGACGTACGGACACGCAGAGACGATGACGAAGAGAAAGATTAAAACTCCGAGTGGAAACTTGGTGCGGCCGGGAGATGTCATCGAGTACGACGTAGAGGTGTTGAATCACGTGAGCGTGCAGCCGGTGCGGGTGAAGGAGCGCGATGGGTCGGACGTGGATTTGAACGCCGGCGGCGTGGCGAGGTGTACGAAGAAAACCGTCGTCACCGGATCGGGTTGGGAGATGCCTAGACCGCCGTTCGAGGTGACGATCGAGACGAGCGCGATGCTGGTGCGGAATAGTAAACACGTGCCCGGGACGGATGACGAGGAGTACATGGAGAAGAAGGAGGTGAGCTTTGTGGTGGGCGACGGAAGAGTGCCACTCGCGCTCGACGCAGTGGTACGAACGATGCGATTAAACGAGGAAGCGCTTATTTGGAGCAACTACGGCGGGTTTGGTAAAAAGGTCACGGCGGGGTCAAAGATGTACAGGCTCATGCCGGTGCTTCCGAGCGATGGTACAGAAACTACGGATGGGGTTGCGTACAAGGTGAAATTGACGGCGATGCGTCACGTGCGAGACGTCTTTGACGACGGGACAACTAAAAAGACGCGATTGATCGAGGGCGAGGGTCAATTTCCAGTCGATTGTCCGATGAACGATTGTTTGGTGCGTGTACACTTTGCCCTATCCACGGCAACGGCGGTAGGGACGCGACATATTTTGTCTGAAAAGTACAACACGCGCCTGGACCGATCGCTCGGCGGCGAGCCGTTTGAGTTTCGTCTCGGATGCGGCGCTTTACCGGAAGCTTTGGAGACGTCGATTCGCTTGATGATTCCGAAAGAAACATCCCGCGTCGTTCTCGATTTGACTCTCGGCGAAAAAGCACGTGCGAGAGGCTACGACGGTGCGAATTGCGTCAAGGATGCGCTCGGACGAGAATTCGGAACGCAGCCCTCGCTCGCGACTTTACAGTGGGATGTCGTCCTCGAGTCATTCGACGCCGCCGTCAACTGGTACAAGGCAGACGTCAAAGAAATGCTCGACGAAGCCTTGGTCATCAAAGAGGAGGCGAACGCGCTCTTTAAGACTGGAGTGTACGAGCTCGCTCGCGCCAAGTATGAAAAGACACTTCACAAGCTCGAAGGAGTGAGAGGTTTAGACGACCAAGATGAGTACGAGCGCGTGCAGGCGATGAAGAACACTCTCGCTCTAAACCTCGTGGCGACGCTTCAAAAGTTGCACCAACACGTCGACGCCTTGGCCCGAGTGAACAAACTTCTCGAGTCGTATCCTGAGAATGAAAAGGCGCTCTTCAGACGATCCGTCTCTCTTCTCGCGCTACACGAATTCTCAGCCGCGCGGGACGATTTATTTGCGTGTCTCGACCTCAATCCAGCGCTTCAGAGCACGATTGCGAAGCAGCTAGACCTCGTCAAGCGGGCGGAAGCGCAAACGCACGCCAAGGCGCGTGAACGGTTTCGCTTCAAAATGTAAAGATATTTTTCATGACCGCCGACGCGTTGAGTCGCGCGCATCTGGCCGACACGACTTAGTAGCAGCTCAATTCGTTTCAAATTTAAGATAGTACCTACATAGCGCTAATATCCTACCACACCTCTAAATGAAGTACTTGGCCATCTGTATCTCCTTTCTCGAGTACCCGCACCGCTCGTAAAACCCGGCGTTGGTTTCCGAACAGTCCAAAATCACCTTGTAACACCCGCTCGCCCTCGCCGCCTCGGTCAACGCCTCGATCAACACTCGACCCAAATCCTGCCCACGCGCTCTCGAATCCACCACGACGTCTTCGATGTGCCCGCACACGCCGCAGTTTCGGGTAAACTTTCGCTCGAGCACTAGCGTTCCGCTGGCGACGACGCGCGTTCCGTCTTCGCTCTCGACGACGTACACGTACTCTGGCCCGTCCGATATCGAATTGAACCGCCTCTTAAAGTCCCCGTTTCCAACTTTTGTGAGCTGAGCTAGAAGGGCGTAGAACCCGCGTCGCTCGTCCGCGGCGCGAAGGCGTCGCACGACGACGCGACGGTTCGTTTTGTTGTTGGTCACGGTGAGCGACCTCGGTGGACGCTTTTCACCCGCGCGCGCTCGGGCGATGAGACGGGCGACGGAGCTCGCGACGAGGCCGATGACAAGGGTGAGTGATCCACGCTTGGAGACGTAGAGGGCGTTGGTGACGCCGGAGAAGCGCATGGCGGACGTGGACGAGGCGAGATGTGCGGGGAATGTGATAACGGTGATTATGAAAGCGTTGCTTCGGTGAATACGCGCGCGTTCGTTAATAACAGAGGTGCGTTTGGGTTGGAAACGACGTCTTTTCGACAAAGATGCGAGATAATAATACCTATTGGCACAATATTACAAATACTATTTTGAATGAGTCGGACGCGTATGAACACGTCGTCTTCGTCGTCGTCATCATCCTTCGACGACGGATGGGTTCTCCACGTCTTCAATGCACGAGATGGAACCGCAGAGTAAACCGCCGCCGTCGTCGTCAATGTACAACTCTAAAGCCGTGGAGACGAGCACAAATGCTGAGCTCACCCAGAAACACGCGGCGAAACCCTGGGCGGTGGATCCGACGTACGAGTAGAGAGCACCGCTGACGATGGTGCCGATGAGACGACCGAACGCGTTGGCCATGTAATAAAAGCCGACGTTGATGGCCACCTTGTTACCGTCGGCGTACTTGACCACGAGGTAGGAGTGAATCGCCGAATTTACGGCAAAGATGAACGCAAAGACAAAGACGCCAATCATGATGATGACCGTCTTCGCCGTGGTCTCGCCCGGATGGTTTTGGAAAATTTCAGATTGAACAAACGCACCGAGGAAAATGGGCACGGAGACCAGAGCAAAGTTCCACACCACGGCGACGTGCTTGTTGGGCGGATTCTGCCTGAGAGGCGTCAAGAACAATTTTGGCGTCCACGTCTGTAGTTGACCATACACGATGATGTACCCGGCGAGAAGAGCGCCGACGGCAGATCGGGGCCACCCCATGCCCTCGGCGCTTCTCAAAAAGAACGGAAGCGGCACCTCAAACCACAAGTCTCTGCTACCAAATAAAAACATCCGACTGAGAGACAGCATGTTCATGTTGTAGCTCTGCTTGAAGACGGTTTGCAAATTGATATTCTTCTTGGCGACGCGACCGAGAGAATTGTCCAAGCCAAACACCGCAAACGGCATGGCGAGAACGATGAGCCCGATTTGCATCCAGAGCGCCGCTTCGTAGCTCACGCTCAGCATGGCGGCTCCGATGAAGTATCCCACGCCTTTAAAGCTATTCTTCAACCCCGTGATGCCGCTCACGAGCTTGAATAACGAGTTTTGCTTGTCCTCTGGCGTCACCAACTTTGTCACCGTCTTCCCGCCAAGTTTTGTCAAATCCTTCGCAATCCCACACAGCGCCTGCGCGCACGTCACGAACACGATCGCCGCTCGTCGGTCCCAATCATCGCTCCACGCGAAGAGCATTCCCAACCCCGCCAGCTGCAGAGTCAACCCGCTCACCAGCGTGCTCTGTATCCCGAACCGCGCCCCCGCCACTCCGGCGACGAGGTTCGTCCCCGCCCCGCAGAGCTCATACATGGTAAACATCGCCGCCACCTCCATCGCATCGAACCCTTTCGAGTACGCGTGCATGAGCACGAGCATTCGCACCGCTCCGTCCGTCATCGTGAACAAGATGTACGACAGGGAAATCACCGCAAACGGACCCAGGAACGTCTTCTTCATCTTCATCTTCTTCTCGTCGCCACCGCTCTCGGTCGTCGTTCGACCGCCGGAATCACCGACGTCGTCGTCGACGCCGCCCGTCGTCGTCGTCGTCATCGTCGTCGTCGCGACGTCTTCGACGACCGGCGCCACGCGAGGTGGGGTCCCGCTCCACCGACGCGAGACCGCCGCGCAGTGGCGCGCGCACTTTTTGCCTCGTCCAAATTGGAATATTCTGTCAGCCGCCACCGTCGACAAAGGGCGACGGACGAGCGGACGCACGGACGCACGGACGGACGGAGCGGACGAACACCCTCGTCGACATGCCTCTCACCGTGCGTCGGCTCGAACGGGCCCGGGATTTAGACGGGAAGATCGTTCTCGTTCGCGTCGACCACAACTGCGTCAAGAGGGGAAAGGTGCGCGACGCGCACAGGATCGAACAGAGCCTGCCGACGCTGTATAACATCGTCGAACGCGGAGGGCGGCCGATACTGATGACCCACGTGAACCGACCGAGAGACTCGAAGAGTGGGAAAATCGTACGGGACGACGAGGAGGATAGCGTCAAGTGCGTGGTGGACGTGTTGAGAGAAAAACTCGGCGTCGTCTTCGCGGCGCCGAGCTTCAAGAGCGACGGCGACCGGGGGATCGCGAGCGTGGATACGAGCGTCAATTTTTTATTGGATGATTTGCGGGCGCGGAGAATCGGGGGGATTTATCTCCCCAACACCCGATGGTTTGCCGGGGAGGAGGCGGAACCGGGTTCGGAGGAGTACGAAGCGTTTGCGCGGCAACTGGCGGGGTTGGCGGATGTCTTTGTGAACGACGCGTTCGGGTCGTGGCAACCGCACGCGTCCACGGTGGGGGTGACGAAATATCTCCCCAGTTACGCCGGGCTGTTGATGCAGAAGGAGCTCAACGCGGTGGAGGCGGTGCTCAATCCGGTGAGACCGTTTGTCACCGTCGTCGCCGGCGCCAAGGTGGATACGAAAATGGGCACGCTCAAGGCGGTGGCGTCGAGGTGCGACACGCTCATACTCGGCGGGGTGGTGTACAACGCGTATTTATGTGCCAAGTACGGGATCGAGATTGCGGGTGTGAGCGAGCGGGACGTTGAACTCGCGAGAGAGCTTCTCGAGCCGGAGACTCAGAAGAAAGTGCTCGAGCTTCCCGTCGTCGTCGAGTCCACGTCGCTCGATGGATGCGGGTGCGTGCCCAAGGAAGGAGAGTGCTCGATGCCGAACGCGAGCGGGAAGACGCGCGCCATACGCGTAGATGAGCTCCAACGAGGCGCGAGCTATGGCTACTTTTTAGACGTCGCCGCGAGTTCGTTTGAAGACGAGGCGGTGAAGAGCGCTTTACGAGGCGCGAAATCCATCTTCATCAACGCCGTCATGGGATTCACCTCGAGCGGTTTCCACGAGGGAACGAGCGCGTTAGATCATGCCATCGCGCAGAACAAGGAGGCACGCAAGTATTTCGGCGGCGGGGACACGATTCAAGAGTTCAAATCGCTCTCTCCGGCGCTCTACTTGGCGGCGGCGTACGATCCGACGTTTTATCTCTTCACGGGTGGGGGTACGGTGCTCAAGGCGCTCGAACTCGGCGGGGCGGATAAGTTAGAGACGGTCAGATGCATCATGGCTGACGACGACGAGACAGTCGAACCCGCGGAGGAACCTCGCTGCAAGGCGTTCGCCGACTGCGCGTGTTGACGTCGATTTATTTCTACTATTTCTTTGCAATTTGTATTTCAAACCTGTACCAACACACATCTAAAGCGACGCCGCGCACATAGCGGTGACGTCCACGGTGCGATGCGCATAACCATACTCGTTGTCGTACCAGACATAGAGCTTCAAGTGCGTACCGTCCACCACCATGGTGGATTGCGCGTCGACGATGCCCGATCGAGAGTCGTTGACGAAATCCGTTGAGACCAGCGGTTGCTCCTCGAATCCCATGATACCGACGAGCTGACCTTCCTCGGAATGCTTCTTCAAAATCGCATTAACCTCCTCCACCGTCACCGGACGCTTCGTTTCGAGCACAATGTCCGACAACGAGCCATTGGTCAACGGCACGCGCACCGCGAGGCCGTTAAGCTTTCCTTTAAGTTCCGGAATGATGAGTTGCACCGCCGTGGCGCTCCCAGTCGATGTCGGCGCGAGGTTTACGAGTCCGCTTCGCGCCCGTCTCAAATCATCCTTCTTCGTGTTCGGGGCGTCAACCATGCACTGCGTGTTGGTCACGTTGTGCACCGTCGTGATGCTTCCGCGTTCGACGCCAATTTCCTTGTGAATGGTGTAAATAACCGGCGCGATGCAATTCGTCGTGCACGACGCCGCCGTCACCACGCGGTGCTTCGCCGGGTCGTACTCCCCGTGGTTCACCCCGTAAACGACGTTGAGCGCCCCGTCCTCCTTGACCGGTGCGGAGACGACCACTTTTTTAACCACCGCGCCGTGTCGGTCGCCGAAATACGCCTCTTCCAGCCGGGCGAGCTTGAGAAACGCCCCCGTGCACTCGACGACAATCTCACACCCCGCTTCGCTCCACGGTGCGTCTTCCGGTACTTTTTCACTCGAAAAGCCAACCTCGTGTCCGTCGCTCACGACGAGCTTCGACGCGGCTTCGTCGAATCGCAAGCCTTTATTCCACCGACCGTGCACCGAGTCAAACTCGCCCAGGTACGCGCACGACGGTCCCGAACCCGGGGTTTCGTTCACGTGCACCACCTCGAACCGGTCGTCCTCGTGCGCGATCCGAAACACCAATCGTCCGATTCGTCCGAATCCGTTGATACCAATCCGCGTCTTCTTCATGGTACTCGCGCGTGACTCTCCCTCCTTCCTTCTCTCCTTCGATCGACCGGACGCGCGACGCGCGCGCACCTCGAGACGGGCGGTTCGATCGCCCTCCCGTCGTCCAAACTCGTCCGTCCGACGACGACGACGACGGTGACTGCGGGACGGCGCGCGCGACGCTCCGTTCGGGTCGTCGTCCGTCTGGGAATATTCCTTCATTCTTTTCAATTTTATATGGGAGTACTCAATACCACAGTACGTATAGCGATGGCTTAGGGTTTACACGTTATAAGCACTCACTCACGTGGATAAAGCGCACACGAACGAGCCCGCGCTCGTTTCTTCGTCGAGAGGTTTGTTCGACTGGGCGCGTCGCGGCGCGGCACAGCTCGGTCGGAGGGCGTCGAAACGGGACGGAGACGTCGTCGGACGCGCGGACGCGCGCGCGTTGAAGTTTGCGAGCGCGAGAAACCGAACCGAACGGTAATCTTGTTTCACTCGGTGACACGCACACGATGATGACGATGATGATAACGACGATGACGGTGACGAGCCGGGTGAAGACGAATCGTTCGTCGACGCCGACCGTCGCGCGATGCGTCGGGTTTCAAAGAGCGCGAAGAGGTCGCGCGATGATCGCGGACGCGAAGAAGAAACGCCGGGGCGGCGGTGGCGGGGGCGGGTCGGATGATTACGCGGCCGATTTCGCGCTTTACGGCTCGTTCGACGAGTCCTACGCCGAGGGCGCGGGGATGTTGCTGGGGAAGAAGCAGTTGAACTCTGCGAGCGGGAAGAGACGCGGGGGTGGGGGGTCTGGTGGTGGGTCGTACGACGCCGTTGCGGGGGTTTTGGAGGCGTTGGCGGCGGAGAGACGGTCGAGGAATAAGTACCGCCGCGACGACGACGATCAGTATTACGAAGAAGGAGAAGAAGACGAAGAGTATTTCGAAGAAGAGGAAGGGAATGACGGTACGGATTCTCCTTCATCGGATGCTCGACCTCGGCAGCCACAATCGACGTCGCGAGGTCCGCGACAGCAGCAGCAGAGAATGCCCTCGTCCGCGGCGAAACCCAAGCCGCAGCCGCAACGTCCGCGACCAACCGCGGCGGGACAGGCCAAGGCGAACGCGCAGCCGAAGGCGTCGACGGATCCGGCGGAGACGAGAGCCAAGGCGTTGACGACGATGCAAAAGTGGGGGTTTACCCAGAGCGATTTGGAAGCGGCGCTCGACGCGACGAGCGCGTCGGTCGGCGACGCGGCGACGGCGAAGAAGAGACAAATCGCGGCGCTCGATTGGTTACTCGTCAACTGTCCGATGGACGCGGTTCCGGACGAGTACAAGCTCGAAGCGCAGCAAGCGCGCGCGTGAGTGAGTGAGCGAATGCGACAGTAGACGCGTGTAAAAGAACGTAAAACACATTTCCATTTCATTAATGTATCGATACAGTTTGATGGTACCCGACTGTTAGGGTACCTACGCGGTGCGCTAAAATTTCTCTCCGCGCGCGGTGGTGTTGTACAATTGTCTCGTCTCAAAAGCTCAGAATTCTCTATCCGGGAAGAGCGCTGGGGCGATGAGACACCAAACGTAAATCGCTCCGGTGGCCCACACGCTGAAGAATTTAACCCAAACGCTCGCCCAGCCGCTTCCGACGGCTTCCGTGTCGTCCTCTCGTCTCGTACCCCATCCCGTGAGAAGCATGGACGTGTACATGGATGCGAGGACGAAAATGAGATGGAAAAAACTGTAAGAATACTTGACGGGTCGTCGTCGAGCGCTCTCGTCGTCGTCGTCGTCGTCACCATCCGCGTCGTCGTCAGAAGCAGCCTCTTCGTCGTTGAGCGCCTGGGCGAGACTGGCGTCGACTTCGTCGCTCGGATCCATGTTCCAAAAGTTGCTCTCGCCCGCGCGGATCGCGGCGTACACGACGGACGCTAGCGTGAACGCCGTCGTGACCGTGTTCGCAGGCTTTCTCAGCTCCTCGTTGGCGTCGATGAAGGTTTGCGGTCGACATGAATACGACGAAGGCTCTGAGCTCAGCGCCGAGTAACACAGGTAGGCGCAATACAGCGTCACCGCCGCGCTCGGAAGTAGGCATCCTTCTCTCGACATTGGATGGAGCGTCATGAGTAGAATCACGCCGCAAAGAACCGCGGTCGAGGTGATCATGGCTATGTTGCGATGGCAGCTCTTGCTCGGAGCGTACGACGAGTACATTTCCGCAAAGAGCGCCACGGCGCCGCCAATCATGGCGAGCGTCGCCGTCAAGAGCCCCGCGATCCATCCCCAGTGTTCCCTGCTCGCCCAAGCCTCGTTCCATGTGAACGCCAGATCGAGGACGATGATCATTTGAATGACGAGAAACAATCCCGATCCCACGCGAGCGACGGCGGCGTACGCCTCCATGCTCCAATCGCTCGCCAAACAAAACACGCACACTTGCAACAGCGCGAGCGCCATCATCTTGAGCGTCCAACTCCCGCGATGAATCATCTTATCCCTCATTTCTCCTCTGTGTTTCACCCCGACCAAAGATGCGGCCAAAACGCCGAAAAACATCGCCGTCGCGCACGACGCTCGATACACCGCCTGCGTCTTGAACCACGCCGCCGACGCGTCTCCATCCGCACCGATCCCTGTTTGTTTTCGCACCCGGCGAGAAGACGAAACAATCGGTCAGTCATCAAAACATCTTCGCATCTTTTCACCCTCGTTTCCATCGTCGCGTCTCCTCTTCATCGCGAGCCGCCGACTCCGCCGGTTCCCGGGGGAAAGACGGACGGGCGCGAAACGTGAAACCGGTCCTCTTCACCCGCGTCATCTCAAACGCACGAGTCCAAGGGTCGACGCGTCGAATCGAGACGAACGCACGCACAACTAAATTTCGACAGCGCTCTCGACCCTTCGTCTCTCGCCACCCACGTCCCGAGCAACGACGCGGCAAAGACGACGGCGTAAGTCGCCCTCGCCGGTGGTCGTCGTTTCGGTAGCGCCGCGCACGCGCACGTCCCGAGGCACGACCCGAGGCACGACGCGAGCGGGGCGGTGAGACACGCCGCCATGGGTTCGTTCTCTTCGCGCGACCGGGTCTACCGGGCGAACCGGTTTCGGGTTCGGGGGCGGGCTCTGACGACGCAGAGTTGGTTGGTTGGTTGGTGAGTTGGACGACGTGAGAACTGGGCACCTCTCCACCGGTTCGACGACGGTAGCGACGACGGTAGCGACGACGACGGATGATGATGGAACGCGTGGACGACGCGTACGACGCGCTCGTCCGAGAGAACCGGGACCTGATCGGACGAACGGTGACGCGGCTGGAGAGACCACCGACGGCGCTGGAGTTTGCGCGAGACTGGTTGGGACGCAACCAACCGTTCGTGTGCGCGGGGGCGATCGAGACGTGGGGCGCGCGCGATGGACGGTGGGACACGCGGGAGGGGTTGGAACGCGCGTTGGGTGGGGCGGAAGCGCTCGTGGGTGGGGTGAACCGAACACCGAACGGGCGGGCGGACGCGGTGTATTACAGACGAGACGCGAGGCGACGGCTGGAAGGAAACGTCGGCGGCGACGGCGGTTCGAGCGGCGTCATGATTGGCGGCGGCGGCGATGACGACGACGAGCAGAGCGATCGCGATGTTGAATTAGTCGATGCCGATCGTTTCTGTGCGTCCGTGCCGTTGTTTTTAGAACCGGAGAGTTCGGGGGAGACGCGCGTCGGGGATTTTTTGGACTCGTTGGAGCGTCCGGCGAGCGAACGCCGAGTCGGGGTGGGAGTCGGCGCCGGAGTCGTCGCGTATCTCAGTGAACAAAACGATAATCTGAGGACGCGACCGGCGCTCCGAGGGATGTTTGAGGATGTCGGTGAGGTGGATTTCGCGGCGGAGACCTTCGCGCGAGAACCAGACGCGGTGAATTTATGGATTGGAGACGAGGCGTCGACGACGAGTTGGCACAAGGATTATTACGAAAACATTTACAGCGTGATTAGAGGAGAAAAGATTTTCAATTTGCGACCGCCGTGCGAGGTTGGATTGATGCGTTACGTCGATTGCGTCCCGGGAGTTTTCGAGTGGGACGCCGACGCCGTTCGATGGCGCGTCAAACCGAGGCTCGACGCGGCGCGCGTGGCGTGGAGCGCCGCCGACGTCGATCCGACGACGCTTTGCCCGATCTTCGGTACATCCTACGTCCGCGACGACCACGCCGATGCCGTCGACGTCGACGAAACCGGAATGTCGCTTCCGCCGTCCATCGACGTCGTCGTTCGCGCCGGCGAGACGCTCTACCTCCCGGCCATGTGGCTCCACAGAGTCTCCCAGCGCGGGCTCACCGTCGCCGTCAACTCGTGGTACGACATGGAATTCGGAGACCGTTTCGCGTACGCAGAGTACGCCCGTCGCACCGCGCGGGAGAGGTGACGACCCCGCGCTCGCTCGCTCGCTGGCCGAAGGACGAAGGATGACGGAACCGAACCGGCGCGTCCGACGCTTCATTCATATTTTAGGTACCCAAAGGTGCATGTATTTCATAGAACCACCTACCTATTTCGTGGATCAGATTGACGGTTCATGATTCGACTTTACCCCTCCCCCCATATTTTCCCCCCTAACCCTTTTCAATCGTCAAAGGGGCGTCCTCCTCGTGCGCATCGGACCCGGCTCTCATCGTCGGGGCGCCGAACCCCGAACCCCGAACCCCGACGCATCAGGGCCGACGCCGACGTCACACGCGCACGCGTCCGCACACGAACGACGCCAGGGATAAGCATATGCACGCCTCGCTCACGTTTTCTTCCGCGCTTCAAGCGCGTCCGCTCGTCGCCGGTACGTTCGCGCGACTCGACTCGACGCGCCGAACGACAGACGATCGATGACGACGATGACGACGACGACGGCGCGACTCGCGAGGCGACCGAGCGCTCTGGACGCGTCCGCCGGCGCGCGACGACGGGCGACGCGACGGTCGTCGGAAACGGATTCGGAACGCGGAATTTTTACGCACCGCGAGACGACGCGTCGACGGGCGCGTCGACGGGCGTCGGGCGTCCTCGGGCGTCGTCGTCGTCGGCGGCGTCGTCG
>Ga0181588_10001503_pt1 | contig 20738 bp, 14 predicted proteins | sample 071ome_26_FD_148607 | JGI IMG/M metagenome (GOLD analysis project Ga0181588, IMG submission 148607) | Coastal salt marsh microbial communities from the Groves Creek Marsh, Skidaway Island, Georgia - 071409BT metaG (spades assembly) | ecosystem: Environmental > Aquatic > Marine > Intertidal zone...
CTTGGTGCGCTCAAGGGTCTCCGCGCCACGGAGGTGGAAGAGGACCTCAATGTCACGCACGCGGACGTCGATCCGGAGGTCGATCCGGTAGTCGAGGTTGGTCCACCTGTGGCCCTCATAGGGCGCCTCTGAGAACTTAACCGCCCGCCCAAGGCGCTCGCTCATCGCGTCAATCAGGTGCTTATGCTCAATTTTTTGAGTGTACTCATTTTGGAAGGTCGCTGAGACTCCCTCGACGCGGTTGAGGCGCTTATCAAGCATGTAGACGACTGTCTTAAATGGGCCATCAGGATAGCTGACCGCCAAGAACCTCGGTGAGTACATCTCCTGCAGGTTTGGGATCTGAGCGCGGAGGTTTGAGACCGCGTCACCAGGCTTGCGAAGGATATACTTAGGGGGGAAGGGTAGCTCTTGGAAGACGTTCGCCGCGGCCTCTGGCACTGGGTCATGGGGCTCCATGTCCTGTGTCGCCTGCTCATCTTCTACGCTCGCGTCTAACCGCCCCTGTAGCGGGAGGGGGGGCTTGGTCTCACAGGCGTTAAAGCCTGAGAACAGGCACAGCGAGACGATCATAGCGGTGATTTCTAAGCGAGGTAAAGAAAGGCGCTCGCCCCTGTCGCGAGGGCATGATAAAGAGGGCGTCTGTTGTCTAGGCATGTCAGATCTCATCTGGGTCGGTACACATGTTTAGATGCGCAGAGACGAACGGTCTACCGCACAGACAACAGATTGCACACCCACCCCCTAAACACAAGAGACAGCTCGGCTGAGAAGCGAGGATATGATGAGCGTTAAGGTCTATCACTTCATTGGCATCGGTGGGATTGGGGTCAGCGCCGTAGCGCGGGTGCTCCTCCAGCAGGGTCACTCGGTGCAAGGGAGCGACGTCCGTGAGAGCCAGCTGACTGAGGCGATGCGCGGGCTCGGCGCCCGGGTGACGATCGGGCATGACCCCGAGCTGATCAATGGCGCAGACCTCGTGGTCTACTCTACCGCGGTCCCGAAGACGAACGTGGAGCTGGTAGAGGCGAAGCGCAGGGGAGTCCCGTGCATCCACCGCTCTGAGGCGCTCGCGCACGCGCTCGAGGGCTTAGAGAGCGTAGGCGTGACCGGGACGCATGGCAAAGGCACGGTCAGCGCGATGATCGCACATGGGCTGATCTGCGCTGACCTCGACCCTACCTTCATCATCGGTGGGCTCCTCAATCAATATAAGGTGAACGCGCGGGTCGGTCGGATGCCTCAGGCTGGTGACTCCCCGCTGACCCGCTGTCTAGGGGTCGCGGAGGTGGACGAGAGCGATGGGAGCCACCTCAACCTCAACCCACACTACGTCGTGGTGAACAACATCGAGGTCGACCACCTCAATTATTATGATGACCTGGATGACATCGTCGGGACCATGGCCCGCTTCATCAACCAAAACCCCAACCTCAAGGGGGTCGCCGTCAACTGCTCAGACGCTGGCGCGCGCTCCTTGATTGAGCGACTTGAGCCCTCGGCGAGGGCCCTTGTGATCCGCTATGGCTCAGATCGCGAGGCGCTCAACGAGCTCGAGCTCAGCGCTCGCGCGCTCAAGGATGAGGGGCTCAGGGTTCGCTTTGACGCGTACGCGGGTGAAGAGCGCCTCGGAGAGGTCTGCCTCAAGACCCCTGGGAGCTACAACGCTGAGAACGCGATGGCCGCGCTGTCGATCTTGAGGGCGCTCGGCTTAAGCTTCGAGCAGATCAAGTCCGCGCTTGAGTCGTATGAGGGGCTTGAGAACCGCTTCACCATCCGAGAGGCGGGTGGGGTCACGATCGTAAAGGACTATCTCTCTCACCCCACTGGGATGCGGAAGGTCCTCGACAGCGCTCAGCGCTTTGGTGGCAACAAAATCTGGTGTGTCTTTAAGCCCTATCGCTTCACGCTCATGCGCTACCACGCGAATGATTATGCCGAGGCCTTCCGAGGCGCAGATGAGGTCTTGATCACGACCATGTACGCCGCGAATGAGCCCGCGATTGAGGGGGTAGACACGCCCTGGTTTGTCGAACAGCTCCGTGAGGCCGGCAACGTTACCCAGCTCATCCCCGACCAAGGTGACCTCGTCCCTCACCTGCAAGCTCATGTGTCTTCAGGTGACCTCGTATTTTTCTTCGGTGGGGATGATTTCTTCAGGATGGCGGACGCCTGGGCAGACCAGCGCCTCGCTGAGGTCTAAGCGCGATGAGCAGACATCTGCTGGGCGGTGACCTTGAGGCGCTGTTCGCTTCGAGCCTCGCGGGTCTACAAGGTGACGCCCTCCGACAAGCGCTCCTCGCCCTGCATGAGCCCCGCTTTAGAGGGGGGCGCGTCACGTGTGATGAGGCGAAGTGGCGCGAGGCGCTCACGAGGATCTGGGCAGGCCGAAAGGTGGCGGTTTGGGGCGCCGCGATCACAGGGGTCGCCGCAGCTCAGCTCCTCGCAGAGCTCGGCGCTGAGGTCACCTTGAGCGACAGCCGTACGCTGGATCGACCGAGAGGACTCCACCCCTCTGTGGACCTCATCACTGGCCAGCCTAACAGCTTTGAGTCCGCTGAGCTGGTCATCCTAAGCCCCGGCCTCAAGCCCACCCACCCGCTGGTCCAAAGGGCCCACGAGGCGGGGGTGAGCGTGATGAGCGAGGTTGAGCTCGCGTCGCTCTGCACACGAGGGCGTCTGATCGCGGTCACGGGGACCGACGGCAAGAGCACCACCACCTGCCTAATCACCCACATGCTAAGAGGCGTTGGGCTCAACGCGTGGGGGGTCGGCAACCTCGGGGAGCCGATCAGCGTGCGCGCGCTTGAGGCTGGCCCTGAGGACGCCCTCGTCTGCGAAGTGAGCGCCTTTCAGCTCTGGTCGACGAGGCTCTTTATGGCTGAGCTCTGTGTCGTCACGAACATCGCTGAGGACCACCTCGATTATTTTGAGGGTGACTTCGAGCGCTACCGCTACGCAAAGCTCAGGCTCACCCAGCTCTGTGCAGCGGTGGGGGGCTTAACCCTAGCCCCACCTCAGCTCTCGCTCGTCGCCCCTAGCCCTCCTGACCTCACGGCAACCCAAGCGCTAGAGGTGAGGCGCTTTGCGGTGTTATCGACTCAAGAGACACCAAGTGAGGCGCCCGACCTATACGCTCAAGGCGCCTCACTGTACCGCTCTGGTGAGCCCAAAGCGCTCGCTGACCTGTCTAGCTCCCCGCTGATCGGCCGACATAACCAGCTCAACGTGTGCGCCTCGCTCCTCTGTATCGACGCCCTTGAGCTCTCGCTTGTAGACGCCTTGGCGTCTCTCCCAAGCTTCCGTGGGCTCCCGCATCGCATGGCGCTCGTCAGGGTACGAGCGGGGGTGCGCTGGGTGAATGACTCTAAGGCGACCAACGTCCACGCCTCCCTAGCGGGTCTAATGAGCGTGGATGACCGGCTCGTCCTCATCGTAGGGGGTAAAGAGAAAGGGCTCGACTATGCTCCGCTTTGGGCGCACCTCACCGACCGAGCGGAGCGGGATCTCTTAAGCAAAGTGCTCTTGATCGGTGAGCTCGCGACTAGGCTAGAGAGTGAGCTGTCTAGCGTTGGCCTGAGTGAGCTCACAGAGCGCTGTGAGCGTCTCGACGTCGCGGTTCAGCGCGCCTCAACGCTCGATTGCTCCACGGAGATGGTCTTGCTCTCGCCCGCGAGCTCCTCCTTCGATCAATTTAAGAGCTTTGAGGAGCGCGGGGAGCGCTTCGAGGCGCTCGTACATGAGCTTAGTGAATAGACGGTGACGTTGCCTCGAGCGCGTCAATCGCTTAGCCTCGCTACCTAGACTAGACTAGACGCGCCACGCCTACGACAGCCAACGCTTGATCTGAGCTCGCCGTTGGCTTTAAGTTCAGGCCACAAGCTAAGACCATACACTCAACCAAGAAAGCGCTGTCCATGAGCCCCGCGTCCTCATCTCAATACACCTGCCCAAGCTGTGCTTCCCCTCAAACGGAGCGCTTTCGGTGCTCAGTGGTCTATGTCTGTGAAGGCTGTCGAGCGCTCATCCACATCACTGATCAGAGGGTGATCTCTGAGAACGCGCTAAGTGAGTCTGCGACAGCGGGCCTCGCGCTGGGCACACGTGACCTCGACCCCCAATACACGCTCGTCGGCGCGATGACCCTCGAGAGTGATCAGGGTGAGCGTTGGGTGGAGCAACTGTACCTCTCTGATCACGGAGAGGAGCGCTGGCTGTCGATTGATGACGGTGAGCGCTATGTCTTTGAAGAGCTCCCTTCGAGCGAGGTGAAGCGCTCAAGCCTCCCGCTCACGGTAGAGGAGCTCTTACAAGGGAGCCGAGTGACCTACAATGGGCGGACCTACACCCGTGATGAGCAGGGGGGAGCGCGGATCACAGGCCTGCGAGGTGAGCTCAACGATGACTATGAGCTCGGTGAGCGCTATTTTTATTGGCAGGGCTATGATGAGAACGATGAAGACTCCCTCTCGGCGGAGTGGGATGAAGAGGGCGACATTCAATGGTCGCATGGCGTCTGGCGATCGGGAGACAGCGACGAGGACGGAGAGGCCTCAGGTTCAAACGTTCACCCCTTCGCGCATATCCAGATGCTCTTTAAGGGCTTCAGCTTCTTCATAATCTTTCAGTTTGTGCTCACGTCATTCTTGATGTTCAATCACGACTCGTTACAGAGCCTACACACCTTTGATGTCCCCTTTAAGAGCGCCGTGAGCGACTCAGGGCTCATAGAGTTTGAGACCCCTGCGTTCGGGCTCCCAGGCGACAGGGAGGCGCGGGTAGAGCTCGTGCTCCCAGAGGAGCTGAGGGACGTGGTCTTTAACGCTGAGCTCACCCCCGTCGATGACGGTGGAGCCCGTGACCCAATCGTGCTTAAAGACTGGGGGCGAGTAGCCGACCACAGCCTGATTAAAGACTTAAGGTCACAGGGGAGAGCGAGCCAGCTCCTGCGCCCTACCGAGAGCTTCCTCGTGCGCTTTGGGGTCCCAGCTGATGGTCGCTATGTGCTGAAGCTACGTGGCGCAGGCGAGCTCCAGTCACCCTCGTTACCCCAGCTCACCCCTGATCAGCCGAACACCCTACCTGAGGCAGAGGGGGGGCAAGGTGATGTTAGCCTTGACTCAAAGGCTCCCACGCCCACAGGCGTAGCGCTCGCCACCGCTCAGCGCCCAAGCGCGCGGGACCCGATCGCGGTGTTTGTCGATGGGGGAGGCTACTCAAACACCCCCGTTAAGACCTTTTGGATGATCTTCCTCACGGTCTGCTTTGGCGCGCTCATGATCAGCCCGATGCGTAAGCGTGTCTTCGCTTCTCCACTCAAGATCATTGGCGTAGCCGTCATGGTCGCCCTCACCCTCCATATGTCGCTGACGATGCTCTGTGACTACCGGAGCGGTCACAGCCCTGTCAGGGAGAGGACGAGCGCGATCGAGTACTCCCCTCACTACAGCCACTTTATGACCGCGACCGGGCTTTACATGTCCGCACGTTGGTTAAACTACCGCTCCGGCCGATCACTACGTAGCCGCTCATCACGTACGGGCCGGAGCCACTCTGGCTTCGGGGGTGGTAAATGACAGAGGGTGCCCCCGCTGAGGTGAGCGGGCCCGATGAGCAGGTCACTCAGAGCACAGAGGGTACCCAAGCGCCCGAGGCGGGGGACCTCCTCCTGCTCGGCTCGATCTTCCTGATCGCGATCTGCGCGCTCATCTATGAGCTGATCGCGGGCGCCGTCTCGAGTTACCTGCTCGGGAGCTCTGTGACTCATTTCTCGCTCGTTATTGGGCTCTTCTTGAGCGCGATGGGGGTCGGCGCGTATCTGACGCGCTTCGTGCGGGGAGACCTGCTCGAGCGCTTTGTGCAGATCGAGATGCTGATCGGGCTGATTGGCGGGACCTCCTCGCTGTCGCTCTTCTTCGCCTTCACCTACGCTGAGCGCCTCTACATGAGCGTTATGGTCTGTGTCGCGGGCCTGATTGGTGCGCTCGTGGGCATGGAGATCCCGCTGATCATCCGCGTGTTAGAGGAGCGGAAGGGGGCGCTACGCTTGACGGTCGCGAACGTGATGGCGGTCGACTACATCGGCTCGCTCATCGCCTCGCTGGCCTTCCCGTTGATCTTTGTGCCCTATTTTGGGCTGATGCGGACCGCCTTCGCCTTTGGCCTGCTGAACATGCTCGTCGCGTGGGTGGGGATCGCTAAATTCAGGGCGAGCTTCAAGCGACCCCAGCTCAACATCACGCTCTGCGCGCTCATCACTGCCTTGCTCACGGCGGGCTTTATTGGGTCAGGTCAGCTGGTCTCTCTCATGGAGGAGAAGGTCTACCCAGACAAGGTGATCTACGCTAAAGACAGCGCCTTCCAGCGGATCATCCTGACCCACTGGCGACAGGACACTCGGCTCTTTCTCAACGGCGCGCTCCAGTTCTCAAGCGTAGATGAGCACCGCTACCATGAGGCGCTCGTCCACCCTGTGATGCGACGCGCTCAGCGCCACGCCGAGGTGCTCATCTTAGGGGGGGGGGATGGGCTCGCCGCCCGCGAGGTGTTTAAGTACCCAGAGGTCAGGCGAGTTGACCTCGTCGACCTTGACCCAGAGGTCACGAGCCTGTTCTCCACCCGCGACAACCTCACCCAGCTCAACCGTAACGCGCTCAAAGACCCCCGCCTCACAGTGCACAACATGGACGCCTCGCTCTTTTTAAAGGCGAGCGAGCGTAGCTGGGACGTGGTGATCATCGACCTGCCTGACCCTGAGAGCTTTGATATTGGACGACTCTACAGCGTTGAGCACTTCGCGGAGGTCTCTCGCAGGCTCAGGCCCGGTGGGGCGCTGGTCGTACAGAGCACGAGCCCGTTCTTCGCGAGACAAGCCTTCTGGTGTGTCGCCGAGACCCTTAAGCAGACCCCCACCGTCGGCCCAGAGGGGGTAGGGAAGCTCTACGTTCGCCCCTATCACCTCAACGTGCCGAGCTTTGGGGAGTGGGGCTTTATCTTGGCGTCTGCGAGCGAGCGAGGCCTAAGAGCCCCAAGCGCGGAGCTCTCGGCCCTCCCTGAGACCCGCTTCTTGACGACCGAGAGCGAGGAGGCGATGTTTGTGTTCCCTAAGGACATCTCAGCGCCCACAGAGGTCGAGGTCAATCGGCTGAACAGCCAGAGCTTAGTGCGCTACTATCGAGACAGCTACAATCAATTCTATGGAGATCGCCCATGAGCGATGAGCGCAAGGCCTTCTCTACCGAGGGGCGACACTGCGTCGGGGAGCTCTGGGGGGTCTCAGGTGAGTGGCTTCGTGATCAACAGGGGCTCATGGCGCTGTTCGAGGAGGAGCTCGTCGCGCACGGCTTCACCATCGTCGGCAGGAGCGCTCATCGCTTCCCTGAGCCGGGCGGTGGCTTCACGGGCGTATTTCTGCTCTCGGAGAGCCACGCGAGCGTCCACACCTACCCCGAGCATGGCTACGCCGCGGTAGACCTGTTTAGCTGTGGTCCTCGCGACCCCGCTCCTCCGCTCGAGGCGCTCGCGCGCCACCTTGAGGTCCCCGCCCAGCTTAAGGTGTTCACTCGAGGCGCTCGTGAGTAAATCGAGCTCACCCAGGTGGTGTACCTCTCCATCGAGCGAGGGCTTCACCTAAAGAAACAGCACCACATAGATGACGGCGAGCGCGATATGAAAGAGCGCGAAGGGAAGGGCGAGCCCAACGAAGCGCCCGAAGCCGACCTTGAGCCCCTGCTTGTTCATCATCGTCACCGCTACGAGCGTGGACGCTGAGCCGATCGGGGTGAGGTTGCCTCCCAGGTTCGCGCCAAAGATCACAGACCACCACAGCGAGCTGTCGCCTGAGGTCCCTTGAGCGCCTAGGATCTTGGCGAGCATCGCCGCGAGCGGGATGTTATCGGTCACAGAGCTGAAGACCCCAGCGGCCACGAGCATCAACCCACCCCCGACTTGCTCTCCAAGCCCAATGATGTGCTTGAGCCCCTCGCCGATCAAGCTCAAGACCTGCGCGTGCTCCATGACGTTGATGACCACAAACAGCGCCATGAAGAACCCGAGCAGATCCCAGTCTACGCCCGCGTAAAACTTACTGACCTCGGACTTGAATTTGATAAGCATGACCGAAGCAAAGGAGAGCGCGACAAAGGCCATCCCGAGCTTGTTGACCCCGGGGAGCGCGGAGGCGCTCGCGATCGTGAGGATAAACAAGCCGAGCATCACGGCTGAGAATTTAAAGAATGCAGGGTCTGTTATGCTCTCGCGCTCATCAAACTGAGCGACGAGCGCCGCGCCCTCAGCGCGCTCGCTGTCGCTCTCGAGCCCCTTAATCCCAAAGCGCCTAACCCCTAACCAGATCGTACCTGCGCTTGTCACGACCACAAAGGGGGCCGCGGTCACAAAGAAAGAGCCAAAGCTGATGCCCGCAGCGGTCCCAACGATGATGTTAGGGACCGAGCTGATCAGCGTTAAGAGCCCACCCACGTTCGTGAGGAGCCCCTCGGTCAACAAGAACCCCAACAAGAGCTCTCGCTTACCTAGCTTCTCGAGCGACACAACCGTTAGAGACCCGATGATGATCATCGCGGTGACGTTATTCAGCACCGCCGAGAAGACGACCGTCATGAGGCCATAAGACCAGAGGAGCTTGACAGGGTCCCCCCCTGAGGCCTTGGTGAGCTTGAGCGCTACCCAAGTGAAGAGCCCTGAGCCCGAGGCGACGTCCACAAACAAGCTGGCTCCGAGGATGATCCCGATCACGCCCCAGTCGACCCCCTGTACAAAGACCGGGTGATAGAGCACCTCACCAAAGGCGTTCGTGAGGGGGGCCGCCCCCTTCGAGGCGGCGTCAGGCCCAAAGGGGAGGAGGTCAAAGGCGACCCCGAGCCCGAGGCTCACGACCGCAAACAGACCCGCGATTAATGATTTCTGTGCGTGAATTTTCTCCTCAAACGCGAGGCACAAGATGAGCCCGGCCAGCAGGGCGCTGAACAGGAGGGTCACCCCTAAGCTCGGCGCGTGATGCGCGTGAGCGCTTGGCGCCACGCTCTGGACTAAGAGTGAGAGGGAGTCTTGAGTAAACATGAGTCCTCTATCCTCCTTACAGCATCAAGAGGGGTAAGGTAGACAGCTCAACAGCGAGCGGGTGAGAGAGCCCATGCATCGCGAGCTGATCCTCATCCTTGGTGTCGATCACGAGCAGATCAATTCGGTGCGCCTCGACGAGGGCCGTGTGCTCTGAGATCAAGTGCCCCATCTTCACCTCACCCATGACCGTGATCGTAGGGTGGACCGCGTTGATCGCCTCTTGTGTTCGGTGAATGTAGCCCTGCGCTGAGCTCAAGAGCTGTTGTGAGAGCTCCCCTCTCGCTTGATCCGTGTCGATGCTTGGGATCTTGGCGATCGCGCTCATGTAGCGCTCAAAGGTCCTGCTGTCCTCAACGTGACTTAAGATTAAAGCGCCCGGCTCTTTAATCATCGCGGTCGCAGCGTCGATGAGGTGAGGGTGCTCCTCAAACTGATCAGTGAGCGCCATCACGCGCTGTGGAGGCTCCATCCTCGCGCCCCCCAGCTGCTCAGGTCGCGCGGTCAACAAGATCGGCGCCTCACAGACCTGAGTGAGCACCTCAACGTGGCCCCCTAAGGTGTACGGGAACGCTCCATAGGTCGTGTGTAGGTTACGGTAGGTGCAGATTAAGTCTACATCATGGCTCTTGATCAGCTCGATGAGCTGGTCGAGCGCCTCGCTCTGCTCGCGCGGGATCAAGGTGAGCTTCGTCTCCGCGCTCAGCCCACCAAAGAAGGGCTCGAGCTGGCTCAGGTAGGCGGTGTCTTCTCCCTCAGGGAGGTCGGTCAGCACCAAGACCTCCCTGATCGGGTAACTTCTTGGGGTGTACTGCGCGTGGACCGCTGAGCGAAACAGGCTCTCAAACTGATCGATTTTAGACATGAAGTCCTCCGTCAAGAGGGTGGTTTAGGTGCTCGTCACCCTAGTGAGACCGACCCCACTTGTCTAGCGCTTCAGGGCCTTTAAGACATGGGTAGTCGCCTGTCTTGTCCCTCAGCCAGATTTCAGATAGAACACCCCACACGTTCGTCAGTTGATGAGGTGATCGATGTCGATTAACGCTAAGCGCGCTCGCGCCACTACCCTCCCCACTTTGCTCTGGCTCTCGCTCACGTCTACGTTGAGCTGTGGGGTTGATGAGGTAGGCTACCCTCCCCCTACGGACGCGCTCTATTATCCGCTCGGGATCGCGGCGCACCCGGAGGGTCGATACCTCTATGTCAGCAGCGCCTCATACGACCGGCTCTATAACGCGAGCTCGCTCATCGCAATCGACACTCAGACGCACAGCCTCATGTCCAAGACCGCGGTGGAGCTAGGGCTCTTCAGCGGAGAGCTCACCCTCGCTAGCCGTGGGTGCGAGGGGGGGGACGCCGAGTGTAGCCCTGAGCTGCTCGCCTACCTCCCTTCACGTGATGAGCACAGCCTGACGACCTTCATCCTCGACGCCTCACAGGGAGACAGCGCTCGACACATCCAGTGTGGTCAAGGGCTCGCAGAGGGAGGAGAGGGGCGACGGTGCGCGTCAGCTCACGTCACGGTGGAGGCGGGCGAGACGCCCATGCCTAAGGGCCCATATGCCCTCAGAGCAGAGGGGGAGCACCTCTACATGACACACCTCAACGCCGGGGTCCTCACTCGCTGGAGGGTCCCGAGTAGAGAAGAAGACAGCTTAGGGCGACCCTTATTTGAGTGTAAGGCGTCGACAGGGAACGCGCACTTCGTCTCTGTTCACCCTGTGTCAGGGGACGCTTTTGTTAGCGACCGGCTCGGGCAACGAGTCCAGGTCGTGCGCGCGGTTGAGCGACAAGAGGGTGGCTGTAAGTTAAGCCCACAGGCCCCGCTCTTAGTGACCGATAAGCTCGTCTCTGGAGAGGGGCGTGGGGTAGCGATGAGCGCGGATGGGACCCGTATGTACCTCGCGAGTAGCTTCGATGGCGCCTTGAGGGTGTATGACGTCTCAATCGGGAGCGATGGCGCTCCTCGCAACGCCCTCCTCGCCGCGATCCCGGTGGGGAGGAGCGCTAACGCGGTCCGCGTCGCAGGGCTCAGACCTGATGAGCACAGGGCGAGCACGCAGGCACAAGGGAGCGCTGAGCGCGTGGTCGACGCGCGAGGGGGTGGCCTGATCTATGTGACCGCGCTCGAAGATGGCGTGGTCGTGGTCATCGACCCTCAACGGCTGGCGGTCATCGCGCGGATCAAGGTGGGCGCCTCGCCACATGACGTCGCCTTTCTCCCCACAGACGAGGGGGGGCTCAACGCGTACGTAACAAACTTTAAGGCACACTCGGTGAGCGTCATCGACGTCACAGAGGGCTCAGAGACCCGCTTCCAAGTGACGCACACCATTGGAGGTGAAGGCTCATGAGGCCCTGCCGTGCTCTACTCTCCTTCAGCGCGCTCATCGGGCTCATCGCCTGTGACACGACGCCACCCACGAACACCGCTCGGCTAGCGGGCTCCTCAACCCTCGTTTTTAGATGTGTTGAGGGTGATGGGGAGTCGCTTAAGACCTTCCCTCTCGAACGCTGTGGCTGCCTTGAGACGAGCCTAGATGAGGGGGGGGTCCGCTCACTGAGCCCACTGAGCAGAGCTGAGTGCGCCACTGCGCACCCTGACGCGAGGCTGATTGGCTACCTCGGGAGCGAGACCCAAGGGCGGGTCGCGACCCTTGAGCTCGGGAGCGGTCGTCAGATCGCCGACATCGACCCCACGATCCCAGGCGTCAGCCACATTGGGTTTGATGGGTTAATCTCCGCGCTCGCGATGCACCCTTATGGCGATCACCTCTTACTCTTAAATGGCCCAGAGGGGACGCTCTCCCTATTGCAAAGACACGGCGTAGTGAGCCCGGAGCGGACCTTTGAGCTCAACCATGGGCCACTCACGGCCCTCGCGGTGTGGCCTAAGCCAAATGAGCCACTCCCTGAGGCGGGGAGCGCCTCCTTTGTGTACCTGTACGCGCCACTGGAAGGGGAGCTCCTTGAGCTTGACCTTGACGCCCTAAGCCTCTCCTCAAGCGAGCTCATCGAGGAGGGCACGATCTCTCGACGTTGGTCGCTCACCGACGATGAGGGGGCCCCGCTTCAGGTCAGCGCCCTCACGGTTGACGCGCGTGGCGCGCACCTCGTGGTCGCGCACGCCGATGAGCCCGCGCTGACGGTCATCGACCTGACCCTAGAAGAGGGCGACGTCACCCCTCCACGGGGTGTGCGCTTCGGTCAAGTAGATGGCTGTCAAGACCTCTATCTCACTCGCCCTGTAGACACGACCTGCGAGGCGCTTGAGGGCTGGCCAGAGGGCGATCTGCCGGCGTGCGCCGACGGCGTAGACAACGATGAAGATGGGCTCATAGACCGCGCTGACCCAGGCTGTGAGCGTGAGAGTGACCGTGACGAGGCGGACTCGCCCGAGCTCAGCTCGGTGGACGGGAGCTGTGAGGATGGGGTCGATAATGATGGCGATGGCCTCGTTGACGGTGAGGACCCTGGCTGTGTCGAGGAGGCTACGGTCGCCCGGTTTGCCTTTGAGCGTCCAGCGCAGTGCTCAGATGGCGTAGACAATGATCAAGACGGGCTGATTGACTTTGACGCGGGTGGCGCAGGAGACCCTGACTGCTTGTTCGCGTCGGACCAAAGTGAGGGGCGAGACCAAGTAGAGCTTGGGAGCGCCCGACTGCTCGCTACGACCTTGGCGCTCCCTCAAGGTGAGCGCTCCTTCGCGTACGCGGTGAGCCCTGGTGGCGCGTTGATCTCCGTAGACCTCGACGCGGATGTGCTAGAGCCGACGGTGATCAGCCCCGCTCAGTCCCCTCTCGCGCTTGAGCTGAGGCGTACAGGGGCGCTCGCGTCGCTCTTTTATGTGACAGGAGATTCAAGCTTAGAGCAGGTGCACCTGACCGCGCCCGAGCCCTTGGTCACCCCTTTAGGTTCACCCGTGTACGCCCTCGGGACGCTCGGCGAGGAGCAGGACACCTTAAACGTAGAGGCTTTCTATAGCGTCATCGACCATCGCGCTTATCTGCTCAGCGCGTTAGCGCCATGGGTCGGAGAGGTCGCGATCGACGCGCGCACTCAGGCCCCCGCCCTCCCCCTTGAGGCGAAGCTCAGCCTCGAGGCGCTAGACCAAGAGGCGCTCACAGCGACGCCATTAACCCTTGATGAGCGCCGTGGTGAGGGTGACCTGCAGGTCTACACAGGGCTCGGTCGATACCCGCTGTATCAAGGCGCATGGAACCGCGTCCGAGACGCGGCCGGCCAGCGAGCGCGCGTGCTCACCCCCCCCACCTTATCGTACAAAGGGGTCCCAGCGCTCTACAGCCCTGAGCGTCACCCCGCGCTCTGTCAGCTGATCGGCCTCGATGGTGACCTCCGCCAAGCGCCTGAGCTGGGCACAGGCCCCTGTACGCTCGTCGGAGAGCGAGAGGATGGGAGCGTCGAGTCGATAGAGGAGCGCGCGGAGCGCTTAGGTACCTATTTGAACGGATATGAGGGGGTCTTTGTTAGGCAGGCGAGCGAGGGTGAGGAGATCCCAAGCGCCTTCTCGATCAGCTATGAGGGGGCGCTACCAGGGAGCCTCAGCGAGAGCGGTTCGCTCTCTTCAAGTGATGCGATGAGCTGGCGATTGGTAGACTATGAGGTGTCGTTCTGTGAGGTTGGGGTGGAGGAGGGCGACCTCTTGGTGGTCGACCGATTTGAGCCCGCAGAGGAGGGGTCGCTCGAGGACCCCGACTGTCTCCCTTATCTTCAACGGAGCCCCAACGAGGGTCTATATCCACTCCGATATCGCGTCGCTGAGGTGCGGGGACGTGGCCTCACGCTTGTCGCGGATGAGCGCGTGAGCTATGAGCGTCAGCTCGGGGTGAACAGCGCCTCGATCGCCTCAAAGCTCGCGACCCCACTCCCTCCTCCCCCCGCTCACTGTGTCGCTGACCGCTTCCAATATGAGCTGTTTGTGGGAGCAGACCAGTGGCTCGTCACGAACAGCCTGAGCGGGTATGTACATCCATGGGTCAGCGAGGGGGGAGGCTGTGTAGAGCGCGCCTCTGGTGAAGGGACCCAGAGGGCGCGGGCGAAGATCGGTGAGCGCTACCAAGGCCCCTGGCTCACCTTTCAGCTCGGGTATCGAGCGCAAGCTGAAGCAGGCGCGCTCGGGATCCCTGAGGGCTCGCTCCCGATGATGGTCGGCGCGCGCCTTGAGCTCTCGGTGAGCGCGGGTCAGGTCACCCGTCGGCTCAGCAGCGTAGGGCTCCTGCCTATGGAGCTCCGCTGGCTCCCGGAGCTCGACCGCCTCTATGTGGTAGACTCAGCGACGCAATCGACTGTAGAGTTTGACCAGATCGACCCTTATACAGGCTTTATGAGGCAGGTTCAGATCTTTGAGTGAGCTGGGGTCATAGGCTCAATCACACAGACCACCTCGAAGTGAGGCGTCCCTGGGAAGAGGTCAAAGAGCTGGAGGCTCGTGGGTTGATATCCTCGAGCGATGAAGCGCTTCAGGTCTCGAATCAAGGTGCGAGGGTGACAGCTCATGTACGCGAGTCGACGAGGTCGGAGGAACGCGAGCGACTCGATCACCTCTGGTTGACAGCCTCGGCGAGAGGGGTTCAAGGACACCAGCACGGGTCTCACGGCGTCGGGGGTAGGGAGCGGGTGCGCCTCGGTGAGCCGTGACACCTCTGCGGGTAAGATCAGCTCGGTGAGCCCCTCAATAAATCGAGCTGAGAGCTTGTTTACGGTCGCATTCATCTGAGCGTCCCGTACGCTTGAGGGAGACTCCTCTAACCCAATGACCTCAGCGCATCCCGCCTGAGCGAGGGCGAGCGAGATCGAGCCCACTCCACAATAGAGGTCGAGGGCGACCTCCGCGCTTGAAGGGCTGAGGCCCTCGACCACGGCTCGATAAGCGAGGGTAGCCGCGCTCGGGTTGACCTGAGAGAAGCTCTCAACAGAGGCCCTGAGCTGGAGTGGAGCGCAGGTTGGGTTCAAGGTAAACAGGCTCGTGAGCGACCCTCCCCCTGAGATCATGTGCATCAAGGGCTCGCTTGACCAGTCGAAGATCGCGTTCCCATCACTGCTGTTGACGTGTACGCTCACGCCGAGGGCACAGCTTGAGCGCTCTGTGAGGCGCTGAGCGAGCGCCCTGATCGGCGCGCTGTCCTCCCTCGAGATCAGGGTCATATGGAGCTCGGGCGAGGCGCCTGCCGGGGCGAAGGCTTCACGTATGACAATGTAGCGGAGCGCGCCTACCTTCAGTCGCTCATCATAAAGGGACGGCGCGCCGGGCTCCTTGAGCGTGGCCCTAAGCACATCGAGGAGCGCGTTAATGGGCGCTGACTGAACGGGGCACCCTTGGGTGTCGATGACCTCATGGGTCCCTGGGCGGTAGAGACCCACTCGCGGGCCTCGCTCGCTCGGCTGTGTGACCAACTTGACGCTGTAGCGATACCCAAGCGCGTCAGGTGAGGCGACAGGGGCTCGGAGCGTGGGCGCCTGAGTGGGGTCGAGGAGCGATAAGACGGGCGCGAGCTGAGCCTTGAGCGACGCGTGCTTCTGAGCCAGCTGATCGGGGTAAGGGAGCGCTAAGAGTGGACAAGACCCACAGCGTGAGAGCTGCACACAAGGGGAGCCCTCGTCAGACCTATGGGGTGACGTCGAGCTCCGCTTCTGTCGCTCTAGTCGCTCACTGGGCGACCTCCGCCCGTGCCCTCGCTTAGGGCGAGCCCGTCGAGCGCCCACGCTCAGCTGAAGCGACTAAAGTCAGGGGCGCGCTTTTGGAAGAACGCCATGATCGCCTCTTGGTTCTCAGGGGAGCCGAGCCGGCCGATAAAGACCCCACCCTCCTCGAGCATGACCTGGGTGAGCTGATCCTTGAAGGGCGCCTTAAGGAGCTGTTTACTGAGGCGTGTCGCCTCGGGCGGGAGCGCGACGATCGAGCGCAAGCGCGCCTCGACCACCGCGTCAAGCTCCTCGGCCTCTATGACCTGATTAACGAGCCCCAAACGCGAGGCGTCCTCAGCGCCAAAGCTCTCACCCAGAAGCAAGAGCTCGGAGGCTCGCTGGTGCCCCATCATCATCGGTAGCAGGTAGCTAGAGCCACCCTCTGGGACAAGGCCGAGCTTCCCAAAAGGTAGCGCAAAGCGCGCTCGCGTAGAGCAATACACAAAGTCACAATGCAAGAGCATCGTTGTCCCGATCCCCACCGCGACGCCGTCTACCTTCGCGACGAGAGGCTTAGGGAAGTCAAGCAGGGCCTTCAGAAAGTGGAACACAGGGGTGTCGGTGCCGGTGGGTGGGTTTTGCGCGAAGTCCTTAAGGTCATTCCCAGCGGTGAAGCAGCCCTCGACGCCTTGAATCAGCGCGACCCGAACGCTTGGGCGCTCGGAGGCCTCCTTAAGGCCAGCGGTCAGGGCCTCATACATCGAGAGGGTGAGCGCGTTCTTACGTGAAGGTCGGTTGATCGTTAGGGTGAAGACCCCATCACGCTCATGATGGCTCAGCTCACTCATGATTTGGCTCCTAAGTGCAAGGTTAGGGTAGGTTGTCTCAGAATCTAGGGAGAGAGCATAGCCACAAACGAGCGAGCTGTGTAGTCTTAGGCACAAACTCACCTGAGGCCCCCCCTTGAGGTAGCCTATGCGCACTGAATTAACGAGGATCCCCCCCCCGCTCCTCCCTATCAACGTCTTATGGTTTGGGCTACTGAGCTTGACCGCCTGCGTAGACCGACCCCCCGCGCCGATCGCGATCACAGAGGTGAGCCCCGCCCCGCTCACTCCGGGGGAGCCGGCGAGCGTGATTGGGAGAGGCTTTGGAGAGGCGTCCTTCACGCCAACAGAGCAGGTTGTCTCGATCGCGGGGAGACCGATGACCGTGACCGAGTGGTCGGACACGCGCATCGAGGTCACCCTCCCGAACCAAATGGATGGTGGAGAGCGGATCTTGACGGTGAGCAGGGCAGGGAGACCGCTCGTGAGCTCGCCTGTTTATGTCGCCGCCCCACTCACGAGTGGAGCCCAGCCTGATGCTGGGCTCCCAGCGCTCCGCGATCAAGGGCCACCAAGCGACCTGGGCCCTGACACGGACATGAGCCCCGAGCTCGACCAAGGCCCACGCGATGAGGGGCCACCGCTTGATGTCCAGCTCCAATATAGCCCGCTCATAGATGAGGCAGACGTTGGGATCTCACCGAGGCTCAGCGTAGGTGAGGGAGGGAGGCTAGAGCTCCTCGTCGACGTCACGCTCAGCGCAGAACGGCAGTCGCTCACCTGGGGGCTCGCCAGCCACTTAACCTATCCAACAGCTCACCTCTCCTTTATAGGGGTCACACAGACGCTCAACAATCGGCTCAACGCCGTGACCTCAGCGGAGCTCCCTGGCAGGGTGATGTTCTATCGGGTCAACCCAACCGAGGTCGTCATGACGCTTAGATTTGAGGTCCTTGACCCTCAAGATCTGCTCACCGAGCGCGAGCCTTATCAGATGACCTTTATCCCACGCTTCTCAGGGATAAGGGACCTTCAAAAGAACCCAACGAGCGCCGTTTGGTCAGGGGGGAGCCTACGTTATGTCAACCCATAAGCGACCTCAGTGGACCCTCCTCCTCACCCTGTGTGCCCTCACCACCCCGCTCCTCGCGACCCCGTTCAACCAGAGCTCTCCCGCCGAGCGCCTGTATGAGCTACGGTTAAAAGAGGCAGAGACGAGCCTTGAGGCGGGCAGGGCGCGGTTACACCAGCGCGCGCGACTGGCCGCTAAGAGCACAGGAGAGGAGTTTGGTGAGTACGACGTGACACGGATCACGGCGAGCTTCGTGCTTCGTGACTTTAGGCTCCCTCGGAGCGGGACCTTCTCAGTGACCCTCACCTCACAGGTAGACCGCCTCACCCAGATCTCGTTGCTCAGGGCGATGCGTAGGCCGAGCCGAGTATGGCACATTCAAGACGGCGCTCAGACCCCACTAGAGTTCCTCTGGCTCGAGGAGGAGTGGCGCCTAAACATCTCGACCCCCCCGCTCTCAGAGGGCGACTCCATGACCGTCTGGATCCGGACGGACCTTGACTACATGTTTGATGACAGCTTTGGCCAGGTAGAGGAGCCGACCCTCGCGCATCACGTAGGGGTCGATCAGCTCCCTGTGAGCTATGACTACATCTTGAGTGACAGGTTCAACCTCATCACTGAGTTTGAGGTGGAGGCGCCTGGGGTGTTCCCCAACGCGCAGGGCACACGCGCCGTGAGCGGGAACCCGGAGAACGGGCTGGGGTCATGGCGCTACGAGACGGAGACGACCACATACAGCCTCGCGATGACGATCACCGACCGCCCCTTCGCCCGCTACTCTGGGCGGATTGACATGAGCTCCCCCAGCTCATCGAACGGGCTCTCAGAGCCGTTCTTTGGGTTCCTCGCGAGCGAGATCATTAACAGCTACACCAGCCTCGTGGCGCCGTTCCCCTTTGAGCGCTTCACGATCTCAACCCTCAGCGCTCTTGCGGGGGTCGCGATCGGCCCTCAAGGCATGATCTTAATGCCAGAGGACTATTGGTGGATCAGCGCGATGGAGGATGATGAGCTTCAGTGGGCGCTTGAGTACCTGATGGCCCACGAGATTGGTCATCAGTATTTCCCTCACCTCGTCCACCTGCAACAGCTCGCCCCGAACTGGCTCTCGGAGGCCTTCGCAGAGCTCCTCGCAGGACAGCACCTCTTCACGGTCTATGAGCATGACTATCAGCTCGCGCAGAACCATTGGAGATATATGTACTACCCTGGCCCCTCGGGTCGCCCTGAGCCCTCCGTCGTCAGCGATGAGCTCTATGAGCTAGACCTAGAGGATTACTTCGTCATCCTCTACCTTAGGGGGTCATCTATCCTCCATCAACTCAGCCGCCGATACGAGAACTTCCCAGAGGTCTTTAGGTCGTATGTTGAAGCCCATCAGGGCCGGCTCGTGAACACGGAGGACTGGATCAACACCTTGAGCACCGTAGGCGTCCCAAACCCGCTGAGGCCACTCTTCCGATTGGACGACTACCTGAACCGCGCCCTGTTTGGAGTTGAGCGACACAGGGCCCAGGTGACCACAGCCTATGTGGATGACGCGTCGAGCCAGGTTCAGGTCACCCTAGACCGCCCCCTTCAGGACAGCATAGAGCTCGAGCTCAGAGGGGGCCAAGGGGCTCAAGTTGAGGCCAGATCGCTGTATCTGAGCCTGGCGGAGCCGGTCATTCATATAGATGATTATCAGGCGATGCACATCGACCCAAACCGTGAGCATTTCCTTGATCTAGAGCCCGCCTTACCAGCCGATGTAGACCTGAACGGCGTCGTGGATGGCCTAGATATCCTCGAGGTCCTCGCGCGTGAGGGGCTTAACATCTATGGACCACCCCGCGACGTCCGTGGCAACCCAAAGCGCTACTCCTCGCTCTATGACCTAGATGAAGACGGGGAGCTCTCATCCTTAGACGCTGAGCCCATCATAAGCCAGCTTGGCTCGGTCAACCTGTTATCTGACTAAACGAAGGTGCCCGATGAGCATAAAGAGCCTGTTGTTATCTCTCCAGAGCGGAGAGAAAAGCGTCGATGAGGTAGAAGCGGAGCTCGCGGGGGTACGACCGCTTGACTTCGCGACCTTAGACCTCGACCGAGCCAAACGGAGAGGGGTCCCGGAGGTGATCTTTGGAGAGGGGAAGACCCCAGCTGAGCTCGCTTCGATTATGGACGTGCTGTACCACGAGGTGGGGCACGCGCTGGCGACTCGCGTGTCCTCAGAGGCCGTGGAGCGAGTGAGGGCGCTCTATCATGATCGAGCTCACCTGCTGAGCGCGCTCACATATCACTCAGAGGCGAGGTGCCTCACCCTCGGCTCTGCGCCGATGTCTAAGCAGGTGAGAGGTGAGCTCTTAGTCCTCTCTGCGGGTACGAGTGATGGCCCTGTCGCGTCAGAGGCTGAGCTCGTCGCCACGCACCTAGGTCAACCCGTAGGGCGGATCAATGACATCGGGGTCGCGGGGCTCCACCGCCTGCTTCGACACCTCGATCGAATCCAGTCAGCCTCTGTGATTATCGTCTGCGCCGGCATGGAGGGGGCGCTCGCGAGCGTCGTAGCGGGGCTTGTAGATGTCCCAGTCATCGCGGTGCCGACGAGCGTTGGCTATGGAGCGCACCTCGGCGGTCTGACCCCGCTCCTCGGGATGCTCACGAGCTGCGCGGCCGGCGTCGTCGTCGTGAACATTGACAACGGCTTCGGCGCCGCCTATGCCGCCGCTCAAATCAACCGCGTCCGCTAAGAAAGGACCTCATGAACACGCTCTACTTAGACTGCTTCAGCGGGCTCGCCGGAGATATGTTACTCGGAGCCCTGCTCGAGTTGATCGCAAGGCGTCAGAATGAGCCCGTTACGCACAGCGCTGACCGGCTCATGGAGGCCTTGAGCGTCCTCACCCTCCCCGCCTGGCGCTTACGTTGCTCAACCTCGACGAAGATGGGGATCTGTGGGCTTAAGGTCGACGTCCTTGTTGGCGCTGAGGGTGAAGAGAAGCTTGAGCGCCCTGCCACTCCCATATGCCATGAGCACAGCCATGGGCATAACCATGAGCACAGCCATGAGCACAGCCATGAGCACAGCCATGAGCACAGCCATGAGCACAGCCATGAGCACAGCCATGAGC